>Ga0114129_10009620_pt1 | contig 13788 bp, 14 predicted proteins | sample RhiMetdeltSRZDD1_FD_80071 | JGI IMG/M metagenome (GOLD analysis project Ga0114129, IMG submission 80071) | Populus rhizosphere microbial communities from Tennessee, USA - Rhizosphere MetaG P. deltoides SRZDD1 (version 2) (version 2) | ecosystem: Host-associated > Plants > Roots > Rhizosphere >...
AAGACGTTCTTGAACTGCACCATGCCGGCATTGGTGAACATCAGGGTCGGATCGTTGCGCGGCACGAGCGGAGACGACGGCACGACCGTGTGGCCGGCCTTGGCGAAGTAGTCCAGGAAATGGGCCCTGATCTCGTTGACGCCGCTCATTGTCTCAATGACTCGATGTTGTCGCTGTACACGCGAACGATTCCATGTCCGCCGACACCAGGTGTGCTCCGTCTCGCGCGAGTGCGCTGCTTGCACCACCTGCGCCCTGCCGTAACCACCGGGCAGGCTTCAGCTTTCTCGAACGTGCCTTTTACCGGCGGCTCCCTGCCCTGTCCAGAAAGCCCTTGGATGACGCGCCGGCTCGCCTTATCCGTTCATACGCTATCGGATATAACGGCGCACCCGCCCCGCGCGAGTGCCGGCGAGCATCCAGCGGCGCATCGCAACCCATCTGTAGGGACATGGCCAAAATCGCCCCGCCGCCTGCGGCTTCCTCTCTCGAACAAAAACTCCGGCAGGGCCTGTTCGTGTTTACGGCCGAGATCACGCCGCCGGCGTCGTTCAACCCGGATGATCTTTTTGGCAAAGCGCGGCCGCTCGCCGGCCTCGCCGACGCCGTCAATGTCACCGACGGCGCCAGCGCACGCGCGCATTTGAGCGCGCCGATCGCCGCCGCGATGCTGGCACAGAACGGAATCGAGCCGATCCTCCAGCTTGCCTGCCGCGACCGCAACCGCATCGCGCTGCAGGCCGAGCTGATGGGCGCCGCCGCCGCGGGCGTGCGCAATCTTCTGCTGCTGACCGGCGACGATCCCAAGGCCGGCGACCAGCCGGAGACCAAGGCGGTGTTCGACATCGATTCGACCGCGCTCACCGCAATGGCGCGGGCGATGCGCGACCGCGGCGAATTGCCGTCCGGCCGCAAGATCGCGGGCAAGGCCGAGTTCTTCCTTGGCGCCGCCGACCTGCCGACCGATCCGGCGCCCGGCTGGCAGCCGACCAAGCTCGCCGCCAAGATCGCGGCCGGCGCGCAATTCGTGCAGACGCAGTTCTGCATGGAAGCCGGGGTGGCGGCGCGCTACGCGCAACGTCTCGCCGAGACCGAGGCGACGCGGGGCTGTTTCCTGCTGATCGGCATTGCGCCACTGCGCTCGGCCAAATCGGCGCGCTGGATGCGCGAGCACCTTTACGGCAGCATCATTCCGGACGGGCTGATCGAGCGGCTGGACCGGGCAGCCGACCCTGCGGCTGAAGGCCAACGCATCTGCGTCGAGCTGATCGCGGAGCTTGCCGCCAGCAAGCACATCGCCGGCGTCCACATCATGGCGCCGGCCAACGAAGCGGCCGTACCCGGGGTGATCGCCCAGGCACGGCCGCGGCTGCCGAAGGAAAGACAGAGACCGGTGAAGCGTACCCCGTAACCACTCTAACGGCGGGTTACGCCCTCGCCTTACTCCTCGGCTGCAGCGTCGTCGTCCTTGTCGGCTTCCTCACCGGCCAGGATCTTCTCCGCGATCAGGCCCGAGTTCTGGCGGATCGCGGCTTCGATCTTGGCGGCGATGTCGGGATTGGTCTTGAGGAAGGCCTTGGCGTTCTCGCGGCCCTGGCCAATGCGCTGGCTGTCGTAGGAGAACCAGGCGCCGGACTTCTCCACCACCCCGGCCTTGACGCCGAGGTCGACGAGCTCGCCGCACTTCGAAATGCCCTCGCCGTACATGATGTCGAATTCCACGGTCTTGAACGGCGGGGCAAGCTTGTTCTTGACGACCTTGACGCGGGTCTGGTTGCCGACCACCTCGTCGCGCTCCTTGATCGCGCCGATGCGGCGGATATCGAGGCGGATCGAGGCGTAGAACTTCAGCGCATTGCCGCCGGTCGTGGTCTCCGGCGAGCCGTACATCACCCCGATCTTCATGCGAATCTGGTTGATGAAGATCACCATCGTATTGGAGCGGTTGATCGAGGCGGTGAGCTTGCGCAGCGCCTGGCTCATCAGCCGCGCCTGCAGGCCGGGCAGGCTCTCACCCATCTCGCCTTCGAGCTCGGCGCGCGGCACCAGCGCCGCGACCGAATCGATGACCAGAACGTCGATCGCGCCCGAGCGCACCAGCGTATCGGCGATTTCGAGCGCCTGTTCGCCGGCGTCGGGCTGCGAAATGAGAAGGTCGTCAACGTTGACGCCGAGCTTGCGGGCATAGATCGGATCGAGCGCGTGCTCGGCGTCGATGAAGGCGCAGATGCCGCTCTTTTTCTGCGCCTCGGCGACACAGTGCAGCGCCAGCGTGGTTTTCCCCGACGATTCGGGCCCGTAAATCTCCACCACGCGCCCGCGCGGCAGCCCGCCGACGCCGAGCGCGATATCGAGCCCGAGCGAGCCCGTGGAGACCGTGTCCACGTCCATCGACTTTGGGTTCTTGCCAAGCCGCATGATCGAGCCCTTGCCGAAATTGCGCTCGATCTGGGAGAGCGCGGCATCAAGGGCCTTCGATTTGTCCATGGAGGAACCTTCAACGAGACGCAGTGCAGGGCTAGCCATATCGCGCGCTCCTTATGACCGGTATTGGAAAGACCGACAACGCGAGTGGAAAACCCGCCCCGCCGATCCGGAAGGTTCAGCGCTGTACACTATTTGTTCTCCGTTCGCAATATGTTCTTGGCGGTATTTTGGTCCTGTCCTAATTCGACCCCCTGTGTCCTAAGTTCCAATCCCCGCTGTCCTATTCAGATTAGGTGACGGGACGCACGCCCAGGGCGTAGGCTGCCCGCCGGTGCCTTTGAGGGGCACACCATGACCTCCGCCAAGGAATACCGCGAGTTCGCGAAAGAGTGCCTGCGCTGGGCCGAGAGCACACGCAATCCAGAGCACAAGCAGGCATTGACTGACATGGCGCGGCTCTGGGCCCAGACCGCATTAGAGGTCGAGCAGGCGCAGGCTGTGTTAGACGACAAGCCGTTGCCCAAGCCATCCGCGACATCGTAGAGCCGCCTCAGTTGGCGGCCCTCGTCATTATAGACCCATGCCTTTGCAGGACCGACGTATTTCGTGGGAACGCATTCACGAACTCGACGTTCGTACTCACAGAGAGGAGTTGGCGCGGTTGTAGACAAATGAGTGGGGACCGCCCCATGTCTAAAGAACACGACTATCGAAAAAACGCAGCCGAAACCGTCGACCTCGCGCATCGCGCCTCCTCCACTGCGGACAAGAGCCGGTTGCTGGCGCTGGCCGAGTGTTGGCTCGATCTGGCCGACCGCGTTCACCGCATCGCCGGCGAGCGCCCCCGCAAGGTCCGGGAACATCCTCTGCTCCGGGCCAAGCTCGGACAACCCGAGCTCAATGCGGATTAGCCGGCGGCGTGACAGGCTCGGCATTCAAGCCGGTAAAGTTTTGCGGTGGCGCCCCTGTGCTTGCCAGCCGGCAGGAAGCTTGCCATTAAGTAACATCCCCAGAGTCGCTTTCCTGACCGACCGGATTTCCCGGAAAGCATAAGCTCCGGCGTCCGGGGGGAACAGGGCTGGACCATGCGTACCGCCGAAACCGGCAAAATGACCGCGCGCGAAGCGCGGCAGAAAGCGGCCGAGTGCGAGCTGCTCGCGCAAGGCGCGGCCGATCCCGTCAGCAAGGCGATCTTCGAGAACATGCGTGACATGTGGATCGCCCTGGCGGCGGAAGGCGAGCTTTCGCCCACGCTCGACCTGTCCGCCGAACATCAAAAGCTGTTGTCGCTGCTCGAGGAGCTGATGTCTTCGCGCAAGGGCAACGCTTGATCGTCCGAAAGTCGCGGCGTACCCACTGATGAGAATCCATGCTCAAAATCGCTGATTACCGGCGGCATGCAGCCGAATGCCGGCGGCTTGCCGCCAAAGCAGGATTGGCGGACATCCGCGAGCAGCTCCTCAAGATGGCCGAGACCTGGGACACGCTGGCCGAGACGCGAGAACGCCAGATCAATAAAAAGCCGCACGACCGGTCGAGCTAGGGACTGCGACTCGACGACGCCGCGCCCTAGCCGCGCGCAACGGCGGCGGGGCATACTCATCATCCGCAAAGGTCGCGCCGGGTTGGGCGGGACACTCCCCCCTGCGCCTTGAGTCAGGCCGGATCGTCCCGATGAGTACTGCGCCGCCTCTGGTCTCGGTCATTGTCCCGCTCGAATACCATCGCGGGCAGTGGGAACGGTGCCTGGCCGGATGGCATGCGCAGACCATCGCCAAATCACAATACGAAGTTGTGCTTGTCGTGCCTCCGGATTTTCCCGCCGACGCCCGGCACAAACTGGCCGCGCTGCTCGGCCCGCAGGATCGGCTCGAACATACGAACGAGTCCCATGACATCGCCCTGTGCGCGGTTGGCGCTGCCCGGTCGCAAGGCGAGATTCTGTTCTTCACCGAAGCACATTGCTGGCCGGAGCCGGACGTCCTCGAAAGATGCCTGAGACGGCTTTCGACCGACACCGAGCTGGCCGGATTTTCATGCCGGTCGATTCGAGTCTCTCACAATCGCCTGTCGGAGGCCGAAGCCGACATGTACGAGGCGGATATCGAATACGGCATGAACATCCATCCCTGGCTCAAGATCCTGGACCAGTGCTTCGTGACGCGCCGCGACTGCTACGATCGGTGTGGCGGCTTCCGGCTGGAGTTTGGGCATTTCTCGGAATGGATTCTGTCGGCAAATTATCACGCGCTCGGTTACAAGATCGGATACGAGCCGGAAGCCCGATTTTATCATTATTACATCGGCGATCTCGCGGAAGTCCGACGGTTCACCAATGATTTCGTCGCCGGGGAAATCAGATATTTCGCCAGCCGATCGCAGGATCGCGGCCGTTACGTGCTCGAAGAGCCGCCCGAGTGGACATGCCAGGGCAACTGGGACCGTCGCCTGGCGCGGCGCGTTATCGCACTCATCACCCGCAACATGTTTCAACCGGCGACGTGGGGCCGGCGGAGGATCATCAAGCGTTGGCTTGGCCCGGCGATCTGGGGCGGCGCAGCGGTGCGCGCGCTGGCATGGCTGAATGTCTGCCGGGCGTGGACAAAGCTGAGAATCGCAAGTTTGGCGGGGTCGAAGGCCTCTCTGGATGCCGCGTTCAAGACCTACATCGCCGCGCTGATCCGGCACCAACGGCTGGCCCGCGTCGCGTTGGCGAACAGGACCCGGAATTCCGCCCCGCCCGGGAAGCCCATGGATCTCACCTGGGACCCTTTCGCGCCGGGCAATCTGGGTTTCTATCCGATCGAGAAAGCGCAAGGAACGATGTTTCGGTGGACCGAAGGGACCGCCATGATGTGCGGTTGGCTGCCGGCAGGACGGCATCGGATCTGCATCGAATGCATGCCCGTGCGCCGGCTGGGGGACGGATCCGATCTGCGGTTCTATTTCAATGAGCGGCCCGTTGCCGATAGCAACGTTTCGATCGCAGCCTCCACCGTGGAAATCAAGGTTGACGTCGCGGTAGCGGGTGTTTCGAGGCTGGCCTGGAGATGCTTTCCGTTCCCGGGCGTCGGCGACGAGCGTGAGCTTGGTCTGGCGGTGAAGCATGTCAGGTGGGAGCCTGAGCCCGCCCGATGGGACGGCGATCGGAGCCAATCCGCCGCGCCCTTACTTGTCGCCGAAGAATTGCGGAATCCGTCCCAGGATTTTGCGAATGGGAAACCAGGGGCCAACTGAGACCCCGTTCTCATGGCAAATCCGATAGGCCTCGAGATTACCTCTGATGACGTTGACGATGCTGTTGTTGGAGAGCCCACCACGGCGCATGCGCACCCAAACCTCCGGGATAAAGACGGTGCGAATCCCGTGAACCGCAATCAGGCGCAGCGCGAGATCGAAATCGGCCTGGAAACGAAAGCGCAGGTCGAAGCCACCGAATTTCTCGTAAATCCGGCGCTTGATGTAGAACGTCGGATGCGCCGGCATCCAACCGGTCGCGAACAAACCGGGCCGATAGGCCTGCGAGCGCCAGTGTCGGATGATGCGTTTGGGATCATTTTGCGCGACGTAGATCAGATTGGCATAGCACCCGTCGATATCCTCGCGGGCATGAACCTCTGCGATGCGGGCCGCCACCGTCGGAGCGGTGAACACGTCATCGCCATTGAGGAACCCAACGACGTCGCCGGTGGCCAGCCGCAGTCCTTTGTTCATCCCGTCATAGGTGCCTCGATCGGGCTCCGATACGACTCGCGCGACGCGCTGGGCGTTGCGCGCGATCACGTCGGTGGTCCCATCGGTCGAGCCGCCGTCGACCACGATGTGCTCGATATCCAAGTGCGTTTGCTCGCGCACCGATGCCAGCGTCTCGGCGATCGTGCCGACCTTGTTGCGAACGGCGGTAATAATCGAAATTCTCATCGGCGGCCAAACGTCGCGGTGGTATTTCGGTAATTCGACAGCTTTGGAGTCGACAATGCCCTATCCGGCTATGCTCGTCACATGACTCAGACCAGTCCCTCCGACCGGCAGGCAGTATTCGACACGGCTATGGGCAGCCAAGCCGCCCACGCCCTGCGCGACTTCGCCCAAGGCTTCGGCAATGTCGGCTTGTGGTCGATGATCGCATGGCGCGACGTCAAGCAGCGCTATCGTCGATCGACGCTCGGGCCGTTCTGGGTGACCATCAGCATGGCCTTCATGATCACCGGACTGAGCATTGTCTACGGCGCGCTGTTTAACATGGAATTGCGGACCTACCTGCCGTTCGTCTGCCTCGGGCTCATCACCTGGGAATTCGTGTCGCGCAGCATTCTCGAAGGCAGCGCCGCATTCGTGCAATACGAAGGCCTGATGAAACAGATCCGGCTGCCGCTGAGCATCCACATTGCCGGCGCGGTCGGCAGAAACGCCATCGTTCTCGCCCACAACGCGATCCTTTACCTGGTCGTGATCGCCATTTTCGGGATCAATCCGGGGTGGCAGGTGTTATGGGTGCTGCCCGGCTTCGCTCTGGTGCTGCTGAATCTGCTGTGGGCGGCGGCCCTGCTGGCGGTCATCTGCACCCGCTTTCGCGACGTGCCGCTGATCCTGCAATCGGTGTTCCAGATGCTGTTCTTCCTCACCCCCGTGTTCTGGTCGCCAACGCTGATGCCGACACGCACGCTGCTGGTGGAAGGCAATCCGTTCTATCACATGCTCGAGCTGCTGCGCGCGCCGCTCCTTGGTCATACGCCAGAGCCGACCAGCTGGGTCTTTCTCCTGATTACGCTGGTGGCGGGATGGTCCGCCACGTTCTGGCTGTTCAGCAAATTCCGCCGGCGCGTGCCCTATTGGCTTTAACTGAACGGTCTCGAATGGCGGCCATCGAGCTCGCGGACGTCGGCATCGATTTCGTCATCTATCAGGCGAGCAGCCGGTCCGTCCGCAAGGCAATCCTGCACGCCGGAACCGGTGGAGTGCTCGCGCGCGACGCCAACCATCGGACCTATGTGCGAGCGCTCTCGGGCGTCTCCTTCGCGCTTCATCCCGGCGACCGGCTCGGCCTGATCGGCGCCAATGGTGCCGGGAAATCCACTTTGCTGCGCGTGCTGGCGGGCGTCTACGAGCCGACGCACGGGCGGGTGCGTGTCGAAGGACGCGTGATGCCCATTTTCGACATCTCGCAAGGAGTCGATATGGACGCCACCGGCTATGAGAACATCACGCTGCGTGCCGCTTTCCTCGGGCTCGCGCGCTCGGAGATCGAACGACTGACGAAGGATGTCGCGGAGTTCGCCGAGCTTGGAGACTACCTCGACCTGCCGATGCGGACCTATTCGATGGGCATGATGATGCGGCTCGCATTCGGCGTGGCGACGGCAGCGGAGTCGGACATCCTGCTGCTCGACGAATGGTATACGGTTGGCGATCTCGCCTTTCGCGAGAAGGCCGATCGGCGCGCCGCCGCCTTCGTCGGGCGATCCAAGATCCTCGTGATCGCAACCCATACGGAAGAAGTCATCCGCGCCTTGTGCAACAAGCTGTTGTGGCTCAACCGCGGCGAGGTCGCCGCGCTCGGTCCTGTCGACGAGGTCATCGAGCGCTACAAGCGCGCGCAACTCGCAGGGACCCAGCACGCGCCGGGTTGATCAGAGGCCGACGCGGACGCCCGCCTTCGAGGCTCCGCCGCTCGTCCAGGCGGCATGAATCCCGGCGCACCAGGCGTGCAACGCACGCATCATCGTGCGCCGGTCGAGATTGGCACGTGCGCTCGCCACCGCCGCCGCGCCCATCGCCGCGCCCAGCGAGGGATTATCGAGGACGGACTCGATGGCGCCGGCCAAGGCCGCCGCATCGCCCGGCGGTACCGCCACCGCTGTGCGCCCGTTGTCGATGATTTCGAGAACGCCGCCGCTTGAGGCGGCGACAACGGGCGTGCCGCAGGCGAGCGCCTCGGCCACGCTCAGCCCGAACGTCTCGTTCACCGCCGCATGCACATAAACGTTGGCCGCCCGGTAAAAATTGACGAGGCGGGCCACCGACCGGATATAGCCGAGCCGGCGCAACACGATGCCGGGGGCAATCCGCTCCTCGGGCCCGTCGGAACCTACGGCGAGAAGCTCGATCCGCTTTTCGGGCGCGCGACGGCCGAGTTCCACCATGGCGCGGCGCACGGTGGCAAAATCCTTGAGCGGGTTTTCCGGCCCGAGATTGGCGACGAAGAGAACGATGCGCGCGCCGGGATCGAGCCCCAGCTCCTCCCGCGCTGCCGCCTGCGGGCCAGGCGAGAAGGCGTCAAGATCGACGCCGCCGGGAATGAGCCTCCAGTCCGACACCATCGGCGCCAACAAGGATTTCCTGGCGTGGTCGAGCATCCATTGCGATTCCGCGGACGCGAACAGGCGCGCGCCGCGCAACACGCGTCGCTTACGCCACGAATTGATGCGGGTGATCGCCGGAGGTTGCTTCAAGCCCGGGCTGGTATCGCAGCCGGTCGGCCGGCGCAGATCGGCGAGCGCATCGGCGCGGTGCCCGATCAGCAGCCACGGATCGAACAGGCGCAGCGCGACCGGTACGCGGCGAGAAAGGACGGGAAGCGCGCGCAGGTCGAAGTATCCGCCGTGCAGGTTGTGGCACAGCACCAGATCGGGAGCCGAACCGGTCAGGTCGAGAATGCGGTGCGAGTACGGATGGTTGAAATCCTCCAGGCCGAGCCAGCGCTCGGCCCGCCGGCGCGTCGCCAGCAAGGTCTGACGCGGTTCCGCTTGATAGGGACGATAGTCGATGAACGGGCTCAAATAGAGCGGAACGACGCGCGGGTGATCGGTCTTCTTGTTGCCGACCAGCAGCCAGGTCTCCAGCCCGAGCTCCGCGAAGCCATCGAGCACCGCCATCGACATGCGCTCGGCGCCCCCGCCCTCGTCGGCAGTGTTGACGATCACCACTTTCCGAAGCGGTGGTCGCTGCGCCGGCACGATCAGGCGGCCAAGCCGGTACGGGCGCGCGTCTGCAGCGGGCGGGTGACGACCGAGAGGACGGGCAAGCCGAGAAGCCGCGAGTCGGACGACCCGGCCTGCGCCGGGGCAAGGGCGGAGCACACGAGGACGACGCCGTCGCGTGTCGACGACGACCACGGTTGCGTCAACCGAACAACGAGCGCGCCGTTTTCCGCGCTGAGCAGCTCGCGCGGCAGCACGCGCCCGCCGGCGACCACCGCGATCACCGCTGCAAGCGGGTCGCCCCGAATGCCGCCGGTCTCGATGCGGAGCTCGTATTCGTCGGCGGACGGCGCCACGCGCAGCAGCACCACCGGCTCGGTCCAGCGAAACGGCCGCCCGCGGTATTCCTCCAGGGCATGGACGCCAACGATCGCCTCCGGCCCGAGCTGGTCGACCGACTTGCTGCCGATGGACCGCGGCACTTCGGCGCGCGCCGGGCGACCGCCGGCCCAGCCGAGCTGCGTGAGGCGAATGACGCGGGCATGCGCGCGCAGGAAACGTGCCCAGCGCCAGGAGGCCGGCAGCGGGAACCGCTCCACCACGATCTCGTCGAGCTTCACGGCGAAGCGTTGCAAGGCGACCCGCGGGCCGGCGCCGACGGTCATCGGAACCAAGAGCGGCACCAGCAGGCGCCCGAGCTCGGCGAGCCGGCGCGGATACGCGATGGCCGCCGCCACGATCGCCCGCGCCATGCGGCGGGCCGTGCGCGGCCGGCTGCGCCATTCATTGGCCCACACCGGCGCGTGGCCGAAATAGCGCTCGAAGAACACGGGATCGTTGCGACAGCGCGCCGCGAGCTCGCCCCACACATAGTCCGCCGTGTCCCCGTGATGATCGCGCATGCGGTCGTCATCCCAATGGAGCACTGCGGCGCCGGGCACCGTCTCGATCCCCTCCCCGCGGGCATCGAGCCGGGCCGACATGAGCGGCGGAGCGAACAGACCATAATCCGGCTCGAACCCGCCGAGGGTCTTGAACACATCGGTACGGATCATGCACCCACTGCGGTGCAAACGCGCCCATTCCCCGGGAGCGCCCCAGCGCGCCTGCACCACCCCGTACCAGCGGCTGGTCAGGCGCGCGACCAGATAGCTGTCGGGGTGGCGGGTGGCGAAATTGCCGGCGACCGCGGTCGGGTTCGTGGCAAGCCAACGCGTGGCCGCTTCGAGGCAGCCCGGATCCGCCAGGCAATGCCCCTCGGTGACGATCAGCCAAGGCGTGCGAACGCGCTCCGCTCCGGCATTGCAGAGCGCCGCATCGGAGGAATGGGGCGCGTGGATGATTTCGTCATGGGGCCCGAGCAGCGCGGCAACCTCCTTCTCCTGGACCGGGTCCGCGCCGTCGGAGGCAATGATGATGCGGTAGCGTTCGCGCGCCAGCGTCTGGTCATGCGTCCACGTCCGCACCCGGTCCACGGCGCGGCCGCGGACCTCGATGAGCGGATAGATGACGGTGAGCTGGGGTTCCTGCTGGTGCGGCATGATCGGTGGCGATTATCGTAGGGGCAGCGGATCGGGCTGTCCAGAAAACGGAAAGGGAATCGCGCGTTCACCGGCCTGCGGCGTGGGATCAATATCGCAGCAGCTTGAGCTTATGGCCGCAGTGACCGGCGAACTGGCGCAGGAGATAGGGAATGAGCGCGCCGCGGATGTTCTTTTTCCGGCCGGCGGCCTGTAGTGTGCGTCAGGGAAGTCATTCGTTGTAAGCGACACGCGGCCGGGATATGCGCGGGGAATGGTGGAAGCAGTAGCGAGGCCGGCAGGGATGCTCGATCGCGCGCGCTGGGCGCGGCTTGCCGACACGTTCGCGATCCTGGTCGCGGTGGTGCTGCCATGGTCGATTTCCGCGACCGAAATTCTCATCGCGTTGTGGCTCGTCGCGCTGCTGCCGACGCTCGATGGCACGAGCCTGCGCGCGGCGCTGACCCGGCCGGCGGGCTACCTGCCGGTCGTGCTCTGCCTGCTAGCGGTGCTGGGGATGCTGTGGGCCGATGCGAGTCTCGACGATCGGCTGGGCGGGCTGCGCTGGTTTCTCCGTCTGCTCGTCATTCCGCTCCTGTTCGTTCACTTTCGCCACTCCGATCGCGGCGCCTGGGTGCTGATCGCATTCCTCGGCTCCGCCACGGCGCTGCTCGTATTGTCGGGCGTGACGGTGCTGTGGCCGGCCCTGTGGGTGCGCGACCCTCCCGGGGTGCCGGTGAAGGACTACATCGCGCAGAGCGGCGAGTTCACGATCTGCGCCTTCGCGCTCGCGGCCGCGGCCGTGACCCTGTGGCACGACGGATGGCGCGGCGCCGCGCTGGCAGCGCTCGGGCTCGCGCTCCTGTTTATGGCCGACGTGCTTTATGTCGCGACCGGCCGCACGACGCTGGTGGTCATCGTGCTTCTGCTCGTGGTGTTCGCGTTCTGGCATTTCCGCTGGCAGCGCGCGCTCGGCCTCGTCGCCGCGGCCGTAGTGCTCGGCGCCATCGTGTGGGCGTCATCGCCTTACCTGCGCGAGCGGGTGACCAGCCTGGTCACGGAGGTTGAAACCTATCGCAGCGAGGGGCCGGTAAGCTCCGCCGGCATACGGCTCGAACTGTGGAGGAAATCGGCGGCCTTCGTCGCCGAAGCGCCGCTGATCGGGCACGGCACCGGATCGATCGGCCCGTTGTTCCGGCGCGCGGAGCTGGCGGGCTCGATGCTCGGCGACGTGGTCAATCCGCACAACCAGACTTTCGTGGTGGCAATTCAGCTCGGCCTCATCGGTGTCGCGGTGCTTTACGCCATGTGGGTCGCGCATCTCGCCTTGTTCCGCGGCGGCGGCAGCGTCGTCGCCTTCATCGGGCTGGTTGTCGTGCTGCAGAATGCGGTGGGATCGGTGTTCAACTCGCACCTCTCCGATGCCACCCAGGGCTGGTTCTATGTGTTCGGTGTCGGCGTCGCCGGCGGCATGGTGTGGCGCGTATCGGACCTGGCGCGCAGCAAGGCGGGGGCGCCATGAGCGCGCTTGCCGCCAAGCCGGATCGCGTGCTGGTCGTGGTGCTGCGGCGACTCGGCGATGTGCTCTTGACCACTCCGCTGCTTCGCAGCCTGCGCCGCGGCCTGCCCGGCGCCAGCATCGACGTGCTGGTGTTTGCGGGGACGGAAGGGATGCTCGCCGGCAATCCCGACATCGATCACGTGATCGCGATGCCGCAGCGTTCCTCGCCGGTGCAGGCGCTCGCGCTCGTGCGCCGCCTATGGCGGCGCTACGATCTCGCCATCACCACCCAGACCGGCGACCGCCCGACCTTCCTCGCCTGGCTCGCCGGCCGCCGCCGCATCGGGCTTGCGCCGGATGCCGGCCAGGGCGGCTGGTGGAAACGGCGTGCGCTCCATCGCGCCGTGGCCGGCGAGCCGGAAGGCCATCGCGTCGTCGAATTGTTGCGGATCGCGAGCGCGCTCGGCCTCGCGCCGCAGCCGGAGCTGGTGCCGCCGACCGCGCCGTCGTCCGGCGAAGCCCCTGCCCGCGGCCGCTACGCGGTGCTGCACGCCAATCCGATGTTTCGCTACAAGCGCTGGACCGACGCCGGCTGGCGCGGGCTCGCCCGCGCGCTGGCCGAGCGCGGGCTCCAGGTGATCGCGACCGGCGGGCCGGATCCGGCCGAGCGGACCTATCTCGACGGGCTCTGGAACGAGATGCCGCGGGTCGAGCGCGTGGACGGCAAGCTCGGCTGGCCCGAGCTCACGGCGTTGCTGCGGGGCGCGGCGGTCTATGTCGGCACCGATACCTCGATGACGCATCTTGCCGCCGCGGCCGGATGCCCGACGGTCGCGCTCTATGGGCCGGTGAGCCCGCAGCGGATCGGGCCCTGGCCGGTCGGCGGTCTCGGCGAGATGTGGGCGGCGGCCGGGACCATCCAGCGGCGCGGCAATGTCTGGGTAGTGCAGAACCCCCTGCCCTGTCTGCCGTGCGAGAAGCTCGGCTGCGAGGGCCACCTCGACAGCCATGCCCAGTGCCTCGACGAGCTGGGGGTGCGGCAGGTGCTGGTCGCGGTCGATCAGGCGCTCGGCGGGGTGGCGCCGGGCGGGGTCGCGTCGGCGCGGACATCGACCGGCCAGTAGCGCCGGTTTGCCAAGGGGGCCACGGCCCTTGGCCCCCTTGGGAACCCGGAATTTGCATTGCGGGGCGTCAGGTTAGATCGGGTAGCAGGCCAAGGGGGCCACCATTCCGTGCGTGGCCCCCTTGGCGCGTTCATGTGGCCCTGTTGCCCTGTTGGCGAGGCCCCCAAGAAGAAGGCGCCCCGCAGGGAGGAGCGGGGCGCCAAGTTGCTAGAGGTATGTCCCGAGAGGGACGCCATGTTTATACAAAATTTATGCCGCTCCGCCAAGCCGAAACCCTGCGCAGCGTTGCCGCAGCC
>Ga0114129_10009621_pt1 | contig 13788 bp, 12 predicted proteins | sample RhiMetdeltSRZDD1_FD_80071 | JGI IMG/M metagenome (GOLD analysis project Ga0114129, IMG submission 80071) | Populus rhizosphere microbial communities from Tennessee, USA - Rhizosphere MetaG P. deltoides SRZDD1 (version 2) (version 2) | ecosystem: Host-associated > Plants > Roots > Rhizosphere >...
ACGCCGGTCGGCATTTCTTTGGATCATTTCCAGGTCAGTGGAAATGAACTGAAACTTAACTGACGAGCTACCACAATTTAAAACAAGAATGTTCATTACTTTCGTTATCAAGCGATCAGCTTTAACGCGACTTGCTTGACGCGTTCGCCAAGATCTACTTCATCTGCAGTTGTCACTCGACCTTCCCGAAATACCTCCCTACCGGCAACAACCGTCATCAACACATCTCGGCCAGACGAGGAATTCAGAATGGTAGCTGCCGGATCATACATCGGACGTTGATGCGTACTCGCCAGAGAAATGACGGCAAAATCTGCCGGCGAACCTGGACTAAGTTCGCCCATGGGGCCACAAGGAGCCAAGGCGCGGGCGCCTCCGACCGTTGCCAGGCGAATCGCCTCAGATGTAGTTATAGTCTTGTCGCCAGCTCCAATTCGCGCTATCAGCATTGCGAATCGTGCCTCCTCCAATAGATCGCATGTGTTGTTACTTGCGACGGAGTCGCTGCCCAATCCAACTACAACCTTGTGCCGCAACAGCTCGAGCAAAGGCGCACGTCCATGGCCCAGACGAGCATTTGACTTTGGACAATGCGCGACGCACGCACCCGATGCCGCAATTGACTGAATGTCCTGAGTATCGACGTTGATGCAGTGTGCGAGCAGCGGCTTTGTCTCGAGAATATGAACTTGCTCCAAATAGCGAATCGTTGAAACGCTCTTTGCCGTCCAGCTAATTCCGCGGGCGGCAAGGCCCTCGGCAAATGGGCCGCGTCCTTCGCGCAATAATAGATCTTCTGCATGCGACTCTGCTGCGTGCATCATAACCGGCAGCTGTTCACGTTTCGCAAAATCGGCTATGAGCTCCAGTTGCGGCGCAGAAACAGTGTAAGGAGCATGCGGCGAAACACCAGCCCGCATGCGTGAGTTTTCCAATTTTCGCAGCCGCAAAACCTGCTGGGTGAGTGTTGCCAGGTTGTCATGGGCCAGGCGAACGTCGGGACCAAACGATTCCTGAAAGACTGTCCCTCGTAAACCAACGTCACGCACGGCATTCATCGATTCAAAACCCGCAGTGGCAGCATCGCCGACACAGGTCACACCTGCTCTTATAGCTTCACATGCGCCCCACGCTGCCGAGACGTATAGATCGTCTGAGGTCATGCGTGTTTGGCGAGCGATTGTGAGTTTCTTTAGCCAGGCGCCGAAATCAGTTTCCTCGTTGTCCAGAAAGCCGCGCATTGCAGTGAGTTCAAGATGTGAGTGCGCGTTTACAAAGCCAGGAAGGATTGCTGCGTCCGGAAAATTCTGAATCTGAGCTGAGGGAAACTGTTCAGTAACAAGGTCACGTGGACCAACAGCCTTTATGTGTTCGTAATCGACTGCAATTGCTCCGTCTCTAATGGGCGATGAGCAAATAGGGACAATCCAACTGGCACAGTAAAGAGTCGTCATGGGATCTAATAATTACTCGGGACTTTCTCGAGTGGAACTGCGCAGATCTTTTCCAAGTTCGCTTAACCTCTGCAGCAAGCGCCTGTTCCCGGCGACAGAAGTGACGCAACCCAGGCGGACTTCGTGGAGATTGCCCTCCACTTCCCGCACGTCAAAATCTTCCAACCGAAGACGTTCCTGTTCGAGCGTATGAAGTAACTGCTCGAGAAATTCGGCGGGGTCCTTTGTTTTCACCGTGTAATGGAAAAGTCGTTTTCGCCGCAACACCTCATCCTCAAGTCGGCGCAACAGAACGAGGACCACAATAATTAGGATGGTAGAAAACGTTGCCAAGCCAAAAAGACCCTCACCGATACTGATACCAATCGCGCCAACAACGAAAATCGTCGCTGCCGTCGTTAAACCATGTACCGAACCACGTGCCTGCAGAATCACACCCGCGCCTAAGAATCCGATGCCGGTAACTACCTGTGCCACCAATCGCGCCGGGTCAGTGTAAGGGGCGCCACCGCTGATGTGACGCGAAACAATCATGTAGAGCGCAGCACCGATACAGATCAGAACGTTCGTCCGGAGCCCTGCCGCTTTGCGGCTCAATTCTCTTTCAAAGCCGATCGCGCCACCGCAGACCATCGCCATGAGCAACTTCAAAAGTATTTGAATGGCAGGCCATTGTTGGTTCAAAAACGTTTCTATCATCGTTAGGGATTTGTAAGAGTGCTTTGACTTCCGCTCTCGCCTTTGGCTGCTTTCAACCGTCGATATCGCTGCAGAATCGATACCACGTAAGCGCGCGTCGACGGAATGTCGATGCGGTTAATGAACTCATTTCCCGACATTCCTTTCCCGCTGCCTGAATTGTTCCATTCCTCCGCCCTGCTAAGTCCTGCATTGTAAGCTGCAATCATACGTGGCTCGGCTTCCGGCAAGTCTCGATACCGCTCGAAGAACTTTTCGAGATACCAACAGCCAATCTGGATATTTCGTTCTGGATCGCGCAACAAGCTTTCAGGGTTCTGATCCATTTGCCGTTCGAGATCTCGCATTCCGGTTTCAGCTGCCCATTCACGACCAACTGCGGGCGTGACCTGCATCAGCCCTATCTCACCATCTCGACCTGTTTTCCACGGACTAAAGTACGTTTCTTCATAGATGATGCTCCACACCAAATCCGGATCGAGTTGATAGATGCCTGACTGCCTGGTGATCAGTGCGTCGTAGCGATGAACCCAGTATTGATTTGCGAAATAGGCGATTAAGACTAGAGTGAGGAGAATTACCGCGGCAAGAAGGATTCGTTTCATCAAGCCTTTGCAATCAATGATCGGCGACGTTGACGTAGGTAAGCTTAGCCGTGTCCGCTAACCGACTGCACTAGTTTCTCCTTTTGAGCGCTGACCAAAAGCTTGCGTTCGAGCAAGCAAAATCTACGCCTTCATATCGTGATCGTAGGGCCTGTTCGTCGAGCACGTGACCTTGAAGCCAGATCTCGGCGTCAAGCGATGCTCCAACGGTGAGGGGCTCTCCGCGCAAAGCTCTTTGATTCACCAAAACCTCAAGCTTTATTCGGTCAAGATCGATGTGGACCCAGTAGAGCTCGGATCCTGAAAGCGGATTACGTAGGGGCTTGAAAGTGATCACCTTGCCGGTGAGGCACCAATCGTTCTCGTGCGCTGCGCGCGAGGGGGCCGACTTTTCCAACGGTAACCAACGGGTTTTTGCCACACCTTTGCGAACGCGTGCGCGGTAAGCAAGACCGCACAATCCGACGTGAAGCTCCTGAGCTCGAAATCCGGCTGGACCAACTTCGGTCAGGTTTTGCAACTCAAAAAGAACTTCGCAATCCGTTCCCTGCCGATAACCGTGGACGACGGCCTCTCCCTCTTCGTCATACTCGGTGAGCGCCCAGGGGCTAATGGTTTGAATATAGCGAGCGCGGAAGCCGGGGCGGCAATCAGCGTAGAAAACATCCCCGCTACCCGACTCGTAGAGAACTGTCCACACCTCAAGTCCCTGTCCAAGCTTCCAACAGCGACCGTGGATCACCGCCCCACGTCGCGAGAGCTGTGTTGGTTCACCCTGGTCGCCCGCGCGTTCGGCAAGGTAGTTGAAGGCCTTCTCACTCAGCACTTCCAATCCAATGGTTTCGAATGTCGGATTCATTTATTGGCTGTCAAATTCGAGGTCTCTTAGTCTTCCGCGTCTCTGACTTGGCGCGTGCCGCTAGCGTCTTCATGTTCCCATTGAGCTTCTCGGCTCGCGGAGCCCTGCTCCGAAAGCCACGAATCACTCGCACTGGTCCATGAGAAGGTCGCGCGCCGGACCTTATCATCTCAGCAAACAGATCGACGTCGTAATCAGCTTCGCGTGACATTTCTTCGCGAATTGCGTGGAGCACTTCAAGAAATCTGGGTCTACGATACATATGACACTTTCGATTGCCGATTTATGACATTGCCGATTTGAAAATGTTCCGATCAATCATCCAAGCGACGCAGCACCACATCAATCAGAAATCGGCAATCGAAAATCGGCAGTCCCTTCCGTTGCTTCTGAAACGAGAAACTCCGGCGTCACAATCATTGGAACATAAAATCCGGCCGCTGTATTAAACAATCTAATGCGCGCTTGACGCCTCACATTCGCAAGGTGACCGAAGTTCCAGGTCACTAAATAATCGATCTTGTGATAAGAGGCAATCGCAACATGAAGGGCATCGGCAATGTACTTGCGATGAAAGATGCCTCGCGAAATGTATCCGTCGGCGAGGATTGCCGCTTCATCAGTCAGTTCCACTTGCTCGAGTGGAGCAATCAGATTGAGGTATGAACTGCGATGCGGTTCACGTAACCGTTCGAGTTCGCTCGAGACAAGCGGCGAGATCACCGTACGATAGTCGGGCAATTCTCGCTCCCACCACCGAATCGTCAAGTCGCGTCGAAACGGTTCACCATTGTCAAGATAAGCACCGATAACTGACGTTTCCAGATAAAGACTCTGCTTCATTGCTTCACATTTCTTTCAATTTGAAGCCGTCGTCATTTCTGGCTGTGTCAACAAGTGGTTCCAGACGAATGACTCCGCGCGCAAAATCGAATGATACGCGGAAGTGTCGTAAAAAGTTGCCACCTAGAATTCCGTTCTGCGTGAACCCGGCAGTTTCGTTTACTGCCTCCATGTCGAGCACAGCAGCACTGATTCGCTCGCGGGCAAGCGCGCCAAGCATCACCTTCGGTAATAGCACGGTGTCGACGTTTTCGGTCACGCCGGCGGCTCCAAACACACGCATCTTACTGGGTTGAATGTGTGACGTGATTGTTTCGAATTCTGCTAGCTTCTGAGAAACCACTGAAACGCTGGCACCCGTATCGATAATGAAGTTCAACGGTTTATCAAATCCCTCGATTGCCACTTCACCGCTCAAAAAGCCACTTGACGTAGTGCGCAATGGAATCTCCTGGATGATCGCAGGCGCGGGCGGTGCCAAACCCGTAGGCGTCGCGGTCACCTGGTTCACTGCGGTCCATGCTGACGCCGCTTCCTCTCCGCGCTGCCGTACCAGAGTGAATGTCCGCTGGCCATAATCGACCATCGCCACAAACTTAGAAATCAGCGACAGTCCGATATAACCATCAACCGGGTTCTTATCATCATAAAAACGCCGGATGTAGACCGGTACATTGTCGACGCGCACTTCTCCGATTTCCAGTGAAGAGACATAACCGTAAACGATTTCGAACTTGCCACCACCACCGACAGCTCGCGCCATCCCGCCTCGAGCAATTGGATGTAATCCCAGCCGCTTAGCAGTTTCGTCTGAAATAACGGACATCCCCGAACCTGTATCGAGGACAAAGCGCAGGGGGTTCTTTTGACCGTTAACTCGCACGTTAAGAATGGGCCGATTATCGTGCGTCTCAAAAGGCACCACGGTGCGGTTCGCTCCATTCGGCACGTACAATGCACTTTGACGACCGAGATAACGCAGGAAGTCGATTAATCCGCGGATGCGCGCGCGTCGATCTGCATCGGTCTTCGGCGCAACTATCAGGAACCGCTCGTAAGAATCTGCCGCCTCTTTGTACCGCTCGGTGCGAGCGGCAGCTTGTGCAAGATTAAAAATGTAATCAGGCTCGCTTGAATCCAGATCGGCAGCACGCCTCAATCCGCGGATAGCAGGGTCCAATCGATTCTCGTAGAAGTCGATCATTGCCAGCCCGGCAACGGCCATCGCTTCATCTTCATTCAGTGACAGTGACGTACGAAATTCCTCGACCGAATTGCGAAAGTCGCCACCGATCAAGATTGCAGAGCCAAGCAGTGCATGCGCTCGCGCAGAAAGCGGATCGAGGAGGATCACCCTCGCCGCATTATCGTACGCGCCCTGCAGGTTTCGTTGCTTTAGCTGAGCGAGACTAAGTCCTAAGCGCGCGTCGTTGTCGTGCGAATCTTTCCCCAGCAATTCACGATAGATCTTTTCGGCGGTTTGATAGTCGCCGTTGCGAATCGCCTTGCTGGCCCGGTTTCGCAGCTTTTCGTCGGTGGCGGCGGATACATTAGGGGCGCCCATTAATACAAGACATACAGCAAAGGCGGCCAAACCTCCGACCGCCAAAGTCCCCATAGAAGTTTTGGTACTGCGCGACAACATAAAACCTGCTTCCAGACCAGCAACCGCAGCGTATCACTGCGTGTCCAGTCTTTAGTGCGTTTTTACTTAAGAATTTCTCCCGTCTTCATGGACCACAGGACCAGATCCAGTTCATCAAAATCGATCCGGATCTCGCGCGCGAAGCGCTGCAGACTTTGCTCGACTTCAAGATATCTCTCTCTGCTGGTTGGCGGTTTATTTGTCTCCATCACGCCGATATCCGCCAGGCAGCGAAGGACATGTTTGTCAAGGATGGCGTGTCCGCTGAAACCGATGTTGCGAAGAAAGTGGCTCGCCTCCTTGTAGCCGAGGCCCTTAATGCGTCTTTCACTTGCCAACCAATCGCGACGCGCGTGAGCATCGGTAAAACTCTCGAGCGTCTGACGCAGTTCCATACCACAGTGGCGTCGCAGGTAGGCTCTAGTTTCGACGATGTAAGCCGGACGAGCTACTGGAAAGCGATGCGCGCCCGCATTCTTCAACGCCCGAGTCATCTGATCGCGACGGCCCTGAATTAAGAAGGGTCTAACAGCCTCGATTGCCTTTAACCCCATCCGGGCGGAAGCACCTGCAGTAAAAATACAAAAAGCAAGTTCCTCCCAGAGCCGTGCATCCGAACCAGTGCGCCACACCTCATGAAATTCAGCGAGCCTCGCTTGAATCTCTCTTCTTCGCGCCTTGTGCGTGGCGCGGATGCTTTCAACAGTAACGACTGATGCTTGCGTTGCACTGTGACTTGTCAACACTCAGATTCTAGGTTCGGCTTTCTGGCGTTGTCAACGCAAATGTACCACGCACTAAGAGACCTTCGCGCCGATCAGTTTGTTAATCCATCCCGTTAATGAGGTGGAGCATCCAAGGGAAGCGTTTTCCGTCTGTGAGACGTGCTATCATCGATTGCTCGTCACGTGACGGGCATTAAGTGAATATGAGTAACAAGAGAGCAACATTACTTCTTCTAATACTGGCATTCATTGGTCTGGTCCACCCTGCCAGAGTCCTTGGACAACAGCCTTCACCGGTGCCTAAGCCGGATGTGACTCCGCCCGTGACCTCACCGTCGCCTTCATCGGGCATTGTAATCGTCAGCCAGGAGAGCGCCGAGGCCAAACCGCTTTATGGCATTCAGGGAGTGCTGGTGGAAACAGTCGATGGTCGAATTGTGGCAAGTCAAAATGCTGATCAGTTTTTTAATCCAGCATCGGCCGTCAAGCTTGGCACGGCGTTGATAGCACTGCGTACGTTCGGACCGCAGCACAGGTTCACGACAGCATTTTGGACTGATGGGACTCTAGACAAGACGTCGGGTACAGTCACGGGAAACCTTTATGTTTCAGGCCGTGATCCGTCGCTACATTATGAACAAGCAGTAGATATTGCCCGGCAGCTAAACTTGATCGGTATTCGAAAAATCACTGGCGACCTGATTGTCGCTCCAAGCTTTACTCTGAATTTTAACTGGTCCCCCAAACGTTCTGCCGAACAGTTTTATGACACACTCGACGCCCAACTTCGCACGACCGAAGCAACGAGTGCCTGGTTCTCGGCGCGTATTGCGTTAGGTGACAAATCTTCGCCCGTGGTAATTCCGAGCGTTTTGGTTCTGGGTACCGTGGCGGTTGGGCCCGTTGCGCCCGGAGCTAAGCCTTTGCTGAGCTATAGCTCGAGCACACTTACAGACATCCTGAAGGTTCTGCTCTGTTATTCAAATAATTTTATGGCCGAGCGTTTGGGCGAAAGCCTTGGCGGCGTCGACTCTGTTCAGCGTCAACTTGCCAGCGGCCTTGGAATACCAAGTGATCAGATTCGTCTTTCTTCAACGAGTGGTCTGGGCGTGAATCGCGTGACACCGGAAGCGATGATGAAAATATTTCAAGCGCTGCGGCTAGATGTCATCAAGGCTGGGTTAAAGCTCTCGGACATTATGCCCGTGGCCGGTGTTGATCCAGGGACTCTCGAAGACCGGTTCACTGCTGCGCCCTGGCGTGGTAGCGTGATAGCGAAAACCGGAACGCTAACCCACAGCGATGGCGGCGCCAGTTCGCTCGTCGGACAAATGCGAACCGCGAGTGGAGAAATACTGCTGTTCGTCATAATGAACCAGAACGGGAACGTCTTGCGCTTCAGAGAGAACCAGGACGCCTTTGTCAAGCAAATTCAGAACTCGCGCGGTGGACCACGAGCATTCGATTATGTTCCGATCACGCTCGCGATTAAATTAACAGATACAAAAAGCCATGTAGGCTCCGCCGACGAGTACGAGGCGAAACCCACAGCTGCATCGCCGTCGCCGTAACGCTATCGCGACGGGAGAATGGGGGAACGGGGGGAATGGGAGAATGGGAGAAGGGACGAACGGACCGAGGGTGTAAAAAGTTTTGTGTAAATGGTCATCGAGTGTCAACCGGTGTAGGGTGGGCAAGGAGAAAAGATGACCAAAGACAAAAGCATTGACAACGAGCTGATTGACAACCTACTGAAGAACTATCAAAAGCCTGAGGATCTGATCGGTGAAAACGGACTGTTGAAGCAACTGACCAAGCAGTTGCTGGAACGGGCGATGGCCGCGGAGATGACCGAGCATGTCGGCTACGACAAGCACGATCCAGGCGGGAACAACAGCGGCAACTCGCGCAACGGTAAATCGGCCAAGACGATCAAAGGGACCTTTGGCGAGATTGCGCTGGAGACGCCGCGGGATCGGAACGGGACGTTTGAGCCGCAGATCATTGAGAAACATCAAACACGCTTCACGGGCTTTGACCAGAACATCATTTCGCTGTACGCGCGCGGGTTATCAACCCGGGAGATCCAGCAACACCTGGAAGAGATCTACCACGTGGAAGTGTCGCCGAGCTTGATCTCGAGTGTAACGGATGAAGTAATTGATGAAGTGAAGACCTGGCAGAACCGGCAGCTGGATGCCGTCTATCCAATCATGTATTTGGACGCGATCCAGTTCAAAGTAAGAGATAACGGACACGTCAAGAACAAGGCGATCTATCTGGCCATAGGAGTGACTGTCGAGGGTTATAAAGAAGTGCTGGGGTTATGGATCGCGCAGACCGAAGGCGCCAAATTCTGGCTGCAAGTAGTGACAGAACTGAAGAATCGGGGTGTTGCCGACATCTTCATCGCCTGCGTTGACGGGCTGAAAGGGTTTCCCGAAGCGATTGAAAGCGTCTTTCCGCAAACGGAGGTGCAGTTGTGCATCGTGCATCTGGTGCGGCATTCGCTGAACTTCGTCGGTTGGAAACAGCGCAAGGAAGTAGCTGCGGATCTGAAGCTGATTTATCGGGCGGCGACCGAAGCCGAAGCTGAACAACGACTGACTGAGTTCAGCCTGAAATGGGACGCGAAGTTTCCCATGATTGCCAAGTCCTGGCGCAGCAACTGGACGCGCGTGATGCCCCTTTTCGCGCACCCGCCGGCGATTCGGAAGGTCATTTACACGACTAACGCGATCGAGTCGCTGAACATGTCGCTGCGCAAGGTGACCAAAGCGCGCGGCTCGTTTCCCAATGACGAGGCGGTCAGCAAATTGCTTTACCTGGCGCTGCGCAACATTGCGAAAAAGTGGACCATGCCGGTCCACGCCTGGAAGGACGCGCTCAACCGCTTCGCCATCATCTATGAAAATCGGTTGCCGGTCAGCTAAGCGCGCGATGGACAACGAAATGAAACCGCAAACACAAAACCGGGCTATGGAAACCGTGGAAAAACAAACTGCGTTTTTCCACCGTTCCCACAGCCCCTACTGCTGCTAACAAATTAATGATTAAAGCAGCGACCCAAAAACAACAACGATCGTTTACACAAAATCCCTTGCGGATCCAAATCCGGTTGTGTTTATTCGTCTGCAAATCTCCAATCTCCAATCTCCAATGTCCAATCTCCAATGTCTAATGGCCAATGTGCAATTGCGCATTAATCTCCGCGTCGCCGTGTCTCCGCGTCCCCTTCCCCTTCTCCCCTTCGTCCAAGACCGCCTACAATTCCCGAATGGATGAGTAATTCCACTAGCGATTTCTTCGGCACTGCTCGCTTCCATATCCGTCGACGTCTCGGCTCCGGTGGCATGGGCGTCGTATACGAAGCGCATGACCGCGAAACTGACAAAGTCGTCGCGCTTAAGGCCCTGACCCGCACCGAGGCTTCACACATTTCTCGTTTCAAGACCGAGTTTCGTTCACTCGCCAATGTCTCGCATCCGAATCTTGTGTCGTTGTACGAGTTGATGTCAGATGGTCAATATTGGTTTTTTACAATGGAACTGGTCCAGGGCGTTAACTTTCTCGAGTACGTGCGGCCCGGGTATCGTGCAAGAAGCCGCAACAATCAGTCGTTAACGAATACGCTGCTAAAAACAGGGCCAGAGGAAACCCGAGCGTTCGCCGCAAACTACGAGGCCGAAACTGAAGAATTGGTTTTCAACCGCGTCACCTTTACGGATGATACCTTCCCAGAAAGCTCCCCTGATATTTCGCTGTCTCTTTCCAAACTCGATCTGCAGAAGCTTGTAAGCGCGCTTCGACAACTCGCTGATGGACTGCACGGCCTCCACCAGGCAGGAATGCTGCATCGCGATATAAAACCTTCAAATGTCCTCGTTACAAAAGAAGGAAGAGTGGTGATTCTCGACTTCGGTCTTGTCGCAGAAGTAGAAAGCGATAGAAGACGCGACAGTGTTCAGCTGGCTGGGACACCCGATTACATGTCTCCAGAGCAGGGCGCGCAGTTGCCACTTGGACCAGCAAGTGACTGGTATAGTGTTGGAGTAATCCTCTATCAGTCTTTAACAGGCCGGTTACCTTTCTCCGGCAAATTCTTCGATGTGATGATGAACAAGCAGCGGTTCGATCCGCCTGCACCTGCGACGCTCGTTCCGGATGTACCTGCCGAGCTAAGCGAGCTGTGCCGCCAGCTCCTGAGCCGAGATCCGAGACAGCGTGCAACGGGACGTGAGGTCCTCCGAACACTCGGTCACGGCAAGACTGGTCCCCTGCGAATGCCGATCGCGCCAACGACGTCTTCTGAAGAAACAACATTCGTCGGACGCGAGCGTCATTTGGAAGAGCTGAGTGACGCCTTCGCCACCGTGCGCAGTGGCCGCATCGTGACTATGTACGTTCACGGCGATTCAGGAATGGGCAAAAGCTCTCTTGTCAGGCGCTTCCTCGATGAACTGACTGAATCAGGCGATGACGTCGTTGTGTTAGAGGGACGGTGTTACGAGCGTGAGTCAGTACCCTTCAAGGCAATTGACGGTGTGGTTGATAGCCTTACTAAATTTTTGCTCTCGTTGACGACTAGACGAGCCGAAGCGCTATTGCCCCGAGACGCTCAGGCGCTGGCACGCGTGTTTCCGGTAATGCTTCAGGTCGACTGTATTTTCAATGCACCACAGCGAGATCAGCACGTACTGGACAAACTTACGTTGCGAGGACGTGCGTTCAAGGCCTTACGTGAGCTTCTCTCCAGAATCAGTGACCGTCATCATCTAGTCATTTGGATTGACGACCTCCAGTGGTCTGACGCCGACAGCGCGGCGCTAATCGATGACCTGTTAAGACCTCCCGACGCTCCACCGCTGCTGCTGATAACAAGCTTCCGAAGTGAAGATGTAGACACGCGCCCCTTTTTAAAATCTTTGCTCGAACGAGCAGATTCCGAGACGTGTCGCGCTCTGGAAGTTAGCCCATTAACGAAATGGGAAGCGGCCAGTGTTGTGTCGAACATACTTCCGCCGGGCGTGCCTGCAGCATCAATGTTCATAGATTCCATTGTGCGCGAGGCGCAAGGAAATCCATTCTTGTTGGAACAGCTGTCCCGATATGCAGTTACCAGCGACAGCATTTCAACGACCGGAATCACCCTATCGACAATGCTCAACGCCCGGTTGCGCGTGTTGCCCAAAGGCGCGCGCCAATTTGTGGACGTACTAGCCGTAGCTGGTCGCCCCGTTAATCAGGAAGTGGCGTTTCAGGCGGCCGGCCTGTCTGGTGATGAACTTCCACTGGTTAGCGCATTGAGAGCAGCGCAGTTTCTTCGCAGCGGCAGATCCGAGCACAGCGTTGAGCTGTATCACGACCGGATTAGAGAAACGCTGGCATCGCAAATGGACCACGCGAGTATCAAACAGATTCACCGTCGTCTGGCCCAGGCTCTCGAATCACGAGGCGTCGATGATCCTGAATCGCTGTTCGAGCACTATCTCGGCGCGGGTGAGCGAGTGCGAGCTGCAACTCACGCAGCCGTTGCGGCGCGAAAGGCAACTGCCGCTTTAGCTTTTGATCGTGCCACGGCGTTCTACCGGCGCGCGCTGGAATTTTCGCCCGGACGTGGTACAGAGCTGATCGAGCTAAAACGAGGACTCGCTGAAGCGCTGGTCAACGCGGGCCGCCCAGCGGAAGCGGCTGAGACCTATCTCGAACTGTCTCATGAGACATCCGCCTCGCGAAGTCTCGATTTCCAAAGACGCGCCGCCGAACAGCTGTTGATGGGTGGACACATCAACGAAGGTCTGCAAATACTGAAGTCAGTGCTGTCCGCCGCCGGCTTCTCACTTCCCGCTGGTCCAAAACGCGCGCTGCTGTCACTAACGTTGCGGCGATTGCAAATCAGATTGCGCGGGCTGGAATTCACGGAACACGATGAGGGCACAATCTCCGCGTCCACGCTGTTTCGAATCGATCTCTGCTGGGGTGTTGCAGCGGGACTCGGCATGGTTGATCTAATACGCGGCGCAGATTTTCAAAGCCGGCATCTCTTACTGGCACTCCGTGCCGGTGAACCCTATCGAGTGGCACGAGCTATGGCGTTCGAAGCGGCACAAACTGCTGCGAGTGGAATTCGAAGTCGAAATCGAGCACTGCAGATCACTCAAAAGGCTGAGGCACTCGCTCAACGAGTCCGCAATCCTCACGCTATTGCATTAGCAATGTGGGCGAGGGGTCTCAATGCATATCTCGTGGGACACTGGAAGAACGCAGCTGAGTTATGCGAAAGGGCGGCGGAGATACTGCGTGACGAATGCACAGGCGTTACTTGGGAATTGACGATTGCCAATCGCTTCACGTTGAGCGCTTTGTTGTATCTGGGTGAGGTTTTGGAGGTATCAAGGCGCGTACCGCAGTTGCTCTCCGCGGCTGTCGAGCAGGGAAATTTGTTCGCGGCAACCGATTTGCGAACCCGGATGAACTTGATATGGCTCGCAGCTGACGAGCCTGACCGCGCGCGTGAAGAGGTGCTGGCAGCCTTGAAAGCCTGGCCAACTGAAGGATTTCACTTGCAACACTACAGTTCGCTGCTGGCCCTAACACAAATTGAGCTTTACACCGGAGATCCTGAGGTGGCCTGGCGACACTTTGAAGGCCAGCTTAAAGTACTGTACCAGTCGATGCTACTGCGGATTCAAGTTCTAAGGATCGAAGCTATGCATTTACGGGCACGAACGGCCCTCGCAAGTGCTTTAACAAATGAACAGCCACAGCGACTTAGGATAGCCGAGCAGTTGGCGCGGAAACTTAGCAGGGAAAAACTACAACTAGTCCAACCCCTGGTGGCGACACTTCGCGCAGGCATTGCATCGGTGAAGGGCGACACTGCGACAGCAGCTGGAATCTTGTCACCAGCACTGCACGGTTTCGAACTAACTGCTCTGCGGCTCTAGACCGCGGAGTA
>Ga0114129_10009622_pt1 | contig 13788 bp, 10 predicted proteins | sample RhiMetdeltSRZDD1_FD_80071 | JGI IMG/M metagenome (GOLD analysis project Ga0114129, IMG submission 80071) | Populus rhizosphere microbial communities from Tennessee, USA - Rhizosphere MetaG P. deltoides SRZDD1 (version 2) (version 2) | ecosystem: Host-associated > Plants > Roots > Rhizosphere >...
CCCCGCCTCGCGTGTTCCGAGCGTGCCGCCGATGTCGTGGGTGACCTGGCGCTCGCGGACCGCGTGTGCCACGGCTGCATCGATCACGTGGGCTTCCTCCGACAACCCGAGCGTCTCGAGCATCAGCGCCGCCGATCCGATCGCGCCAATTGGATTCGCCACGTTCTTGCCGGCGAACTTCGGCGCGGAGCCGTGAACCGGCTCGAACATCGACGTCCGGCCGGGGTGCAGGTTGCCAGAAGCGGCCATGCCCAGGCCGCCCTGGAACGCCGCGGCGAGGTCGGTGATGATGTCACCGAACAGGTTGTTCGTCACGATGACCTGGAACTGCGCCGGGTCCAGAACCATGTACATCGCGAGCGCATCGATGTAGTAGTGCGTCGCCTCGATCGTCGGGTACTGCGGCCTCAGCTCGCGAAAGACGCGCTGCCACAACGCATGCCCCTGCTGCATGGCGTTGCTCTTGTCGGCCATGCACACGCGCGTCAGTCTGTGCGCCTTCGCGTACTCGAACGCGTGCCTGACGATCCGATGAACGCCTTTCCACGTGTTGAGCTCTTCCTGGATTGCAACCTCGTCTTCCGTTCCCGCCTTGAAACGTCCGCCGACGCTCACGTAGAGGCCTTCGGTGTTCTCGCGGAACACGACGAAGCTCACGTCCTCGGGCCGGCGTCCCTTCAACGGGCAGAGCCGCTCGTCGAGCAGCCTGACCGGCCGATGGTTGACGAAGAGATCGAGCTCGAACCGCGTACCGAGTAGGATGTCTCGCGCATGCCGGTTGTCGGGCACGCGTGGATCTCCCAGCGCGCCGATGAAGATCGCGTCGAACCCGCGCAGCGTGTCGTAGCCGTTCGCCGGAATCGTGACGCCGGACTCGAGGTAATAGTCCGCGCTCCACGGCAGGTGCTCGAGGTCGAAGTGATAGCCGAACCTTTCCTCGATGGCGCGCAGGACTTTGACCGCTTCGGCAGTCACCTCCTTCCCGATTCCATCGCCCGGGATGATTGCGACGTTCATGTCAGTTTCAGTCAGTGACAACAGAGCCCCACCCGGCCTCGGCACCCCAGCGCGCAAACCACGCGCGCCGGGGACCCCGCTCGCGGCGGCTCGACTCGCTATGACCACCCCAACGCGCTCAAAATGCGCGTCGGGAGCTCCGCCGCTTCCTCGCCCCGGCCGCGGGTGCCGCCAATTCCGTCGACTGGGATTGTTGCGAAGCGCACACTCAGGCACGCTCCACCGCGACCGCCATCCCCATTCCCCCGCTCACGCACAGCGTGGCCAATCCGCGTTTCGCCTGACGACGCTGCATTTCGTAGATCAGCGTCACGATGATGCGCGCGCCAGTGCAGCCGATCGGATGACCGAGCGCGATTGCGCCGCCGTTCACGTTCAATCTGTCGAGTGGGATGGGCTCGTCGTGGAGCACGGCCAGCACCTGTGATGCGAACGCCTCATTCAACTCCACGAGATCCAGATCGTCGAGCGCCAGGCCGGTTCGAGCGAAGAGCTTTCGCATCGCGGGTACTGGACCAATACCCATGATGCGAGGATCGACGCCTGCTGAAGCCCAACCGACGATCCTCGCGAGCGGCTGCGCACCGAGAGTCGCGGCCTTTCCCGCCGTCATCAACACGAGTGCCGCCCCGCCATCCGTGATTCCCGAAGACGTTCCGGCAGTGATGATGCCCGGTTCGCCTTCGACATTCCCGAATACGGGGGGAAGCTTTGCAAGGCTTTCGGGGGTCGTATCCGGCCGCGGATGCTCATCGGCGGTGACGATCGTCGTTCGCCCCTTCTCATCGCGCACCGACACAAGCGCGATCTCGTCGCGCATGCGTCCGTCTGTGATCGCGCGCGCGGCCCGCCGTTGACTCTCGACGGCGTACGCATCTGCCGCTTCACGGGTGATGCCGTACTGCCGCCCCAACACCTCCGCGGTTTCCCCCATGATCAGGCCGCAGAGCGAACAGATGAAGCCGTCCCGGTACATCGCATCGACGAGCGCGAAGTTCCCCATCCGGTGGCCCCAACGCGCATCCTCGGAGTCAACGAGGTACGGCATGCGGCTCATCGACTCGATGCCGCCGGCAACGACGACTTCCGACTCACCGAGCAGGATCGACTGCGCGCCGCTGACGACTGCCTGCATTCCGGAGGCGCACGCCTTGTTGATTGTCTGCGCGGGGACACGGTCGGGCAGACCGGCGCGACGGACGACCTGTCGGGCCGGATTCGGACCCGAACCCGCCTGCCGTCCGTGTCCCATCAGGACTTCGTCGACGACGTCGGCCGCCACACCGGCTCGCTCGAGCGCAGCACGCGTTGCCACTGCTCCGAGCTCCGCCGGATGGACGTTTCTGAACGCGCCGCCGTACCGCCCGATCGGCGTGCGGGCCGCACCGACGATCACGACGTCCGAGACCTGCATAACCTTTCAATGATATCGCGCGAGTAGAGTGCGTGCGGCTCTTGGCGCTTGCGTGTCACCGCGGGTGGGCGAGATTTGCGCCGGCATCAGCCGTAAGATTGAAGCGCCGCAGGACCCCATCGAGATCCGCGGCGGTAAATGGCTTCGCGAGCACTGCCACGTCTGCGAACTCCGTGAGTACGTGTTCGACGGACGTCGTATCACCCGTGATGAAAACGAACGGCCGCCCCGTCCCTCCATCGCCGGACTGCATCCGATGGTACAGGTCGAACCCGGTCACGCCCGGCATGCGCACGTCGCACAGAATGATCTCGGGCTGAGCCTCTCGCGCAATCGCCATTGCCGCGTCTCCGGTGTCCGCCTCCCGCACGATGAAGCCGCGGCGCTCGAGCAGGCGAGCCAGAAGTTTCCGGATCGGCTCTTCGTCGTCGACGATGAGCGCTCGACGCGGGAGACTGGACGCATCGGCCGGGGCCGAGGGCCGCTCCACGGCCTTGGAGACGTGCACCGGCAGACTGAAGCGGAAGCAGGCGCCAACCGACGAATCACAGAGCTCGAGCACCCCGCCATGGGCCGCGATGATCCCGTGCGAAATCGAGAGGCCGAGGCCCGTGCCCGCCCCAACTTCCTTGGTCGTGAAGAACGGTTCGAAGATTCGGCCGCGCAGCTCGGGCCGCACGCCCGCGCCATCGTCCATTACTTCCACCACGTGCCGCTCGCCGGCCGTCATCGTTCGGACCGTGATGGTTCCCTGGTCGCTCAACGATTCGATCGCCTGCTCCGCGTTGAGCAGCAGGTTCAGGACGACCTGCTGGATCTCTTCGCGGTTGACGAGCACCGGCAGCGGCTCCGGGCTGCAGTGCAGACGAAGATGAATGTTCTGCTGGTTCAGGCGGTACTCACGAAATTGTGCCGTCTGGACGACGATCTCGTTCAGATCCGCTGGCGCCCGGCCCGGCGCGCTGCGGCGCACGAACGACAGCAGATTCCGGACGATGTGCCCCGCACGCGCCGCTTCCCTCCTGATCAACTCCAAATCGCGCCGATCACCGACCGCCCCGTTCCGGTCATCGAGCATCAGCTCGACGCAACCGACGATCGTCTGGAGCGGGTTGTTGATCTCGTGGGCGACGCCCGCGACGAGCTCTCCGGCGGCAGAGAGCCGTTCGCTGTGCACGAGCTGATCGCGCAGCTTCAAGTCGTCGCTGATGTCGCGTTCCACAGCAACGAAATGCATGATTTCACCGGCACGATCCTTCAATGCCACGACCGTGCACGCAGAGGGGAACGTCGATCCGTCGCGCCGGCTACGCTTCAGCGTGCCCCGCCAGATCCCGCGAGAGCGAACCGAGCGTTCAATCTCGTCGCGGAGCTTCTCGGCGCCTTGTTCGACGGGGTCGGGAAAACGCAGATGCGTCAGTTCGGGTCGCGAGAATCCCATGGCGCGAACGAATGCTTCGTTGGCGTGCTCGAACGAGCCGTCGGCGCGGGAGATGAGAATGAGCTCGCCCGTCTGCTCCGTGGCAGCGGCCAGCAGGCGCACGCGCGCGTCGGACCGCTGCAGCTCGACGCGCTGGACGACGAGCCTCAGCGTCAGCAGACCAAGGCCGGCGACCGTCGCCAATCCGGTCAACAGCGTGCGGAAGGAATCGACCGCGCCGCCGAGGGAGTGCATTCGCAGGGCACTGTAGCCAATCAAGGGGATGAGCAGCACCGGCGTGGCGGAAAACATGACGAATCGCAGAGCGGAGGTCCTCTCAGCAGGCTCCTCGTTATCCGTCTCGGACGCAGGTGATGTGTCCGCTGCCCACGCGTAGCAGAGAAATGGCAAGATCCAGGCGAAGTCGTAGAGGCTGCCGATGTGGTACGCGCCAGTGCCGATGGCGCGGTTCGTGATCGCCCGCAGCGCAAATCCGGCGGTCGAGCCGACGGCGAGCCGCGCATAGACGGGCGCCCACGCGGTGTGGCGCTCGAGCATCGCCGCAGCAATCATCCCGACCATCAGCGCGAGCCGGTACCATCCGACGACGGTGAGCAGCGCGGCTTGCGGGTTACCCTGGCCGGCAATCGCGGGGACGAGCACGAAATAGCTGTAGACGAACGCGGCAAGCAGACCGTAGCTGGCGATGTCGACACCAACCGCCGTCGCCCCGTGCGGTCGGGGGCCGAGGTGCGGACGCGCGATGAGCGCGATCAAGGGGCCGAGGCCGCCGCACAGGCTGAAGATCGTGTGCCACTCGAGCCAGGAAGGACGCCGCTCGATCAGCTCGCCGTACGCCCATCCGAAATGTCCAACGACCCAGACGATGATGCCTATTGCGAAGGTATCCCAGAACACCCGCTGGCAGCCCGTCCAGTCACGGCGGCGCCTGACGACGGCGGCGACCGCGAGGAACGCCGAGCACACGAGCCCTGTATTGCCGAAGATCGACATCGCGAGCGGGTGATCGCGAAGCGTCCAGCCCGCGACGATGTAGAGGATCAGATAGGCGAGTCCGATCGTGAGATAGACCACGTAGTCTTTGTCCCTGCTCCGCTCTCGCCTCCACTGCCCAGCGCCGCGGATGCCGAAGCGCCCCGCGCCGCCGGCGGCCCTCTCGCTCGTTCGCTGACGAGAGAATCCGAAACTCTACCATAAAACGGGTGTCTGACCCGGCCATTCCCGCGTGGCCGTCAGATCTCTTCATGATCGATCTGGGCCCGTTGCAGCTTGCCGCTGAAATCGATGTAGATGGATTTCCATTCCGAGAACACGTCGAGCGCGGCGCTGCCCGCCTCGCGGTGGCCGTTCCCGGTGTTCTTCGTTCCGCCGAACGGCAGGTGGACCTCGGCGCCAATCGTTGGCGCGTTCACGTAGAAGATGCCAGTGTAGAGCTCGCGCATCGCGGTGAACGCGCGGTTGATGTCCTGGGTGTAGATCGAGGCGGACAGCCCGTACTCGACGCCGTTGCCGATCTCAATCGCCTCCTCGAGCGATCGGCAGCGGATCACCGAGACCACGGGACCGAAGATCTCTTCTTGCGCGATCCGCATGTCAGGACTGACATCGGCGAAGATTGTCGGCTCGTGGAAGTATCCTCGCGCGTACTCGCCCTCGTCGAGCCGATGGCCGCCGCAGACCAGGCGAGCCCCTTCCCGCAACCCGATGTCGACGTACTTCACGACCGTGTTGAGTTGCGACTCGCTGTTGGACGGACCCATCTGCGTCTCTTCGCGCAAGCCATCGCCGACGACGAGCGCTTTCGCGCGCGAGACGAACTCATCCAGGAATCGATCGTAGAGCCTATCGTGAACGACGACCCGACTCGCGGCAGTGCAACGCTGCCCAGTCGTCCCGAATCCGCCCCAGAGACAACCATCGACCGCCAGCTCGAGATCGGCGTCGTCCATGATCATGATGACGTTCTTACCGCCCATCTCGAGGTGGACCTTCTTGAACCCCGGTGCCGAGGCCTGGTTCACGATGCGCCCGACGTGAGTGGAGCCGGTGAAGGAAACGACACGAACGGCGCCATGCGTCGTCAACGGTGTACCGACCTCGTCGCCGTCTCCTGTCACCACGTTGACGACGCCCTTGGGAATACCTGCGTCCTCGAGGACCTTGACGAAGTTCACGGCCGAGAGCGGCGTCTGCGAGGCGGGCTTGAAGACGACCGTGTTGCCGCAGACAAGCGCCGGAATGATCTTCCACGACGGAATGGCCATCGGAAAATTCCACGGGGTGATGATCGAGCACACACCGAGCGGCTGACGTACCGACATCGCGAACTTGTTCCGCAGCTCCGAAGGGACCGTCTGGCCGAACATCCGCCGACCTTCACCCCCCATGTAGAAGGTCATGTCGATGGCTTCCTGGACGTCGCCGCGCGTTTCGCTGAGCACCTTCCCCATCTCGCGGGTCATGTCACGCGCGAGCTGCTCCTTGCGTTCAACCAGCAGCTGCGCGGCCCTGAACAACAGCTCGGCGCGACGCGGCGCCGGGACGAGGCGCCATCTCGCGTACGCGCGGTTGGCGGCGTCGAGCGCGGCTTCGACGTCACGCCGGGTCGATTTCTGGAAGATGCCGATCAGATCGTTCGTGTCGGCCGGGTTGCGGTCCTCGAACGTTTCACCCGAGGTGGACGGAATCCACTGGCCATCGATGTAGTTGGTGTAGACCGTCGTCGTAACCGTTGTAGCCATAACTGGCGATTATAGCGACGCTCGCTGTCGGGGCGTTCGGGTTTCGAGGTTGGGGAATCGAAGCCGATGGGTTTCGGGCGCCTGTCTTACAGGAGTTCACGAGACCAAAGGATCTCAACTGAGTCATCGGACCTTCACATGCTCCAGGTAATCGCCGGACGCGATCCGTGGGGCCTGGCCGAGCGGCGCATTGTAGAAGTACACCCACGCAGGCGCGACGCTCCCGTCAGGGAGGCGGACGTCGGTCTGCTGCCGCGTGTACAGACTGCGATCCGGATCATCGGCACGATAGCCCTCGATGTCGTCAAGCGCGCCGAGCACAGCGTCGGGATCCGTCATCTCGTACGCTTCGCCCCAGACGAGACCTTCGAGCGACGGGACCGCCGCAGGATAGATGCCGAGATCGAACAGCGCCGCTCGAATCGAACCGCGGCCGATGTACGTCAGCTTGGCATCTATCCCGGCGCGCCGGCGTCGATCGAAGCCGGCCATGAGAGTGCCGTAGAAGAAAACGAGCTCACCCATGGGACTCTCCCCCATCTGCCCCACGAACTCTGCCCCACCGCGCCCAAAACGCGCGGCGGGGACCCCGCGAACTCTGCCCCACCGCGCCCAAAACGCGCGGCGGGGACCCCGCGAACTGGCGGAAAATTCCGAAGAGTACACACGCAGCCGAACCCACGCAAGGAAACCCGTACAGCACAAACGGCCGGCGAGTGCCGGCCGTTTACCTGCACGGAGGAGGGTCGATGCGTGGTTTCAGTGAGCCTGAAGCGCGCCTTTTGGCGCCATCAGCTCCAACAGCTCCGCCGGCAGCGTGAACGACAGCGCCACGGTTTTACCGGTTCCTGTGAGCTCGAGTGATTGTGTCAGTGCAGTGAGCTTCGGATCGTTCTGGGTCTGCATCCGGGCGAGCGCGAGGAAGCCGCGAACGACGTCCCTCAGGTTCTCGGCCGCCTGTTCGTCGCGGGCTTCGGCGCGAAGCGTCCCGGCGAGGCCGCCATTGATATGCCCCGCGGCGGCAAACCACTTGACGGCAGGAATCTGTCGAGCGACCTGATCGGGCAGGTTCGCCTGGCTGACGAGAACGTCGAACCGCCCGACCGCCCAGGCATTGTTCGTTCGCTCGATGTCGTTGACGAGGTCCATCATCTCGTTGTTGGTGGTGACGCTCTGCGCCGTCATCCGCGCGTCAATCGCGCGCTGGACCGCCGCGAGGTCGCCAATGGCCACGAGCCCGGGCTCGAGGAAAGCAAGCACGCCCGTGTGCGCTTGATCGTGTGTCGCGACGTCGAGCACGAGGAGCCGCTTGCCCCGATAATCCTGAAGCTGCGCGCCGTGCTCACGCGCCAGCCCTTCGAGTCGGACATCGTCGAACCGGCCACGCGCAACGACGAACCCCGACTTCCCGATCTCAGCCCCCGGCGTCATCGCTGCAACGACGTAGTCGATATCGCGCTCGATGTCGATGCCCGTGTGTTCCTGGAACTCCTGGCGGCCCTGCTCGTGGATTGGCATGGCCTGCTTGAGGCGCTGCCGCAGCTCGGAATCCATGATCCCGCGGACGTCCGCGTAGGCGACGACGGTAGCGTCGACTGGCACGAAGGCCAGTTCTTCGCGGCCAGGAGCGGCCGAGACCGACGGAAAGCCCCCGCTGAAGTAGGCTGCGAGACCAACGCCGAGCCCGGCAACGACGACGGCGGCCGATCCGGCCATGAAATAACGGGTTCTCTTCGTCATGCGCGTGTGACCCTCTGGTGGATTATACCGGTTCGGGCGGTAAAAAGTTCCGATCTTTCCACGCTAAACGTCCGGATTCGAACGAGTTGAAACCAAATAGTTGGGATGAAATGCGACCCGCTTCAACGTCAGGGGCTCGAGGCTCAGGGTTCGACCTGAACGTTGAACCTGGTCCGGTTCACTGCTCGAGCACGTATTCCCGCTTTTCAACGACCCAGGCCCCCCACAAGAGGAACGCCGCCCAGATGACGACCAGGCCGACGAGGCTGCCGAAAAGGCTCGGGCTCTCGCGGAAAAACCCCTGCACCATCGACAGAACGCTGTCGCTGGGCATCGCGTGAGGCACGAGGGCCTGGAGGTAATACATGACGGTGAACTTCTTCAGGTAGCCCGGGAACGCGAGCGCCGCCTGCTCCCATCCGAAGATGAACACCAGCCCGATGAGCAGCGGACGCTTGAATTTCGCGCCGACGAACGCGAACAGCGCACCGTAGACGGCCAGACCGAGAGCAATCAATATGAGATCCTTGACGAGATCGAGAAACGAGCCTCCCAGCGTGCCGCGCAGGGGGACGACGAGCAGGTACACCAGCATCACCGACGGCAGCACGACGAAAACCGTACAGGCGAGATACGCAAGGTACTTCCCGATCAGCACCGCGCCGCGAGGAATCGGTCGCGTGAACAGGTACGTGATGGTCTTGTCCTCGATCTCGTCGGCCATCAGCGAGGTCCCGTAGAAGACGCCGAGGATCGGCACGATGAATTTGAGATAGATGATCCAGATCATCAGCCCGAAGATTGCCGGCCCCGTTATGCGGAGCGTCGTCGGCACGCCTCCGCTGCGCGTCTCGTGATCCTCGAGAATTGGCGCGCCGAGGCCCACGAGCATCCGGAGGAACAGCGAGATCAGCACAGGCGCCGCGACGACGAGCGCCATGAAGATCGTGCGCCGCGACCAGAGCATCTCCCCGACCGACAGATCGAAGATACGGAAGCTCGAAGCCAGCAACCCGGGAGCGGGGGGCAGCACGCGTGCGTTTCCTGCTTCACCAGCCACGGTTCATTTCACCAGGTACTGGAAAACCGCCTGCAGGTTGTCGTCAGGCGAGGTGACTTCGTCGATGGTGCCGTACTGGCCGGTGGCGGCCATCTCGGTGAGGCGCGCATAGAAAAGGTCAGGCTTCCCTGTCTCGACGACAACCGCGCCAGTCTCGAACTTGAGGCTTCGCACGTCGTCACGCGACAGGAACTCGCGAGCGAGGCCGCGCGGATCCTCGGCCCGGACATAGACGGTGTGTGGATGCTCGTCGATCAGATCGCGGATCTGATGAACGTCTCCTTCCGCCAGAATCCTGCCGTTGTTGATCAGCAGGATGTTCGAGGTCATCGACTCGATCTCGTGAAGGATGTGGCTGGAGACAATGATGCTTTTGCCGGCGCGCGCCCATTCGCGAATGAAGCGGATCGTCTTGCGCCGGGCGAGCGGATCCATCCCCGAGAGGGGCTCGTCGAGAATCAGCAGCCCTGGGTCGTGCACGATCGCTTGCGCGAGCTTTACCCGCTGGCGCATGCCCTTGCTGTAGGCGCCGATCTTCTTGTTGGCAGCGTCCATCAAGTCGACCGCCGTCAGCGCACGTGTTGCTGCGGCAAGCGCTTCTTGATCGCCAAGTCCGTTCAGGCGCACCAGCGCGGTCACCCACTCGAGCCCCGTCATCCGCTCGTAAAACGCGTCCTGCTCCGGGCAGAAACCAATCTGGAAATAGAGATGGGGATTCCGCCAAATCGGCTCACCAAGCACCCTCACCGAACCCTTGCTCGGGTGGAGCTGACCGGTGATCAGTTTCAGGAAAGTCGACTTGCCCGCGCCATTCGGACCGAGAAGACCCGTAATGCCTGGCGGCACGGTGACCGTGACGTCGTTGAGGCCGATCACCTGGCCGTACCACTTGGACACATGCTCGGCCGTGACGATCGGGGCGCCGTTCACGTGACGATCTCCACGCCGCGCACGCGCCGCTCGAGGACTGAAATCGAGAGCACGATCAGGCCGATGATGACCGTGAGTGACACCGGCCAGGGAGTCGCATACCGCGGCGGCAGCCGGAAGATGACGTCGACGACCTGCGCAAGGCTGAGGCTGAGCGACACCCATGACATCGAGGAGCTCCCGGTCACGGCGTACAGGACTCCGTAGATGGCCATCGTGAAGAACATGATCCCCGCGTAGAGAATGGCAACGTACCTGCTGCTCTTGGAGAGCGACGACAACGCAAGCATCGTGAATGTCGCGAGCAGAGCCTGGAGGAATGTCGCCACTGTGATCGCCGGAAACAGGAACAGGTTGTTTTTCATGAACTCGAAGCTGCCCTTGAACATCACCTGCAGGAACAGCAGCAGCAGTGCGGGAAGCCACGTCACGAACAGGATGAAGACGAACAGAATCGCGGCCTTCCCGGCGATGTACTCGGAGCGCATCAGCGGCTTCGAGAGATAGATCTGCAGCGCATTCGCCCGGCGATCGTTCGCGATCAGCCCTGCACCCACGTAGATCGTGACGACGAAGACGAAGAAGCCCTGTTGATCGAGGAAATCACGAAACGTTTTGGCGTCGGGCGCGAGCAGCGTGGCGGCCTGCGCGAAGTTCGAGGCGACGTAGATCTGGACGGCGCGCACGACGAACGGCAGCCAGGCGAAGATGAGCAGCCCCATGAACGCGCGCTTGCGGATCATGTTGCGGATCCCCGCCCGCGCGATGACCGTCCACGCCATGCCGGGCATCGTTTTGCGGCCACCGTAGCGACGATAACTTTGGTCGTGTATCGGCATTCGCTATTCTTCGCCGACCGCCTTCGCGAAGACGTCTTCGAGCGTCGGCACGCTCGGACGCAGATGGCGCACCTGCACGCCATGGCGCGCGGCCTCCGCGAAGATCGCCTGCTGGTCTCCGCCTCGCCCGTGACGTTCCGCGAGGCCTGCCGGCACGAACACGCGCATGACGTCCTCGTCGGTCGAATGGCACTCCATCCCCGCGCGTCGAAGGACCTCGACAAACATCGGCAGGTCGCCTTTCACCCGCAGCTCGAAGACACGACCCGCCGGCCCCTTCAACTCCGCGATCGGTCCCTGCGCAGCCACCTGCGCCTTGTCCATGACCACCACGTCGTCGCACGTGTATTCGACGTCAGGCAGCAGGTGCGACGAGAGAATCAGATTGACGTTCTTGTTGTGCGCGAGATCGCGAATGAGCTCCAGCATCTCGTCGCGCCCCTTCGGATCCATGCCGTTCGTGGGCTCGTCGAGAAAGAGGAGATCCGGGTCGTGGACCAGCGCCTGGGCGAGCTTGATGCGCTGCTTCATGCCGGTCGAGTACGTCTCGAGATTCCGGTAGCGCGCTTCGCCGAGCCCGACGTAGTAGAGCACTTCGTGCGCGCGCTGCATCGCGTCGACCGCGGGCAGACCCGCGAGCTCCCCGCAATACGCAACGAACGACACGGCATTCATGCCGGGGATGTGCCCGTCCGTCTCCGGCATGTAGCCGATGCGGGCGCGGATCTCCATCGGGCGCTCCGCGACGTCCATACCCAGGACGGTCATTCGTCCGTGGGAAGGCGTCAGGAAGCCAAGGAGCGCCTTGAGCATGGTGCTCTTGCCGGCTCCGTTCGGTCCCAGCAGACCGACAGCGCCGGGCGCGAACCGCGCGCTCACTTCCTTCAGCGCTCGGTTGTTCCCGTACACCACCGTCACATCGTCGAGCTGCACCACTGCCTCGCTGGCTGTCGCGGACTGCGAAGTGGCGATGGCGTCTTGCGGGATGGTGGTATCCAATTCGTTACAGTGAGGTTATACGCAAATCTTCACGGCGGAGTTCTTGCCGCTCAGGCGCGCCAACAGCGCGCCCCGCCGGAGCGGAGCGGGGCGAAGCGGTCCTCGAGAGCGACGGCGAGCCGGGGCCCCCACAGCGCGTTGTTTGCGCTGTGGGGTGGGATGGGGGGTCCGGCGGGGCGAAGCTCCCCGGTTGATTACAGATTGCCGCGCAGACCCAGGGCATCGACCTGTTCCCTCATGAAGGCAATGACGTTCGTGATGTGCTCATCGAGCGGCAGCCCGAGCTCTTCGGCGCCGCGCTTGAGGTCCTCGCGATTGACAGCGCGCGCAAACGCCTTGTCCTTCATTCGTTTGATCACCGACGACGCTTCGAGATCGAGCACGCTCTTCGACGGGCGCACGAGCGCCGCTGCGGTGACGAAGCCTGACATCTCGTCGCAGGCGTAGAGCGTGTGCTCGAGGCGCGACTCGCGCGGCACGCCTGAGTAATCGGCGTGCGACAGAATCGCACGCGTGAACCACTCAGGATACCCTTTGGCCTTCAGAATCTCCACGCCGCGGAACGGATGATTCTCGGCGTCGGGCCAGCGCTCGTAGTCGAAATCGTGCAACAGCGCGACTGCGCCCCAATCGTCCTCGTCTTCTCCCCACTTCCGCGCGTAGCCGCGAACCGCGGCTTCGACGGCGAGCATGTGCTTGCGAAGGCTCTCGCTCTGCGTGTACTCGGTCATCAAAGCCCAGGCGTCGGCTCGTGCCAGCGACATAAACTTCAATAATAGCAGCGGCGGTGACTCGGAGTCGCGCAATGCCGATGGCTCGGTGGTTCGGTCGCTCGGTCGCTCGCGGTTCCGGTGCTTGGCGAGCGTCCATCCGAAATTCACGTCCTCGATCATCGCGGACCCCGTCCGAAGGATCTCTGCTTCGAGCGTGCGCGATTCGGTGCTGGTCCGGCCGTTCGTGCCGGATGGCCGAGAGCAGGCAACGACGAGGGCAAACGCGCCGAGCGCCGGCCACGCGAGAATCTTCATGCTCGCTGAGCGGCGGCCATCTCGACAGCTTTGCCAATGACGACCTGCGCCTTGACCGTCAGGGCAAACGGCGCCAGGTCCGCGGGATTCACGAGCGCGACATCGGAGACATCCGATGCTGCGCAGAGCGTCCCGCCGCACGGCCGACACAAATAGTCGACGAGAACGAAGTGGTAGCGTACGCGCCCGTCGGGGTCGAAGAGGATGCGATCGAACACATCGACAACCGCACCAACCCGAACGGCAAGCCCGGTCTCTTCCTTGATCTCGCGCGCGACGCCCGCCTCGAGGGTTTCGCCCAGCTCCAGTGTGCCCCCGGGCAAGCTCCACTGGCCGGCGAGCGGTTCGAACTTCCGCTTGATCAGCACGACACGCGGACCGTCAGTCATTGGCGGAGCTCCCGCAAACACGCCACAATCGTCGTCGAACACGAGAATGACTGCTCCAACTCCGACAACCGGTCTCGCAGGATAGTGCCGGTCGCTGCGCGGAGCTGGCTCGATGGCCGCAGTGGGGAGCTCCACCTCCGTGCTGACGCTTCGCACGCGCCGGATCAAACCATCTTCGATGAGAAAGTGC
>Ga0114129_10009623_pt1 | contig 13787 bp, 12 predicted proteins | sample RhiMetdeltSRZDD1_FD_80071 | JGI IMG/M metagenome (GOLD analysis project Ga0114129, IMG submission 80071) | Populus rhizosphere microbial communities from Tennessee, USA - Rhizosphere MetaG P. deltoides SRZDD1 (version 2) (version 2) | ecosystem: Host-associated > Plants > Roots > Rhizosphere >...
CGGCGACCGTGGCCGATGCCTTCGGCGATCCAACTCCCGGCGCGACGGTGCGCTTCACGGTCGCGGGCGACTCGACCGCGACGGGCACGGCGACGACGAACGCGAGCGGCGAGGCGGAGTTCTGCTACCAGGGCCCGGAGCTCTCCGGGACCGACCAGATCACCGGCGTCGTTGAGCCGAGCGGCCCGTCCGACACCGCGGTCAAGACCTGGGTCGTGCCGCCGAGCAGCGAGAACTGCAGGGTGACGGGAGGCGGTCAGATCAGGGCTGGGAACGACGATCTGGCGATCTTCGAGAACGACGTCCGGGCCGCGAGCACGACCAGCATCAAGGGCCGTGTTCGCTACAAGGACCGTGGTCCGGCAGCGCAACTCGACCTGAGGTCGTACTCGATCGACGCGCTCGTATGCGACGGTCGCCGCGCGACGATCTTCGCCCGCGACGGCGAAATCACGTTCCGGATCGACCTGAACGACCATGGCCGGGCTGGCCGCGACGACACCTATCGGATCGTGACGTCCTCGGGCTACGACTCCGGCGCTCAGGCGCTCCGGCGCGGCAACGTGACCGTACGCTGATTCACACGGCGTTTACGACCTTGTAACCAGATCGGCTCGCGACCGCGAGAGGATCACATTGATCGCAGGCTGGCCGCTCCGGTCTTGGCCCTGCTCCCACACTCTCCTCGGAGCAGCGGCCGGAACGGCGGCCTGGATCCCCCATAGGCCACATGCCCAGGCCTGGCTCGGCAGGCGGGCGGCCATCCGGCAGACGCCGGTCGCGGCCCGCCACCGAGCCCTTCCCTGAGCTTGAGCGCGCGAAGCGAGCGGGCCCTAGAAAAGCTGGTTGTCGCCCGCGAACAGCTCCGACACCGAGCCGTCCGTGAAGATCGAGCGGATCGAGCGGGCCAGGATGTCGGCGACGCTGAGCGTCCGGATCTTGTCGGGCGCCTCCGGGGCGAGCGGGATCGTGTCCGTCACCACGACCTCCTCGATCTCCGGGCCGGCGAGGCGGTCGAACGCAGGGCCCGAGAAAACTCCGTGGGTGGCCGCCGCGTACACGTGCGTTGCGCCCGCCTCGCGGACCACGCGCGCGGCCTCGATCAGCGTGCCCGCGGTGTCGATCATGTCGTCGACGATGATCGCCGCCTTGCCCGCAACGTCCCCGACCACGTAACCGGCCTCGGCCACGTTGTGCTCCGGCCGGTTCTTCGTGAGGAAGGCGGGGCGGACGCCCAGCTCGCCCGCGAACTTCTCGGCCAGCTTCGCGCGGCCGGCGTCGGGCGACACGGCCACGTACTCGTCGTCGACGATCTTGTCGAGGAAGTACTGGGTGAGCATCGGACGGGCGATCAGGTGGTCGACGGGGACCTGGAAGAAGCCCTGCACCTGGCCGGCGTGGAGGTGCATCGTGAGCACGCGGTCGGCGCCGGCCGTCTCCACCATTCGTGCCACCAGCCGCGCGGAGATCGGCTCGCGTGGGGCCGACTTCTTGTCCTGGCGCGAGTAGCCGTACCAGGGCATCACGGCGATGATGCGGTGGGCGGACGCGCCCTTGGCCGCGTCGATCATCAGCAGCAGCTCCATCAGGTTCCGGTTCACGGGCGCGTGAGTGGACTGCACGATGAAGACGTCCGCGCCTCTGATCGACTCCAGGTAGCGGCAGTAGACCTCGCCGTTCGAGAACGTCTTCAGCTCGACCGCGCCGAGCTGGATCCCAAGCTTGCCTGCGATCTTCGAGCCGAGCGCCTCGCTACCGCGCCCCGCAAAGACCATCAGCCGCTTGTCGTACGGGGAGGGGACGCTCGTGTGCGTAGGCGCCTCCGCCGTCGACAGCATCGGCTCCACCTCGAGCAATTCCATCGGTGCCCCGCCGCTCACGAATGTCTCCTTCCGGCGCTCATCGCTTGTTGTCGTCCTCGGTGGCCTCGTCCCGCTCCGCGTAGCCCTCGATATTGGTCTGCCGCGCACGGGCGATGCCGAGCGCGCCTCCGGGCACGTCGTCGGTCACCACCGAACCCGCACCAGTGTAAGAGTCGTCTCCGACGGTGAGCGGCGCCACCAGCGAGGTGTGCACGCCGGTCCGCACGTGCCTGCCGATCACGGTCCGGTGCTTGCGCCGGCCGTCGTAGTTGGCGGTGATCGTGCTCGCGCCCAGGTTCGCGCCCTCACCCACATCGGCGTCCCCGATGTAGGAGAGGTGTGGAATCTTCGCGCCCTCGCCGATCTCCGAGTTCTTGATCTCCACGAACGCACCCGCCTTGGCGCGGTCGTGGAGCTTGGTGCCCGGCCTGATGCGCGTGAACGGCCCCACCGTGCAGCCGTCGAGCACCTCGCAGGCGTCGAGGTGCGAATGCACCACGGACACCTCGTCGCCGATCACGGAGTCGATCAAGGTCGTGAGCGGACCCACCGTGCTGCGGGATCCGACCTCGACCTGCCCCTTCAAGAAGCTGAACGGCTCGACGGTCGAGTCCTCGCCGATCTTGACGTCGACATCGATGAACGTCGAGGACGGGTCGCTGATCGTGACGCCCGCGAGCATGTGGCGCCTGAGGATCTGGCGGCGTGCCACCTCCTGCACGTCGGCGAGGTCGGCGCGTGTGTTGATGCCCATGCTGATGTGCTCGTCGTCGGTCAGGAAGGCCGCGACCCGGTGGCCCTTCTCCCGCAGCAGCGGGATCACGTCTCCGAGGTAGACCTCGCCCTGGGCGTTGTCGGTCCCGACCTTCGTGAGCGCCTCGAACAGCGGCTCGACCGCGAACGCGTAGGTGCCGGCGTTGACCTCCTTGATCGCCAGTTCCCCCGCGGTCGCGTCGCCAGGATGCTTTGTCTCCACGATGCGCTCGACGTCTCCGCCGGGCTCGCGCACCACTCGCCCGTACTGGCCCGGGTCCGCCAGCTTGCGGGTCGTCACCGTGGCCGCCGCGCCTGAGGCCGCGTGGCGCTCGGCGAGCGCCGTCACGAACCCCGCGTCGATCAGCGGGTGGTCGCCGGACAGCACGATCACGTCGCTCGCCCCCGCGAGCGCCTCGCGTGCGGCCAGGACCGCGTCGCCGGTGCCCGCGGGCGGGTCTTGGACCGCGATCTCGGTCCCGGGCGGCAGCACGCGTCCCACCTCCTCGCCCTCGCTGCCCACCACCACGACCACGCGTTCCGCGCCGGCCTCGCGGGCCGCCTCGACCGGCCACAGGATGAGGGGGCGCCCGCAGAGCGGATGCAGCACCTTCGGAACGCGAGAGCGCATGCGGGTGCCGCGACCTGCGGCCATGATCAGCACCGAGGGGATCTTCACGGCGCCTTGATGGTAGTGGTCGGGAACGTGGTATCTGTCCACCGGTTGACTCGATCCGGCTGGGAATAACACCTAAAGAGCGGTAGCTTTCCAGGCGAGGGATGGAGGTTTCGTCACAGCCGGCGTCGCCTCGGCGAACTCGCGCTGAGGTACAGGAGGGCGTTCGCGCAGCGCTGATCGAGCTGCTCGCGGAGCGTCCGTTCAAGGACGTCACGGTGGACGAGCTCGCGCGCCGTGCAGGGCTTTCCCGCACCGCGTTCTACTTCTACTACCCGGACAAGAACGAGGTCCTGAAGGAGGCCGCGAACGACGTCGCGGCGGAGCTCTACGCCGAGGCCGACCGCTGGTGGCACGGCGAGGGACCCCCGGTGCAGCTCGTGCGCGAGGCGCTCGAGGGCATCGCCGGTGTGTTCACTACGCACGCGGACATGCTGCGCGCCGCAGTCGAGGCGACCACCTACGACCCGGAGTTCCGCGCCTTCTACGAGTCGCTGATCCAGCGCTTCGTGAACGCCACCGCGGCCCACCTCAGGCGCGAGCTGGACGCCGGGCGCCTTCGTCCCCTCGACCCGGACTCGATCGCCGAGGCACTGGTCTGGATGGCGGAGCGCTGCAACTACGCGATCCTGTTGTTGGAGGGACGGTCGGCGCGCGAGGTGGTCGACTCCCTGACCGCGATCTGGATCCACGCGCTTTACCCGGACGGCCGGCTTGCGCGGTAGGTCAGGCCTGTTCCTCGAACGCCGCGTCCGCTTCCTCGATCCGCTCGAACGGTTCGAAGTGCTCTAGCAGCCGGTCGCGAAAGCGGCCCACCCAGTAGATCGGCGCGTCGCGCACGTGTCCTGCCTCCCGGATCCGGTTCTTGCCGTGCAGCAGCACGCAGTCGCCTCGTTCCTGCACCGAGATCACCCTGAAGTCGAACTCGGCCAGCATGTGGATGTCGTGCTCGAAGAGCAGCCGGATGTCGTCACGGCCCTCGTACACGCGCGCGCTCGGGACCGGCTTGAACCGCGCATCCGGGTGCATGCCGTCGATCAGCTCGTCCAGGTCCTGACGACGGTACGCGCGGTACATGCCAAGGATGAGATCCTCCGGTTCACCCAAGGTTCGCTGAGATTAGCAACGCGCTGTGCCGGTCGGGGGTCGCGATGGCGACGCCCTGGCGCGAGAGCTCATCGAGGATCATGGGAAGCGCCGCCACCGTGTTTCGCCACGACCCCTCCGCGCTGTAGGCATCGGAATCGTGCAGCAGCAGGACGTCGCCCGCGGAGACGTCGCGTGTCACCTCTTCCGCGATCGAGCGCGGAGTCGCCGAGGCCGACCAGTCGTGCCCCCAGCGCGACCAGAGGAGCGGCTGCCACCGCCGCCGCACGAGCGGCAGCGAGGGCGCGCTGAAGATGCCGTACGGCGGCCGGTGAAGCACCAGGGCCTGGCCCGTCGCGGCGGCGATCGTGTGCTCCGCGCGCTCCAGGTCGGCGCGGATCTGGCCGGGCGTGAGGCGGAGGAGATTGCGGTGGCGGTGGCAGTGAAGCCCGATGCCGTGACCGGCGGCGGCGATCTCCGTGGCCAGGGCCGGGCGCCGCTCGACCTGCTCGCCGACCAGGAAGAACGTGGCCCGCACGCCGGCATCGCGCAGGATCTCGAGCACCGCTGCGGTGCCTTCGGCGTGCGGGCCGTCGTCGAACGTGAGCATCGCGCCCCCGGCTCCCTCCAGGCGCCGTGGGATGCGAAACGCGCGGGCCACCGGTTCGAACACGGGCGCGAGCGCGGGCATCGCGTGAAGCGCTGCGCCGGCCGCGACCAGGGCGCCTGCCACGCGGGAACTCCTCATCTGGAAGGCGGCTTCAGGCGCCGTGCGCGAGCACCGCGACAGGCACCGTCTCCAGCCCGCGATCGCGGAGCTGGGTCTGTAGCGAGTCGACCGCGCCCTGCCACCCACCCTGGCCGGGTTGGACCACCAGCTCGACGATGTCGCCCTGCCCGATCGCGCGCGGCTGCGCGCCGTCGCCGAACCGGGTGGTGGGCGAGACGGCGGTGGCGCCGCCGACGTGGCCGAGCAGGTACTGGCCGAATGTGAAGCCCTTGCCGGGGATCGCGTAGTAGAAGTGCTTCGGAAGGCCGAGGTTGTGCGCCGTGTGCTTGAGCTGCCCGGTGGTGCCGATCCACCGCACGGGGCCGCCCGGGCCGATCTTCGGGATCGGCTGATCTCCGAGCGAGTCGAGCAGCGAGATCGTCTGCGCCGGTGTCGAGCCGCTGAGAGCGAACGACGCGCGCAGGTGCTGCGCGGACAGCTGCCTGGCCACGCTCGGCACGTTCGCGGTGGGCGTATCGACGATCAGGGCAACCTGCGGCTCCTTCGTCGTGATCCTGGTCATGGGCGGCAGGTCGAGCGCGCGCGCGAGCAAGGTGTACGAGTCGTCGCTCGCGAACACGAGCGTGATCGAGAGGATCGCCGACGCGACCACTGCCGCGGAGCGCCCCAGCCGCAGCCTCCAAACGGGCAACGGACGGACGCGCGGGCGTCCACGCAGGACGAGCGACGCCGCCGACGGGCGCGACGCGAATCGCAGGTCGGGTGCGTGCCGCTCGTTCACGAGCGTGCCGAGGATCGTGGTCAGCTGGTCCTGTGAGTGGGCGACGCGGGCGAGGCCGAAGCGCTCGTACGCACGGTCGTTGACTCGCACGTGGCCGGCGCTGAACCCGTAGGAGACGACTGGGCAGCCCCGCATGATCGCCTCGAGGACGGTCAATCCGGCGGTCGCGTGAACGAGGGCGTCGGCGGCCGCGAGCAGGTCGCCCATCCGGTCGGTGAACCCCCACACGCGCACGCGGGCCTCGGCGGTGTACCGGTCCTCGAGCCGCTCGCGCAGCTCGTCGTTGTGGCCGCACAGGCAGACGACCGTGGTGTCTGCCACCGCCAGCGCGGCCTCGATCGCGGACTCGAGCTTGCCGATGCCCCATCCGCCGCCGGAGACCACCACGATCCTGTCGTCGGGCAACGCGAGGGCGTTGCGCGCGGCCGCCTTCGAGCGCGGGGCCAGGAACTCCGCGGAGGTCGGTGGCCGCGCCCACTGGACGCTGCCGGGCCCCGCCACCCGCTGCACCTCGCCGATCGACTCGGGGTGCGTGACCGTGTGGAGGTCGATGCCCGGATGGGCCCAGTAGTAGAGGCCCGCGAGGTCGGTGATCGCCGAGAAGGTGGGCACCTTGAGCCGCCGCCGCCGCCGGAGCTCGCCGATCAGGGCGGTCGACCCCGGATACGTCGAGACCACCGCCTCCGGGTCGTGCTTCGCCACCAGGCGCATGATTGCCCGGGCGCCCACGATGCGCGTGAGCCACATCGACAGCCACCGCGTGGGCGGGAAGCGCGTCAGCAGGAAGTACTGGAGGCTGAACATCCAGGGCATCCAGCGGAACATGACGCGCGAGTTGTCCTTGATGATGAACTGGACCGCCCGGCCCATCGCCGCGAGGCAGTCCTCGATCGCCACCTCGATGCCCGGGCACTCGGCCTCCAGGTCCGTCGCCAGAGCGCGGGCGGGAAGGTCGTGGCCCTCGCCGATGTCTGCCGTCAAGATCAGCACGCGTCGCAGCGCGGGCAGCGGCTCCTCCGGCTCGGGCGCCGGCTGCCGCTCGAGCTCCTTCTTGAACCACTCGGCATAGCGCCGCACGCCTTCGGTGAACGAGGTCGCGGGCGTCCAGCCCAGCTCGTGCTCGGCGCGATCGGTCGCGATCTCCTTGCCCGGGAAGTCGCCAGAGCGGGCAGGGACATGCTCGATCTCGCCCGCGCCCAGCACCGTCTGGACCGTCTCGGCCACCTGCAGGATCGACACGCTCTCGCGGCCGGCGAGGTTGTAGACGCGGTTGGCGGCCTGCGGTTGAAGCCCTTTGACCGCCCCGTCCGCCAGGTCCTCGACGTATACGAATCTCCGGGACTGCTCGCCGTTGCCGGCCACCGTGAGCGGCTCGCCCGCGAGCGCTCGCTCGACGAACGCCCGGATCACGCCGCCGTCGCGCGCCCGGGGCCCGTAGGGGATCCCGAACCGCAGGATCGTGTAGTCGAGGCCGTACAGCTCCTGGTAGCTCTTGCAGTACAGCTCGCCCGCGAGCTTCGTCGCGGTGTAGACGTGGCTCGGCGGCGCGATACGCGTCTCCTCGTCCACCGACTGGTCGTCGCAGTCGCTGTAGACCCAGATCGTGCTCGCGTAGACGACTCGGCCGACGCCCGCGTTCCGGCACGCCTCCAGCACGTTCAGGGTGCCGCGCGTATTGACCGCCTCCGACCACGCCGGGTCGCGCAGCACGTCGTCGACGTTCGCGATCGCGGCGAGATGGATCACCGCTTCGACGCCGTCAACAGCCTGCTCGACCACCTCGGGGTCGGTGAGGCTGCCGCGGATCAGCTCCACCGGGCCGTCCATCGGCGGGTCCTTCATGTCGAGCACGCGGGGTTCGACGCCCTGCGCGATCAGCCTTTCGACCACGTGCGAGCCGATGAAGCCGGCGCCGCCGGTGACCAGCACCTTCACGGCAGCAGCTCCTCGACCGGCTCTCCGAGTGTCGGCTCCTCGAGCCCGGCAGGTCCGTGGTAGTAGAGCGGCACGCACGAATGATGTCCGGCGACCCAGTCGGTATTGGGAAGGTCATCCGCGTGTCCGAGCTGACGGTGGCACGGCGAGTCGTAAACTCGGCCCGTCGAGCGCTCCAGACGATCGAAGACGATGTACTTGTACAGGCCCGAGACCATGCCGTCGGGAAGCTCGATTCGCGCCGGGTAGTGCTCGTCGAGGTAGCCACGCGCGTAGGCGTTCTTCCAGTCGACGATTTCGTCGAGCCGCTCCACCTGCACGAGCCCGAGCGCCGCGGTGAACTCACTCATCCGGAAGTTGAGCCCCTCCACCTCATGTGAGGGCTTGCCGTAATTGCGGTAAGCGCGCGCGAATTCGAGCAGTTCCGGGTTTCGGGAGACAAGCACGCCTCCCTCGCCCGTCGAGATCGTCTTCGTGGCGTAGAGCGAGTACACGCCCGCGTTCCCCCAGGTTCCCGGCCTGCGCCCGTTCCAGCTTGCGCCGTGCGCGTGGGCGCAGTCCTCGATCAGGAAGATGCCGGCGTTCTCGCAGAACGCGGCAATCTCCGCGGTCTCGAAGGCGATGTGACCACCGATGTGCACAAGCCACGCAGCCTTTGGCTTGTGTTTTTCGGCCTTGGCCTGGAAGTCCTGCAGCGAGACGCAGAGATCCTCCCGGTTGCAATCCACGAATACGGGCCGGCCTCCCGCCTTGAGGATCGAGAGGGGCGTTGCCATGAAGGTGTTGGAGGGGCAGAGCACGGTCTCGCCCCGCACACCTGCGAACTCGAGGGCCGCCAGCGCGCCGCCGGCCCAGCTCGAGCAGGCAACACCCGGCACGCCGTTCCATCGTTCCCATGCAGCCTCGAAGTGCTGGACCATCTCACCCTCCGACCATTGGTTGGATTCGAGCACGCGATCCCAGAGCTCGTGAAGACGAGCACGGTCGCGCCGGTCGAACCCGATCGCGAAGGACGACACTTCGGTGGGGGGCAGGTCCACTTTGAGGGCTCGAGGCCTTGCGGGTTTCCCGCGCCAGGGAAGATAAGGGAGAAACCACCCGCAAAACGTGCACCGAGGCGATTCCTCACAGGATCCTCACAATTCCCCCGCATTTGGGGCTAAGGAATGAAGAGGCCCTGGCGCTCGAAGACCGTGTTGCCGTTCAGCGTCGCGGCCCGCCCGTCCGGGCCGCCGTCGTTCACCTGGATGTTTCGCACATCCCAGATCGAGCGCTTGCCCTCGGGAACCGCGCCCGGCATCAGCGTGTCGGCGGTCGTGCTGAGGGTGCAGTTGCTGCCGCGATCGGTCTGGGAGGTGGCGGTGCACGGCACAGTGAACGAGAAGGGAAGGTCCGTGGTCGTCGCCGCGCTTCGGGATGGGGCGTCGGCGTTGTACCGGTCGGTGATGCGAAGCGTGAGCGTCGTCTGCAGCTCGCCCGTGTAGTCGGCGAGATCGCTCTTGCGCCGGACGTCCGCGATCGACTCGCCCAGCCGCACATCGGCCTCGTCGGCCGTGGTCGACGAGTTTCCTGCGATCGCGCGAATCGTGAGCGAGCCGTTGCCGTTGGCCGCGTTGCCGTTCGCGTCGGGTGTGCCGAGCGTCAGGTAACCGGGCCGGATGGGGGGGCTGCAGGAGGCGTATCCGAGCGGCTGTCCGTGTGTCATGTTCGACCTGCGCACGGTGCAGGGTTTGTAGGAAGGCACCAGCGGGATCCGCATCGGGGTCGCGCCTTTGGGACGTGGATAGCCAGGGCCCGTACCGGTTTCGTTCGGGAACGCGACCGGGATCCTGATCAGGTCACGGTCCATGCCCTGGTTGCAGTACTGGTTGTAGTTGTCCCGCACGAAGTAGAGGTACATCGTGCGCCCGGTCGTTTCGAAGTTCCGGGAGGGGCTGTTCGGGTCCAGCATCGAGGGATACTGGACCGGACTCGCATCGCCGCAGCCCTGGTAGGTCCACGGAAGCACGGCCTCCATCACCAGCTGTCGTTGGGACCAGTGGATCAGGTCGGTGGAGGTGGAGTAGTAGAAGCCGTACACGTCACGTCCGAGCGACGCGTCGTACTCACTGCCGGTCCCGACCAGGAGGTACTGGCCGAGCCAGGTGTTGAACGTGAGGCTTTCCGTGTTTCCCTTGATCCAGTCGAGCGGCTTGCAGACGTGCTGGGCAGGGTCAGCCGAGCTCGTGTACGGATCGATGAACTGAACGGTGAAGCCGGTCCCGTTCCAGGCGCGCCACGAGGTCGGGTCGGCAAGCTTCTTCGTCCGCATCAGGCACGCGCCCGCTTGCTGCTGCTGGTAGCCGGACGCTTTGATCAGCGCGTAGTAGTAACCGTCGTAGTGCTTGACGATGTTGCTCGGAACCGAGTATCCGTAGGTCGCCACGTCCGGGGTGTACCGGTAGGGAATCGTGGCCACCACCTGACCTGGCGGGGTGGCGTGGTAGTAACCGGCGCCGGCGCTGGTGGAGATCCCTGACGTCACCGCCATCATGCGGCAGAGGTCGTACACGTTGGCGGGCTCCGAGCACTGCCCGGCGTGATCGCGGCCCAGGTATTCCTCGTGCATCAGCGCGTACACGGTCCAGCCGTCGAGCGTATAAGGCGATGCGATCCACTCCCGGTCGGCGTACGCAGCGGGGTCGGTGTTCTCCTGCGAGCCGATCAGGAGGTTGCAGTTCAGCGTGACCGAGTTGAGGTTCGGCCCCACGAACTGATGCGTGACCCAGTGCTGGAGCAAGAGGTGGACGTTGTTGGAAGAGTCCCTGAAGGCACGGGCGGGAAGGTCCGGAATGCTGTCCGGCTCACACTGCTGGGAGCTCCAGTCGAAGACGGTCTCCTCGGGGCCGGTTTGGGTGATCGTGGCGCCGAACCGGTAGGCGTGCGCGTTTGTCGCGCAGAGCAGCCAGATGGCCAAGGCTGTCACTGCGCTGACCACGAACCAAGACCGGGTGAGCGCTGGGTACGACAAGGGGCTGATGGCCGTCGGGCACGGGAGATGCCGACGGCGAGACGAGTCTAATACGGAGCTCGCTTCTGCGTACCGCAGAAACCCTCAGTTCGGTGCCCGCTTTGGTGCCCACTGGCTTGGGCGGGGGCTACGTGGGGATACCGGCCGCGCGAAGCGTCTCGTCCAAGTCCACGAAATGCCTCTCGCGCACGATCAGGCCTCGTTCGGCCCAGTAGACACTGCCGTATGGGGAGTCGAGCTCGATGCCGCTCTCGCGCGCGCGCTGATGGACCTGGCCGAGGACGACGACCGGGTTGCCGGCTTCGACGATCTCGAGCGATGTCAACTCCATCCGCTCCCATGCCTCGAACCAGTCGGCCGCCCATTCGCGCCAGCCCGCATGGCCCCTGTAGGAGCTGCGCATCCCGGCGGCGGTCCACTCACGTGGCGGCTCCAGGTGACAGTCGGGCGCGTAGCGTACGAGTATCAGGTCGAGGTCCCCGCGCACGAAGGCTTTCCAGCCCGACAGTAGGGTCCGCCGGACCAGCGCACGTCGGAGGCGGGATCGCGGCGGTAAGCGGGCGCCCGCCCGCGCGAGTACCGCCCACGCGCCCGGCCAACGGACGAACAGCCGGTCCTCGAAGGGCCGCCCGGATGGCAGACCGGTGCCGGGACCAATAGGTGGTCGGGCAGCTTCAGCCATCGCCGCGAGTATCTCCGAACAACCCTCCTGCCGCCAGCGCCACTTGGCGCCTGCGGTTGGATGCTGGCTGAAGTCCGGCCCGCAGCCTTTCGCGAATGCGCCGGATCGGCATACTTCACGCGGAAATGCCGCTGGAAGGTGACTACGAGCCGAGTCCCTGGGCCTGGGTGCGAGAGCAGGTCGCAGAGTACGAGGCCAGCAATGGGCAGCGTGCCAACACGCTCCTGGACACCAAGTTGCCTGTCGTCATCGTCACGATGCGAGGTCGCAAGAGCGGCAAGATCCGCAAGGTGCCGCTCATGAGGGTGGAGCACGAGGGTGAGTACGCCCTCGTGGCCTCGATCGGTGGTGCTCCTGCCAACCCGTCCTGGTACGGCAACCTGGTCGCCGATCAGACAGTGATGATCCAGGACGGCGCGACGCCGCACGAGTTCGTTGTACGTGAGCTCGATGGCGACGAGCGGGAGCTGTGGTGGGACCGCGCCGTTGCCGCTTATCCAAGCTACGCCGACTACCAAGAGAACACAAGCCGAGTCATCCCGGTCTTCGTGGCCACCCGATCCGACTCCTAAGGGGATCAAGGCGCGCTCGGCGGGTACTACCTACCGGACTCCCTGGATGCCGCGGACGACCCGAGGCAGGTCAGGCTCCTGCGACATCTCCTACTCCGACAGCCCAATCGCGTCGAGGGCTTCCGCCCGCGTCCGGTACTCGTGGGCTTCGATGATCTTGCCATCGCGCAATCGGGCGACGTGTGTTTCGCGCACCTCCGCGGGCGCGCCGCTCTCTCGGCCTCGACCCCAAAAACGGAGGCAGGTGACAACCTGGTCGCCCACCACAAACAGTTCCTCGATCTCAGCCTGAATGTCTGGGACTCCCTCGCGGGTCTCAGCGAACAGCTTCGCGTACCCGTCGTGACCGCGGTACGGCTCGACAATCAATTCGTCCGAGGCAGGCCACCACTCGATGCGCGGGTGAATGAAGTCGAGGCACTCTTCGTAGTTGCCGCGATTGAAGGCTTCCCAGCCATCTCGCACAATCCTCTCGACGTTCTCCCGCGACACCGCCTGCTCCTCGAGGCCCGCAGCTTCGATGGCTTGGTCGCGCTCCGTGTATTCCTCGACTCGCACGATCGACCCCTCTCGGAGGGTGACGACGTCGAAGAAGTGGGTCTCCATGGACGCGTCACCGTCCCTGGTCTTGCCCCTGAGCGTCAGGACTGCGAAGACCCGGTCGCCGCCGAGGTCCGTCGCTTCCTGCAGACGGACCCTGTAGTCCTCGGCCCACTTCAGGAAGTCGTCCCAGGCCCTGGCGATTTCCAGAGCACCCTGGTGTGTCGAACCCAGGAAAATGGTCTGCCACTCGGCGTCCGGGTGAGCGCAGCTCATCGCGTCTCGGTACGCCGGCCAAAGATCGTCAGCCTTGACTGCTGACACGACCGAGCGCGGTTCCTTCCAGTACTCCTCGAAGAAACGCTCCATCGCCCCGAAAAAGCGCCGCACGACCTCGACGTTCTGCTGCGACATGGCTCGCGCAAGTATCGCGTAGCAACGCGGGGCGCGGCGCTCCGCAAACCGCGCGTCCCTCAAGGGCGGCGCCGTACGGTCATTGGGAGCCGGGTTGACTGCCGCTGCCTCGGTGTGCGAATGTCTCGCCGAAGCCGAGACCTGTGTCTCGGAGGACATCCAACCGGGGGGTTGCTGTCGTGTCGAATGCTCGAATTCGATCGTTTCTTGGCGCTTTATTGACCGTCTTGTGCCTCGGTGCCATCGGCTGCGGCTCGGATAACAACGACAACTCGACCAGTACGCAGGCCTCGACTCCGAGCAGCCAGCCGGGTTTGGCGGATTTCAGAAGCGTCTACATCACCACGCTCAAGAATCCCGAGCTGGCGAACGCCGCGGGGCCGCGCGCCCACTGGCCGACCGGAAATTGGCGAATGGCGTTCGGGACGCGGGATCCAAACCTGCTCGAGTTCTTCCCCGGCCAGTTTCAGCTCACGGTCGTCGACCTGAAGGGCGATCAGATCACGTTCGCGCCCGACCGCGGCTGTGACACCGCAACAGGCCGAAACGAGAACAGCGTCTTCAAGATCACGAAGAACGGCAACCAGGTGAGGTTCGCTGCGGTGAAGCCGTCCTGCAAGGCCGACGCCGCGGTCCTGACGCTCGGGCAGTGGCACTCCTAGCCTGGAAGCTTGGGCGCTCAGGTGCAGCTAGGTGTCGTTCGCGCTTCGGGGAGACGTGGACTGTGGCTGAGTGCTGCTCGGTTC
>Ga0114129_10009626_pt1 | contig 13787 bp, 7 predicted proteins | sample RhiMetdeltSRZDD1_FD_80071 | JGI IMG/M metagenome (GOLD analysis project Ga0114129, IMG submission 80071) | Populus rhizosphere microbial communities from Tennessee, USA - Rhizosphere MetaG P. deltoides SRZDD1 (version 2) (version 2) | ecosystem: Host-associated > Plants > Roots > Rhizosphere >...
CCTGGGCGTTCGCCCGAACGAGGCGACGCGCGCCGACGCGCTCGCGCTCATGCGCGCGCCGCGGTTCGATCCGTACTTTCCGGCGGCAGACATGGAACAGACCGCGCGCCGCCAGGTGTCGGAGATGGGTGCCGACCCGGCGGCTCAGGGTCGGATCACGTATGACCTGGTGCCGCGTCCGGGAAAGCGGTCGCGCGCGTTCTGTGCCCCGGTTCGCGTTCCGCGGGAGGTCTACCTCGTGCTGCTGCCACACGGTGGTGCGACAGATTATCGGACGCTGATGCATGAACTGGGGCATGCGCTGCACTTCGGCTACATGCGTGACGATCTGCCGTTCGAGTACCGGTGGCTCGGCGACAACTCGATCACCGAGGGCTTCGCGATGCTCTTCGACCACCTCCTCCACGACGCCGGGTGGCTGCTGCGCTACTCGGCGTTAGGCAAGACGCGGGTGGACGAGTATCGCAGGGCGGCGGCATTCGAAGAGCTGCAGTTCCTTCGCCGATACTGTGCCAAGCTCCTGTACGAGCTGCGTCTCTACGGAGGTGACGTATCGTGGTCGTCGCTCCCCGACGCGTATGTGGACATCCTGAGCAGCGCGACGACGTTCCGGTATCGCACGGCTGACGCGTTCATCGACGTGGATCCGCGGTTCTATTCGGCGCGATACCTCCGTGCGTGGCAGCTGCAGGCGGCGCTGCGCTACGTTCTCGTCTCGCAGTTCGACGACGATTGGTACAGAAACCCGCGTGCCGGGCCGTGGATGGTTCGCGAGCTGTTCGGGGAAGCGCAGCGTGAGCTGGCATCCGAGCTGGCGCAGCGCGTGGGAGCACCAGCGCTGTCGTTCGATCCGGTGATCAAGGCAATCGAGGCGGGACTGTCCGCCTAACGAAATTGGGGTCTGAGTGCGCCCGATTTGTGTCCAATGACTCCGTCAATCAGCGCAGTCCCCGCTGGAGCGTCACTCGACTGGAACGCCGTCGCGGCGGAGACGCGCACTCATCTCCAGCGGATGATCCGGATCAATACCGTGAACCCGCCCGGGAGCGAGCTGGGACTGGCGAAGTACCTGGACGAAACACTCACCGCGGAAGGAATCGAGACGCACCTGTTCGAGCCGTCGCCAGGGCGCGCCGCGTTCGTTGCACGGCTCCGCGGCGACGGCTCGCGCCGGCCGGTGATCATCATGGCGCACATGGACGTCGTCGGTGTGGAACGCGCGAAATGGTCCGTCGATCCGTTCGCGGCGGAGATCAAAGGCGGCTACCTGTACGGACGCGGCGCAATCGACGACAAGGGGATGCTCGCGGCGAATCTCGAGACGATCCTGCTCCTCAAGCGACACGTGGTCGACACAGGAGGACGGTTATCACGAGATGTCATCTTCGTCGCGAACTCCGACGAGGAAGCGGGCGGCGAGTACGGAATGGGATGGCTGGTAGCGAACCATCGGGAGCTGATCGACGCCGAGTTCGCGGTCAACGAGGGAGGACGGACGCGGATCGTGAAGGGCAAGCCGCTCTACGTCGCCGTGCAGAACACGGAAAAGGTGGCTCATGTCGTGATGGTAACCGCGCGAGGTCCGAGTGGTCACGCTTCGGTCCCGCTCGAGGGAAACGCCGTCTTTCGTCTTGGGCGTGCGCTCGCCGCCATCGGCGAGCATCGCGAGCCGGTGAAGATGACGCCAATGACACGCGCTTTTTTTGGTCAGCTCGCGACGGTGTGGCCGAACGACCGCGAGCGCCGCGCGATGGCCGATGTCGCCTCGCGCGATGCGGCACGGGTCAATCGTGGAGCGCGCGTGCTGGTCGCTATTCCCGTGTTCGACGCCGTCCTTCGGACGGGCATTTCCGCGACAATCGTGAATGGCGGAATCCGAGCGAATGTGATTCCAACCGAGGCGACGGCGACACTCAACATCCGGACGTTGCCTGGTCAGTCGATCGAGCGCGCGGTCGCCCGCCTTCGGCGCGCAGTCAAGGATTCAAGCGTCACGCTGACCATCACCGAGCGGGGCGAAGACTCGCCAGCATCCGACTTCTCGTCGCCAATGTTCAGGGCGATCGCCGAGACGGTGCGCGATCTCGCGCCGCGGATGGTGACGGTTCCCTACATGAGCACCGGGGCGACGGACAGCGCGCGGCTGCGGCGGCTCGGAATGCAGGCCTTTGGGATCCTGCCGTTCCCGATGAATCCGGATGACGAGGACCGCATGCATGGGAACGACGAGCGAATTCCACTTGCCTCGCTCGATTTTGGGACGCGGCTCATCTACGGAGCGATCCACCGCGTGACACGCTGATAGCTGATAGCTACATGCTGTCGCAGCATAGCAACGCCTGCGACCTGCCGCGATAGACCAACGGCTGGGTGCGCCAAGGCACACTTGTTGTTACAGGTGTTCCGGCTGATCAGCGGGCACGTCCGGCGCTGAACGTGTTCGTTAGAATGTTCCAACCATTAAGAACCACTTGATGATACGCGGCTGCCGCACCGGTCATTCGCGACTCCTTGCTCATCGGCGCGCTCGATGCCTCGTCGCTGCGGGGATTCTGATCGCCGCCGGCGCGTGCAAGCGCGACCGCGGTGCTGGCCCAGTCGTCGCGGAATCGATCGCCCTCACCGCCAGCTCCACGTCGGTTGGTATCGGTCAAACCGTGACGCTCTACGTCCACGCGAGCGATGCGGCCGGCACGCGCATTCCCAAGTTCAGCGCAGTCACGTGGGCGTCGAGCAACCCCACGGTGGCCTCCGTGACCAAAGCGGATACCACCGCGACCGTCACAGGCCTCGCCGTCGGAGAGACTGTCATTTCGGCGACCGTGCGGAGTGGTCTCGTCGCGCAAATGGCCATACGCGTCGGCGCCATCCCGGTGATTCTCGCGACGCCATCCGCAGCGTCGTTCAATGGGTATCGCGGATCGGCCGTGAACCCGCAATCGATCGTCATCAGCAACGCCGGTGCGGGCGCGCTCAGCGGTCTGTCCGCGAGCACTTCTGCGACGTGGCTGCAGGCGACGTTCGTCGACGGCATCACGACGGCAAATCCCACCGCGACGCTACGGCTTCAGCCAACCGTTGGATCGCTGAACAATGGGACCTACACCGGTACGGTCACTGTCTCGTCAGGCATGACCGGTGTCGCGTCGCGCACGATACCGGTGACGTTCCAGGTCTCGGCAGGCCCCGTCGCATTCAGGATCGAGGCAGTGACGGCGCCGTCGCAGTCCGGATCGGCCGGGAAACCGGTCGCCCAGCCGCCAGGGGTTATCGTTCGCGCGGCGGACAATACGCCCGTGCAGGGATTCTCCGTCACATTCGCCTCGAACGGTGGCGGCACAATCGTACCGACTGGTGTCATCACGACGGATGCGAACGGCGTCGCCGCTCTCACCTCCTGGACGCTCGGTTCCCAGCCGGGCGCGTCGCAGACGGTGACGGCCACCGCGCCGGGGCTTGCCGGCAGTCCGGTGACGTTCACCGCGACGTCGCTCGCGGCGTCGAAGATCACGATGGTGTCGGGCGACGGACAGTCGGCCGTTCTCGGGCGAGCGTTGACCGATCCTCTTGTGGTGCGCGTAACCGACGCGAACGACATGCCCGTGCCTAACGCTAGCGTGGCATTCACGGCCAGTAGTGGCAACGGTGCTGTCGCCCCTGCGGCCGCGACGACCGACGCCAATGGGCTGGCAGCAGGGACATGGACGCTCGGAGCAACGCTTGGTACGCAGTCCGTGACGGCGGCGCTCGTTGGGCCGCCGGGCGCACCGTTCGTCACGTTCACCGCGACAGGTACTGGCGCGACGAGCCTCGTCAAAGTCAGTGGTGATAATCAGCAGGCGGCGGCGGGAGCCGAGCTGCCTACGGCACTTCGTGTGCGCGTCACGGGCGCCAACTCTCTTCCAGTCGTTGGCGCGACCGTCACGTTCCAACCGGCCGGGGGTGGCACGGCGAACCCTGCGACCGCGATGACCGACGCCAACGGCGAGGCGACGACGCGGTGGACGTTGTCGGCATCGACAGGAGCACAAACGTTGACTGCCTCCGTCAACTCGGCAACCGGCGCATTGAGCGTCGCGTTTGCTGCCGTTGCCACGACGCCTCCATCACGCTTTAGCGGCAGCGCGGCCAAGGTGCCCGGTGGTGCGGCCCCAACCGCCGGCGATCAGGCCGTGCTCGCGTATTCGGGGCCGGCAAGTGGTGAGGTGGCGCTTACCGGCGGGTCGTTCACGACGCCAACGCTTCCGGCCGGCACGTACACGTTGTCCGTCGTCTCCAAGTCCGGCGCTTTCCCGACCACTCGTGTCTTCGGGGTGGTGTTAACGGCTGGCCAGACGACGTCGGTCGGAACCATCCCAATCGCTTACGCGGGGAGCGGTGCCGTGCGCATTGCGGTTCACGCGTGCGCACAGGTTGGCGACACGAACGGCACTGCGACCGTGAGACTCTACAACGGGATCAATGGTGATCTCGGCGGTGCGCCGGTATACACGTGGTCGTCGATTCCGTTTGGCGTGACCAACACCGAGCTGGGCGTTGCGTACGGCATCTATACGATGACGATCACGACGCAGGCCACAGATCCAACGAAGAATTGCGCGGTCGCACGGACGCAGGTCGTGCATTCATTCCAGACGAACGACGGCACGACGACGGTGCCGCTGATCGTTCTCAACAACCCCTAACTGGGGACTGCGTAACGGTCGTCATTCCGAGCCGACAGGTGAGGAATCGCCATCGTCCCGACGAGGGCTCCCTCTATTAGTAGGATGGCGATCCTCGCTTCGCTCGGAATGACGAGCCACCAGGTCACTCCGATCAGGGACGCAGCAGCCGCCATCCGAGCGCGATCGCACCCGCGATGACGGCGAGCAGCGCCCACCATCGCAGCGCAAGGCGTCGAGACTCACGCCGGCCGCTCGCCGAGACGGGCACGATCTGCTGCCTAACGACGACCTCGACGTGGGCGTCGACGCCATCGGATTGCGCCGTGACGATTGCCCAGCCCTCTGCTCGTGCGGCGAGCTGCCCGTTCTGGTCCACGGGAGCAACGCGTGCGTCCGTGGACCGCCATGTCACGGGACGCGAGATCGCGTTGCCATTCGTCTCATAGACGGTCGCCCGCAGAGTCACCGTGTCGCCGACGCGGAGCGGCGACGGCGGTGCAGCGATGACGATGGTTGCCGCGCGAACGCTCACAACCGTGACGGTTGACGCGCCGCGAATTCCTTCGCACATGGCCGTGATGACCGCCTCACCGACCTTGCGGGCTGTCAGCGTGCCGTCGCTCGAGACGGTGGCGATCGCCGGGTTGCTTGACTTCCATTCGATAGAGCGTCGTTGATCGTCATCGACGGCTCGCGCCGTGCGCACGACCGCGCGCAGCGTCGTCGTCGTGCCCACGATCATCACCGGCGGAACGCCATCGACGACGACATCGACCACAGGCGCCGCCGTGACGGTGATCGTGACCGCACGTGCGACGCCGCCTGCATCGGCGACGATGATCGCGGAGCCACGGCGAAGCGCCGACACTCCGCCCGCGTCGTTCACCGTTGCGACGGACGGGTTGCGCGAGCTCCAGACAACTCTCGCGTCCAGTGGTTTTCCGCGCCGGTCGAGCGAACGTGCCGTCAACGTGGCGCGCGTGCCTGAACGAATTTCGGCCGGCGCGTCGACTTCGACAGTCGCGACCGTGGGCGCGACGACGACGAGATCGATCGCGGTTCGCGCCTGTCCGGATGTCACCGTTATCGTCACACTGCCAATGGCCTTCGCGGTGATGACGCCGGCTGCATCGACCGTGGCGATTTCGCTATTGGACGACTCCCACTTGAGTCGCGCGTGATCGACGCGGTCTCCATTTTCGGTTCGCGGCCTCGCATCGAGAACGACGCAATCGCCGACTTCGAGCGCATCCGATGGCCCATCGACGGAAATCGCTGCTACCCCGGGACGATTCGTCCTTGCGCCATCGACGCCGGGCGGTGGTGATGCAACCTGGCTCACCGGCACAGGGCTGCGCGGCGCCCTAACGATTTCAGCGATGCTCGTCTCGGCATCCGACGCCCCTGCAAGCTCCGACATTTCTGACCGCACCGGGCCGAGAGCACTCAGCGGATGCGCATCGAACGCGCCGATCGCGGCGGCGAGATCCGGGAATCGATCGCCTGGTTTCTTCGCGAGCATGCGCATCACTGCAGCTTCGATCGCCTCGGGCACATCCGCCAAAATCGGTCGAAGGGGCGGTGGCGCCTGATCCGTGTGAGCGCGCATCATCGCCAGGCTGGCGCCGGTGAAGGGGGTCTTCCCCGCGAGCATCTCATACGCGACGATCCCGAGCGCGTATTGATCGCTCGCGGGTCCGACGTCGGCGCCCGTGCATTGTTCGGGGCTCATGTACGCCGGCGTGCCGATCACGGCTCCCACCCGAGTGTAGCCCGGCGTCTCGGCGACCTTCGCGATTCCGAAGTCGGTGACCACCGGATCGCCGTCGGCATCGAGAAGGATGTTCGCCGGCTTGATGTCGCGATGAACGACGCCGCGCCGATGCGCGTAGTCCAGCGCCGAGCCCACATGGTACATGATCGCTCGTACTGCGGTGAGCGAGAGGCGACCTCGCTCGTGTAACACGCGATCGAGCGATCGTCCTGGCACGTACTGCATGACGAACAGATGGAGATCGCCGACGGTGCGGACGCTATGTACAGCGACAATGTTCGCGTGCTGCAGGTTGGCGACGGTGATCGCTTCCTGGCGGAAGCGCTCCACCATCCCTTCGCCGAGCAGGAGCCCGGGCGCCATGACCTTGATGGCGACGCGACGATTCAATGCGAGCTCTCGCGCTCGAAACACCGCCGCCATGCCGCCGTGTCCGAGCTCGCCTTCCAACTCGAATTCCGAGGCCAGCGCGGAGCGAAGGCGCTCCACGACCGGAGCCCACGTTGGATCGATCTGACTAGCCTGCGTCGGCGGCAGGCCGTAGCCACATCCGCCGCAGAATCGATCGCCCGGGTAGACCGGTCCACCACAGCGTGTGCACTGCGCGGCGGGGACGGTAGAAGAATCGAGAGGCGGCGGATTCACGGCGCTGGCAAGGTGCCTTCTCTACCAGGACGCCGCAAGCGCTCCCGCCGGGCGTTCCCAAACTCACGCTGGCGACATCATCCGCGGGTCCATACAATTGCGACCGCGTCGACCCATCGGCGCTCGTATGGGTCGCATGCATTGCATGCGCACCGGTCCGCGTCGGTGCGTAGTGCCTTCCGTTCACCGAGGATGGTGTATGCGCCGAACCGCGCTTGGTATTGGACTGGTCGCTCTCCTCGCCGATGCAGCCGCCGGACAGGGCTTGAGGCAAAAGATCGAGCAGGGGCTGTTCTCGTTCGGTAACTGTGGCGAACCGCTGTGCCTTCCCGCCCTCGTGCTCGCCGGCAACGCTCACGGGCGACACTTCATCCCGTCCGCAGAGTCCGGGAACCAGGCGATCATCTCGTTTCTGGGCAGCGCCATCGGGTCGAACATCAGCAACATCCCGATAAGCGCGACCACGAGCGGCGTCACCTATCGCTTCGAAGGGGGTGCGCCAGTACGCACGAACGTCTCGGGCGGTCCCATCTTCGCCGAGCGCGCGCAGACACTCGGGCGTGGTCGAGTGCTCGTCGGCGCGAACCTGAGCTCGATCCGCTTCAACTCGCTGCGTGGCGTGCCACTGAACGCGCTCGACTTCAACTTCACGCACCAGGACACGCCGCCGACAGGGCTAGGGGATCCGGTCCTCGAGAACGAGTTCATCACTGTGCGCACGTCGCTCGACGTGAACGTGCTCGCGACGATCGCGTTCGCGACCTATGGCGTGACCGATCGGATCGACGTCGGCGTCGCGCTGCCGTTCGTCTCGAACAAGGTCGACGGCGAGAGCTTTGGTCAGATCGTGCCCTTTGGCCCGAACCCGGCGCACTATTTCGGCGGAACGGCAGCGAACCCCATTCTCTCGGCCGTCGCGGGTGTGGATGGCTCCGCGTCAGGCATTGGCGACGTCGCCGTTCGTACGAAGGTCAATCTCTCGTCAGGCGGCGCGAATGCGCGCACGGGATTCGCGTTGCTGGCCGACGTTCGCTTGCCGACGGGCAACGAGGAGGACTTCCTCGGATCGGGGAGCACGTCGGCACGCGTGCTCGGCATCATGTCCGCCCGCCACGGTGACTTTTCGCCTCACGCGAACGCCGGCTACGCGATTCGAACTGCCGACGACCAGACCGATGCGATCCTGGCGACGGCCGGATTCGATCAGCTGCTCGTGCCGTGGGCGACGTTCGCGTTCGATGTCCTCTCCGAGTGGCAGGTGGGTGATGCGAAGCTCACACTCCCGCAGCCGGTAACCATCCAGATCCCGTTTCGCCGCACGATCCAGCCGAGCAACATCCCGGACCGGCGCGACGATCTGCTCAACGCATCGGTTGGCGGTAAGTTCGCGACAAAGGGCGGCGTTACCCTCATCATCAACGCGCTCTTACCGCTCAACCGTGGCGGGCTGCGAACAAGTACGCTTTGGACTGCGGGGTTGGAGTACGGGTTCTGACACGACGAACTACACGGCTTACTTCTTACTGGTATTGCTTACTCCTAATGAACACCCTCAGGAAGCTTCGTAGCCTCCCGAGGGTGTCACAAGCAGTAAGCAGTACCAGTAAGCAGTAAGTAGTGCGATTCTGTCGTTAGGCTAGTCCCGCCTTGCCCCGTCCAATATCCACGCCTGCACAGGACCACTCCCGCCATCTCCTCCGCACGACGCAACGAGCGTGGCGAGCAGTGCCACGCCCGACCTAACGCCCGTTAGGCGCATGGTTTGTTCGGCAGCTTCGTTGCTGCCGCCTCGTTGAGCTGGAGCCGAGCTCGCGATGCACGACCGTGCGTCACCCGCGATGACGCGAATCTACGGGCGACGCATGGGCCCGCAACGCTGTCGTCTGCGGCTACCGGATGCTCGTGATGCGCCAGGCACCGCCGTCGCGTTGCAGCACGGCGGTGAACTCGACCGGGAACGACAGGTCGGAACGATTTGCGCGGGAAGAGAATCGTGCGGTATATCGCGCGTGCGCGCGAACCTGCGCTCCGGCCGCGTCTCGCGGTGTATCGAGGATCTCGGGTGCGGCGCCGCTCATCTGGATCCCCGACCGCGAATCATTGAACGTCGTCTGCCACCGCTTCATCTCGTCGCTGCCAGCATTCGGAAACACTCGGCGAATGAGTGAGGTGTCGCGCGTCTCAATGGCTCGCACGTAGGTCGCGAGCACGTTCCGGATCTCGGTGCGCAGTTCCGCTTCGGTCTTGACGGATGGATTCGTGTTGCGGGCGGACGGCGTATCCGGACCAGTCGCCACCTCCTTTGCGCGTACCGTCACGGGCCGTTCGCCCGTACGCCCGCCTGACGATGCGCGAATGGTCGCGGCGCCAGCGGCGCGTGCTGTTATCGTGCCGTTCGCCGAGATGGACGCAACGTCCGGGTTTGAAGATGTCCAGTCGAACGTCGCGCTGCCGACCGGTGCGCCGGCCGCGTTGCGAGCAGTCGCCGTCACTCGCGTGGTCTCGCCGACGGTCATCGGGCGCACGTCGGAAACGTCGATGGATGCGACGACGGTCGGGTCGGGTGGAGGCGGCTCGACAGTGATCAGGACTCCCGACGTGACGTTGGCGGAACTGCCAACGCTCACGGTCACGCGCGTAGCGCCTGCGCCAACGGCGCGGACAGTGCCCGCTGCATCGACCGTTGCGACGCGAGGATCACCACTCGCCCAGAAGACCGGCGTGTTTCTCATGAGCGCGCCCGCCGAGTCACGCACGCTTGCCGACAACGCCACCGTTTGCCCAGGGCGGATGAGCGCCGGTCTAGCCGGCCGTATCTCGACGCGGCGAGCGACGGCTCGTCCGGCACGGGCCGCGTTCGCAACCGAGTCGCTCCGCGTCGTCCGACCGGAGTCCCGCGCAAGTGCACCGCTCGTGTCGGGGCGGACAGAGTCGCGGGCCGACGTGGCCGGCGTATCGACGACCGTGGTCGTCACCGAATCGCGCCTGCCCGGGGCTGCGGTGTCAGCCCCTGACCCTGTCGTCGCCACGGACGGCTTGAGCGCGAAATACGCGATCAAGCCTGCCCCCGCAGCAACGGGAACGAGCCATTGCCATACGGGTGTCTTCGTCCTCGAGCGTCCGGCGGCGGCAGGCTCACGAGGCGGCGCGACACGCTCGGGAGCGGGGGGTGGCGCAACCGGCACTGGGGAGACTTGGGCCGGCGCAGTCGTCGCGGAAACGGGCTCCGTCGAGCGCGACGGCGCAAGAACTTCCGTTGCGCTCGCCAGTGGTGTCGCCGGTTTCTGCGCCTCGCCGGGCGTTGCCGATTGGGGCGCCGTTGGCGTCGCGATGACGGGTGCAGGTACGACGCGCACGGTCGCTCGACCGATCGCTCCGTCGCACGAGGCAATGACACCTGTCATTCCCGGCGACAGGCCGCGAATCATCGATGCCGTGTTGCCCGCGCTCGTTAGGTTGCGCTCAACGACGGCAATCGTGGGCTCGTCGACCGACCAGTCGACCGGTCGCGCGACACGAACCCCGTAGCGGCTCGTGACCACCGCCGACACGGTGACGCGATCGCCGACGGTCAGCGCTCCCGGCGGGATCGCGATCGCAATCTGCGCGGCTCGCGGCTCACCGACCTGGACCTCGACCGAATCACGGGCGGTGCCGGTGGCGGCTGTTACGACCGCGCTGCCTTTCGCGATCGCCTTGAGCGAGCCGCTGCGGGCGTCCACAGCGACAACCGACGGAGCGCTGCTCGTCCACTCCAGCTCCGCTGCAGCTCCTGATTGGCCGGTCGCATGCTTCACCGTCGCACGAAGCGGTGTTGTGGCGCCAGGCTCGAGGTCCGACGGCGGTGGAGCGATCACGACGACGATGGTCTCCGTCGCCGGGACAGGCGCGCGCGGCGTCACGACGTTCGGCGCCTTGGGTCGTTCACGCGTCTTCGGCACCGGGCTCGCCGGCGTGCGCAAGACGTCGCTGAGCTCCGCGAGCCGCTCGCTTGCCGCAGCGAGCTGCTGCAGGTCGGCGTGCAACGGGTCGTCGGGCGAAAGCGGCGAGGCGCCTAACGACACGAGCGCCTCAGCCAGCGTCGGGAACCGGTCGTCTGTCTTCTTCGCGAGCATGCGCATGAGCGCCGCTTCCATCGAGGGCGGCACATCAGCGCGGATGTCGTGCAACGGTGGCGGCGGCTCGTCGGTGTGCGAACGCATGAGCGCGAAACTCGACCCCGAGAACGGCGGCCGGCCCGCAAGCATCTCGTACGCGACGATACCAAGCGAATACTGATCGCTCGCACCCGTCAGCTCCCGCGCATAACACTGCTCGGGGCTCATGTACACCGGCGTTCCCACCACCGTGCCGGTCTGGGTATGGCTGGGTGTCTCGGCGACCTTGGCGATGCCGAAGTCCGTGACGACGGCCTCCCCATCGGCGTTGAGCAGGATGTTGCCGGGCTTGATGTCCCGGTGGATCACGCCGCGCCTATGTGCGTAGCCGAGGGCGGACCCGATCTGATAGAGCCAGGCCCGAACGACCGGGATTGGCAGCGCGCCATGCGCCCGCAGCACGCCCTCCAGCGTCCGGCCGGGGACGAACTGCATGACGAAGAAGTTCAGATCCTCGAGCTGCCGGACGGCGTGGATGGAGACGATGTGAGCGTGTTGCAGGTTGGCGACGGTAACCGCCTCCTGACGGAAACGCTCCCACATGCCTGGACCGAGAAGCAGCCCGGGCGCCATGACCTTGATCGCGACTCGGCGATTGAGGGCGAGGTCGCGTGCGAGGTACACGGCCGCCATGCCACCGCGCCCCAACTCGGTGACGATCTCGAACTCGCCCATGGTCGCCGATTGCAGCCGAGCGGCGACAGCGGCCCATGGTGACGAGCTGACAATGCGAGCGGCCGCTTCCTCGAGCGTGGGAGAGATCGGTGCGGTTGGTGCCGCCTGTGCCGAGGAGCCTGTCGGACCGATGGGCGTGCCGCAATTACCGCAGAATCGGTCGCCGGAGAGGACCGCGCCGCCGCAATTCGGACACGTCGATGTGGTCGGTGACGTCATCGTAAGGGTGCGGCAAAGTGCGACCCAGGCAGGATCGTCGCAAGGCTGCGTTGGTTCCCGCTCATCAGTATCGGCTCGCCCCGCTGCGCGCTCCCATGTACTGTAGAAGGACGCACGAGTCGTTAACGAAAAAGACGCGCGAGCCCCGGTCCAATCACGTTTGCCGAGGATGTTCGGGCGACGGTGTGCGACTGCGCCATCCCTTCCAATCCGATCGATGCCGAACGCTAACCTGTACGTTGCCGTTCGCGAAGCCGCAGCGGGCACATTTGACGTACTTGGCGAGCTGGGAGCGGGCTCCAATGGCAGCGTGGTGTACCTCGCCCATGAGATCGCGACCAATGCGCTCGTGGTGCTCAAGCTCGAGCCCGGGGAGGACGGCGGCGGCGGGTCGCAATACTACCTGGATGTAGCCCGAGAGCTGGACTCGTCGGTGCCTGACGTGGAGCTCAGGTGTCCTCGGTGTCACGCGAAGCTCAGGCAATGGGCTCGGTTCTGCACGCAATGCGGCCTCGACGTGTCGGGGGAGGCGCCGGCGGCCGGCGAGGATGCATCGCGTGCGGCATTGCGCGAGAAGGTGCGGGCGGCGACGGCGGACCAGTACGAGTTTCTCGGTGACATCCCGCGGGCGGAGGGCGGGGGACTGGTCTACTTCGCGCGCGACCTGAAGGATGGGAAGATCGTCGCGCTGCGTTTGCAGAAGGACATGAACAAGAAGTTCGAGGTGGGGGTGACGCGGACGCTCAAGGCGGTGGAGCGGGAGGCGATCGCGGCGGATCGGAAGGAAGTGGCCAGGCCGGCGGTGACGATCATCCATCGTTCGGCGACGCCGGGTCCGCGGCCAGGTCCTGCACCGAGGGCGACGGCCGCGCCGGTACCGAGCACGCCGACCGATGCTCCGGCGGCGAGCCGCTGGACGATGGGACGAGCCGAGATCGCCGCATTGATCGCGGCCATCGTGATCATCATTCTGATCCTAACGAGCCTGTAGCTCGCGCAGCGCCTAACGCTGGTTGTAGTCAGCGCTGTGGGGAGACCTCGAGCTGCAGAGGGATCCCGACCAGGTGCCGCGGAACCCATCGCCGAGGCTCGTCGCGCCCGGAAATGCCTCGGGAGGATCAACGCGGTTCCGTGCCGTCCATGGGCGATGCCCTTCACGGCTGCTTAAGCAGTGCCTAACGTGCGAGTAAAGGATGTGCCTGCGTCGCGGGTCGTCAGTTGGGCGACAGGTCCACGACGCGGATCCGCCGCAGGAACGGACCGAACCCGCGACGCTCGAACGTGACCTTCACGCGCTGACCCTCTTCGAACTGACGGCTCCGAATGGTGTTGAGCGCGGTGGCCACGGGCTCGTCGAGGCCATCGACCGTGATGTTGAAGAGGAACGACTCGGCAATCGGGATGTTCGTCGGGACGCGAAACCCGCGGTCGAGTCCCGACGGCACCTGTTGATAGGTACCCTCAGGCTTGTGGACCTTCGCGGTGATGGTGCCTAACGCGGTTTGGCGGGGCGCTGCACGAGCGAAGCCAACCCACATAGCACCAGCGAGCAACGCCAAAACTGCGGCAGCGATGAGTTTGGGGTCCATGGTCTGATCCCGACTCGTTCAGGGTTGGTGTATAGGAGCACTCGGGAGATCCGGCTGGAAG
>Ga0114129_10009627_pt1 | contig 13786 bp, 9 predicted proteins | sample RhiMetdeltSRZDD1_FD_80071 | JGI IMG/M metagenome (GOLD analysis project Ga0114129, IMG submission 80071) | Populus rhizosphere microbial communities from Tennessee, USA - Rhizosphere MetaG P. deltoides SRZDD1 (version 2) (version 2) | ecosystem: Host-associated > Plants > Roots > Rhizosphere >...
AAGCTGCCGTTCAACGAGAAGCGCTATCGCAAGGAGCTCGGCGCGCCGAAGCTGTTCGGCGAGAGCGGCTACAGCACGCTGGAGCGCGTGTGGGGACGGCCGACGTTCGAGGTCAACGGGCTGCTCGCCGGATTCACGGGCGAGGGCGCGAAGACAGTGATTCCGGCGGTCGCGATGGCCAAGGTCAGCATGCGCCTCGTGCCCGACCAGGATCCGGACAAGATCGCGAAGCTCTTCGAGGACCACGTCAAGAAGACCGCGCCGAAGACCGTCGAGATCAAGGTGACCCGCATGCACGGCGGCAAGCCGTGGATGACGGAGTTCGACAACAAGTACGTTCAAGCCGCGGGCCGCGCGATCGAAAAGGGCTTCGGCCAGAAGCCGGTGTTCAACCGGGAAGGCGGCTCGATTCCGGTCGTGGCGACGTTCCAGGAGATCCTGGGTCTGCCGTCCGTTCTGTTCGGCGTCGGCCTGCCCGACGAGAACGCCCACGCGCCGAACGAGAAGATCGACCTCGGTAATTTCCATGGCGGCATCATCGCGTCGGCGTTCCTGTACGATGAGGTAGCAAAGAGCTGACGTGCACCGGCAGGTCCTGACGAGGCTCGTCCTTTTCGGATGCGCAGCGGCGCTCCTCGCTGCCTGCTCCGGTCTCTCTCACGATCGCGCGAAGCCGACCACGAAGGGCACCTACGACAAGACCACCGGCAAGCTCACCCAGATTGCGTCCGATCGCAACCGGAACGGCAAGATCGATACGTGGACCGACATGGATGGGACGCGTCCGCTCCGATCGCGGATCGACCTCGACGAGGACGGGAAGATCGATCGATGGGAGTACTATGACGCGGCCGGCGCCCTCATCAAGGTCGGGTTCTCGCGGAAGAACGACGGAAAGCCTGACGCGTGGGCGTTCTCTCGCCCCGACGGGTCGCTCGAGCGCGTTGAAATCTCGTCGACGGGGGACGAGCGGAAGATCGACCGGCGGGAGTACTACGAAGGCGGCGTGATGGTGCGCGTCGAGGAAGACACGAACGGCGACGGGCGGCCGGACATGTGGGAGACCTACGACCACGGCACGCTGAGGACGGCGGAGTTCGACGAGGATCGCGATGGCAGGCCCGATCGACGGCTGACCTACTCGGGCCAGGACCTCGTCACGATCGAATCAGAGCCGGACAGCACCGGCCGATACACGAGAAAGGACACAATCCAGAAATGAGCGTGCGCCGCCGGACTTTCGTCGCAGGTCACCGTGGTCTCGTCGGGTCAGCGATCCTCCGGCGGCTCCAGCGTGATTCCACCGTCGAGGTCATGACCGCTACCCGGGACCAGCTCGATCTGCGCGACCAGGCGGCGGTCAACTACTGGTTCAAGGCGAACCGTCCGGAATACATCTATCTCGTTGCGGGAACCGTCGGCGGCATCCTCGCCAATTCCACGCGTCCCGCGGAATTCATCTACGACAACCTGCTGATTCACGCGACCGTCGTGCATGCGGCGCACGTCTATGGAACAAAGAAGCTGCTGTACCTCGGAAGCTCGTGCATCTATCCCCGCGCCAGCCAGCAGCCGATGACCGAGGAACAGCTCCTGACGGGCCCGCTGGAGCCCACGAACGAGTCCTACGCCATCGCAAAGATCGCTGGCATCAAACTGTGTCAGGCCTACCGCCGGCAATACGGATCGAATTTCATCTCCGCGATGCCGACGAATCTCTACGGGCCGAACGACAACTTCGATCTCACCAGCTCGCACGTCCTCCCCGCGCTGATGCGCAAGTTCCACGACGCGAAGGCCGCGGGCTTGCCCGAGGTCGTCGTGTGGGGCACGGGCTCGCCGAAGCGCGAGTTCCTGCACGTCGACGATCTCGCGGACGCGTGCGTGTTCCTCATGGAACGGTTCGAAGACGACCAGCACATCAACATCGGGACCGGCGAGGATCTCAGCATCCGCGAGCTCGCGGAGCTCGTTCGGAGCATCGTGTATCCGCAGGCCCGTCTCATGTTCGACACATCCAAGCCCGATGGCATGCCGCGCAAGCTCCTCGACGTGTCGCGGCTCCATGCGCTCGGCTGGCGCCATCGCATCGGTCTGCGCGACGGCATCGAGTCCACATATCAGTGGTTCGTGGAGAGCCATGCAATTGTGTAATCGCGTAACTTACCGGATTACTCAATCACTCAATTACCCGATTCTCAATTAGCCGGATTACCCGATTGCTGCATTACCCGATTACTCAAGTACGATAGAGAGAGTGTCGCTCCGAATCGGCTTCGATCTCGATGGTGTTCTGGCAGACTTTGCATCTGCCTATCACGAGTTCGAAACGCGCCTCTTTGGACCCGCTGCGCCGCCGACGCGCGCCGGGGATCCCGAGGAGGAAGGACCCGACGAAAAGGATGTCGTTGGCGACCCGGTTCACGAGCGCGCCGGAGGACGCACGATTCCGCATCCGTCGGAGCTGCGCCGCCGCCGCGACATCGTGTGGCAGGCGATCGAGGACACGCCGGACTTCTGGACCACGTTGAAGCCGATGGAGGAAAGGGCGGTCGCGCGGATTCATGCGCTGATGCTGCGCCATCGGTGGGAAGTCTTCTTCATCACCCAGCGTCCTCCCACCAGAGGCGAGACGGTGCAGCGGCAGACGCAGCGCTGGCTGGTGCAGCAGGGATACGACCTGCCATCCGTTCTGGTGGTGCCGGGGTCGCGCGGCGCCGCCGCGGGCGCGCTACGGCTCGACTACCACGTCGACGACAGCCCGCGAAACTGCATCGACGTCAAAGCTCAATCACCTGCGAACCCGCTGCTCATCGTCGAACCCGGCGACGAGACGAGCATCCAGGGGGCGCGCAACCTCGGCATCGGAACCGCCGGCGGCATCGGCGAGTGCCTCGACATCCTGGAGGAGGCGAGCCTCGCGCGCACGCAGCCGTCGCTGCTGCACCGCCTCGCCAGACTCGTCGGCTGGCACACATAAAAAAAGGCCGGTTCCCCGAAGGGAACCGGCCTTTCGACTGCCGACTAACGACTAACCACCAACGACGAGCGACCCGTTTACCAATTGAAACGGACGCCGAAGCGGAGCACCCGCGGCGCCACGATCGCCTGGATGTTGTTTGCATTGGCGGCCGTCTGGATTCCGCGGATCGCCTGGATGGTATTCGAATTGAACACGTTGAACAGGTCCATCGACGGGACAATGTGGGTCGTTCCGAAGAGGATCGGACGCTCCACGTGGAAGTCGAGGTTCTGGTACTTCGGCAACCTGTTCTCCCCGACCGGGTCGAGCAGCACCTGAGCCGTCCCAGCGCCACGGGGACGCGATGGCGTCTGAACCGTGGCTTCGAACGGATAGCCCTGGCGCGCGTTGAAGAACGCCGACAGGTTGACTGCATAGGGCGCCTGATACATGCCACTCGCCTTGAACAGCCACTTCGTGTTCACGTACACGTTGCCGAGGCCGCTACCCGAAGTCAGATAATCGTACTGGTATCCGTTCCGCTTATCGCGGTTGGTCGGATCCTCGGGCACCCCGTTGGCAAACGTTCCCGCGAAATTGTTGTGCACAATCGTGCTGTTGTACGTGAAGCTCGTGTTCATCATCCAGTGATTGGACATCCGGCGGCGCCCGCTCAGCTCGACGCCATTGAACGCCCGGTTGTAATCACCGCTGCTGAAGTTCGTCAGGTTCGTGACCGTCGGCAGCTGGAAGTTCGGCACGAAGTACGTGACCTGGTCGCAGCGCGGCGAGTTCGTGCCCGGGCACGTCGGCGAGAACAGAACCGACGAGTAGTCGCCGGTGCTGAGGCCGAGCGTGTCGGCGAACTGGAAGTTGTAATACCGGCGCCAGATGTAGTTGGCGCCAACCGCGAAGCCATTTCCCAGCTCATGGTCCACGCCGACAATGAACTCGTCGGTGGTGTCGTTCTTGAGATTTGAACTGATCGTATTTGCCGTGCCGACGAACGTCGGGTTGTTCGGGTCGTAGTTGCCCCCTGAGCTCAGCACGTTCGAGGATCCAGTCAGAAGTTCGCCGGGCTGAATCACCTTGTCGCCGTTCGCGTCGTTCCACGGGAACCGAACGTTCGCGGCAGTCAGCGGATTCACCTGCCCCGACACGCCTCCGGTGCCCACTTGACCGTAGTAGCGTGCGAAGTTCGCCCGCGCGATCGTCTTTCCATTACCGCGGAGGTCGTAGGTGAATCCGACGCGTGGCGAAAAGTCGTTGAAGATGACTTTTGGATCGACGCCGCCGAAGCTGACGGCGGGCAGCCAGTCCGGCAGCATCGGGTTGGCCGGAATCGACGCGGCCAGCGCCCGGTCGTGGTTGCGGTCGAACCGCAAGCCAAGCTGCAAGGTCGCACGGCCGTGGGTCAAGGTGTCCTGCACGTACGCTGAGATGTTCGTCAGATCGTAGACAGTGTGACTGTCGCGCGTGAGCTGTCCCTGGCACCACTTCGTGATGTCGGTGTTCGCCTGGGCCAGCGCCGCACAGTTCTGGTCGACGCTCGTCGGGAACCGTGCGATGGCGTTGCCACCGGTGTGGCCGATGCTCTCGCTGTGCGCATCCTTCCAGTACCCGCCAAACTTCAGGGCGTGATCGCCACCGAACGTTCCCGGCATGAAGTAGTTGGCGTTGAAGTTCACGCTGTTCACAGGGCGCAGGAAGACGCTCTGCGCTCCGGACCGACCGTTCAACGTGCTGCTGATGATCAGGGTCGGCTGAACGTTGCGCAGCGAATCATCGTGGAAGTCCAGGATGAAGTTGTTGCCAACGTGCGCGTACTGAACGTCGACGAGCAACCGGTCGCTCAGCACCCACTGATCGCCGAACTTATAGGTCGGCGACGGTCCCGTGATCCACCCCCACGTACCGAAGGTCTTGGACACCGCCGACTGCCGCTGCGTCGTCTCGATCGGGTGCAGGTCGTCCGCGCCACGCGCGTTGCGAACCTTCTTCGAGAAGTTGTTGAAGAGGGACAGCTTGTTCCCCTTGAACAACTGAACCTCACCCTTGAGGTTCGTCGTCTGGAGCAGCGTGTTGTCTGTATTCAGACACGCGTTGACATCCTTAATCGAGTGCGACAACGCGGCGTTGGGGTTCAAGGACGATGGGGTTACGTCGCTCTTGATCTGCTGGCAGCCAGCGTCCGGTTTGAAGAAGCCGATCACGCCGACGTTGATGTCCTGCTTACCGAAGCTGCCCCACACCCACGCTCTGCCCCGCTTCAGCGGCCCGCCCCCTTCGACCCCGTAGTCCTGGATTTTCTGGATCGGGTTCCCTGAAGAAGCACCCTGCACGCGCTGCGCGTCGGTGATGTTGTTGGTCTCGAACTTGTCGCGCGTGTCGTAGAGACGCGCGGAGCCCTTGAAGCGATCCGTTCCGCTCTTGGTGACGAGATTGATGCCGACGCCGCCGGTCTGCTGCGTGACGTCCACGCCACCGGTGTTGATCGTCATTTCCTGGAACGCGTCAAAGTCATAATAGGTCGGCGACGCGCCGGTTGCGGCCATGTCGGTGATGTCGACGCCGTCGAGCGACCACTTGTTATTGAACGTGTTCCCGCCGCGCGAGATGTAGTTCGACTGCTGTCCAGACATGTTGCCGCCGATGTTCTCGCGGTCCATGGCAATGCCTGCGGTCTGCTGCAGGATGACCCACGGGTCGCGGGCGGACGGGATGTTCTGGAGCTGTTCGACGGTGAAGGTCTGACGCGTCCCGGTGTCCTTCGTGTCGACGATCGGGCTCTGGCCCGTGACGGTGACCGTTTCCTGCACGGTCGAGACCCCGAGCTGCGTGGTGACGTTGGCGTTGAAGCCGACGGTCACGCGGATGCCTTCCTTGATGACCGTCTTGAAGCCGGGGAGCTCGAACCTCACGTTGTACGTGCCGACGTCGAGGCGTGGGAACTGGAAGGACCCCGTCTCGCTCGTCGTGGCGGTCAGCGGTTGCAGCAGGGAAGGCCCGGACAGCGTCACGGTCACGCCCGGCAGCACGGCACCGGACTCGTCGGTAACTTTGCCGAACACCTCACCAGTCTGCGATTGGGCCCATACGGGCGAGACGCAGAGCGCAAGCGCCAGCGCCGCCAATATGGCGGTCAAACGCAATCTCATCTTCGTTTCCTCCATCGATTCACGGGGTCTGGGGTAACGGGGAGAGAATAGCAGGATAAATGCCATAGGCGAACATTAGGTTGGACACTGGGATGAACGTCGTGACGATGCGAATTTGCTAGAAAAATAACGATTTAGGTGGGACGGCCGTGACCGGTATACAGCGGGGATACGTGAGCAAAAACGTGCACGTATTCAACCGCTTGGATCGCTCGATCCAAGCGTTGTCGCCGTGTTTGACGGGATGAGAAGAAGCGTGAACGGAGTCTGGCCCGCGGCCAGACTCCGCCTGACCGTTCAGAACGTCGCGCGAACGCCGAAGCGCAGAATCCTCGGGCTCAGATTCTGTTGCAGCGTGTTGAAGGTCGTGGCCGCCGCATTGCGGTTTCGCACCAGCTCCGTGTTGGCGTTGAACACGTTGAAGAGATCCGCCATCGCCTCGAAGCTCACCAGACGCAGCCGGAACGTTTTCGCGGCGCGCAGATCGAGATCCCAAAGGTTGTCCAGACGGAACGTATCGAGTTTCGGCGTCAGTAGCACGCGACGCGTGCCGTCGGTGCCGAGCGCCGCCGTGCGGTAGATCGGGAACGGATAGCCTTGACGTCCGAAGAGATTCCCCGCGATCTGGACGCCGCCAGGCAGCATGTAAAGGCCGTTGACGTTCATCTGCCACTTCGCGTGGATGAAGATGTCTCCGGCTCCGCTCCCGCCGCTGCGAACCGTGTACGCGCCGCCGTTGACGAGCGGCGTCGTATCCGTGCGGGTTGGATTTCCCTGTTCGTTGACGGCGGTTCCGTAATGCTCCTTCGGCGCGTTCCACGCCGCGCTCGCACGCGCCATCCAGCGGTTCGACATCCGCTTCGTCATCGTGAACTCGACGCCGTTGTAGTAGCTGTAATACCCGGGATAGTTCGTCAACAGCGTTCCGTTTCCGTTGGCCGCAATCACCGCCGCGCTCGGAATCATCGTCTGAACGTCGTACGGCGTGCCGTCCGGGAGCGTTCCCGTCAGCCGCGGACCGGCGCTGTAGTCCGCCAGCGTCAGACCAATCCAGGGCGTGTAGAAATTCGTGAAGTTGCTGCTGACGTCGGTGGTGCGCGTGTAGGTGTAGCTCGCGCCCGCCGCAAGGTTGGGCATGACCTCGCGTTCGATGCCCGCCACGACCGCCAGCGTGTGCGGCGCCTTCAAGTTCGGATCGATGCGGTCGACCGAGGTGACCGATGTGGGATGGTCCGGATCGAATCCGCCGCCGAACGTGATGCGCGGAAGATTGAGTTGCACCTCGCTGGCCTGCGCGAGATGATCGCCGTTCGCGTCGACCCACGGATAATCCACGAACCCCGCGTTGCCGCTCGGGTTCGAGTAGCCGACGATGGTCGTCTCGTTCTGGCCTGCGGTGCGATTGATGCTTGCGCGCACCACGGTCCGCCGAGATTCGTCGAGCGCCAGCGTCACTCCCGCGCGCGGCGAGAAATCGCTCCACACATACGGCGCTTTGTACCCGGTGAAGTTAATGCCGGGCACGAGGTCCGGGAACGCCGCGTTCGCCTTCGCGCTGCTCGGAAGCGCGGATCCCCACTGCCGGTCGTAGCGCACGCCGAAATCGAACGTGAGGCGATCCTTCGACAGGGTGTCGCCGATGTAGGCGTTGTAGAACTCGAGCCGGTTCGTGCCGAGCCCTTCGCGGTAGATTCGGGCGACCTGGTTCGTCGCTGAGTTGTCGAGCGCACGAATCATGTTGCCCGGCCACAGCGTTCCGGTCGTGGCGTCGACGCGTCGGTAGCCGCTGCCGAACTTGATGTCGTGTCCCGCGCCCCACGCGGTCTTGAAGAAGTTACCGTCCGCCTGCACGGTGTGCTGCGGTCGAATGTTGAGGCTCTGACGGGTGCTGCCGAACGAACGCGAGAGCGTCTGGCTTTCACCCGCCTCTGTCTCGAGCCCACCCTTCGGCACGAGTCCGAATCCCGTGTTGTAGTACGCGTAACGGCCGGACAGGAAGAGGCTCGAGCTGAACACGTGGTTGTCCTCGATCTTGGTGAGCCCCTTGGGTCCGCCCGCGTACGTCCCTCCCTGGTTCCACGTCGCCGACGGTGCGTCGAAGCTGATCCCCGAGGTTCCCGGCGAGCGTCCGTATTTCTCCTTGGCGCCCAGATACCAGAGGCCGTTGATCGTGTCCTTCTTCGTTGCCTGCCACGTGCCCTTGCCGTCGTACGTCTTGAGGACGGTCCGGTCGATCAGGTTGCCCGACCGCCGCACGAGCCGGATGTCCTGGTTCGCCCACGACGTGTAGAACCACGCATTGTTCCGGACGATCGGTCCGCCGATCTCGAGCGTGTAGTCGGAGATCTGTTTGTTGTGATCGGAGGTCGCGGGAGTGACGCCGGCCGCTTTCAACTCGTCGGGCACGTTGCTCGCTTCGAGCGCGTCGCTCGTGTAGTAGCCGCGGAAGCCGCCGCGATAGTTATTCGTGCCGCGCTTGACGACCATGTTGAGGCCGACGCCGCCGGTCGGCTGTTTGATGTCCTGGCCGGATGTCGAGACCTGCACCTCGTCGAAGTTGTCGTAGTTGAAGTACGTCGGCGATGCGCCGATTGCCGCCATGTCCGTAATCACCACTCCATCCATCGTCCAGACGGCGTCCTGCGGACGCGTGCCCTTCGACTGGAAGTTGGACTGCTGACCGGTCTCGTTGCCGGCGATGTTGACGCGGTCGACCATCACGCCTGGGACCGTGCGGAGGAGCGCCCACGGATCGCGCGACGTGGGAATCCTCTCCAGCTCCGCGGAGGTGAAGTTCGTGGCGGTGCCCGTTGCTTTCGTGTCGATGATCGGCGAATCGCCCGTCACCGTCACGGTCTCCTGTACGGTTGCGACCTTCATCGCAAAGGGAATCTCGACGTTCGATCCGACCGTGACCGCGACGCTGTCACGAACGAGCTTCGAGAAGCCCTGCAGTTCCGCCGAGACTCTGTAGACCCCCGGAGGAAGGTCGAGGAAGCGGTACCGGCCATCCGCTTCCGTGACGAATGTCGCTGTTCTGTCGGCGCTCGCGAGCGTCACGGTGACCCCCGGGAGCACCGCACCCTGCTGATCCTGAACCACGCCGAAGATGGTGCCGCTCTGCACCTGTGCGGTGGCCGGAAACGCCGCAGCGAGGCACAAGGCGAGCGTATAAAGAATCCTTCTGGTCATGTCGTCTGCTGCTCCTTGACGCGTCCTCAAGGGCATCCAACATGCCAGTGGACTGCACGAAAAATCCCTGCAAATCCGCCCTTGTGACGACCTGCGGGACGACGAATTGAATGTGAGGTGGTGTCCGCCGCCCTTCGATTCGTCGTGTCCGCCGTCAGTCGGACGAATCAGGGCCGACTGTCGTGATGATCCGTCACGCAGCTCGACACGAACGGATCACATCGGACATTCAGTTGCGCGGGAACGAACACTCCGAGTGAGAAGAACCGATCAGAATTGCGTTGGAGTGACGAAAGCGTCGTGGATTGTGACGAGCGCAGCGTGCTACGGATTCTTGGAGTAAATCGTCAGTTGAATCCGGCAACCCGTCGCCGAAGGGCCTTTACATGTTCCCAGATCTGGGACGATTCGGACGAGGCCGACTCGTTTCTCTCTTGTTCCGAATGGGGAACCTGCCCGCCCGCCTCAGCCGATTCTCCGCGCGGCATCATGCGCAGATACGCTTCGAGGTCGCGCAGCGCAGCGGCGAAATCCTCCATGTGATACGCAAGCAGGCCGCGATCCCGCAGCTCCGAGAGAGCCGACGGATCGACGGTGAGCAGAAGGTCTGAGATGAACCGCGCCTGAGGGAACGAGCGCATCCGGACGTAGAGCCGCTTCAGATTGACCAGCATCCGGACGACGATGTGCTGGCGCGTGGCGGTGGCGAGGAGCGTTGGATCGAACGCCGCCTCGTCGCCGAGATGCTGCCGCAACAGTTGACGGCAGTCGACCTCCGACAGGAGTGCGCCGCTGTGGAAGGGATCGACGATCAACTCGTCGCTGCCGGAGACGGCGGGGACGCGCACGAGAAAGTGGCCCGGGAAGTTCACGCCCTCGAGACGCAGTCCCGCGCGTCGACCGATCTCCAGATACACGACAGCCAGGCTGATCGGGATCCCGGTGCGCCGGTCGAGCACTTCGTTGAGAAAGCTGTTGCGTGGATCGTCGTAGCGTTCGCGATTGCCGCTGAAGCCAAGCTCTTCGAAGAGGTACGCATTGAGCGTGGCAATCTGCGCCTCGGCACGCGGCTCGCCTCGCCGCCCCAACCGTGCGGCTGCGGTCTCACCCATGCGTTCGAGGCGTTGAAGGTAGGGACCGAGATCGAGCGCCGGATACTCGACGCGCACGATGGTCAGCGCCGCTGGAGCGATGGCTTCCCCAGGTTCGTTCAGCGCGTGCAGCAGCTCGCTGGCAACCTGCGCGGAGCGTCCCTGGAGCGGGGAGGTCACGGACAGATTCTAGCGCGGTTTGAGCGATTGAATCAGGTCGGGCGTGAGCTGGTCGAGCGAATCGATGACGACGTCGGCGAGCGTAAGTTCTTCGCGCGGATAGGTGTGCGTAATCCCAATCGTTCGCATCCCGGCATCCTTGGCAGATTTCAGACCCCAGCGCGAGTCTTCAATTGCGGCGCAGTCGCTCGGCGTGACGCCGTGCAGCTCGGCCGCGCGGAGGTAGGGGTCGGGGGCGGGCTTGGTCTTGTCGGTGTCCCCGGCTGCCACGATGAAGCGAAACACGTCGCGAAGCCCGCTGCTCTGCAGCATCAGCTCGATCTCGTGCTTCAGTGCACCCGAAGCGATCCCGAGTGGCCATGCCGCGCCGAGGCGTCCGACGCACGCCGCCGCGCCGGGATACATGACGTCCATGTCGGACAGGAGCGCCTGGAAGACCCGCGTCTTCTCCTGCATGAGCAGCTCGATCTCCTCGTCGCCGAAGAGAAGCTCGTAGTCGGCGGCAATCTGCCTGAACGCGCCCTCATCATCGAAGCCGAGATAGCGCGCGCAATACTCGGTCTGGGTCAACTTGACGCCGTGCGGCGTCAGGATTTCCTGATAGGCACGCAGGTGTAGCGGCTCGGAGTCGGCAAGGACGCCATCGAAGTCGAAGACGATCGCGCGGATCGTCATCGGTTCGCCACCGGCAATTTTTCTCCCGCGCGGATTGGCGTCTTCAGTCTGTTTTCGGCAGGCGGGTACGGACAGTCGTACGAGCTGTTGAAAAAGCAGAACGGGTGGTACGCGCGATTGAAGTCCACCTCGTAGATGCCGGTCGCGGTTCTGTCAAGATCGAGGTAGCGCCCGCCTGGATAGGTCTCGGTGCCGTTCGTCAGGTCCCCAAATGGCACGAACAATCGCCGGACGTCGTTCTGGTCCGCCTCGACGAACGCGCCAAGCGTCAGCGGCTGTCCTTTCAGACTGAACGACAGCGTGCCGACGCGCCGCATCTTCCTGAGTTGTCCGGTTGACGTTGGCATGTCCAGCGTGGGCCCTCCCGTGACGGGCGTCAGCACGGCCGCTGTGTGGTAGGCGGGATCGATCGGAAAGTACGCCAGCCCCTCGAAGGCCGCGCGTTTGTCCTTCGGGATCGGCGAGTCGGACGAGTCGCGCATGAAGCGGTCCCTTTCCGCTCGCCAGGAAGCGATCTGTTCGGAATAGGGGACGGGTGGCCGCTCGCAGCTCGCCAGGGCGAGTACGACGCCTATAACGGCCAGTCGAGACAGCTTCTTGCCGTTCATGGCTCTGTGATAGTTATATCCTTTCGCATGAGGGTTTTCCCCATCGCGGTGCTGGCGGCGGTCGCGATTTCCGGCGCAGCCTGTTCGCGCGATCGCAACGTGCAGGCGGCGGAGCAGCTGCGGCCGCGCGCTGTGAAACTGGAGCAGGCACAGGTGCGTGACGTCCGCCGCGCCGTCGACCTCATCGGCACGCTTGCCGCTCGCGAGGAAGTCACCGTCAGCGCCGAAGTGGCCGGCCGTGTCTCGAAGCTCGCGCACGATCTCGGCGACCGCGTGACCGAAGGCTCACCGCTGGTCGAGCTCGACGCGGAAAAGCTCCAGTATCGCGCGCAGGCTCAGCGAGCGGCGCTCGAACAGGCGCGGGCGAAATATGGCGCGTCTGGCGACGGCGACCTTCCTCCGCTCGAGAAAGTGCCGGAGGTCGTGAGCACGACCGCGCAGCTGGCGGACGCGCAGCAGCGTCTCGATCGCGCGAAGAGCCTGGCGTCCCGCAACCTGGTGCCGCAATCCGATCTGGACGCCGCGCAAACGCGGCTCGACACCGCGCGCGCCGCGCACGATCAGGCGCTCGCCTCCGGCCGCCAGCTTCGCGCCGACATCCAGGCGCAGGCCTCGTCGCTGAGGCTCGCCGAGCGCGAGCTGCGCGATGCCGTCATCCGCGCTCCGTTCGAAGGGTTCGTCGCGGAGCGGCTCGTGTCGCTCGGCCAGTTCGTTCAGCCGCAGACTCCCGTCATGCGGATCGTCCGGCTGCATCCGCTGAAGCTCACCGCTGAAGTTCCCGAACGGTTCGCTCCGTGGATTGAGACCGGACACCCGATTCTCGTGCGCGTGGACGCGTACCCGGGGCAGGTCACTCAGGGGCGCCTGGTGCGCGTCAGTCCGTCGGTGAATCTCAAGTCGCGCGCGTTTGCGGTCGAAGGCGAGGTTCCAAACCCGGACGGACGCCTGAAGCCCGGCACGTTCGCGCGGGTCCAAATCAGAACCGATCACATCGACCGGGCCATTACGATTCCAGCGGCAGCAGTGCAGAGCCGTTACGGCACGAATCGCGTGTTCGTCGTGAACAGCGGACAGCTCGCCGGACGCGAGATCATTCTCGGCGATCGACTCGACGACCGCGTCGAGGTGACGCAGGGGCTGCAGGCCGGCACCTCCATCGTCGCCAACGACGTCGAGCAGCTCACGGACGGAATGAAAGTAACGGTCAAGTAGGGCCTAACGGTGTCCATCGCCGACTTCTGCGTCAAACGTCCCGTCTTCACCACGATGCTCATCATGCTCTTCGTGGTGACGGGCATCTTCTCGTTCCAAGACCTGAGCGTCGACCTGCTGCCCAAGGCCGATCCTGCGACCGTTGCGGTCACGCTGACGCTGCCGGGCGCGAGCCCCGAAGAAATGAGCAGCTCCGTCGTCGAGCCGGCGGAGCAGTCGCTCAGCAGCATCTCGGGTATCGACGAGATGACGGCGCGCATTACCGAAGGGAGCGCGCGCATCACGCTGAAGTTCGTCCTCGAGCGCAACATCAACGACGCGGCGCAGGACGTGCGCGAGAAGGTGGCGCAGGCGATCAAGGATCTGCCGCCAGAGGTGCAGCCTCCGATCGTGACGAAGGTCGACCCGGATACGGATCCGGTCCTCACCCTGTCGCTTTCCAGCCCGCTGGGCATTCGTGCGCTGACGGAGATTGCCGACAAACAAATCCGGCGCGGGCTCGAAACAGTCGACGGCGTCGGCGAGGTCGATATCTCCGGCGGTCACATGCGCGAAATCCACATCGTGATCGATGTCGAGAAGCTGAACGCGCATGGGCTGACGGTGGACCGCGTCCGCGACGCGATCGTTTCGGAGAACGTCGAGATACCAGGCGGTCGAGTCGATCAGGGGGATGCGGAGCTGACGCTCCGTACGCTGGGCCGCATC
>Ga0114129_10009628_pt1 | contig 13786 bp, 13 predicted proteins | sample RhiMetdeltSRZDD1_FD_80071 | JGI IMG/M metagenome (GOLD analysis project Ga0114129, IMG submission 80071) | Populus rhizosphere microbial communities from Tennessee, USA - Rhizosphere MetaG P. deltoides SRZDD1 (version 2) (version 2) | ecosystem: Host-associated > Plants > Roots > Rhizosphere >...
CAGGTGGCCGCCCTCCAGCAACTGGGTCAGCGCCTTGCCGGGGCCGATCAGGTGGGTCTGACCGACGAACTCCTCGAACGACGAGGGCCGCATCCGCGCCGCGAGGGGGACATCGGACATCGTCGATTCAGTCCTTGTACCGGATGACGCGCTTGGGCTTGATCCACAGGATCTCGCGTTCCTGCCCGGGCGTGTACGTGTATCCGTGCCCGTCGTAGCGGTGGGAGAGCTCGTCGATGTGCTTCTCGGCGTGCTCACCGGTCTCGAACCGCACGACGGTGCCCGTGATCGAGATCCAGTCGTATGCGTCGGCACCCTTCATGACGGAGACCGCCACACGTGGGTTGGCCTCGCAGTTCCGGTGTTTGACACGGCCCTTCGCCGTGTTGATCAAGACGTGCCCGTCGGCCGCGTCCACCCAGGTGATCGTCGCCTGCGGCGTGCCGTCGGGGTTGATCGTGACGAACGTCGCGTAGTTCGTGTCGGTGAGGAACGCGACGTCGGACTCGGTGAGCTGTTCAGCCATCGGCCTTCTCCTCTTCATCTTGTGGGGGGGCCGTCACCTCGATGCCGAGCTCCCGAAGCTGCTCCTGCGAAGCCGCCGCCGGCGCGCCCGTGAGCGGGTCGGCGCCCGACTGCGACTTGGGGAATGCCGTGACGTCCCGCAGCGTCTCCCTGCCCGCCATGAGCATCACCAGGCGGTCGATCCCCATCGCGATCCCGCCGTGCGGCGGCACCCCGAACCGGAACGCCTGAAGCAGGTGCCCGAACTTCTCCTGGATCTCCTCCTCGGACAGGCCCAGCACCTCGAACACCCGGTGCTGCACCTCGGACCGGTGGATCCGGATGCTCCCACCGCCCACCTCGTAGCCGTTCAGCACGAGGTCGTAGCCGCGCGAGGTGGCCGTTTCGGGGTTCAGGTCGTCGGTCGCGGGGGCGGTGAACGGGTGATGGGCCGAGACCCACTTGCCCTCGTCCTCGCTCCACTCGAACAGCGGGGGCTCGACCAGCCAGCAGAAACGCCACTCCCCCTCGGGGATCAGCTGGAGGCGCTCGGCCATGTGCCGGCGCAGGCCGTCGAGCGCGACGTCGGCGCGGTCCGGCTTGTCGCCGACGATAAGGATGAGGTCGCCGGGCCCGGCGCCGGTCGCCGTCCGGACCCCATCGATCTCCGCGGTCGACAGGTGCTTCTCGACCGGCGAGCGGATCCCGTCGGGCTCGACCACGATCCACACCAGGCCGGCCGCCCCGCGCGACTTCGCCACCTGCACGAGGTCGTCGAGCTCTTTGCGCGAGAGCTCGGCGCCGCCGGCCGCCGCGAATCCCTTCACCAGGCCGCCGCCCTCGAGCACCGAACCGAACGCCCGGAACCCGGTCCCCCCGAACACCCGGCCGAGGTCGGACAGCTCCATCCCGTACCGCAGGTCCGGCTTGTCGGAGCCGAAACGCGAGAGCATCTCGCGGTGGGTCATCCGCGGGAACGGCGTGGGCACCTCGACGCCCTGGATCTCGCGTACGATGCGCGCGTACAGCGGCTCGATGACGGCGATCACGTCCTCCTCGTCGACGAACGACATCTCGACGTCGAGTTGCGTGAACTCGAAGCTGCGGTCGGCGCGCGGCTGCTCGTCCCGTAGGCACCGGACGATCTGGTAGTAGCGATCCTGTCCGCCCACCATCAGCAGCTGCTTGAGCTGCTGAGGCGACTGCGGGAGCGCGTAGAAGTCCCCCGGCCACAGTCGCGAAGGCACCAGGAAGTCGCGCGCGCCCTCCGGCGTGCTGCGCCCGAGCAGCGGCGTCTCGACCTCGAGGAAGCCACGCCCCTCCATCTCCTCGCGGATGATCCGGTTGACCGTGTGCCGGAGCTCGAGGACCTTGGTCATCTCGGGGCGCCGCAGGTCGAGGTACCGGTACCGGAGCCGGAGCTCCTCGGAGGCCTCGATGCGGTCCTCGATCACGAACGGCGGGGTGTCGGCCTGCGAGAGCACCTCGAGCTCGGCGACTCCGATCTCGACCTCGCCGGTCGGGAGATCGGGGTTCGCGGTGCCCTCCGGCCGCGCCCGGACCTCTCCCGTCACGCGCACCACGGTCTCCGAACCCAGATGCTGGGCCGCGGCGTGTGCGCTCGGCGCGTCCTCGGGGTGGAAGACCAGCTGCACGAGCCCGGTTCGGTCGCGCAGGTCCACGAACGTCACGCCGCCGTGGTCCCGCCGGCGCCACACCCAGCCGCACAGCGCCACGGTCACGCCGGCGTCCCCCCGGCGCAGCTCGCCGCACGCGTGCGTGCGCAGCGCGGTCCGCATCGCGCTCGTGGCTTCGGTGTCTTCGGTCGTCATCGTTCGGCCGCCCAATCCGTTCGGGAGAACCAGTTCACCACGTCGTCGAGCGGGACCTCCTCCTGCTCCTGCTCGCGCTCCCGCTCGCCGGACGCGAGGCGTCGCAGCTGCACCGTGCCGGCCTGCACCTCGCGCTCGCCGACGACGGCCACGTACGCGGCCCCGGCCCGGTCGGCCATCCGGAACTGTGCCTTCATCGGTCGGTCCTCGAACGCCGAGGCCGCCGGGATGCCCGCGTCCCGAAGGTGGGCCACCAGCCGAGCGCCCACGTCGACCGCCTCGGCGCCGATCGCCACCACGAAGCACGCGAGGCCCGCCTCGCCCGGCAGGTCGGCGCCGATCGCCTGCATCGCGAGCAGGATCCGATCCAGGCCGAGGGCGAACCCCACCCCTGGCGTCGCCGGGCCGCCGAGCACATCCGCGAGCCCGTCGTACCGGCCGCCGCCGCCGAGTGCGGACTGCGTCTCCGGGAGTGCGCGTGAGACGAACTCGAACGTCGTCCGCGTGTAGTAGTCGAGCCCGCGCACCAACCGCGGGTCGTGCTGGAAGGCGATCCCCTGCTGGTCGAGGCCGTTGCGAACCTGCGCGAAGTGTTCGGCGCAGGCCTGGCACAGGTTGTCGGAGATCAGCGGCGCGCCCAGCACCAGCGGCGTCTTGCCGTCGACCTTGCAGTCGAAGACGCGGAGCGGGTTCGTGTGCAAGCGGGTTCGGCAATCTTCATCGAGCTCGTCGACGTGGGGCTCGAGGTACGCGATGAGCTTCTCGCGGTACGCCGGCCGGCACTCGGCGTCGCCGATCGAGTTGATCGGCAGCTCGAGATCGGTCAACCCGCGACCGCGGATGAACCGGTCGCCGAGCGCGATCACCTCGACGTCCGCGCCTGGTGCCGCCACCCCGATCGTCTCGACCCCGAACTGCCGGAACTCCCGCAGGCGCCCGGCCTGTGGCCGCTGATGCCGGAACTCCTGCGACACGTGGTAGGCCTTGAACGGGTTCGGCAGGTCGTGCGCGTTCGAGAGGTAGGCGCGGACGATGCTCGCCGTCTGCTCGGGACGCAGCGTCAGCGAACGCCCGCCCTTGTCCTCGAACGTATACATCTCTTTGGTCACCACGTCCGAGGTCTCACCCGAGGTGCGCGCGAAGAGCTCCGTGTGCTCGAAGGTCGGCGTCTCGACGTACCGGAACCCGAACAGGCGGGCGGCGCGATGCGCGGCCTCGTACAGCCCGAGCATCGCGTCGGACGTGGGCGGTAGCAGGTCGGCGGTGCCCCTGGGCGGCTGGTGCTCCACTCAGTGGTCCCGAAGGAAGGGGTTCCGCTCGCGTTCACGGCCCACGGTGGTCCTCGGGCCGTGGCCGGGCAGGACGTCGTTCGCGTCGGGCAGCTCGAGGAACCGCACCAGGGACCGCTCCATGTCGATCGGGTTCGAGTTCGGGAAGTCGCTGCGCCCCACCGACCCCGCGAACACCAGGTCGCCCGACAGCACCATCGCGTCGGTCAGGAAGCACACGCTGCCGGGCGTGTGTCCGGGGGTGTGCAGCACCTCGATCCGAAAGCCCGCGAACGTGACGACGTCGCCGTCTACCAGGGTCCGGACGTCCTTGACCGGCACGAGCGGGGTTCCGGCGCCGGAGCCCCAGGCCACCGGGTCGGTCAGGGCCGCGACGTCGGCCTCGTGGATGTAGAACGGCAGGTCGTCGCCGCAGAACTCGGCGGCCGCGCCGATGTGGTCGTAGTGCCCGTGTGTGGCGAACACCGCGACCGGCCGACGTTGCTCGGCGTCGAGCAGGGCGTGGACGCGTTCGGGCGAGAAGCCCGGGTCGACGACCACCGCGTCCTCGGTCCCGTCGGCTCCGAGCAGCCAGCAGTTGGTCTCGAACGAGTTGTCGGAGAAGGCGTCCAGGTACATGCGGGGCAGTCTATCGGCAGGCGTGTGAGGCCCAGGCCGGCGGGGCTCGTGTCGGCCGCGAAGGGTAGGCTCGCAGCGTGAAGGGCGACAGGGTCGAGGTCGTGGTGGACTCGGGCGCGGGCGTGCTCACGTACGAGATCGAGGCCACCCGGGCCGGGCGCCGGATCGAGGTCAGTACGTCTCGCGGCGTCATCGAGGTGACCGAGGTGACGCGCAGCGGGACGCCGGTCCGCAGCGGGCGCTTCATGGCCGACCGCGTGGTCGCCCTCGTGGAACACCCGGCGCCGCCCGTCGCAAGCCGCGGCCGCCGCCCGGGCAAGAACCAGGCACGCTTGCTCTAGAGCGCGGCCGAGTCGATCCAGAGCGTGACCGGGCCGTCGTTCACGAGCTCGACCCGCATGTGCTCGCGGAACGCACCGCGGCGAACGGTGGCGCCACGGGATTCGAGCGCCTTCGCGAACGCCTCGACTCGGTCCTCCGCGATCTCGGGCGGCGCGGCACCGTCCCAAGACGGCCTGCGGCCCTTGCGAACGTCGCCGTACAGCGTGAACTGCGGGACCACGAGGATCTCGCCGCCGGCCTCGGACAGCGAGCGGTTCATCTTCCCGGCCTCGTCCTCGAACACGCGCAGGTTGAAGATCTTCTCGGCCAGCCGATCGTAAGCCCCGAACCCGTCGTCCTTCCCCACGCCGACCAACAGGAGGAACCCCGGCCCGATCTCGGCGACCGGGTCGTCGCCCACGGTGACCGAGGCCCGGGAGACGCGCTGGAGGAGGATCCTCACCGAGGTACGACGCGGAACGCGTCGTACACGTTCTCGATCTTCTTGACGGCGCCCAGGATCTCGGCGAGGTGGGTGATGTCGGCGAGCTCGAACGTGAACCGCAGGATCGTGGTCCGGTCCCTGCCCACGGCCGAGGTGGCCGACAGGATGTTCACGTGGTGATCCGAGAGCACGGTCGCCACGTCCGAGAGCAGGCGCGTGCGGTCCAGCGCCTCGACCTGGATCGCCACGACGAACGACGTGGGCTTGCCGGCCCGCCAGGTGACATCGATCAGCCGTTCGGGCTGGGCGAGGAGCGACTTCGCGTTCGGGCAGTCGGTGCGGTGCACCGAGACGCCCTGCCCGCGCGTCACGAACCCAAGGATCTCGTCGCCGGGCACCGGCGTGCAGCAGCGCGCGAGCCGGACCCACACGTCCTCGGAGCCGGGGACCACCACGCCGGAGGTCACGTCGGTCGAGCTTTGCTGACCCAGATGCACGGGCCGCGCGAGCGGCACCTCGGCCTGCTCCTCCTCGGTGCCCTGCACGTTGCGGGCCAGACGCGCGACGATGGACTGCGGCGAAACCTGCCCCTCCCCGATCGCGACGTAGAGCGACTCGAGGGTCGGGAACTTCATCTCCTCGGACAGCTGGGTCAGCGCATCCTCGGTGGCGAGCCGCTTGAACGGCACGTTCTGCTTGCGCATCAGGCGCTGCAGCTGCTCACGGCCGTCCTCGAGGGCGTCCTCGCGGCGCTCGCGGCTGAACCACTGCCGGATCTTGTTGCGCGCGCGCGGCGTCTTGACCCACCGTAGCCAGTCCTGCGAGGGACCCTCGCCCTGCGCCTTCGAGGTCAGGATGTCGACGGTGTCGCCGGTCCGGAGCTCGAAGTCCAGCGGCACCAGCTTCCCGTTCACCTTGGCGCCGATCGTGCGGTGGCCGACCTCGGTGTGGATCGCGTATGCGAAGTCGACCGGCGTGGCGCCGCTCGGCAGGTTCATCACGTCGCCCTTGGGCGTGAAGCAGAAGACCTGGCCGCCGTACAGGTCGATCTTCAAGCCCTCCATGAACTCGCGCGGGTCGGCCATGTCCTTCAGCCAGTCGAGCATCTGGCCGAGCCACGCGAGGTCCGCGGCCTCCTTGGCCTTCTTGCCGTCGCGGCCCTCCTTGTAGCGCCAGTGCGCCGCGATCCCGAACTCGGCCGTGCGGTGCATGTCCTTGGTGCGGATCTGCACCTCGATCGGACGTCCCTGCGGCCCGACGACCGTGGTGTGCAGCGACTGGTACATGTTGGACTTGGGCATCGCGACGTAATCCTTGAAGCGCCCGGGGACGGGCTTCCACAGTGAATGGATCGCACCCAGCGCCGCGTAGACGTTGGGGACGGAATCGACCTGGACGCGGATGCCGGCGAGGTCGTAGATCTCGTTGAACTCCTTGCCGCCGATGACCATCTTCTCGTAGATCGAGTACAGGTGTTTCGTCCGCCCGTCCACCTCGGCCTTCACGCCGGCCTCGCGAAGACGCGTCCTCGCCGCCTGCAGGACACCCTCGACGTACTGCAGCCGCTCGCCGCGCCGCTTCTCGACCAGGCTCGCGATCTCACGGTACGGGCCGGGGTGCAGCGCCTTGAACGACAGGTCCTCGAGCTCCCACTTGACCTGCTGCACGCCCAGACGGTGTGCGAGGGGCGCGTAGATCTCCAAGGTGGCCGTCGCGATGCGCCGCTGCTTGTCCGGCGGGAGCGCCGAGAGCGTGCGCATGTTGTGGAGCCGGTCGGCGAGCTTGATCAACAGGACGCGGATATCGCCAGCCATCGCGACGATCATCTTGCGGACGTTCTCGGCCTGCTCGTGCTCGCGGCTTCGGAACGAGAGCGCGTCGAGCTTGGTGAGGCCGTCCACGATGCGCGAGACCTCGGGCCCGAACTCGACGTCGAGCTCCTCGACGCTGACCTCGGTGTCCTCGACGGTGTCGTGCAGGAGCGCCGCCTGCAGCGTGGTGGTGTCCAGGCCGAGGTCGGCCAGGATCTGCGCGACCGCCAGCGGGTGTTCGACGAAGTCCTCACCCGACAGGCGCTTCTGGCCCTCGTGGTGCTCGGCGGCGAACCGGTAGGCGCGCTCGATCTCCTTCAGGTCCGCCTTCGCGTTGTAGCCCTTGACGGTCCGAAGCAATCCCTCGATGCCTTCGGGCGTCTCGGGTTCGGCCGAGCGTAGGCGCGAGAGCAGGCCGCCCCTGCGCTCGGTCCTGACTTCCTCGCCCGTTTCCACGCTGGCTCCTTGCTTGCTCCTTGGGGCTTGCTCCTTGGGCGCCCGAACGTCCAGTCTACGCTGCGCGTCCGCGCGGATCGCCGTGGACCAGGCTCAGTAGCGGAGCAGCGTGTACAGGTCGTAGCCCTGCAGGCGATCGCGCCCGTTCAGGAACTCGAGCTCGATCAGGCAGGAGATCCCCACGACCTTGCCGCCGATCCGCTCGACCAGCTCGGCGGTCGCCTTAGCGGTCCCGCCCGTCGCGAGCACGTCGTCCACGACGAGCACGCGCTCCCCCGTCGCCACGGCATCGCGATGGATCTCCAGCGTCGCCGTGCCGTACTCGAGTGAATACTCGGCGGCCTCGGTCTCCCAGGGGAGCTTGTCTGCCTTGCGCACCGGCACGAACCCGGCGCCGAAGTGGTACGCGACAGCCGAGGCCAGGATGAACCCCCGTGCCTCGATCCCGACCACCTTGTCCACGTTGCCGCGGCCGAACTGCACCACGATGAGATCGATCACCGTGGAGAACGCGATCTCGTCGGCCAACAGGGGCGTGATGTCCTTGAACTGGACGCCCTCCTGCGGGAAGTCGGGCACGTCACGGACGAGCCCCCTCAGCTGTTCGAGATCCACGCGAGTCACCTCCGCCGGCGCTTGGCGGGCGGGCGACGCTTGCTCTTGGGCCGCGGCCGGGACGACGAACCCTGGCCGCCGCGGCTCGGGGTCCTCGCGCCCGCGCCGGCGGCCACCGCGGCCGGCGCGGCCTCCCGCTCCTCCTCGGCGACGTCCTCCACCGGTGCGGGAAACGCGCGCAGGCGGCGGTCGCCGCGCCGGCTCTCCAGGCGCGCCCGCAGCTGCTGGTAGCGGGGCTCGCGCTCCTTGAGGATGACCAGGATCGGCGTCGCGATGAAGATCGAGGAGTAGGCGCCGGTCACCACGCCGATCAGCATCGCGAACGCGAAGTCCTTCAGCGTCGCCCCGCCGAACAGCAGGAGCGACAGGATCGGCAGGATGACGACGAGCGAGGTGTTGATCGACCGCATCAGCACCTGGTTCATCGAGTAGTTCGCGACACCCTCGTACGTGTCCTTGCCGAGCAGCGCCGTCGACTCCGTGTTCTCCTTGACCTTGTCGAAGATCACGACGGTGTCGTACAGCGAGAACCCAAGGATCGTCAGGATCGCGATCACCGTCGGCGGCGAGACCTCCCGCCCGGTGAGCGCGTACACGCCCGCCGTGATCACGACGTCGTGAACCATGGCCACCATCGCGCCGATCGCCATCTTCCACTCGAACCGGAACGTGATGTACAGCGTGATCGCGAGCAGCACGATGATCAGGCCGATCAGCGCCTGGCGCGAGATCTGTTCGCCCCAGGTGGGACCGACGACCTGCGCGCTGATGTCGTTCGGGCCGATCCCCGCCTGCTTGGCGAGCGCGTCGAACAGCTGGGTCCGCTCGGCCGCGGACAGGTCCGTGAGCGCGGTGGTCCGGATCGTGATCTGGTTGCCGCCCACGATCTGGACTTCTGCGTCGCCCCGGTCGTAGGGACTCTGGGCCAGCAGCCCCCGCACCTGCTCGACGGTCACGTCGTTCGACGGTCGGTACTCGATCAAGGAGCCGCCGGTGAAGTCGATCGATAGGTTCAGGCCCTGCAGGAACAGCGCGATGATCGAGATCGCGATCACCGTGCCCGACAGGATGAACCACCGGCGACGGCGCTGGATGATGTGGAACTCGGGGTGACGGTACCCGCGGAACGTGTCGAACGCGCGCCGGAGGGTCATTCGGAGCCTCCCGCGATCGCCGGGACGGCTTCGGGCGCGGCGGTCACGTCACGGTCGGCCGCCAGGCCGGCCCTGATGCCTATCACCGGCCAGTTCACGATACGGTCGCTTCGCGTCAGCAGCGCCACGGCCGGCCGCTTGAAGAAGTAGACGACGAACAGGTCCAGCAGTGTCGAGACGCCCAGGGTGAGGGCGAACCCTCGCACCGACGAGATCGCCGTCACGTACAGGACGGCGGCGGCGATCGCGGTCACGAAGTCCGCCGCCACGACGGTGCGGAACGAACGCTTGAACGCGGGCATCACGGCCGCCCTGGGCGAACGCCCACCGTGCACCTCATCCTTCAGGCGTTCGAAGAACACGATGTAGGAGTCCGCGGTCACGCCGAGCGAGATCACCAGACCCGCGACGCCGGCGAGCGTCAGGTTGTAGCCGATCGTCCGGCCCGCCAGGGCGATCAGGCCCAGCGCGAGGACCGCCCAGATGACCATCCCGACCCACGCCACCACGGCCAGGATCCGGTAATAGAAGAGCAGGTACAGCGCGAGCAGGATCAAGCCGGCGATCCCGGCGATCATGCCCTCCTTGAGGGACTCGTCCCCCAGCGTCGGGCTCACCGTAAGCACCTGCTGGGTCGTGAGCTCCACGGGCAGGGCGCCGGCGTTCAGCTGGGTTGCCAGGTCCTTGGCGCGCGACTCGGTGAAGCTGCCGGTGATCACGCCGTTGCCGCCGGTGATCGCGCTCTGCACGGTCGGGGCCGAGATGACCTGGTCGTCCACGACGATCGCCAGCTGGCGCCCCTGCAGCCTGGTCGTGACGTCGGCGAACGTGTCGGAGCCGGGTCCGGTCAACGTGAACTGGATCTCCCAGCCCTTGCCCACGCTGGTAGAGGACCCTGAGTTGAAGACGGCCGAGGCCTTGTCGATCGCATCGCCGGTGATCTCGACGGCTCCGAGCTGGTACTTGGTGCCTCCGTCGCGTGCCTGGAACGTGACGTTCTGGTCCTTCAGGGCCTCGAACGAGCACTCCTTGGTCTCCTGCTCGGCCGGCGTGGCGCACGTGAGCGGCGTGGACGCGTAGTTCGGATCGGTCGAGGCGATGGCCCCGAGTACCTCACGCTGCTCCAAACGCGCGGTCTCGCCGATCACCTGGAGCAGACGCTCCTGCCCGGTCTCTTGCAGCCGGGCCTCGGCCGAGTCGCGGTCCAAGAAGCAGCCGAGGTTCCTGTCCGCCGAGCTCACGACGCAGAACTGCTGGTCGGATCGTTCGACGGCCATCCCGTCCAGCAGGGTCTGCATCTGCTGTTGGGCGTCGCCGTCGGCCTGCTCCTGGGCGTTCGGATCGCTGGCGACCTTTGGCGTTGCGCACGCGGGACCGAGGTCGCTCGTGAGGGTCCCACCGCCCTTGGCCTGGATGCAGAAGCTCTGCGTGGCGGTGGTCGTCACGCCGGCCAGGGCGTCCTCCGCCTCCTGGCGCGAGGCGAACGTGCACGGATCGTTCGTCTGACCCGAGCCGGTGATGCAGAACTGGCCCTGCCCCTTTTTGACCTCGAGGTTCTTGATGGTGCTGTCCGCCTCGTCCTGGCTGCCGTAGCACGGGGCCTGGTCGCCCCAGAAGTCCCCGGTGAGGCAGACGGAGGACACGACCGGCTGCACGCTGGCGCCGTCCAGCTCCTGGTTGGCCGCGTCCTGGTTGGGGAAGCAGTCGTAGTCGTTGCCCTGGTCGTCGGCCAGGCAGAACTGGGTCTTGGCTTCCTCGCGGATCGTGCCGCGCGCGAGCCCGGGGATCTGCACCTCGATCGTGTTGCCGGTCACGAACAGCAGCGGCTCGGCCGTCCCGAACGCGTCGATGCGGTTGCGGATGTTCTCCAGCGCCTGGTTCATGACGGCCTCGGGGGTGCCGTCGGGCGCCGAGAGGATCACCGAGACGCCGCCCTCCAGGTCCAGACCGAGGATCGGGCGCGTGCCGGTCACGAACAGCGCGATCGAACCCAGGGCGAGCGCGAACACGAACACGATCGAGACCCACAGGTTGCGTTGCTTCTTCTTCACCGGGAACTCCTCACGCCGCTCATGCCAGCTCCGCGCCGTTGATGAGCAGCTTGAACTTGCAGTCCAGCACCTCGGCCGCGAGCCGGCACAGCTGCATGCGCCCGAGGAAGATCTCGAAGTACTCCATGACCTGGCTGATCTGGGTGTCGATCGTCAGCTCGAGGCTCACGGTCTTGGCGTCCGAGTCTACCCGCAGGAACGATTGTTCGGCGGCGAAGTTCACGCGATCGTGGATGTCGAACTCGATCTGGCCCGACTTGCGCACGCGGCTGCGGTGCACGTCGGACTTGTCGGCCAGGATCACGGCGGCCGAGACCGGGGAGACCGCGTAGCCGTTGTCCTCCTCGTGGTTGGCGATCGCCGCGACGATCTGGGCGAGATCGCTCGAGGGCACGCGGTCGCGCAGCGCCTGGTACACGAGCACGCCCCCGGTCTGCCCGTGCGCATAGCGGCTGATCATGTTGCCGACGTCGTGGAGGTAGCCGGCCACGCACGCGAGGTTGGCCGTGTGCGTGTCGAACCCGGCGCGGGACAGGACGTTGAACGCGATCCGCGCGGTCAGGTTCGCGTGGCGGAACCCGTGCTCCGTGTACCCGAGCCCCTCCATGACGCGGTCGGCCGCCGAGATGAACGAGGACAGCTCCTCGTCCTTCTGGACGTCCTCGAGGGTGATGCCTTCGGGTTCGGTGACCGGCAACGCCGGCTCCGACGGGCTTTCGGCCGGCGCAGGTTCCGCGCTCACGGCTCCCGGTCGACCTCTTCGTCGATCTCGTCGCCCTCGTCCTCGTCGATGTCGTCCTCGACGAACCGCTGCGAGATGCCCTGGCGGAGCATCCGAACCCTCGTGCCCGGCGCGATCTCGACGGTGACGATGCCCTCGTCGTCGTCGATGTCCACGATCGTGCCGAACATGCCGCCGTTGGTCATGACCTCGTCGCCGACCTCCAGCGAGGCGACCAGGGCCTGCTGCTGACGCTGACGGTTGCGCTGGGGACGGATCAACAGGAAGTAGAAGCCCACGATCATCAGGATCGGGAGGGCGAGACCGATCAGGGAACTGCCGCCCGCGGACGAGTCCTGGGCGAGGATGCCGAGCACCATGGTTTGACGAGCCTCCTACGGGGGTGACGAGGCAGCATACAGGCTACCGCTCGGTTCGCCGCTGGTCAGCGAGGGGTTCACGCGGGTTCCCGACAGCCCGTGCGAGGCGGGTTGAGGTGACCGGCCTACGAGAGCGGAAGAGCGCCCTCGGGGCTCGCCCCGAGGTGCCGATAGGCACGCTCGGTCGCCACGCGGCCCCGGGGCGTGCGCTGCAGGAGCCCGAGCTGGAGCAGGTAGGGCTCGACGACGTCCTCGACGGTGTCGGTCTCCTCCCCGACCGCCGCGGCCAGCGTGGACAGGCCGACGGGCCCGCCCCCGAACTTGTCGACCACCGTGGACAGGATCGCAAGGTCGAGCTTGTCCAGCCCCTGCTCGTCGACCTCGAACAGCTCGAGACCGGCCCGCGCCACGTCGGCGGAGATCGCGCCGTCGTGTCGGACCTCCGCGAAGTCGCGCACCCGCCGCAACAGCCGGTTGGCGACCCTGGGCGTCCCGCGCGACCGCCGCGCGATCTCGACGCCCCCCTCGTCGTCCACGCGAACGCTCAGGATGCCGGCCGATCGGTGCACGATCGCCGTGAGGTCCTCGACGACGTAGTAGTCCAGCCTGGGCGAGAAGCCGAAGCGCTCGCGCAGCGGCAACGTGATGCGCCCGGGACGGGTCGTGGCGCCCACCAGCGTGAACCGCGGCAGGTCCAGCCGGATGCTGCGCGCGCTCGGGCCCTTGCCGAGCACGACGTCGAGCTTGAAGTCCTCGAGCGCCGGATACAGCACCTCCTCGACCGCTCGCGGCATCCGATGGATCTCGTCCACGAACAGGACGTCGCCCTCCTCGAGGTTCGTGAGGATGGCCGCCAGATCCCCGGGCCGGTCGAGCGCCGGCCCCGACGTCGGCTGGAACCCCACACCGAGCTCGTTGGACACGATGCCGGCGAGCGTGGTCTTCCCGAGCCCCGGCGGGCCCGAGAACAAGAGATGGTCGACGGTCTCGCCGCGCGCGCGGGCGCCGTCGATCAGCAGCGCGAGTTGCTCCTTGATCCGGTCCTGGCCGACGAACTCGTCGATCCGCCGCGGCCGCAGTGCGGCGTCGAACGCGCGCTCCTCCTCGGGCACCTCGGCGTCGACGATGCGCGGTTCCTCGGTCACGTCGCGCATCACCCTACCCCCGCCCCGTCCGCACGCGTCCCGCCCATGCGGTGTAAGGCGTCGCGGAGCAGGTCTTCGGTGGAGTGGCCGCCGTTCGACGGAAGGCCGGCCATCGCCGCGCTCGCCTCGTGCGGCGACAGGCCGAGCGCGAGTAGCGCGTCCCGGACGTCGGCGAGCGGTCCGTCGACGACCACGACGTCGTCCCCACCGAGCCTGTCCTTCAGGTCCAACACCACGCGCTGCGCGACCTTCTTGCCGACCCCCGGCACAACGGTGAGCGCCGCCACGTCCCCCGACGACACCGCGCGGCGGAAGGCGTCGGGCGACAGGACGGAAAGGAACGACAGCGCGACCTTGGGTCCGATGCCGTTCACGGTGACCAACAGGTCGAACAGCTCGCGCTCGTCCGCCCCGCCGAACCCGAACAGCGTCATCGCGTCGTCG
>Ga0114129_10009630_pt1 | contig 13785 bp, 11 predicted proteins | sample RhiMetdeltSRZDD1_FD_80071 | JGI IMG/M metagenome (GOLD analysis project Ga0114129, IMG submission 80071) | Populus rhizosphere microbial communities from Tennessee, USA - Rhizosphere MetaG P. deltoides SRZDD1 (version 2) (version 2) | ecosystem: Host-associated > Plants > Roots > Rhizosphere >...
ATTCTTCTTAGTCAACATGCAGCGGTAGTCGTCGGAGATAGACCCTACTGGACCACAGACCCGCAGCACCGAGATCAGCCCACGATTCAACATCAAATTCACGCTGCAGCCTTCACCCAGCGACACGATCATCGGCGGTATGCAGTACGACTCTTACAACGTCACTGGACGTCCCAGCGTTGTCTGGCCTGTCTCCCAGGTAACCGACCGACAAACCGTGACGGAGGATTCGCCCGATTGGCTGTGGAATTTCCAGTGGCGCAAGATATTCGGCGCCAGCACGTTCCTCGAGGCGAAGTTCACCGGCTATAACGCCTACTTCAACCTCGATCCAGTCGATCCGGCGCCGTTCACGCTCGACGGCTTCACGGGTGAATACTGTTGCGGCGGCGGCGGCAACCTTAATTATCAGGATCGCAGCCGGAACCAGCTGCAGGTATCGGTGACGAAGTACGCCGACAAGTTCGGCAAGCATTCCCTCAAGTTCGGAGCGGAGATCGAGCGCAGCCACACGCGGGACATCGGACAGCCCTATGGTCCAGCCGGCTTCTACATTTATGCCTACGACGGCATTCCGTATTTCCAATACAGCTATGGATACGACGTTCAGGGGGACAATCGTCGTACCTCACTGTATGCCCAGGACCAATGGAACGCCGGCAAAGTCACGCTTAACATCGGCCTTCGACTGGACCACACTCGCGGTCACAGTCCCGAGCTGGACCAGGATGTGTACAAGCCGAAAGCGGCCTGGGGACCACGCATTGGCGTCTCGTACGATCTGGCGGGCAGGGGGACCACTGCACTGAAAGCCTATTACGGGCGCTATTTCGAAGGGACGGCGACTGCCTTCTACATTTCAGCCGTTCCGGGTATACAGGACTTCACCAGAACGCCAATCCTGCCGAACGGACAGCTTGGAAGGTCTACGGTGTTGATTCCCGGGACTGCCTACGACGTAAGCCCCGACATCAAGCACCCGCGGACGGACGAGTTCAATCTCTCGTTCGAGACCCAGCTCACTCAGGCGTTACGATTCACCGCCACGGGCATTTGGCGGGATACGAGCAATTTCATCAACAACGTCATCGAAGGCTCCCGATGGAGGCCCGTAACTCTGACCAATCAGCTTACCGGGCAGCCGTTTACCGGGTACAACTGGGCGAACAGCGCAACCACTAACGACAACTTCTTGATTACCAATCCCGAGGGCTTCCAATACATCGCGACGGATGGCAGCCTGATCGCGACGGCGGATCCAAAGCGTTCGTATAGGGGATTGCTCCTGGTGCTGAATAGCTCGTTACGAAACCGCCTCGGGTATCAGGTGTCGTACGTTCTCGCAAAGGCTGAAGGCACCGCTGACAACACTGGGACCGCTGCCTGGCTGAGCGGAACACAGTGGAATTCGCCGAATACGGCCGTGATTAATACCGATGGTGAGCTTACAAATTCGCGGCGGCATGAGTTCAAGGCCTACGTCTCGTATGACCTTCCAAGAGTTGATGTAATGCTGTCGGGGATTTACACCGGAAGGAGTGGCCGACCGTATACTCCGTTCGGGCAGTTCAGCAGTAGGGAACTGCCCAATCTGACGACCGGCCGGCGGCAGATCTTGTTGGCGCCCCGCGGCAGCGAGCGGAACGATTTCTTCAACAACTTCGACCTGCGAGCCGAAAAGGCATTCAGATATGCAGGACATCGGTTCGGTGTCTACACCGACATCCAGAACCTGTTCAACACCGCCACCGTCACGAGTCGTCAGACTCGCGTGCCCAGCACGACGATCTCAGGAAAGATAGTCCTTTACCAGGCACCAACGGCCGTTCAGACGGCACGCCAGGTATCGTTTGGAGGCCGCTGGTCGTTCTAGCGTTAGCCTCGAGCGAGGCACGCCGCAGAGAATTGGAATCCGGGAGCGTCGTCGCTCCCGGGACTTTTCGTTTTTTGACGAGGATCACCGACCTCGCCTCCTCGGCTCGACGGTCTTGAGTTCCGAATCGAGCCTGCGTCCGCGTTCCAGTTCCTGTGCCGCATCAGCCGGGTGGCCTTGTCGATTGTAGATATCTGCGAGCACGTAGTGCCCCAGCGGTGCGTACTCCGATCGCGGCGCCAGCTCGAGCCCCTTCTTTGCGAGTCGGATCCCTTCGGCCAGCTCTCTGCCGGCGTCTAGATACGCCTTCGCCAGAAAGAGATGACCCTCGGCGAAGGTCGGGTTACTCTCGATGGATTGCTTCAGCGCTCCAATCTGACCCTCCCGATCCCCGACCTGTTCGTAGAGCCTGGAGAGATTGAACGCGGACCTGAAGCTGTCAGGGTGCTGCTTCAGTTCCTCGAAGTACTCTTTCTCCGCTGCACGGATGTCGCCACGCTGCTCGGCCAGCAGGGCCAGGTTGAAGTGGGCAAGCCTGACGTCGGGTTTGAGCGCAATCGCCTGCCGAATCAGACGCTCCGCAGCCACCGCGTCACCACGTTTGAGTGAAATGACGCCTAACGCGTTCGTGGCTGCTGCGACGTGCGGATCGATGTCGAGGGCCTGGCGGAACTGCTGCTCGGCACGCGCGAGATCGCCACGATCCAGCCAAATCTCCCCCATCTGATACCTCGCAAATGGATCCTTCGGGTCGATCGTGAGATACCGCTCGAATCCGGCCAACGCGGCGTCATCGTCTCCGAGCCGTCGGTACGCGCGGGCCAGGTTGACGACCGCCAAGTCGTAGTCAGGCTTCAGGCTCAGCGTCCGTTTGAAGTACTCGATGGCTTTCGAAGGATCATCGTGTCGGAGGTACTGTGTGCCCATCATGAAGAGGGCATCTATCACGTTCGGGTCCTCGTGAAGGACCTCTTCAAGCAGCGCGACGACCTTTCGAAACGACCCTTCGTCCCCGTGCTCCCGCTCCTTCGCGAGGTCGGTCGCTGTCCCGAGCTTGTTGAACAGCGCGATTTTGTCTTTGGGATCGGCACGATCCGTGCGGCGATCCGATGCAGTGGCGACGAACGATCCGACATAACCAAGAGCCGCGAGTCGTTCGCGAGCTTCGGGATCGACGTCTGACGCAGGCAACGTGGCGACCGTCCTGGCGAATCGCCCCTCGACGCTGCGCAGTTGGGCAATGAGACGATCTCCGAGGGTCTGCCGCTCCGCAAACAGGTTCGCTGTTTCCTGCGGGTCGCGGTCGATGTCGTACAGCTCCGGCCGTGGTGCATCGATGACCTTGTAGCGACCCGATCGGAGCGCTCGCAGATCGCTCCACCCGTAATGATGCAACGGGTACATCGCTTCGGAGTACGCGTCGAGTCCGAGCTCTGTCTGCTGGCCGGTCATGAGCGGCACGAGGCTGGCCCCTGAAACGCCCTTCGGCACCGGTACGCCAAGGAGTTCGAGCACCGTCGGCATGACGTCGACGGAACGGACCGGATCCGCAACGCGGCGGTGCTGCGTCGTCGAGAATGGCGTACGCATAAGGAAGGGAACGTGAGTGACGCTGTTGTAAATGAAAAAGCCGTGCGCGGTTTCGCCGTGTTCGCCCAGACTCTCGCCGTGATCGCCCATGATCGCGATTACGGTGCGTTCGAGAAGTCCACGCGACTGAAGCTCGGAGACGACGCGAGCAACTTGGCTGTCCGCGAACGCGATCTCGCCGTTATAGGGGTGGCCTTTGTAACGGGACGCAAATGGTTCGGGCGGACGATAGGGTGAGTGAGCGTCGTAGAGATGAATCCATGCGAAGAATGGCGAGCCCGCCGATTCTCGAATCCATGGAATGGCCTTGTCGACAACCTCGTTGGCGGGGCGTTGGATTGAGGCCAGCGACACGGCTCTCGTCTTGCTCAGATCGAAGTCGTCGAAGTACGTATCGAACCCTTGATTGATGCCCCATTTCGAGTCGAGCACGTACGCGGCAACGAACCCACCGGTCCTATAGCCACGCGTCTCCAACACCTCCGCCAGCGTCAGCTGCTCCGGGCCCAGGAAGAATCCGCCGTTGTCGCGGACGCCGTGTTCGGGCGGGAATTTGCCCGTGAAGATGCTCGAATGCGCCGGCAGCGTGAGCGGAGCGACGGAGACCGCCTGCTCGAACAGCACGCCATCCGCAGCTAACCGATCGAAGGCTGGCGTCTCGACGTCCTGCGCTCCGTACGCGCCGATGCGATCGGCCCTCGTCGTGTCGAGCGTGATGATGACGAGGTTCAAGCGATCGCGCGACACGCCGCGGGGCAGCGTGCCGAGATCGATCCCGTTCGCGGTGCGCTCCGTTCGGGTCCGCCCGAGGAATGCCGCAACCAGCGACATGAGACCGATAGCGACGAGCGCAGCCCATGGCCAAAGCCGGCGGGCAGACGCGCGTCGGGGCGGGGAAGGGCCAGACGACCGCATGGGATCGTCTTCAATCGTCGCTGCTGACGATGTGCGGCGTCAATGATGGATCCGGACGGGTGGAGGTTGGTTCAGCCGCTGTCGTTGGCGCGCGTGATACACTTGAGGTTTTGATTTTTCCATTTGCGCCTCAGAGGTACATGACTACAAGAAAAAAGCCTGAGAACTCTCCGACACCAGCAACCGCAGAAACACCGAAGCCTGCGCGAAAAACCAAGAAACCGGCAGACTCGAGCGCCAAGGCCACTCCGCGCCCCCGTACAACTCGACGCCCGGTGACTAGCGCGGGACGAAAGCCGGCGACCGCTGGAAGGGCACTTGAAGAACCGAACCCCGAACCCCGAAACCCGAGCCCTGAATCACCGCTCTCAATATTGATGGTTACTCCCGAGGCGCATCCGTTCGCCAAGACGGGAGGCCTTGCCGAGGTCGCCGGAGCGCTGCCGCACGCGCTTGCAAGCGCGGGGCATTCCGTGACGCTGGTGCTCCCGCGATATCGTCGCATCGAACCGGCCGGCACCTCGAGCTCCCGTATTGCGATTACGCTCGGCGGACGGACTCAGCACGTCACGATTTATGAGCGACCGCTCGCCGAGCGGGTGAACGTAGCCCTCGTCGATGCGCCTGAGCTCTTCGATCGGGAGGAGCTCTATGGCACCTCCAGTGGTGATTACCCGGACAACGCCTGGCGGTTTGCGGTGTTCAGCCGCGCCGCACTCGAACATGCGCGCATCAAGGGCGTACGACCCTCGATCATTCACGCCCATGACTGGCAGACGGGTCTCGTTCCCGTGTATCAGAAGATGCACTTGTCGAGCGATCCGATCGTCGGAGGAGTCCCCGCGGTCTTCACGATTCACAATCTTGCGTTCCAGGGCGTTTTCCCGCGTTCGATGGTTTTCGAAATCGGTCTGGGCTCCGAAGTGCTGCACATCGACGCGATGGAGTACTGGGGACGGATCAACTACCTGAAGGCCGGGATCAACTTCAGCGAGAAGATTACGACCGTGAGCCCAGGGTACGCGCGAGAGATCCTGCGCCCTGAGCTGGGTTTCGGTCTCGACGGTGTCCTCGCGCGCCGCTCCGCCGACCTGGTGGGCATCCTCAACGGCATCGATGTGACACGCTGGAACCCACATGCCGATCCGTTCGTGCCGGCGTCGTTCGATGCCAATGACCTGACCGGCAAGAACGACGCACGAAAGGCGCTCCTCGAACATGTCGGACTTCCGGTCGATGACGGAAGCGCGCGGCGCCCGGTCATCGGACTCGTCTCGAGGCTGACCGATCAAAAAGGATTCGATCTGATCGCGGCGGCGGCTGAGGATCTCATGTCGGTCGACGCAGTTTGGGTCATGCTCGGGAGTGGGGAGTCCCGTTACGAAGCGCTCTGGCGGGCGCTCGCGGCGAGATACCCGAAACGTGTATCCGCGACGATTGGGTTCGATGAGCGTTTGGCGCACCTGATCGAGGCTGGCGCCGATATCTTCCTGATGCCGTCGCGGTTCGAGCCGTGCGGGCTCAATCAGATGTACAGCCTTCGATACGGAACGGTTCCGGTCGTTCGGGCGACGGGAGGCCTCGACGATACCGTCGAGGACTTCGACGAGTCGACCGCGAGCGGCACGGGTTTCAAATTTGCCGAATATTCGCCTGCGGCCCTGGTGGCAACGCTTCGGCGTGCTCTGGCGGCGTACCAGAACCCGTCCGTCTGGCGGCAAATACAACAAGCGGGCATGCAGCGCGACCATTCCTGGGACGCTTCAGCCCGGGAGTATGTCAAAGTGTATAGAGCTGCGGCGCAGCGGAAGTAGCTGGTCGCAGCCGACTTTTTGATGAGGCATCCATGGCATCCGAGAAGGTACAAACGCTCACCGATGCGAATTTCGAGGAGACCGTCAACCAGCCCAAGCCGGTTCTGGTCGATTTCTGGGCTGAATGGTGCGGGCCTTGCCGCCGTCTCGCGCCGACCGTCGACGAGCTCGCGGGCGACTACGACGGCCGCATCGTTGTGGCGAAGATGAACGTCGACGAGAACCCGTCGACGCCAATGCGCTTCAGCGTCCGCGGAATCCCCACGCTGCTGCTGTTCAAGGGCGGCCAGATCGTCGAGCAGGTCGTAGGTCTCGCGGACAAGGCATCGTTGAAGCGGTTGATCGATCGTCACGTGTGAGCCCAATGCGCAACGTGATTGTCATCGGCTCCGGCCCCGCCGGTTTGACCGCGGCACTCTACACCGCTCGCGCCAATCTCAAGCCGCTGGTCGTCGAGGGACTCGAGGCGGGCGGACAGCTGATGTTGACGACCATGGTCGAGAACTGGCCGGGGTTCAGGGATGGCATCATGGGTCCGGATCTGATCGCCGAAATGCGGACCCAGGCAGAGCGATTCGGCGCGGAGGTTATCAGGGGACACGTCACGTCAGTCGATCTTCATCAGCATCCGTTCATCGTCACCACTGCCGACACAGAGTATCGATGCCGTACGCTCGTGATCGCGACGGGCGCCTCCGCGCGCCTGCTCGGGCTGCCGTCCGAACGCGCCCTGATCGGCCACGGGGTCTCGACGTGCGCAACGTGCGACGGGTACTTCTTCCGCGGGAAGTCCATCGCGGTCGTGGGCGGCGGAGATTCCGCGATGGAGGAGGCGCTCTTCCTGACCCGTTTTGCCTCACAGGTGACGGTGGTGCACCGCCGGGCGACGCTGCGCGCGTCGAAGATCATGCAGGACAAGGCGTTCGCAAACCCGAAGATCTCGTTCGAGTGGAACTCCGAAGTGGAAAGCGTCAACGATCACGCCAAAAGGGAAGTCACCGGCATCGTCCTCCGCAGTAACTTGACTGGCGAACGGAAGGAGCTCCCGGTGGAGGGCGTCTTCGTCGCGATTGGGCACACGCCGAACACGTCCCTCTTCAAAGGGCAGCTCGAGATGGACGCCAACGGATACATCTGCACCCACGCCGGCACCCGCACGAGTGTCCCCGGCGTGTTTGCGTGCGGCGACGTCCAGGACCACATCTACCGTCAGGCGGTCACCGCTGCTGGTTCCGGCTGTATGGCGGCCATTGACGCCGAAAAGTATCTGGAGGGATTGCCGCAGCATCTCGGAGAAGCTCAAGTTGTCGCGTGAGCTGGATTCTCGCTTCTGACACTAGTCGATCCATCCGCCTCCAACGACCGTGTCACCGTTGTAAAAAACGACCGCCTGTCCCGGCGCGACGGCCACCTGCGGCTGATCGAACGTGACGTTCACGCGTCCGCCATTCAGCGGCTGCAGGCCGGCGGCAGCTTCCCGATGCCGATATCGAATCTGCGCGGTCACCCGAGTCCCTGACGGAGGCGCGTCACCGGCGATCCAATTCACATTTGAAGCCGTCAGCGTCGAGCGCTCCAAGGCCTCCTTTGGCCCGACCGTGATCGTCTCTGCGGCTGCGTCGATGCCGACAACGTAGAGCGGGACGGCGGAGGAGAGTCGCAGGCCCTTGCGCTGGCCGACCGTGAAGCGATGCACGCCGTCGTGCCGACCCACGGTGCGGCCATGCACGTCCCGAATCGCGCCTGCGTGAGGCGATTCGCCCTGGCGTGCCAGGAACGCAGCATGATCGCCGTCAGGGACGAAGCAGATCTCGTGACTATCGGGCTTCGCGGCCACGGGCAGACCCAGTTCCCGGGCCTGATCGCGAACGGCGGCTTTGTCGAGCGTCCCGACCGGAAACATGGCGCGCGCGAGCTGCGGCTGCGTCAGGGTGAACAGAAAGTACGACTGATCCTTTGCAGCGTCGGCGCCCCGGTTCAGCAAATAACGTCCCCGCGTCTCGTCGTACTCCACCTGCGCGTAGTGGCCCGTGGCCACGTGATCGGCGCCAAAGCCGACCGCGCGCTCGACGAGTGTCGCGAACTTCAGATCCCCGTTGCAGTGCACACACGGAATCGGCGTTCGCCCCGAGGCGTACTCGCGCACGAAGTTCGAGATGACGTGATCGGCAAATTGACGCTCGAAGTTCACGATGTAGTGGGGAATGCCAATCCGGGCCGCAACGCGCCGGGCGTCGTAGAGATCGTCAATCGTGCAGCAGGTTCCAAAGCGCACCTCGCCGCCGGTCTGATCGTACAGCTGCATCGACAGACCGATAACCTCGTGGCCCTCGCGCGCCAGCAGGGCGGCAGCCACCGAAGAATCGACCCCGCCGGACATTGCGACAACTACGCGCATCTCTTAGAAATACCTCAGAAGCTAAAATCTAGGAGCTAGAGCGATCGTAATCTCCTTCACTCTAGCTTCAACTTCTAGCTTCTGACACAAACACGAAGCACCTAGACCCTGGCGCCCGCCTTCGTCAGACTCCGCAGCTTCGTGACGACTCCGGGCAGCTTTTCGAGGAAGTAGCTCACCTCCTCGTCCGTGTTGCCGGCGCCGAGGCTGATTCGGATCGAGTTCTGCGTCCGATGAGCCGGGAGGCCCATCGCGCGGAGGACGTGCGAGGGCTCCAGCGTTCCTGACGAGCATGCGGAGCCGGTGGACACGGCAATCCCTTCGAGATCGAGCGCGATCAGCAACGACTCCGCCTCGATGCCGTCGAAGCTGATGTTGGTCGTGTTCGGCACTCGCGGCTGGCGGACGCCATTGATCGCCGTCCCGGGAATGCGCGCGAGCACCTCCTCTTCGAGCCGGTTTCGCAAGGTCGCGAGGCGGCGCCCTTCGGCGTCACTCTTCCGGGCCGCCAATCTGGCAGCAACGCCGAGACCTGCGATCGCCGGCACGTTCTCGGTGCCCGCCCGCCTGTTTCGTTCGTGCTTTCCACCCGTGAGAATGGCGCCGATCCGCGTCCCGCGGCGAATCCAAAGCGCGCCGACTCCTTTCGGCCCGTTGAACTTGTGAGCCGAGAGGGACACCAGATCCACGCCGAGCTCCCGTACGTTCACGTCAAGCTTTCCGACCGATTGCACCGCATCGGTGTGGAAGAGCGCCCCCCGGGTCCGCGCCAACCCGGCCAATTCTGCAATTGGTTGCACCGTGCCTATCTCGTTATTGGCGTGCATGACCGATACAAGGGCTGTCTGATCGGTCAGCGCGTCGGTGAGGGCATCAGCCCGAACGATCCCGCTCGCATCCACTGGGAGGAGAGTTGTTTTCCAGCCACGGCGCGCGAGCGCCTTGAAGGTGTTCAGGACGGCTTCGTGTTCGATCGCGCTGGCGATCAGGTGGCGACGACCGGTTGGTTCGAGGGCTTCAGCGACGCCGCGAATCGCGAAATTGTCGGCCTCGGTGCCTCCGCTCGTGAAGACGATTTCCGACGGTTCGGCGCCGATCAGCTCGGCGATCGCCGTCCGCGCGTCGTCCAGCAACGCCTTCGCCTGCTGACCGAAATGATGAACGCTCGAGGCGTTGCCGAAGTCGTCGCGTATGGTTTTTGACACGACGTCGGCAACTTCCGGGTCGACCGGAGTCGTCGCGTTGTGGTCGAAGTAGATGCGCATACGAAATCCATCGATGATACCATTGACGCTAAGTCTCGGCAATAAAAGGACTAGACAGAGCCCGGCGGCTCTCGTATACTTACGTACTCCCCAGCCGGAAGACAAAAGGTAACCTGCAGAGGCTTAACTTTTAAGGACTCGTGGAGAGTGCCCAATGTGGAAGCGCGATGAAGCCGTGAAGCCGAATACACCGGCTGGTTCTGCCCCGGTGCCGACGCCGCCGCCGGTAAACACGCCGCCAGCTGCTGAGGCCGCACGGATTTCCAGTACCCCCAGCGATCCCCATCGGGGAATGGAAAGGACCACTGTGAACATTGGAAAGTCCGTTGTCATCAAGGGCGAGCTCAATGGCAGCGAGGACCTGACGATCGAAGGCCAGGTGGACGGCAAGATTGAGCTACGGCAGAACGTCCTCACCATCGGGCCGAACGGGCGCATCAAAGCCCAGGTTTTCGCCAAATCGGTCATCATCCTCGGCGAAGTCACCGGAAACGTGACCGCCACCGAGAAGGTCGACATCCGTGACAACGGGTCGGTCGACGGCGACATCGCGGCGCCGCGTGTTGCAATTGCGGAGGGCGCCCACTTCCGAGGCAGCATCGACATGCAGCGCGCCGGTGGGAAGCCTGCCGACGCGAAGACGGAGGCGAAGCCCGCGCCCGCTGCGGCATCCACACAACCGCAGCCTGCCGGAGCTTCCCGCTAGATCGGGCTCGGGCCGCGCAGGGCGCTTGCGGGTGCCCTGCGTAGGTCCAGCTCCTCGGTCGTCTACCGAAATGCTTTCAGATCTCCTCAAATGGGGAGGCCGGCGTCCGGGACAACCCGGCGATGCCTCAATCCCGAAGGTCGACGAACCCGTCGTCGTGTCCAAGGCATTCCCCAAGTTTCTCGGCGCGCTCGTACAGCAGGCCTCACCCGTCCTGCTCGATTTCGGTCCGGTGATCGGCAGCAATGTCGAATTCTTCGGTGAGCGGCTTGGCTGCAAGCTGTTCATCGAAGATATCATCGCCGACATCGACCGTCACAAGCGCAACGGAACAGCCGACGAGCTCCCCGCCGCGTTCGAGAAGCGCTTCAGACACGGCGACGCGAGCGTCAATGGCGTGCTCTGCTGGGATTGCTTCGACTTCCTCGACAAGGCATCCGCACCAGCGCTTGCGAAACAGATCGTTCGCATGCTGAAGCCGGGCGGCGCTGCCATGGGGTTCTTCTGCACATCGAGCGTCGCCAAGGCCAACTTCACCAAATACGAGATCGTCGACGACACCAACCTGCGTCATCGTCCGCACGCGGGCGTTGGCGGGCCTCGACGGGCGTTTCAGAACCGGGACATCATCCGCATGTTCGAAGGACTGGTTGTTTCCGACTCGTTCCTGCTGAAGCACAACACCCGCGAGATCCTGCTGCGGTGCCCATAGGCCCGTAACCCCGCTATAGCCTCCGGATTTGCACCTCCACGCGCACAAAATGCGCGTTCGGGAACCAGGTCTTCGCCCCCGGCTGCGGTCGCAGGTGCTCCTCCTATATTCTGTTGGGAATGTCTCCGATCATCGCCTTGCTCAGCGACTTCGGTACCCGGGACCACTACGTCGGGACGATGAAGGGCGTGATCCTGGGGATTTGCCCGGAAGCGACGCTCATTGATGTGACGCATGACATCCCGCCACACGACGTCCTGAGCGGCGCCCTTCAGCTCGGCGCGACGTATCGCTACTTTCCGTCGGGGACGATCTTTCTCGTCGTAGTCGATCCGGGTGTCGGATCCGGACGAAAGGGCCTGGCCGTCGATATCGGGGACTATCGGTTCGTCGCGCCGGACAACGGCGTATTGACGGTCGTCCTGCGAGAGACTGCACCGCGGCGAATCGTCGAGCTCACGGAGCGGCGCTACGCGCGACCGACCGTAAGCCACACCTTCGAAGGACGTGATCGATTCGCCCCGGCGGCGGCGTGGCTGGCGAAGGGCATCCAGCTGAACGCGCTCGGGCGCGCCGTCGCCGACTGCCAGCGCGCAGACATCCCGGTCGCCGAGATCCTCACAGATCGGATCACGGGCCTGGTTCTGCTCGTCGATCGGTTCGGCAATCTCGTGACGAACATCGACCGTCGGACGTTCGAGAAGTTCGCGGCCGGGAATCGTGTCGAGATCGTGGCTGGCGGCACGCCCGTCCCTCGCCTCGTTGACACGTACGCCGAGATCGGGAAGACCGAGGTGTGCGGGTTGTTCGGCAGCACCGATCGTCTCGAGATCGCGGCGCAGTCCGCCAGCGCGGCGGAACGCCTTGGACTCGGGCGAGGGTCGATTGTGGAAGTCCGGCGCGTGTGAGGGCAGGAGACTTCAAAGGTCAGGAGATCTCACAGGAGATCAGGAGATCAGGAGATTTCCAAGTCTATTTTTTCTTCTGAACTCCTGATCTCCTGTTGAACTCCTGATCTCCCGGTAGCGGTTCGCTGCCAGGGATTGGTCTAGAATGTCCTGTTCATATTTCCGAAAAGGCCTCGATCATGATTGATTTCGATCTCAGCGAGGAACATCGGCTGATAGAGCACACCGTGCGCGAATGGGCCGCTCGCGACGTTGCGCCTCGCATTCGCGAGCTCGATCGCGAGCACAGGTTCGATCCGGGCCTCCTGCCTCAGATGGCCGACCTCGGCCTGCTCGGGTGCTCGGTTCCGCAGGAGTACGGCGGCGCAGGTATGGACTACATCAGCCTGGGCGTCGTGAGCGAAGAGCTCGAGTACGTCGATACGTCGCTGCGCGTGATCATGTCGGTCCACGCCGGACTGAACTGCCTCTCGCTGCTGACGTGGGGCACCGAGAACCAGAAGCAGCGCTATCTCGTTCCGCAGGCGCAGGGGAAGAAGATCGCGACCTATGGACTGACGGAACCTGCTGCAGGCAGCGACGTCCGCGGAATTCAGACCGTGGCGGTGAAGAAGGGCGATCGCTACTTCGTCACAGGCGAGAAGATGTGGATCTCACTTGCCGATGTCGCCGACAACTTTCTCGTCTTCGCGTGGACCGATCTCGAGAAGAAGAAGCTGCGGGACCCATCCGGTATCAGCGCGCTCGTCATCGAGCGCGGCTTCAAGGGATTCTCGAGTGGGACGCTGAAGGAAAAATGGGGGATTCTTGCTGGCAACACCGGCTTCTTCAAGATGGAGGAGGTCGAGGTCCCCGACGAGAACGTCGTCGGTCGCGTGGGAGAGGGGTTCAAGATTGCGATGTTCGCTCTCGACCAGGGACGGTACACCGTTGCCGCGGGCGCCACGGGCCTCATTCGAGCCTGCCGCGATGCCAGCGTGGCGTACGCAAGGGAGCGGAAAGCGTTCGGCGTTGCCATCGCTGAGCACCAGCTCGTGAAAGAAATGATCGCCCAGATGGAGTCCGATTATCAGGCGGCGCGCCTGCTCTGGCTGCGTGCGGGGTTCCTGAAGAATACCGGCCGCCGCAACACGCGGGAGACCGGGCTCGCGAAGTGGTTCGCGACCGTTGCTTCCGAGCGCGCGGCCGCGGATGCCGTGCAGGTGCACGGCGCAAACGGGTACTCCGACGAGTACCCGGTCGGCCGCTTCTACCGCAATTGCAAAGGCGCCGTCATCTACGAGGGCACACGCGAAATTCACAAGCTGATGCAGGCAGACTACGTCCTCGGGTTCCGGCAGGACAAGTCCACGAGGTGTGAGCTCCCTCCGTTCAGGCAGGAAGTAGAAGCGAGATAGGCGCAAGAGCCTTGAGCCCAAAGCCGATGACAGAGCGATGATCAATTCCGATCTCTCCCTCGATTTCCTTCGCGTCGTCGAGCAGGCGGCGATCGCGTGCGCGCACACGATGGGCCTCGGTGACGGGCACAAGTCGGATCAGGCCGCCGTCGAGGCGATGCGTGAGTGCCTGGATACGGTGCCTATCTCCGGAACGATTGTCATCGG
>Ga0114129_10009631_pt1 | contig 13785 bp, 13 predicted proteins | sample RhiMetdeltSRZDD1_FD_80071 | JGI IMG/M metagenome (GOLD analysis project Ga0114129, IMG submission 80071) | Populus rhizosphere microbial communities from Tennessee, USA - Rhizosphere MetaG P. deltoides SRZDD1 (version 2) (version 2) | ecosystem: Host-associated > Plants > Roots > Rhizosphere >...
CCGAGCGGCGGCACGAACGCGACGGCGTAGCGCCCCGGCGGGCTTGCGAGGAGGTAGAACTGCGCCGGCGTGTGCGGGTCGGCCGCCTGGCGCAGGCCGAGCCGGTCGAGGACGACGTCACCGGGCTCGCGCACCGGGACCTCGAGCCTGAAGCTCGACCCCTCCCGCACGCGCCGGGTGACCTTCGGGCCCCCGGCGGCGATTCGGACCGGCATTCTCGGCATTGCGGGGCCCGGCGGAGGGGACGCCGCAACGGTCGTATCGGTGGCTTGTTCGTCGTCACCGGCCTCCTCGGGGGGCGGCGCGAGCGACGCGACGACCGCCGAAAGACCGAGCACGAGGGCGAACAGCAGCAGCACGCGCCGGATTTGCACAACTTGAATCTTGCCTACCGATTCATGGACGCATGTCCAATCAAGTTAATGGCCTGCACCTACCGATAATTCCCGCAGCCAGAGTGCCACGGTGATAAGGGCAAACCCGTCGCGAGGCGGGGACGCAAAGTCACGGTGCTCCTCCCCCCACCAGGAGCAGGCCGGACTACCACCAGGAACTCGACTTCCAAAGGGCGGCTTGGACCCGCGGCGGACTGGCTTCAAGGTCAATCCAGTACTCCACTAAGGAGGAGTTCACATGCTGCGGAAGCTCCGCGAGCGTATGGAGAGCGAGAAGGGCTTCACCCTTATCGAGCTCCTTGTTGTCATTCTGATCATCGGCATCCTCGCCGCCATCGCGCTGCCGGCCTTCCTTGGCCAGCAGGCGAAGGGCCAGGACGCTGATGCGAAGTCGAACGCGCGTAACGTCGTGTCGGCGGTCAAGTCGTGCTACGCCGACATGCAGGACTACGCGGATTGCGACACCGAGCAGAAGCTGGCCGACTCCGGTTCTCAGGCCGGCATCGGCATCGGTGCGGGTGAGCCCGTCTCGATCGTGGCCGGTGGCGGCGAGAACTTCGCCGTGACGGCTACCTCGGCGAGCGGTAACACGTTCACCATCACCGAGCACACTGACGGCACGTCGAACCGCACCTGCACCACCGCTGGTGAGGGTGGCTGTAAGGCACTCGATGCCGCGACTGGTAACGCGTGGTAAATCGGCTGCTCTAGCCGTATCAAGGGCGGGCCTTCGGGCCCGCCCTTTTTTTTGCGTCCAGGTTCGCCTGGACATTCTCAGCCTCAGCGCGGGAAGCGCCGATCCGAGACTCGTGCGACGGAACATGCGCCTTACTCGTGCGCGCCTGCGATCCGAGAGGGGCATGACCCTGGCGGAGCTCTTGGTCGCGATGGCGGTCGGAACCATCGTCATGCTGGCCGTCCTCGGCCTGCTCGATGCGACCATCCAGACGGCTCCGCGCGACCAGGAACGTGCGGACACGATCCGCGAGGCACAGGTCGGCGTCCACTTCATGACCCGCGAGCTTCGGGAGGCGAACAAGGTCTGGACGCCCGGCAAGACCCAGATCTACGTGAACATCGGCGACGACCGCCACGTCCTGTACGACTGCGGCGTCGTCCAGCCTGACAACCCGGACGAGCGCCAGTGCCGGCGCTGGGAGGCGGCGATCGGGAGTGAGCTCCCGCTCGACGAGCCGGGTGAGGTGGTGGTCAACCGGCGAATGCCGGGCGATGTCTTCACCTACCAGCCGAACCTGATCAACCCCACGTACGTGGAGGTCCACATTCAGGTTCCGCAGTCAGGCGAGCGTGAACAGGACGGCTACCACGCGAACCTCGTCCTGAACGATGGCTTCTACCTGAGGAACACCGATGTTGGCTAGGGCGCGGGCACAGTCCGGCTTCACCACGATCGAGCTTCTGCTGGCGATGATGATCGCCAGCGTCGGGATCGTCTCGCTCGTGGGGACCCTGGATGTCTCGCGCCGCGTCACCAGCTACTCCGAGATGAAGGAGGCAGCCGCGCACGTGGCAGAGCAAAAGATGGAGGAACTGCGCGCGCTCGACTACGGCGAGCTCGCCCTAGACGGCAACGTCGCGCCGTCGAGCTCGGGTGACTCGAACAATCCTGCGTACTACCTGCAGAGCGGCGGCACCAAGTACCTCTGGGACCAGAAGGCGAACGCGCCGGCCGGCCACGTCGCCGAGCCACTTGTGATCGACGCGACCGACGGCGAGGTCGAATCGACGGCGGAGGCCTGGGACGACGGGCGCATCCACGGTCAGATCTACCGCTACGTGACGTGCGCGACGTCGGCGAGCGGGACTGCCGCCGATTGCGACTCCGGGCCGGACACGAGCGCCTACAAGCGCGTCATCGTCGCCGTCACGGTCGAGAACGCGATGGGCCCGCAGAAGCCGATCATGGCGTCGACGCTCGTGAGCGACCCGAACTTGGCGAACGGGGGCGCGAACCCCGAGCTGGACCCGAACACGTCTTGCGGGCCGATCGAGGACCCCGTCGAATGCACCGAGTCGACGGGCGGGACGGTGAGCACCTGGTACCTCTACGACACCCCTGCGACCAACTCCACACGCCAGGAGATCGCGGGCAGCCACGCGACGCACTCGACGCTCACCGGCACACCGGACCTGATGGGCGTCGATCCGACGCCGTCGCCGACGGTCACGCCGCCGCTCTACAACTACACGAACGAGATCACGGGCGGGACGACCCCCGGAGGCGCCGTGATCCGGCGTGACACCACCTGCACCGGCGGAACTCCCACCACGACGGACAACACAAAGGGCCATTTCTGGGTCACGCCGCCGCTGGCCGCCTCGATGGCGGTCTCTGACGTCGCCCTCAGCATCGACACGCAGACGTTCAACGGGGCGACGGCCGACGCGCTGCTCTGCGTAGCGGTCTATGACGTGCCCAACAGCGTCGCGAACCTCACGACCAATCCGCCGACACTGCTGGCGTCGAAGGGGCTGCCTCAGTCGGGCCTCACCGACTGGCCGACCAGCGCGGAGAACGAGGCGTTCGTGACGGAGCTCTATGAGGCCGGAAGCGCGACGATCGCATCAGGGCACAGGCTTGGACTCCGAATCTGGCCGTCGTCCTCGTCCGAGGCCGACCTCGTGGTGCTCTACGACCATCCGTCGCACATCGGCTACCTGCAGGTGAGCGGATGAGGCGCCTGCTCCGAGACCAGACCGGTATCGCGCTTCCGGCGGCCCTCGGCGCGCTCGTCGTCGTCGGCACGCTGTCGGCGGGCACGTTCGCGGTCAGTAGCCGCCTGAACGACAGCTCGACCGCCAGCCGCGACGCCAAGCGCGCGCTGCAGGCCGCGGATGCGGGGCTCGAGGCGGCGATGTTCCGCATGAACGAGATCAACCTCCAGAGCGTGTCGGCGAGCCAGTCGAAGTGCTTTACGACGTCCGCTGTCGACCCGGGGACCGGCACGGACCCGCAGACCGGCGGGACGCCCGCGTCAGGGGAGTGCGCAGGCGTCGAGGACGACCTCGGGAACGACTCGGACTACACGTACTACGTCACGCCGGCGCTCGACAACGACGACACATGCGCCGGGCTACCGGTCAATCTCGTCGACCCGAACGGCGAGGTGACCGTCACGCAGCGCTGCATCACCTCGATCGGCGAGGTGAACGGCGAGCGGCGCCGCATCCAGGCACGCGTCGCGTCCTACATCGGGGCGCAGCTCTTCCCAATCGGCGGCATCCTGGCGATCAACGGCATCAAGGCGCAGAACAACTCGATCGTGAGCGGCGTGCTGGGCTCCAACGGCCAGATCCAGCTCGGCAACAACAGCGTGATCAGCGGCGGCATCAAGCTCGGCTCTACGTCGAGCCCGCAGCCGATCCTCGGGACCGGAAGCACGGTGGGCGGGACCCCGCCCCTCACGTACCGCTCCGAGGCTGAGGGCGCTTACGTGCTCGCCCCGGTCGACATGGGCAACACCGCGACCGTGAACGACAACGGCCGGATCGCCAGCGGTCAGGACAGCGGCAGCAACGTGACCTACACCGACACGACCGCGGCGCCGCGCACGCTCACGATCGGGAACAACGGCTCGCTCACGCTCGGGGGCGGCACCTACAACTTCTGCAAGGTGACGCTCGGCAACAACTCGTACATCACGATCGCCTCCGGCGCGAAGATCCGCTTCTTCCTGGACTCACCCGACCGGCTCAGCCAGGGGACGGCGGGCGACTGCATCCCGGACGGAATGACCGCCGCCACAGCCAAGGCAGCCGGCTACGGCGGGATGTCCCTGGGCCAGGGCTCCAACTTCAACAATCCCGGCCCCTCGATCAACTTCCAGATCTACATGTACGGCTATGCCGACGGATCGCACAAGGTCAACTTCTTCAACGCGGCGAACATGAACGCCGCGATCTACGCGCCGTCCAGCGAGCTCATCTGGAACAACACCGGCGGCATCACCGGGGCGGTCTCGGCAAGCAAGGTGGAATTCAAGAACTCGGCGAAGTTCACGTGGGGCGGCGGCAGCGGCCAGTTCGACCTGTCGGAGCTGCGCACCGACACGGTCTCGGTCTACTACCGGATGGCGTGGACCGAGTGCCGCCGGACCCGCACGGCGTCGTCGGATCCCGAATCCGGCTGCTGACCCGCCGGGCGCTCGCGTAGGGTCCTCGCCCGTGGACGTGGCCGTGATCGGGGTCCTGGGGCTGCTCGTCGGCAGCTTCCTGAACGTCGTCATCTATCGCCTCCCGCGCGGGGAGTCGCTCAACCGGCCCCGTTCGCATTGCCCGTCGTGCGGGACGCCGATCAAGCCGTACGACAACATCCCGGTCGTCTCGTGGCTCCTCCTGCGCGCGCGCTGCCGGAGCTGCGGGGCGTCGATCAGCCCGCGCTATCCGCTGGTCGAGGCGCTGACGGGCGCCGTCTTCGTGGGTGTGGCCCTGACGCGCGGCGTGAACGACGACCTGGCGGTCTGGCTGCCATTCGCGGCGATGCTGATCGCGGTCGCCGGGATCGACCTCGACCACCGGATCATCCCGAACAAGATCCTTCTGCCGGCCGCGATCTGGGGACTCGCGGCGACGATCGCCTTCCGGCCCGACAACGTCGACGACGCCCTGATCGCGGGCGGGATCGCGTTCGGCGCGCTGCTCCTGACCGCGCTTGCCTATCCGGCCGGGATGGGCATGGGGGACGTGAAGCTCGCTGGCGTGATGGGCATCTACCTGGGATCAGGCGTCGCCCCGGCCATGCTCGTGGCGTTCCTGACGGGGTCGCTCGTCGGGCTCCTGATCATCGCCCGCGAGGGGCGGGACGCCCGCAAGAAGGGCGTCCCATTCGGGCCATTTCTCGCGCTCGGCGGGCTGGTGGGAATCTTCGCCGGGCCCGAGCTCGTGGATGTTTATGTAGACCACTTTCTCTAGGCCGAAATAGGCGCGTCCACGCCTGTCCAGAGGCGGGGGACCTATTTCAAGCCTGCTGGACGGATGACCGATGCCGGGAGTGATCTCCATGGCTAAGGCACGTTCCAATTCTGGGCCGCAAGGCAGCGTCGGCCTCGACCTCGACGGCGACTTCCTGTCCGCCGTGACCGTCGCTGAGGGCCGGATCCAGTCCGCCATCTCGAGCGACCTGCCGGAGGGCGTCATGCGCGACGGCGAGGTCATCGACTCGGACGCGCTCGGCCATCTCCTGAAGGACATCTTCCGGGCTGCGTCGCTGCCCAAGGACGTCCGCCTCGGCGTTGCCAACCAGCAGATCGTCGTCCGCCAGCTCGAGCTGCCGCGGATCGAGGACGACAAGGACCTCGAGGCCGCGGTTCGGTTCCAGGCCAGTGAGGCGATCGCGATGCCGCTGAACGAGGTCGTGCTCGACTTCCAGCGGGTCGGCGATGCCGTCGATGCCGACGGCAACGCGCGGACCCGAGTCGTGGTGGTCGCGGCGCGTGAGTCGATGATCGAGCGCCTCGTCGAGGCGGTTCGCACCGCCGGGCTGCGCCCGGTCGGCATCGACCTGAACGCCTTCGCGCTCGTGCGCGCCCTCGCGTCGGGCGCCCGCGACGACTCGGCGCGCGTCTACTGCCATCTCGGCGCGATCACGAACCTCGCGGTCGCGGTCGGATCGAACTGCCTGTTCACGCGCCCGCTCGCGACGCGCGCCGACGAGGCAGGCGTCGTCGACGGCTTCGCGCTCGCCGAGGAAATCCGTCTCTCGATCGACTTCTACCTCGCACAGCCGGAGACGCGCCCCGTGCGCGAGATCGTCCTTTCCGGGCCGCGCGCGTCCGCCGACGGGCTTGCGGAGCAGCTCGCTTCCGCCACCGGCCTGGAGGTCGTCGCGGCGGAGCCGCTCGGCACGTATGACCGCGCCGCGCTGCCCGCCGGCGAGAACCCCCACCGGCACACCGTTGCGCTGGGGCTCTCACTGGGGTCGCTCGCATGAGGCCCGTCAACCTTCTTCCCGCGCGGTATCAGCCGCGCAAGGCGGGGTCGGGTGACTCGAAGACGAGTTACATCGCGCTCGGCGCGCTCGCGCTGCTCGTGCTCGCCGTCTTCGGCTACGTCATCACCGCCAACAAGGTGAGCTCCGCCAACTCGCAGATCGCCGAGACGCGCCAGCGGATCACCGACGCCCAGAGCCAGGCCGTGACGCTCCAGGAGTTCGGCGACTTCGCCGGGATCAAGGAAGCGCGCCTCTCGGCCGTCAAGTCGCTCGCCACCGCGCGAATCGACTGGGAGCGGCTCTTCCGCGAGCTCGCACACGTGCTGCCGGAGAGCGTCTGGCTGACCGAGTTCCAGTCCCAGTCGGAGGAGGCCGACGGCGGCGGTGAGATGCAACCGACCCTGACTCTGAAGGGTTGCGCCAAGGATCACGCTGTGGTGGCCGACGCGATGGTCCGCCTGCGTGAGCTGCACGCGGCGGACGACGTCGAGCTGACCTCGACCGTCTCGGGCGAGAAGGAGGAGCCCACCGGCTTCGGTGCGCCCGCCCCCGCTCAGCAGTCCGACGACGGCGGCTGCGGCGAGCTCTACACCTTCGAGATCTCGATCACGATGGCCACGCCGACCCCGGCTGCGACCGACACGCCCGAGGCCGTTCCGGCGCGACTTGGAGGCGGAGGATGACCGTCAGCGAGCGCGACAAGAAGATCTTGCTGATCCTCATCCCGGTCATCGTGGTGCTGGGCTACTGGTTCCTGCTGCTCGCGCCGAAGCGCGAGGCCGCGTCCACCGCGGAGGCAACGCTCCAGACCGAGCAGGCGACGCTTGCCGAGGCCGAGGCGAACGCGAACACCGTCAGCGCGGCCAAGGCCAACTTCGCGCGGGACTACGCGGCGGTCGTCGCGCTGGGCAAGGCGATTCCGAGCTCGGTCGACATGCCGAGCCTGCTGATCCAGCTCGAGCAGGCCGCGCACGGCACCGGCATCGAGCTCGATGGCGTCACGGCCGGCGAGCGCGAGCCGATGGAGGCAGCCGCGCCGACGGGTACTGCCGCGCCGACCGGTCCCACGGCTCCGAGCGGGCAGCCCCCGCAGAGCGCGCCGGGGACGGCCGCAGCAGACGCGCAGAGCGCCGCAGACGACGCGAGCGCCGGCAACACCGCCTCGGATCCGAGCGCGGCCGGGACGGCGACCGCACCTGTGGCGGGCGCAACCGCTCCGGCGCCATCCGCTCTCGAGACGGTCTCGCTCGAGTTCAAGTTCAAGGGCGAGTTCTTCTCCCTCGCCGACTACTTCCACCGCCTCAAGCGCTTCGTCTACGTGGCGGGCGACAAGGTGCGCGTCCGCGGCCGCCTGATGACGATCGACGGCGTCGAGTACGAGGCCGACCCCGAGACGTTCCCGCTGCTCACGGCGACGGTCAAGGCGACCGTGTACCTGAGCCCCAAGGCCGAGGGCGTCACCGCCGGCGCGACGCCGGCCGGCCCGCAGGCGGCTTCCGTCGCGCCCGTCCCGGCGACGACGACGGCGAGCAGCGGATCTTCCAGCCCGACCCCGACCGCAACAACCACACCATGAAAAACGTGAACGCTGACTTCCTGCTCGACATTTGGGCCGACCTGAAGGCGAAGCGGCTCGCGCCGGTCGCGGTTGGCCTCGGCCTGGCCCTGGTTGCCATGCCAGCACTGATGCTGAAGGGCGAAGACGGGGCGTCCGCCGGCCCGCTGCCGATCATCGCGAGCCCGGCTGCGTCTTCCGACGACGCGGAGGTCGAGCTCGCCGAGGAGCTCGGCGAGGGCGGCTCGAAGCTCGACTCGTACAAGGCGCACGACCCCTTCCACGGGGTCGCCAAGGCCGCCGGCAGCTCCGGCACGAGCGGCACCGCCATCGCGCCAAGCGACTCCACGACGGACGCCGGCCAAGATCTCGCGAAGCTGCTCGGCGGCGGCGGCGCTCCCGCCGGCGACCCCCCCGAGAGCGTGCCCGGCTTCGGCCAGCCCGACTCCGGCGGCGGCCTCACGACCGGCGGCGACACGCCCTCTCCGGTTGTCAGGCAGCCGGGTGCCAAGTACACGTACGAGCTCGACGTCAAGTTCGGCCGGCCGGGCAGCGAGAAGCGCTACCGGCACGTGAGCCGCATGAGCTTCCTGCCGAGCAAGAAGGTCCCCGCGCTGGTCTTCATGGGCGTTCCCGCGGATGCCAAGACGGCGATCTTCTTCGTGCACCCGGGTCTCGATCACGCGGGCGAGGGCACCTGCATCCCGAGCCCGGCGAACTGCAACTTCCTCGAGCTGAAGGTCGGGCTCGACCACTTCCTCTCGGTCAACGACTTCCAGTTCCGGATTCACCTGCTCGGGATCCATCGCGTCAAGCTCAGTGACGCGGCGACCCAGCAGCGGCAGACGAGCGGCACGAACCGCGCGGACCGCAAGGTCGGCGAGGGCGCGCTGGGACGCGGTGACGGGGCGGGCGAGTTCGAAATGCCTGCGCTCGTCGACACCGTCGGCTAGCCGCCGGCCACAGCGGTCCGGCCCAGGCGCTTGGATAGCCTGGAACGTCCATGCCGATCCGCTTCACGACGAGCGGGGAGTCCCATGGTCCTGGCCTGACCGCGATCGTCGAGGGCCTGCCATCCGGGCTGCCGCTGAACCTCGAGGACCTCGACCGCGACCTTGCCCGGCGGCAGCTCGGGCACGGCCGCGGCGGCCGCATGAAGATCGAGTCGGACAGCGCGGACGTCATCTCCGGCGTGCGCCATGGGAGGACGCTGGGCAGCCCCGTCACGATCCGGGTCCAAAACCGCGACTACGCGAACTGGGAGGAGCGGATGAACCCGTGGCCCGTGGACGCCGAGGTCGCGGAGGTGCACCTGCCCCGGCCGGGCCACGCCGACCTCGCGGGCATCCAGAAGTTCGGCTTCACCGACGTCCGGAACGTCCTCGAGCGCGCCAGCGCGCGCGAGACCGCCGCTCGAGTCGCATGCGGGGCGCTCGCGAAGGCCTTCCTCGGAGACTTCGGGGTCCAGGTGTTCTCGCACGTCGTGCAGGTCGGGTCGGTCCGTGCGGAGGTGCCGGCCGACCTCGAGGCGGCGAACTTCGGCGCGGTCGATGACTCGCCGGTCCGCTGCCTCGACCAGGGGGCGACCGAGGCGATGGTGGCGGAGATCGACGCGAAGCGAAAGGCGAACGAGTCGCTCGGCGGCGTGTTCGAGGTGCGCGTCTACGGGCTCGTGCCGGGGATCGGCTCCTACACCTCGTGGGAGGGCCGCATGGACGGCCGCCTGGGCCAGGCGATCATGTCGATCCAGGCGATGAAGGGCGTCAGCGTCGGCGACGCGTTCGACGTCGCCGGGCGCGTCGGCTCGGAGGCCCACGACGAGATCTTCTGGACGGAGGAGCGCGGCTACTACCGCGAGACCAACCGCGCCGGCGGGCTCGAGGGCGGCATGACCACCGGCGAGCAGCTCGTCGTGCGCGGCGCGATGAAGCCGCTGCCGACGCTCACGAAGCCGCTGCGCTCGGTTGACACAGAGTCGAAGGAGCCCGCCCAGGCGCTGCGCGAGCGCACCGACTCGTGCACGGTGCCGGCGGCGGGGGTCGTCGGTGAGGCGATGGTCGCGCTGGTCCTCGCCGACGCCTACCGCGAGAAGTTCGGCGGTGACCACATCGACGACGTCCGCGCCGCTTTCACCGCCTACCGCGAGCGGATTGGGTGGAAGCGCTGAGCGCGTTCGTCTTCGTCGGGTTCATGGGCGCGGGGAAGTCGACGGCTGCACGTGCCGCCGCGGCCGAGCTCGGCGTCGAGCCGCTCGACTCCGATCGCGAGGTCGAGCGTGTCCTCGGCGAGCCGATCGAGAGGTACTTCGACCGCGAGGGCGAGGCCGCCTTCCGCGCGCGCGAGGAAGAGGTCGTGCTCGAGCTGCTCGCGCGCCCGGACGCGCGCGTGATCGCACTCGGCGGCGGCGCGCTCGGGTCCGAGCGCGTTCGCGACGCGGTTGCCGGGCATACGGTCATCCACCTCCAGATCGGCGCCGACGAGGCATGGCGGCGCGCATCCGGGAAGGGACGGCCGCTCGCGCGCGACCGCGGCCGCTTCGACCAGCTCAGGCGCGATCGCGAGGCCGTCTACGAGTCGGTGGCTTCCGCATGGCTGCCGCCGATGCCGCGCGACGGCATCCGCCGCGCGCTGCGCGCCCTGGAGGCTATGGAGCATGCGCCACCCGGGACGAGGCTCGCCTGGGCGGGCGCCGCGTCGGGCGATTACCCCGTCTTCTTCGGCCGCGGCCTCGTGCTCTCCGAGTTCTTCCATCCACCGGACGGCCGCCGCTTCGTCGTGACCGACGAGAACGTCGCCCGGCTGCACACCGTGCCGGGCGAGGCGCAGGTCGCCGTGCCGCCGGGTGAGGAGGAGAAGACGCTCGAGCGGGCGCAGGAGGTGCTCAGGTTCCTCGCCGCGGCGGGCGCGGCGCGCGACGACGTGGTCGTTGCGGTCGGCGGCGGCGTCGTCGGCGATCTCGGCGGCTTCTGCGCGTCCGTGTACCAGCGCGGCATGCCCTGGGTCGGGATACCGACCACGCTCGTGGCTCAGGTGGACTCGGCCTACGGCGGCAAGACCGGGGTCGACCTGCCGGAGGCGAAGAACTACGTGGGCGCCTACCACCATCCGGCCGCGGTCCTGACGGACCCGGCCGTGCTCGAGACTCTGCCGGCGGAGGAGGCCGCCGCCGGCTACGCCGAGGTCGTCAAGACGGCGCTGATTGCCGGGGGCACGCTCTGGGCACGGGTACGCGAGGGCGGCCCGGTCGACGACGAGACGATCTGGCGCTGCCTGCGCACGAAGCTTGCGATCGTGGCCGAGGACGAACGCGACAGCGGCCGGCGCCAGGTGCTGAACCTCGGCCACACGGTCGGGCACGCGATCGAGGCCGCCACCGGATACGGGCGCTACCGCCACGGCGAGGCGGTGGCGATCGGGCTGCTCGCGGCGCTGCGGCTCTCGGGCCGCGACGCACTCCGGAGGGAGGTCGAGGACCTGTTCGCCACCCGCGGCCTGCCGTCGCGGTTCGAGGGAGCCGCGGTGGACGACGTCCTCGAGTACGTCGCGCGCGACAAGAAGCGGACGGACGGCCAGGTGCCCTTCGTCCTCGTCGAGGCGCCGGGCGAGGTCACGCCCGGCCACGACGTGGGCGCGGAGGACCTGCGCGCGGCGATCGCGGAGGTGGCCGGGTGAACACACGGATCGCTGTGATGCACGGCGTCAACCTCGACCAGCTCGGCCGGCGCGACCCCGAGCACTACCCGGCGATCACGCTCACGGAGCTCGAGGTGCGCGTCAAGCAGTGGGCGGTCGAGCTCGGCCTGGAGCCGTCGTTCTTCCAGACGAACAGCGAGGGCGAGTTCTGCGAGGCGTTGCACCAGATCTCCGAGACGCAGGACGGCATCCTGCTCAACCCGGGCGCGTGGACCCATTACTCGTGGGCCATCCGCGACGCGCTCGAGATCGCCGGCCTGCCGGCGGTCGAGGTTCACCTGTCGGCCGTCGACGAGCGCGAGGAGTGGCGACGGGTGTCTGTGATCCGCGACCTGTGCGCCGGCACCGTGCAGGGCAAGGGCGTCGACGGCTATCGCGACGCGCTCGAGATCCTGAAGGGCGAGCTGGCGAGTTGAGCGCCGCGCGCGCGGATCGGGTGCAGGCGGCACTCCGCGAGCGCGAGCTCGACGCGATGCTCGTCACCCATCTCGTGAACGTCCGCTGGCTGACGGGCTTCACCGGCACGAACGCGGTGGCGGTGGTAGGGGCGGACGGGGCGCGCACCTTCCTCACCGACTTCCGCTACGTCGAGCGCGCCGAGGCCGAGGTGGACGGCTTCGACCGCGAGCGCGGCGGGCGCGACCTCCTGGGCGACGCGGCGAAAGAGCTGACCGGACGCGTCGGCTTCGAGGACGCCCATCTGCCCGTGCGGACATGGGGGCGGTTGAGTGAGTCAGTGGGCGACGGCGTCGAGCTGGTCGGGACGGGCAGCATGCTCGAGGACCTGAGGGCGGTGAAGGAGCCGGCGGAGCTCGACGCGATCCGCGCGGCTGCCCAGCTGGCCGACGAAATCGTCAACGCGGTAGTCGTCGATCCGGGGCTTGCCGGGCGCACCGAGCGCGATGTCTCGCGCGCGATCCAGCGCGAGCTGCGCGAGCGCGACGCCGAGCCTTCGTTCCCGCCGATCATCGCGGCCGCCGAGCACGGCGCGCTGCCACACGCCGAACCGCGCGACGTCGAGATCCCGCGCGACACGCTCGTGGTGGTCGACTTCGGCGCGCTACTCGACGGGTACTGCTCTGATTGCACGCGGACCTTCGCGACCGGCGACATCGCCGATGGCGCACGCGAGGTCTACGAACTGGTCGAGCGCGCGCAGGCGGCCTCCCTCGACGCGGTACGGCCGGGGGCGGAGTGCAAGGCGGTCGACGCCGTCGCGCGCACGATGATCACCGAGGCCGGCCACGGTGAGCACTTCGGACACGGGCTCGGCCACGGCGTGGGCCTCGAGGTGCACGAGGAGCCGCGCCTGACGGCGAACGCCGAGGGCGAGCTCGTGCCGGGCAACGTCGTCTCGGTCGAGCCGGGCGTCTACCTCGCGGGTGACGTCGGCGTCCGTATCGAGGATCTGGTCGCCGTCACCCCGGACGGGTACGAGGTATTCTCCAGCCTGCCGAAGGCGCTGACGCGGGTTTAGTGGGCGCCGTTTCCGGCCAGATTGAGAAGACTCAGTTCAAAGGTGGGGGGTCCACTAGATGTCTCGACTACGTCAGTTCGTGCTGCTTGCGCTCGCAGCGGCATGCATTACCGCTCTCCTGGCCGCGCCGGCATCGGCGAGTAGCAGCCAGGTCCTGCGCAAGCCGTCGCCGTCCTGGCTGACGTCTTCGTTCAAGCAGAAGCTTCAGGACGCCGGTGCGACCGGTGTCCAGGTCGCCGAAGAGACGCTGAACACCGCGTGCCCCGGCTACCAGAGCCCGGGCGTCGGCGCCGCCGGCTGCATCGTCGCGCCGTACGGCTGCACGGCGAACTTCATCTTCACGGATGGCGCGTCGTACTACGTGGGCACCGCAGGCCACTGCTCGAACAGGGCCGGGGATGTGGTCACGATGCAGGTCGACACGACGACGCTCGCGGACGTCGGCACGGTCGCGAAGCGAACGAACCACCCGGCCGGAGACGGCATCCCGGGTGACGACTTCACGCTGGTCAAGCTCGATCCCGCCGTCGTCGCGAAGTGGGGCGTCAACCCGGCGATCCCGGTGATCGGCGGGCCGAACGGCGTCTACGACGGCTGCGGGCCCGAGGGCGTGCTCCTCTACGGCCACGGCTACGGCGTCGCGGTCGCGCAGGGCAAGCCCGAGGGCGGGCTGGCGACGAGCTGGTTCGAGAACTCCTACGGCTGGACGGGCGTC
>Ga0114129_10009633_pt1 | contig 13783 bp, 10 predicted proteins | sample RhiMetdeltSRZDD1_FD_80071 | JGI IMG/M metagenome (GOLD analysis project Ga0114129, IMG submission 80071) | Populus rhizosphere microbial communities from Tennessee, USA - Rhizosphere MetaG P. deltoides SRZDD1 (version 2) (version 2) | ecosystem: Host-associated > Plants > Roots > Rhizosphere >...
AAACCGGTGGCGGGACAGCCGCTGCGGATTCTGCGCGGCTTCGGCGTTCCCGCCGGCAGCTACGACGTCTACATCGTCCTGCGCGAGCGCGCGGCCGCTGGGGCGACACCCAAGGCTTCGGTGCTGAAGCAGCCGCTCGACGTGCCGAACTACGCGACGGGCGAATTCTCCACGAGCTCCGTGCTCCTTGCCGAGCGGATCGATACGCTGCCTTCAGCGGTGACTCCTGAGCAGCAGTCCGAACATCCGTACGCGTTCGGCCAGCAGGAGATCGTCGTTTCGCCCGATCACAAGTTCAAGAAGAGCCAGGAGCTGATCGTTCTCCTGCAGATCTACAACCCGACCGTTTCCGCCGAGAAGAAGTTCAGCCTCGAAGCGACCTACACGTTCTATCGGCAGGGGACGGACGGCGAGAAGAAGTTCAACAGCACGGAGCCGCAGGTCTTCACCCCAGAGTCGATGGGGGCAGGCTTCGATCCGTCGGCGGCCGAGCACAGCATCCAGGCGGGGCAGGGAATTCCGCTCCAGAGTTTTCCGGAAGGCACGTACCGGCTGGAGATCAAGGTCACGGACAAACTGGCGACCCCCGGAAAAGTCGTGACCCAGAACGTGAATTTCACGGTGACGTCTTAGCGGCCTGAACGGAGGAGTCCATGGGACGCCTGAACCGGGTCGTGGCGGCGGTATCGGTCGTCGGGATGGCGACGACGGCGGCGTACGCCCAGACGAAACCCTCTTTCACAACGCAGACGGTCCGGTTATCGCTGGGCAGCATCCATGGCACCGTCAGCGACGAGCGCGGAGGACCGCTGCCCGGCGCGATGGTGTCGGCCCTCGGTGTGACGAGCGCGATGGCCGTGACCGACGGGCGCGGCCGTTTCGCGATCGACGCGCTCCCTGCGGGCGAGTACGTCGTACGCGTGCACATGGCCGGCTTCGTCTCCATCCGGCGTGAGAACGTCCGCGTAGGTGCGGCCCCGGCCCTGCTCGAGCGCATCGAGCTTCACCGCGTGGAGCGTACAATCGGCACGACCGGCACAACTGCACCGGCGCCTCCTCCGGTTCTTGCCGCGGGTCTCGAGCTTCCCCAGCCTGACGCTTCCGCGCCGGAGACGACCGACGATCATCCGCATTCCGAGACGGCGTGGCGGCTTCGCCATCTGAAGCGCAGCCTTCTCAAGGATTCGAGCGGCGTCGTGTCGATTCTCGACGCGGCGTCGGAGCAGTCCATTCCGGAAGCGCCGTCGTCCATTTTCAGCAACGCGTTTGCGTCGGCCGCGAGCATGGCCGCGTCGTTCTTCACGAATCCGCCGTTTTCCGGCGAGGTGAACCTGCTGACGACCTCTGCGTTCGCGCCGGGTCAGCAGATTGATTTCCTGCCGCGTGGCGTCGCTTATGTGTCGATTGGCGCCCCGGTCGCGGGCGGGCAATGGGCCGTGCGTGCTTCGATGAGCCAGTCCGACCTGTCGTCGTGGATCCTGGCCGGCTCCTTCTCGTCGCGGCGCGCGACCACGCACGACTACGGCTTCGGCGTTTCGTACAGCACGCAGCAGTACCAGGTCCGCACGGGGCGTCCGGTCGGGTTCGGCGGCGTCAACGACGACAGCCGCACCGTCGGCGAGCTGTTTGCGAGCGACCGCTGGACGCTGTCGCCGGCCGTGTCGTTCGAGTACGGCGGACGCTACGCGCACTACGACTATCTTCGCAAGCGTTCGCTGCTGAGCCCGCGGCTCGGCGTCACCGTGACGCCGTTCGAGAACACGCATGTCACCGCGACGGTCGCGCAGCGCATGCTGGCGCCCGGAGCCGAGGAATTCCTGGCGCCGACGATCGTTGGTCCCTGGCTGCCGCCCGAGCGCACGTTCGCGCCGCTCGCCGGCGAGGATCTCCGCGTCGAGCGCGCACGCTTCGTCGACGTTGGCGTTACGCACGAGTTCGAGGGGACCTACGTGATTGGCGTGCGGCGGTTCATGCAGACCGTCGACGATCAGTTGATCACGCTGTTCGGGCTGCCTGTTGCGAGCGGACCGAAGTCACCGGGCCACTATTACGTCGCCAGCGGCGGCGCCGTCGACGCGGATGGCTGGGCGTTCCGTGTGAGCAGCTCGCCGTCGCAGCGCGTTCGCGGATCGGTCGACTACACGATCACGCGCGCACACTGGATGTCGCGCGGCGACATGGCGGCCGTGGCGGTCTGGGCGCCCGAGGCAATCCGGCCGCGTAATGAAGACGTCCATGACGTCACGACGTCCGTGGAAACCGACATTCCCGAGACGGCGACGCGCGTATTCGTTCTCTACAAGGTCAATTCCGCGTTCGCGCGCGGCAACGATCCGACGCACTCGAACATCGATGCGCGGTTCGACGTGCAGGTGAATCAGGCGCTGCCGTTCATGCCGTTCAACAACACGCGCTGGGAAGTGCTCGTGGGAGTGCGAAACCTGTTCCGGGATCCAGGCGAGGCCGGATCCATCTACGACGAGCTGCTCGTCGTGCGACCGCCCAAACGGGTCGTCGGCGGCGTGCTCGTTCGCTTCTAGACCGCGAATTCCGCGAATCTCTGTGCAACCCGTTTATTCCCGGTATTCTGCGGTCTCGAGGTGTCGCTCCAAGTTCTTGAATCGATTCTTCGCCTGCTTGGAAAACGCCTATTGGCGGGGGTACGGACGAGCCGCTTAACGTGTGTGATATCAACCGATTGCATGCTGAGAGCCCGCACCTGATCGGGGTATGGGCTTTGCTAGGTTCCGCTGGATACAGCGAGTACGCACGATGATTCGTTCCAGGTTGCGCAGCGTGTGGATGCGGTCGACCGCCGAAGCAGGCGTCGTGCTGCTCCTCCTCTGCCTGGGCGTGGCGAACATCGCCCAGCGCGCCGTATGGAACGAGGTCGAAGACGGTGTGCTGTGGCGGACCACTGCCGCCGGCGATCTGGTTGCAGTGGAAGTCGCGCCTGGCAGCGGGGCCGCGCACGCGGGTGTGCGCCCCGGGGATGTGCTTCTCGCGGTGAATGGAAAACCGGTCGACCGTCCGCAGGACGTGGTCACCGCGCACCACGCGAGCAGCCGGGGCGACGTGCTGCGCTACACGCTGCTCCGGATGCGCGCGCAGCAGCTCGTGGACGTCGCGGTCCAGCCCATTCCCTCGAGCCCGCGCGGACTCTATTTCGCGCTTGCTGCCGTCGGGATCTTTTCGCTGATGGTCGGCGCGTCGGTGCGGATTCGCCGACCGGATCATCAGGCGACGCTGCATTTCCTCTGGCTGACGGTGGCGTTCTTCGGCGTGCTGGCGTTCTCGTTCACCGGCAAGCTCGATCCGCTCGACTGGGTGTTCTACTGGGGCGATCTGACCGCCCAGTTGCTGCTGCCGCCGCTCTTCCTGCATTTCGCGCTCGTGTTTCCCGATCGCCCTGACGCGTGGGTCCGGAGCGAGACCGGCCGCACGCTCGTCCCGGCGTTGTATCTGCCGGCGCTGCTCCTCGGCGGCGCGTCGGTCGCCGGCGTCGTCAATGCGGCTCGCCACGGTGAAGTCCTGACGCAGGTCGCGACGATCGTTCAGAGCGGCCAGCTCTTCTATCTCGCGGTCAGCCTCGTAGCGGGGCTCGCCATCATGGTGCGGGCGCTGCGGCGCGTGCGCTCGGTCACCGCGCGGCGTCAGCTGCGGTGGATCGTGTGGGGAACCGCGCTCGGATCGCTTCCGTTCGTTTTCGGATATGGGCTTCCGTTCGCGCTCGGCTTCCAGCCGTTTCCCGGTTTCGAGTGGAGCGCCCTGCTCCTCGGTCTGATTCCGCTCGCCTTTGCGTCGGCGATCGTGCGCTACCGGCTGATGGACGTCGAGGTGATCATCAAGCGCGGTCTGGTGTATGCCGCGGCGCTCACGGCGATAGCGGCCATCTACGCGATCCTGCTCCAGCTCGCCGCCGCCGTGCTCTTCAAGGACGCCGACCAGCGGAATCCGGTCATCGCGCTCCTCGCGACGCTCGTCGTGGTGTTGCTGTCGCGGCCGGTGAAGAACGCCATCCAGGCCGGCCTCGATCGCGTGTATTACCGCGATCGGTACGACTACCGGCGCGCGCTGGTGGGTTTTGCGCGCGACCTCAACAGCGATCTCGATTTGCTGCGGTTGAGCGAGCGGCTCGTGCACCGCGTCACCGAAACGCTGCTGGTCGATCGCATGGCGCTGATGCTGGCGCCCGTCTCGCTGTCGCCGGAGGACGGCAACTTCGTGACGATCGCGCACGCCGGCTTCTCCGATCAGCCGCCGCCGCTGTCGCGGGGGTCGGAGGTCGGCACGCGCATGATTTCCGGGCACACGCTGACACTCGACGATACGTTTGCGCTCCGTCGCCTCGACGGACGGGAAGTGGATTTCTGGCGCGACTCCGGTATCCATTACTTCGTCCCCTGCGTCTCGAAGGAAGGGACGATCGCCGTGATGGCGCTCGGCCGGAAGGCGAGTGCGGAGCCGCTCAGCAGCGAGGACATGGCGCTCCTGTCCGCGGTGGCGGCTCAGGCCGCGACGGCGCTCGAGAACGGCCGTCTGTACCGCCAGCTCCACACGAAGGCCAACGAAGTCGAACGGATGCGGCAGTTCAGCGAGAACATCCTCGAGTCGCTGAACGACGGGCTTGCCGTGCTCGATCGCAACGAGCGGATCGTGCGCTGGAACCGGCGGCTCGAAGAGCTGCACGGCGTGCGTCATGAAGATGCCGTCGGCCGCAGTCTGAGCGAGCTGTTCGACGGCCCCGTCGTCGAGATCATTCGATCGAGTGCCGGCGATTCCCCCGAGGGGGCCGCGCACTACCGCGTGCCGTTGACGACACGCCACGAGACCGAGCGGCGTCTGCTGGTCAACGTCGCGACGACGCCGCTGCGCGATGCGCACGGAGCCGTGACCGGCACGATCCTCATCGTCGAGGACATCTCCACGCGCGTGCAGCTCGAGGAGCAGCTCCAGATCTCCGAGAAGATGGCGTCGATCGGCCTGCTGGCGGCGGGCGTCGCGCACGAAGTGAATACGCCGCTGACCGGCATCTCGAGCTTTACGCAGATGCTGCTCGACGGGGCCCAGCCCGACGACCCGAAGACGAAAGTGCTCGAGACCATCGAGCGTCAGACGTTTCGGGCGGCAAAGATCGTCAACGGCCTGCTCAACCTCGCGCGCCCGGCGCAAGTGGACAGCGGTCCCTGCGACATCAACGCGGTAATCAGTGATGTCCTCGCGCTGCTCGAACATCAGTTCAAGACTGCGCGCATCCAGGTGCGCAAGGAGTTAGCCGCGGCTGCTCCTGTCGTGCAGGGCATCGAGTACAAGCTGCAGCAGGTGTTCCTCAACCTGCTGCTCAACGCGCGCGACGCCATGCCCAAGGGCGGCTGGCTGACGCTCGTCACCCGCGCGGATGGCGGTGAAGCGGTGGTCGAGGTAGGCGACACGGGCTCGGGCATTCCGGCCGAGCAGCTCTCCCGAATCTACGATCCGTTCTTCACCACCAAGGCGATCGGCAAGGGCACGGGCCTCGGCCTGTCGATCACCTACGGCATCGTTCAGGAGCATGCCGGCACGATCACGTGCGAGAGCATCGTAGGTCAAGGGACGCGTTTCACGCTGCGATTGCCACTCGCTGCGCCGGTCAGCCGCGTGGCAGGTACACGGACGTAGGTTTATCAGATGACCAACGGATCGATACTCGTCGTCGACGACGAGGAGATCATGCGCGAGATCCTCGACACGCTGCTGTCGCGCGAGGGCTACCAGGTCCGCCTGGCGTCGACTGCGGCTGAAGGCCTCGATCTGCTGCGCACGATGCCATTCGACGCCGCGATCGTCGACGTGATGCTGCCCGGCATGGACGGCATTTCGGCGCTGGACGAGATCAGGAAGATCGACGACGACCTGCCCGTCATGATGATCACCGCCTTTGCCTCGGTCGAGAATGCGATCGCGGCGATGAAGCGCGGCGCGTACGACTACATCACCAAGCCGTTCAAGAACGACGAGGTCCTGGTGGTGCTGCGCAACGCGCTGGCCCAGCGGCGGCTGGTCGCCGAGAACCGCGCGCTGCGTCAGAACCTGCAGGCCCGGGCCAATCGCTTTGGGGAGATCATCGGGCGCAGCTCGCGCATGCGTCAGGTGTTCGATCTCATCATCCAGGCGGCCCCGAGCCGGACGACGATCCTGATCAGTGGCGAGAGCGGCACGGGCAAGGAGCTCGTAGCGCGGTCGCTGCACCAGAACTCATCGCGCTCCGATCGCGCCTTCATCACCGTGAACTCCGGCAACCTGCCGCCGGATCTTCTGGAGTCGAACCTGTTCGGCCATGTGAAGGGGGCCTTCACCGGCGCGGTCTACCCCAAGAAGGGCCTCTTCGAGCTGGCGGACAAGGGGACGATCTTCTTCGATGAGATCGGAAACATCCCGCTCGAGACGCAGGCGAAGCTGCTGCGCGTGATTCAGGAGCGCGAGTTCATGCGGCTGGGCGGCGTCGAAAACATCAAGGTCGACGTCCGCATCGTCGCCGCCACCAACGTCGATCTGCACCGCATGATGGAGGAAGGCAGGTTCCGGGAGGACCTGTATTACAGGCTGCACGTCATAACGGTGCAGCTGCCGCCGCTGCGCGAGCGCAAGGACGACATCCCGCTCCTCGTGCAGCGTTTCCTGGACAAGTACGGCGACGAGAACAACAAGCCCGGGCTCGAGCTGTCGCCGGAGGCGCTCGACTTGCTGTTCGAGTACGACTGGCCGGGCAACGTGCGCGAGCTCGAGAACGTCATCGAGCGCGCGGTCGTGTTGTCGTCGGGCTCCCGCATCGATGTGGACCTCGTGCCGGATCACGTCCGGAGCAGCCGTCGATTCCAGATGCCGCAGTTCGTCGTCCCGCCCGAGGGCATCTCGTTCCGGGACGTCATCACCGACTTCGAGAAGCGGCTGATCGAATCGACGCTCGAGGCGGCGGGCGGCGTCCAGAAACGCGCGGCCGAGCTCCTGCACATCAAGCCGACGACGCTCAACGAGATGATCAAGCGGCACGACATCCGGCCCCGCCGGAAGAAGGCCGCCAACGGCAGCGCTTCCCGTCCCGCGTCGGGCACCTCCGACGTCGACGACGAGGAAGAAGCGGTCGCTGTCGACCGCGACTGACCTCAGACCTTCTTTCTCTTCACCGACAGGACGAACTCGGACGGCGTCTCGACGCGAATGCCGTGTCTGAGCGCGGCGAGAAAGTGTCGTCGGTTGTCCGTGACGATGACGTCCGCGCGCGCGGCGCGCGCGACCTCGGCGATGTGCGCGTCGTAGATGCGGCCGCCGGCGATGGCGTCCTGCGCTGCCGCGCGCAGCAGATCGCCGCGGCTCGCCGGCGGCAGATCGTGCACGACCATTCGGCCGAAGATTTCTTCCTGCAACAAGCGTAGAGCGTCCGGCGGCGCGAGCCTGTACTCGGCGGGCAGACGCGTGGCGACCGAATAGAACTCCAGGCAGCAGTGCCACGCGGTTGCGGGTGCCGGGATCGTCTTTTCGGCGACCGCGTGAAGGATCTGCTGCGCCGGCGCGCTTTGGGGACCGAGATCGATCAGTCCGGCGAGCAGGACGCTCGTATCCAGGAATACACCTACGGCCACCGGTTGCGCTCTTCTTCCACCAGCGACGCGACGTCGAGCGAACGCCCGGCCTCGCTCCTGACCGTGGGGCGGGCGACCAGACGGCGGCCGACCTTGATCAATCGGGGACCGGGCGCCACGCGCTCGAGCCGGACTCCAAGGTCGTCCATCGTGATCTCGAGCTCGGTGCCCGGCTCGAGGCCGGCCCGTTCCCGGACGGCCGCGGGGATGACCACGCGCCCCGCCTTGTCGATGGTAGTCCGCATGCCATCATCATACCATTACAATGGCAGAAAGGCTCGGGCTAGCCGCGCCCGCTGCGTAACCTCGCGAACATCCGTTCGTATTTCGCCAAAATCACGTCCCAGCGGTAGTTCTTCCGAACGTACGCGCGGCCGTTCTTTCCCATCGCCGCGCGCAGGTGGTGGTCGGCGATCAGCAGCTTGAGGCACTCGACGAACTCGTCGCGATCGGCATAATACAGGCCCGCGTTGCTCTTCTGGCAGTGATCGACGAGGACGTCGCTCCGGGCGTTCGCGAGAATAGGCGTGCCAACCGCGAACGACTCGAGCGCGAGGAGCGACAGGCTTTCGTACGGCGATGGAACCACGACGACCGTTGCGGCCTCGAGCGCCTGAAGCCGTTCCTGATCCGAGAGCCGGCCTGCAAAGCGAATGAAGGGCTCCTCGGGCAGCGGCATCAGCTTGACGCCCATGAGGACGAGCGACGCGTCTCCACCGTCCTGGACGTAGCTGCTGAAGTATTCGATCAGCTCCTCGCAGCCCTTGCCGGGATCGATGCGGCCCCCATAGAGCGCGATTGGCCCGTGCAGCCGGTGCCGGCGTCTGAACACGACGCCGCGGCCGGCCAGGTGCGGGCGCCAGCTCGGGGGCTGGTCTTCGTCCGGAGGCGCGTCGGAGGTGTCGGGTCCATCCTGATCGTCGGCTTCGTCCGGCCGGTCGCGATGAATCTGGCCCTGCGGCAAGTCCACTCCGCATCCGACCGTCTCTTCTTCGAGCGCGCGGATCGAGAAGTGCGTCGTGAGAAAACGGCGTTCGACTTCAGTGTTGTAGGCGATGCCGGCCGGCGCGCTGAACAGCTCTTTGTAGATCTCGAGGTGAATCGCGGGTTCGTCGTGCGCCGTGGGCACGAGGATGCTCTTGTGCGGCGCAATCTTCACGCCGAGCAGCGTCGGGGCGTAGAGGTACGTGAAGAAAATCAGAACGTCATACTGATGGTGCGTCCGCTCGAGGTATTCGAGGAGGGCCGGGCACCAGGGCCCCTGTTGCCGGACCCACTCCATCTCGTCGTCGCGTGTGTGAGGCGACGTGAAGATCCACTCCGAGTAGCGGTTGAATGCGTTGATATCGCGGGTTCTGGCGTTCGCGAAGCGCCGGACGGTTACGCCGCGGATCCGATCGGTCCCTTCAGGATACTCGTTCTTCCACGACACGTAGTCGCTGGCGCACGTGGTGAGCACCTCGACCTGATGTTTGGGCGCGAGGCGCTCTGCAATCAGCCGGCAGTGATATTCCGATCCGCCCAGGATCTCCGTGCCGTAGCGTTGAACGATGAAAGCGATTTTCAATGTGCGAGCTCGTCGATCGTTTTCCTGAGCCGCGCCTCGATGGCGGCCGGCGCGAACGCCTGGAGTCGTGCCTGCTGGCCATCGAGCACTCCGTCCCGGACGCCGCGATCGTACACGACGGTGCCCACCAGCTCCGCGGCAAGCTCCAGATCTTTCGGTGAAAACAGCAGTCCGGCGCCTCCGAGCGTTTCAGGCACCGCGCCTGCCGCATATGCCACGACCGGCACGTTCGCGGCCATCGCCTCGACGAGTGGAACGCAGAAGCCTTCGTGCTCGCTGAGCGAGACGTACACATCCGCCCATCGATAGAACACGGCGAGATCCTCGTCCGGCACCTGACCGGTGAACCAGAAACGCTCGGGCAGCATGTCGAGTTCGGCTATCAGCGCCCGGATCTGCGCGTAGTACCGGGGGACCGCCTCGTAGCGCCCGACGAAGATGAAGCGGTAGTAGCTGTCCACGTAGCGCTTGTAGACCTCGGCGAGGCGGATATGATCCTCGATTTTCTTGTTGGGCACGATCCGTCCGACGAACAGGATGTTTATCAGCCCGTCGCCGAGGATGCGATCGAGCGCGGGCCGCGGAGGTCCGGAAGTGATCCGATCGGTATCGACCGCGATGGGCATGATGCCGGTACGCGCGAATCCCAGCGCCTCGAGCTCCTGCCGGTTGAAGTCGGAATCGCCGAGCGCGAGATCGACGCGGCCGGCCAGCGTCGCGAGCTCCTGCCGGCCGAGCGCGGCCAGCCGAAAGAGACCCGCATCGTACGGCGCAAAGAACGCCGCGGGTGTGATGTTGTGATACTGGAGCACCCTGACGCCTGACAACGTCGCGAAGGCCGCCGTCATCGGCGACGGCAGCGCGAAGTGAAAGATGGTGATGTCCCCCTGACGTGCCGCTGGATCCGTGAAGGGCCGGACGTCGTTCCGCAGCTCGTCGTCGATCGTGAGCGCGAACAGATCGCTCTCATGACCCATCCGTCGCAGGAGATCGCGCACCCGGCGCGCACTGTCGCCGATGGCGTCTCCTCGATGCGCGGCTGGGACCCATTGGTGGATCTTCATCGTCGGTCTGAGGTCCGAGGGTCGAGGTCCGAGGTCTGAGGTCCGTGCGCGGACATCGAGGGCTCGCGCTCTTTGGTCCTCGGCTCTCGGTCCTCGGTCCTCGGATCCACCGCCAACGCCCGATACAGCGCCGGCCTGAATTGCCGCAGTTCTTCCAGCCGTTCGGCCTGATCGAACTGCGGCCAGAAGTCCCACGACACTTCCGGCGCGGGGCGCGGGCCGAGCGCGTGGAGCTGATCGATGAAGCGGAGGAGCGTGCCGCGGAAGTCCTTTCGCAGCAGACGCGCGAGCGCCGCATCCTGAGACTCGGCGACGCGCGCTTCGAGATCCGGGTCGTCGAGGACGGCGGCCATCAGGCGTGCGACCTCGAACGGGTCCTTGGTGTCGTACAGCACGCCGCCGCCATCCATCGTGGCGGGCACAGCCGTCGCGGCGAACGCCAGCACGGGGACGCGCTTGTAGAAGCTCTCGATGAGCGGCACGCAGAAGCCTTCGTGCTCGCTCGCGCAGAGGAACAGATCGGCGGCATCGTACAGTGCGGTGAGCTCTTCGTTGCTGACGTGACCGAGAAAGTGCACATCGGGCGTGCCCAGCCGGGCGATCAGCGTCTGGAGCATCGCGAGATAGCGCTCGAACCCGCTGTACGCGCCGACCAGCAGCAGCCGCGATCTCGGATTGTGCCGCGTCCGATAGACATGAAACGCGCGGACCACGTCCTCGAATTTCTTGTTCGGGATCACGCGTCCGACGAACAGGATATTGGTCCACCCGTCGTCGAATCCGTCGGCAATCATCGTGTCCGGGCGCACGTCGAGGTGCGTGAAATCCGGCACGACCGGCAGAACACCGGTTGACGGGAACCCGAGGCTCTCGAGCTCCTGACGGTTGTATTCGGAGTCGCCGAGCGCCAGCTCCGCGCGCGAGATGTATGCGGTCAGCTCGCGCCGGCCGCGGTAACAGAGCTTCACGAGATCCTTATGGATGCCGATGAAGTACTCGGGCGGCGTGATGTTGTGGTACACCAGCGCCATCCGTCCAGGCATTGCGTAGGCCGTGCGGGACGCGCGCGAGCCGATGGAGAAATGATGGATCAGGACATCGCTCGGCTCGATGGATCCCACCATCTCCCGGTAATCCTGCGTCAGGAATTCGAGCCGGCGGTCGGCGGTCTCGACGAAAATCTCAGATTCGTAGCCGGCGTCGCGCAGCACGCGCTGGATGCCGAGCACCTCGTGGCCGATCGCGTCACCGTAGCCGAGCGTGGCAAGGACCTGGTGTACGCGCCCCTTCATGCCGAGCGCCTCGCGTCGCCCTCAGGATCGTTCGGGCGCGCCTTGTTCGCGGGCAGGACAGCTCCTGACGGGATCCGTGCGAGGACATCCCGCGCGGGCTCGAGATGTCGCTGCCGCCGGGCAAACCATCCGGGCAGCGCCTCCATGGACGCAACCGGCTGCCGCTTCGCGAGCTGCTCGAACGTCGCGAGATACTTTCGCTCGATCACCGGCCATGCGTAGTGGCGCTCGAAGAACTCCAGGCCGTTGCGTCCGAGGCGCGTGTTGAGTGGGCCGTTGGACTCGAGTGCGTAGAGCGACTCGACGAACTCTTCGTAGCTCTCGTAATACAACCCGGCATTGCTCCGGATGCACTGCCCCTTGAGGACGTCGCAGCGCCCGTTAGCGAGGACCGGTCGGCCAAGCGCCCATGCTTCGAGAGCCACCATCGAGAGGCTCTCGTAGTACGACGGCATGATCAGGAGATCCGATGCGGCAAGCGCATCGAACTTGTCGCGGTCGTTCAGGAATCCCAGATGATGAATGCGCGGATGGCGCGGGACGTCGATGATGGCATTGCCGACGAGCACGAGATCCAGCCCGCGCGGAAACGCGGCCGCGTAGCGCCGGAAATAACCGAACAGCTCGCCGCACCCTTTGTTTTCATCGATGCGCCCGATGTAAATCGCGAACGGCCGGTGAATGCCGAATGTCCGGCGGAACCTCGCGGGATCCGTGCGCGACGGTACGTCGGAGCCCACCCCGACGACGATGCCGGGAACCGCCTGATTGCCGGACGCCCGCTGGATCATGGCGCGTTCTTCAGGGGAGTTGTACATCAGCGCGCGAACGCCGCGGAACAGGGGGCCGAAAATCCCGAGGCCGACTGCAGGATCGCGCTCGGCCGTCGGGACGATCACGGCCTTGTGCGGAATCCGCCGGGCCAGGTGCCACGCGTGGTAGTAGCGATAGCTGAAGAGCAGCACGAAATCGAAATCGGCGGCTGCCCGCTCGACGTGGCGCACCAGCGCAGGACTTGCCGGCCCTTCGCTTTCGAGCCATCGCAGCTCGTCCGCCACAGAATGCATCCGGTCGAAGACGCGGATAGACCGCCGGCCGAAGTCGATTGGATGCCGCTCGCGCGAGACGGGAAACCGGCGAACGGTGACGCCGTTGATCTGGTCGACTCCCGCGGGCCACTCGTTCTTCCAGGTGACGTAATCGCGCGCGCACGTCGTGATGACTTCGACGGACGCGTGGCGTGAGAGTCGCTCAGCGATGTACCGGGCATGCAGCTCGGCGCCGCCGTTGATGTCAGCGCCGTAGCGCTGGACGACGACCGCCAGCTTCACGATTCGGGTGTGCGCTCGGGCGCGTCGCTGTCGCGTGGCTCGAATGTCGATTCCTGAGCGCTCTGTGGAGAACCGGCAGACGAGGGCGCGCCGGAGTCCGCGTGCGGTTCATTCCGCGCCAACGCGGGGCCGCCAGGCCCACCGTGTGACTCATCGCGCCCGAATCCGCTTCCGCGTCGCCGGCCGCGCCGCCGCCGCCGTCGCTGGCGGCGCTCGTTGCCCTCCACGTCCAAATCGTTGGCACCGGTCGGCGGTTGCAGTGGTGTCGTCGCGCCCGGACGATACTGGACGACGCCCTCGAGCGCGCGCGCCCGTCGCTCGTCGAAGTCGAGGCGACTCGCCATCGACTCCAGACGCATTTTCAGGTTCTTCACCTCGATGCTCGTCCGCGTCAGTTCGATCACGAGGTTGTGCATCAGCTCGTAATGAAGGGGCTCCATCGCCGCATGGCTTTCGTTGAGCTTCGACTGGATATGAAGCGCCTCGATGAGCGGGTTGGGGTTGAAGAACAGTTTCAGGATCGGGTTCAGAAGTTTCCGCATGAAGCGCAGGAGCCCACGGTGGGTCTCGAACAGCGTCGTGTCCTCGAACTTGTAGTTCGGTGGCAGCGACGCCTCACGCGCCTGACGATACTGCTGCAGCAGATCGGAGCGAACCCCCTTCGGGTCGAGGAACTTCTCGAGCTTCACGTTCGCGAGCTCGCGGATTTCTTCTTCGGTGTAGTCCACGCCGCGCTTTTCACGGATGCGCGCGCGGATCTGCCGCATGATCTGTTCGACGTCGACGTTATCGGACCGAATAGAAAGGTCTGACATAGCTTCTCACTTCACCTGAGCGGCCGCGATGGCCGCTACGCCGCCGGCTCACGCCGCCGCCGGCGTTGTACAAATTCCGGAGCCTGTGCGATACA
>Ga0114129_10009634_pt1 | contig 13783 bp, 11 predicted proteins | sample RhiMetdeltSRZDD1_FD_80071 | JGI IMG/M metagenome (GOLD analysis project Ga0114129, IMG submission 80071) | Populus rhizosphere microbial communities from Tennessee, USA - Rhizosphere MetaG P. deltoides SRZDD1 (version 2) (version 2) | ecosystem: Host-associated > Plants > Roots > Rhizosphere >...
CCTGCCGAATCGCAATTTTGTGCTTGTGTGCACGGCGCGATGTGCCCGCACACGCGCAGCCGGGTGATTACGGATCGGGTCTCGGCGATGCAGAATGGTGGCCTGGCACGCGACCTGCCGTGAAAATCCGGCAGCCGCGTCGGGCTCCCTGCCGTGGCATGTCCGCTGCACAGATGCGGCGCGATGTCATTTCGTCCGCGTATCGTCGTGGCAACCCCGCACAGCGCCGAGTCCAAAACTGTTACCGAATGGCTGTTCGCGGAAGGCTTCGAGCCCGTCCGGCTGACAGATGCGGCCCGTCTCACCGAAGAATTGTCGCAGGCCCGTCTCGATTTGCTGGCGGTCGATGCGTCGTTCGCACCAGCCGCGATCGAGGCGGTACGTCCACATCATCCACAGTTGCCGATCGTCGTCTTTGGTGATGCGGATCGTGCCGCCGAAGCGCGGGCCAGGGCCTGCGGCGCGGTGTATCTGACACGGCCGTTGGCGCGCGATCTTCTGGTGTGCACGGTCTCGCTGGCGATTTCTGAGCCGCGTCCGCTTCGTCGATCCGAGCGCAAGCCGACGCGGTTGTTGGTCGTCGCGCACGGAGTGCCGTCGCAAATCATCGACGTCAGCAAGGAAGGCCTGCGGCTGGAGCTGCCCAAGCGCGGCGGGGTACCGCCGCCGATCTTCGACGTGCAGGTGCCGATGCTGGGCATGGCGCTCAACGTCCGGCGTCTCTGGTCGGCGGACGCTCCGGCGTTGGTGCGCGACGGGGTGTGGTACGGCGGCGAGCTCTCCAACAATTCCCGCCGTGTCGAACTGGCGTGGTTCACACTTGTCGACGAGCTGTCGACGAAGCGCACGTCGCTCGACGGTCGCTAGGCCGCAGTCAGAATCTCACTCCAAAACGGAGATCGTCGTCGGACCCGCCTTTTGCAGCGGCCAGGTCGCGCGATTAACCCGAGTTCGATCGATAACTCTCCGACCAGTAATCGTTGATAGACCTCTCGCGCTCGCGGACCTGCGCGAGCGCCTCGTGGGCGGCGGCTGACAGCGCGCCCGCCGGATCGGGTCCACGCGCGAACGCCGCCACTGCCCGTTCGAGGTAGGCCTTCGCTTCCTGCAGGCCGCGCGGGTCCAGCATGTCCCCGCCATTCTGCGCCGCCAGGACTCTTCCGAGATTGTGCAGGTTGCGGGCGGTCTCGGGATGTGACTCCCCCAAGAGTTCCTGGCGGATTGCCAATGCCTTCTTGAAGTACTCCAGCGCTGCGGGGTAGTTGGCCTTGCGAATGGCAAACTCGCCCAGGCTGTCGAGCGCCTCGGCGACGCGGGGGTGCCGTTCAGGAAACATCCTCCGCACGATCGCCAGCGCGCGCAGCAGATACTGCTCCGGATCGTTGTTGAGCATTCCTCCCGTATAGCGTCCACGGGGGCGCACATCCGGGGGTCGTGGGCGATCCACCAGCAAAAAGGCGAGATTGTTCAGGCTCGCGACGGTCTCGGCGTGCTCCTCGCCGTGAACCTTTACGTTGATGCTCAACGCTTCCTCGAAGTACGCCTGCGCAGCAACCGTGTCGCCTCGATCTTTCCGCACGAACGCCAAGCTGTTGAGACTAACGACGGTGCTGAGAGGTCCCTTGTCCTTGTCTTCGAGGGCACGGCTGATGGCGAGCGCGCGCTCGAAGCACTGCTGCGCCTTTACCAACTCGCTTTGATCCTTGTACGCCAATCCGAGGTTGTTCAGCGCCGCGGCCGTCTCGAGAGCGTCGCCGCCGTGCAGCGCTTTGGTCATATCCAGGGCCCGTTCGAACAGCTTCTGCGCTTCCGGCAGGCCGCCGCGATCCTTGCGCACGAAGCCAAGGTTCGTCAGGATTTCAATCGTTGTCGTTCGCCGCTCGCCTTCCCAGGGGTCGCTGATCTGTAGCGCCGTTCTGAACAGGCGCTCGGCGGCCTCGTAGTCGCCCTGCTCCTTGTACGCCAGCGCAACCTTCTGCATGGCCAGCACGGATTCCAAGTCGTTGCCACCCTCGCGTTCTTTCCAAACGGCAAGCGCCCGTTCGTAAGAATCCCGTGCTCCGCGGAAGTCACCCAAACGCATCAAGTGATCGCCAAGGATCGTGGTCAGTTGTGCGGAGATCTCGTCGCCCCGCTGCAGGGCGACATCGGCCACGGCGCGCAAATGCGGTTGCAGCGCGAGCATCTGCGTGAACGTCTGCTGCTCGATGCAGTCGATCGCGATCGCGAGCATGGCGCGCTCAACCGCGTCGCGAGCCACGGCGTCGCCTGGCTGCGACTGCGCGAACAGCACGAGAAGGCGATGAAGCCGGAGCGCGCCGGTGTCGCCGCGATCGATCAGGCCCAAGGCCACGAGCCTCGCCAACGCATCCTCGGCCTGCAGGACATCATCGAGGCTGTCCTCCGAGAGGGAAACGGTGGACAACAGCAGGCCTCGCGTAATCGGCTCACCCACTGCAAGGTGTGCCGCTCGCGCCCACAGATCGAGGGCAAGGGCGTCTGTCTGGTCTGATGCATCCAGACGCTCGTAACTCATGGCAAACGTCGCGGCGATCTCCTGCACGTGACGTGTCGGGGACAGCTCGGCACTGCTCAGCCATCGACCGTTCAGGACTCCCGGCTGACGTATTCGCTCCAGGTACTGCGCGGGTGACAGTAGAGAGCCGTACTGCGCGAGCACACTGCCGGCTAGATGCAGCGCAAGGGGCAAGTCGCCGAGAACGTCGGCGATTGCCGAGAGAACGTTGCGATCGCCGTCGGATGACCGTAGGTGCAACGCAAGCAATGAGACGCTTTCCTCGCGGCTCAGGACATCGAGCGGCACGAGCTGCATCTCGTAACTGCGTGGCCATGTCGCACGCCGGCTGGTCAACAGCAACCGACAACCGCCAGTCAGCGGCGCCCAGCGTTCGAGGAGCTGCGGATCCTCGCAGTTGTCGAAGATCAACAGGCGAGGAAGAGGACTTGCCCAAGCGGCAAGCACTGCCTTGACCTGATCGTCGAGAGGGAGTGTTGCGAAATCAGGACGAAGATCGAGGTGACCGACGCCACCGCACGCTGCGACCTCGCGTGGGACGGTGCGACTGTCGGCAAACGCCATCCAGAAAACGCCGCCTGCGAAATACTGCCCGTAGCGCTGCACGAACTCGCTGGCAAGCTGCGTCTTGCCGTTGCCGCCCAGACCTGTGACGGCGGTGGTCCGTCCGCTCTTCAGGCTCGCAGCCAGGACACCGAGTTCCCGTTCCCGCCCGACAAAGAGCGGATTTCGTCGGAGGGTCAACCTGGAGGTCGGCGGTACGGCCGCCGGTTCGGGCACGCAGTCATCAGGCAGCGTGGACAAGAGCGCCGTTGCTGCGGTGAGCTCGGCCGGATCCAGGGCTCGCGGCGCGACGCGTTCATAAACATTGACAATGGCAGTGCCCCCCGCAGCCGCTTGCGCGATGTTGTTGCCGATCGCGATCTGAGTGAGCCCGCGCTCGTCGCTCATGGCTGCGCCACTCGTGTGGTGTGAAGGCTAGGTACCCGCCGACTTGTTGATGATGACCTTCGCCGTGCTGTGGCGATCGGCCTGGGCGATGTAACTGCCGACAGCGTTCTGCACGTGCTGCTGGCCGCCAGGTATTTCCTTGAGCCGTTCGATAAGGGCTTGCGCCGCCTGCCGAACTTCCGGGTCCTCATCGGCGCCCGCCGCTTGCACCTCTTCGTTCAGCGTGATCTGTCTGCCTTCAGATGCCGGGGCGGCTTCGAGATTCTCGACAGCCTTGACGACTTGACTGCCACTGCCGAACTTTCTCTGCAGAAGCCCCTTGAGCGCCTGGTAGGCGTCGACGAGCACGCTCTCGCCGACCGCGGTGGCGCTTTTGGCGACGCCGGCGGCGAGTGCCGCGACGATCGCAGTGGTGGTGATCGGGTCCATGGCTTACTCCAGGTGCAATCAGGGTTCAGGGTTCGTAACCCCAGATTGTTTCGCGCCTTGCGGTTGCGAATCCTGATTGATTCCTTCGGGTTTTCTGAAAAGATGTCGACCGCGCTTCCCGCCGTTCCTCGTAGAAGAACTGGCGGCGCTCCGGGCGGATGGTGGTCGCGGTTCAGTCGGGCCTCCATCCGCACGGCCTGCATGATGCAGCTCAGTGCTGTTGGTCTTCCTCCGCCTTGATCTTCACCGTCGTCCGCATCCACGGGTGGATGCAGCACTGGAAGTTATGCGTGCCAGGCTGAAGCCCCTCGACCTTCAATTCGGCTCCGGGAGCGAGCGTGGTCGCCATGGCCGCCGGGGCGGGACTGAGCGTACCGTCGGCGTTCACGATCGCGCACTCCGGTGCAAGCCCGGCGCCCTGCGGGTTAAGTGCCGCGATAAAGCCGCCACCAAAGCTCGCAACCTTTGTAAACGTGTGTCCACGCCCGCCGGTGTTCTCGGCGCGGATGTCCGGCTGGAATTGCTCGGCCACATACGGCGGGACGATCCGCCACGAGGGATGGCCTGGATAGCGGTTCGCATTGGCCGCGGCGAACTCGGCGCGCGTCACTTCACCGCTCTCGCGGAGGCACCCGCCAGCCCCCCAGGCAGCGTCGTTAGGGTCACAGTTGTCTGTAACTTCGAACCTCTTACCGGAGTAAGCCGACACCCCGACCACGAGCACCACGAGAAATGTAACGCCAAGCGTCCACCGAGTAATGATGCGTAGCATACGCTCAACCTCCCGAGCAGCTGGCAACCGGCCAGCAAGCGGTGAACGGGACGTCGTTCGGTCTGAGCGATACACTCTCACCAAACCCCCAAGGGAATCCTTCGGGCATTCTTCGGTTTGTCTGAATTGCATTGGTCATTACGCATCGTCCTTCTCGACGCGCAGCCCAGGCCGGTCCTGCTGACCTGGCGAGTATTTATCCCAAACAACCCCGCCGCGTGGCCGTTTCGTCTAAGCTGACGACATGGTCAGCACAATTGCGCGGGAGGTCCGGTTCGCTCTGCGAGGCCTGCTGAGGGATCGCGGTTTCGCCGTCACCGCGCTGCTGTCGATTGGCCTTGGCGTCGGTGCTAACGCCGCCATCTTCTCCCTCGTCGATCAGGCGCTCTTCAGGGTGCTGCCGGTCCGCGATCCGGCGCGCCTAGTTCTGCTGGACTGGCGGGGTTCGTTCGTCGGGCATGGATGGGGCAGCGACAATCTGATGTCGCATCCTTTCTACAAGGACCTTCGCGACGGGACGGACGTCTTCGAGGGCGTCTTCGGCCGCGCACCGACGTCGGTGAACCTGGCATTCGAGAACAGCGCCGAACCGGTCGGAGCCGAGATCGTGACCGGGTCGTACTTTTCCGTGCTCGGTGTTCGTCCGTGGCTCGGACGCCTGATCAGCGAGGCCGACGACCAGCAGCGCGGCGCGCATCCGGTCGTGGTCCTGTCGTTCGATTACTGGCGAGCTCACCTCGGCGCGCGTGCCGACATCGTCGGGCGCACGGTGCTGATCAACACCCACCCGATGACAATCATCGGCGTGGCCGCTCCGGGATTCCACGGCATCGACTGGGGCGCGGTGCCCTCGCTGTGGATTCCGACGATGATGAAGCGAGAGGCGACGCCCGATTTCGACTGGCTCGACGATCGCCGCGGGCGGTGGATGCACGTGTTCGGCCGTTTGAAGCAGGGCGCATCAATCGAGAGCGCGCAGGCGACGCTACAGCCGTGGTTCAAAGCGATGCTCGAGAGCGACACGCGGCGTGAGGACTGGCCGACGGTAACCGCGGACCAGAAGCAGCGCTACCTGGCCTCGTCGCTCGCGCTGATCCCGGCGGCGAACGGGCGATCCGATTTGCGCGGACGTCTGGAGCAGCCGCTTCTCGTGCTGCTTGGAGCGACGGCGATCGTGCTGGTCCTGGCGTGCGTGAACGTCGCGAACCTCTACCTCGCGCGCGGGTTTGCGCGGCGACGTGAAACTGCGCTTCGACTGGCGCTCGGCGCCTCGCGCGGTCGCATCGTGCGGGAACTGCTCGTGCAGAGCCTGATCCTGGCCGTCGGCGGGGCTGCGCTCGGTCTCTTGATTGCGCCGGCCGTGATTCGCGTGCTGGTGTCGTTCCTCCCGAGCAATACCTCCGGAATCGATCTCGTCACGGACGTCAACCTTCGGGTCTTGGTCTTCGCGCTCGCAGCGGCGTGCATTACCGCGCTGCTCTTCAGCCTGGTTCCCGCCTTCCGCGCGGCGCGCGCGCATCCCTCGCTGGCGTTGAAAGAGGAATCCTCGGCGGTCAGCGCAGGCGTGGGGCTGCGCAAGATCCTCGTAATTGGCCAGATTGCGCTGGCGCTGGTGCTGCTCATCGGGGCCGGCCTGTTCGTGCGGACGCTGGCCAGTCTACGCGCGAAGGGGCCCGGCTTCGCAACCGCGAACACGGTCGTGCTGCGCATCGACGCCGCGCGAAGCGGCTACGACGCCCAGCGCACCTCGAGGTTGATGCGCTCGCTGCTCGACACGTTCCGGGCGCTCCCGGAGGTCGAACACGCGTCCATCTCGGTGGCCGAGCTGCTCGCCGGCGGCAGCTGGAATCAACAGGTCACGATTGACGCCGGGCGGCGGTTCGTGACCGACCGGGTCGTTCACTGCAACGCGATCAGCCCGGGCTTCTTCGATACGCTCGGCGTGCCGATGCTCGCCGGCAGGGACTTCAGCGATCGCGACGCGCGCGAAGACTCCGCGATCGTGACGATCCAGGCGAGCGAGGCCTTTCCATTCCGATCCGCGATCATCAACGAGAGCCTGGCGCGGCGCTACTTCGGCAACGCCGATCCGATTGGAGCCCGCCTCGGACTGGGCAATCAGCCCGATACCCCCACTGACGTCACGATTGTCGGCGTCGTGAAGACGTTCAGCTACCGCGGGATCCGCCAAACCGACGACCAGATCTTCTTCCCGATGTTCGAGACGTCGATGGGCGGCGGTGCCTTCTGGATCCGCACGCGGGTCGACGCCGAAGCGGCGTTCCCCGCGATTCGCGGCGTCGTGCGGGCCGAGGATCCGACGCTGCCGATCGCGCGGATGATCACCGTCGACGACCAACTCGATCGCCTGCTCGCGAACGAACGCCTGCTGGCGATGCTCGCCACGGCGTTCGCCGGCCTGGCGATCCTGCTCGCGGTCGTGGGCGTCTACGGTGTGCTGGCCTTCGTCGTGGCCAATCGAACCCGGGAGATTGGCATTCGAGTGGCGCTCGGCGCTACACGCGGATCAGCGGTCTGGCTGATTCTCCGGGACGCGATAGTGATGCTCGGCGGCGGAATGCTGATTGCCCTGCCGGCAGTGTGGCTGCTCGGCCGGCTGATCGGAAGCCAGCTGTTCGGCGTGCAGCCGACCGACTGGCCGACGATTGCCGGCGCGACGTCGCTCATCGCCCTGGCCGCCTTGGCCGCCAGCGCACTCCCCGTTCGTCGCGCGACCGGGATCGATCCTATTCGCGCGCTCCGCTCGGAATAGGCCTACTTCTTCATCGTTCGATCAAGCGCGATACGAGGTTGGCCACCAGCGGCGTGCTACCGCAGTTGCAGAGGACCACGATGTTCTCCTGCGCTTCGCGATCAACCGTGCGGAGGCCGGCTGAGGGCCATGACCAGCGCGACCAGTGCTCCGCCGAGGCACATACCAGTGCCGATCAATTGAACGATGTCGACAGCGCGAACAGTCGCCAAGCTGGGTCTTCCTAGCATGCGCATTAAGCTGATGAGCCCGAAGACGAGCAGGACGAAGAACACGCGCAAGAGCCTTCGGCGATCAGTCATAGGCGAAACGGATCGTTGCCTGTCGATGGACACTCGAATCCACGTCACTGCCGGATCGCAATGCACCGCAGGGCTGACGTATCCGACTGCGGCTCGGTCACCGTGACCGATCCCACTTCGAGCACGGCCGTCCGGCACACGCGCGTGCTGCTTTGCGGGACGACGAACGTCGTGGACAGCAGGAAGAAGTCGCCGCCCCTCGCCACCGTCAACGGCGTCGTGGTCGTGACGATGCCGACCTGGTCGGTGATGCGCAGGCTCAATCGGGCGGTGTCCGCCGAGGCGACTGAGTAATAGCCCTGCAGCCACATCGTGACAGTCGTCCCCGGCCTGAACTCGCCCTGTTCGGCGGCGGCCTTGACGCGCAGCGCGTCTTCGGCGGTGACCACAACCGATGCGCTCGCCTCCCTGCCGCGATACGACGCCGCGATACTGGCCTGACCCGGCGATCGTCCGTTGACGACCCCGAGCGTGTCGACAGTGACGAGATCGGGACGCGTCGACGTCCAGGCAACCTCGAACGACACGATCGGCGCCTGCCCGGAGCGCATGCGCGCCACGGCAATGCACGGTTCCTTCTCGCCAATCAGGAGAGATGTCGGGCAGGACAGATCGAGTGACACGACTTCACTACCCCCGATGCCGCCCGGCATCGTCGGTGACGGGCTGCCGCTGCTGCCGCAAGCCGCGAATGCCAGAGCGGCTCCGACCGCCAGGACGTGACGCGCGCCAGGATTGGCCATACTACTCTTTGCTCCGCAACCAGAGCGCGGTCCGATGTGCTTCAGTCGTGCACGCGCAGTCTGCCTGTAACCGGTTGGCGTCCGATGACCCGCATCGACCAACACGGGCTGGCGACACACGCGCGGCAGCTCTCCACCGACGCTTCAAGGGCATCCCGGATACGGCTGACACGAATCGAGAGCGCGTTCGTCGTGATACCAAGTCGTTTCGCTATGTCGCGGCGGCGCTCGATTCGCTGACGACGGGCGTCGCGATAATACTCAATCACCAACGCGCGCTGATCAGGCCGCAATTTCTGCAGGCCGCGCTCGAGGCACTCGAGCCGTTGCTCCTGGATCCCGATGGTTTCCGCAGGCTCGAGGCTCCGGGCTAATGTCGTCGGAACGTCACGGCTCCATGATGTCTCGTCAAGGCGTCGCTGTTTGTGCTCGCGGCGGAAGTCCTCGAGCAAAACCAACCTCGCCACCGTATAGCAATACTTCGCTGGTGGCCTAGTTGCGATCGCGCCATCTTTTTCCAGCGTGCTGGCGATCCGATCGAGGGTCTCGTCGGCCAAGTCCTCCGCTGTCGGGCGATTCCGCCGATCGAAATAGGACACTAGTCGGCGGCGCATTTCAAGATACTTCTCGCCGCGAGAGTCAATGCCGTTATCCAACCATTGGAGCAAACGATTAAATGCCGACGTGGTCGGCGCTTGCTCCTCTGGAACGAGGTCCTGTATAGCCACGTACACACTCTTCTCTGGTTGCGGCGAGAAGGACCGCTTTTCGTAACACGTTACGCGTGGCGTAAACGTCGTCTTATTCAGTTGCCGCGATCTCTATCGCTGCTCTGCTGCTATGTCCTTGATGGCGGCCGCAAACTTTACATGTGCCGCGGGATCCACAGGCCGATGCCTGATCCTCGTGCTGGCGGGGTCTTTACCAAGAAAATTGTCGCCCTTCCAGTTCCTGGATGGCCTGACTGGCCTGGGCGCGAACCCGCCGCCGCAGTTTGGACACACGTTCTCGAGGACGCTCTCAACGCACCGTGCACAGAATGTGCATTCGTAGGTGCAAATGCGCGCTTCGAGTGAGTCGGGCGGCAGGGCTTTGTTGCATTGTTCGCATGTTGGGCGGAGTTCGAGCATCGTGGGTCCTCATCAATCACCTTTGCAAGGGGTTCAGCGTTCGCTGAATGCTGGCGAGGTGGTGATAACTGTGCCGGATGGCGTGATCCTCGAGCATGAACTGACACGTCACCGGAGCATTCGAGTAAAGCGATGCGGCGGCAGAACGATCGAGCTCCTCGTCGCTGAGAGCCCTGATGACCGTCGCGGCCACGGCGCTGTTGCGCCGGAGCAACTCGAGTGCCGCGTCTTGCGTGACGCTGTCGTGCTCCGTGGCGTGTGCGGCATTCATGGTGTGGACGTCATCCATCGTGACGCCGACGATCGGCTTGCCTCCGGCAAGCGTCTGTGCCAGCTGGATCTCGAGCGGGTAGACGCTCGCGACATGATGCACGACCACGCCGATCTTGCGGCCATCCCCGAGAACACGGGTTCGCCACTGTGCGTTGGTGAGGGAATTCGCGAGCGTGGCCAATGCGCGGGCACCGTGTTCGAGACGATCGGCAAGCGCATGGGCACGTTGATTGGCGGAAGGCGCACGCTCCGGCGTGATCATAGACTTCTCCTTTTGGCTCTCTGCCGACGCCTCATTGCGCGGCATATTCGTCACCATACGAGAGGCCGCCGCATCAGGGCCATGCGCGGGCGTCCGATTCATGCAGCTGAGCGTCTGCCCACGACGCAGGCGTGCTCTCTCGTCCGAAATGCGTGCTCGTGCGTCCGGCAGAGCACGAGTCGACAATGACGACCGACGTCCTTTCGGACGTGCTTGGCGCGGTTCGTTTGACCGGAGCGGTGTACTTCGACTTCGAGCTGAGCTCTCCGTGGGTGGTGGAAGCCCCGCCGTCGCGGGAGATCGTCGGGAAGGTGATGCCGGGCTCTCAGCGCGTGATCGAATACCACCTGATCGCGCGCGGCACGGGCTGGGGACATACCGTCGGCCAGGAGCCTTTCCGGCTGCGGGAGGGCGATCTCATCGTCTTTCCCCAGGGCGATGCGCACGTCTTATCGAGCGCGCCGGGAATGCGGGCCGCCCCTGACATGGAGGCGTTCGCGCGTGCGTCGACGGCCCTACCGATGTTCTACGAGCTCGGTGGTGGCGGGCCCGAGCGCGCGCGAATCGTCTGCTGTTTTCTTGGCTGCGACGAACGGCCGTTCAACCCGTTGCTCATGGCGTTACCGTCGGTAATACATCTCTCGGCGGCGGGCCCGGAGGCGACAAACGGATGGCTCGGCACGCTTCTGAGCATCGCCGCGAAGGAGTCGGGCAGCGGGCGGGCGGGTGGCGAGAATGTTCTTGCGCGCATCTCGGAACTGATGTTTGTGGAGACGATCCGGCACTACCTCGAGAGGCTGCCGGCCGCCGAGACGGGTTGGCTCGCAGGATTGCGAGACCCGATGATCGGTCAGGCGTTGGTCGCACTGCATCGCGAACCGCGCAAGCCGTGGACCGTCGAACGGCTTGCGCGAGTCGTGGGCCTGTCGCGGTCCGTCCTCGCGGAACGATTTACGGTCATGATCGGTCAACCGCCGATGCAGTATCTCGCCTTATGGCGCATGCAGCTCGCGTCGCGTTTACTACTCGACGGGGACCCGGTGGCGTCGGTCGCCAGCGCAATCGGCTACGAATCGGAGGCGGCGTTCCGCCGTGCCTTTAAGAGGCTCGTCGGTCGACCTCCGGCGACATGGCGGCGAGGCGGCTGAACGACAGACCATCCTGAGCTCCAAAACCTTCGTGTGTTTCTCGTGGCGACCAGGGATGCCGGTACGGGCAGCGTACGAGTCGCGTGCGGACACTGTGGGTAGCCACCAGCCCACGCGGCCCTCATACTGACTGCATGGGCTGCATGGAACTCTGGCGACGCGATCGTTCTTTCGATGGACTGAATGTGGTTTTGTCACGAATCCTTCCGAGGGATGCATGAACTCTCCGAGCGCAAGCGGACTGGACGGCATCGTCGTCGCCCAGACGGCGTTAAGTGAAGTCGATGGCGAGCGAGGCAAGCTCGTGATACGCGGCTACACTGTCGAGGACTTGGTCGAGCGGGCCACGTTTGAGGATGTCTGCGGGCTCCTGTGGAACGCCGCGTGGCCATCGCCCGGCGAGCGCGAGGCACTACGCGCGGCGCTGTCGGAAGCGAGGCAGCAGGCATTCACACTTGTGAGCTCGCTCGTCGAAGCATTGAAGTCGACCGACGGCATGGAAGCGTTGAGAGCTGCCGTGGGCCACTTGCGGGCGGCGGATCAGCACGGCGATCGGTTGCGCCTGACAGGGGCGATACCCGTGTTTGCCGCGGCTTGGGCGCGTGAGAAGTCCGGTCAACCATTGGTGCCCCCGCAATCTGGTCTCTCACATGCTGCCGATTATCTCCAGATGTTGACCGGCCAGTTACCGGAAGCGCCCCGTGTCGCCGCGCTTGACGCATACCTCTGCTGCGTTGTCGATCACGGCATGAATGCATCAACCTTCGTGGCGCGTGTCGTTGCGTCGACGGGATCGGATCTCGTGAGTGCGGTTGTGGCCGCGATCGGCGCCCTGAAGGGGCCACTGCATGGTGGGGCACCCGGACCAGTACTCGACATGCTCGACGCCATCGGTCATCCAGGGCACGCTCGCGCCTGGCTCGAAACGGCGCTCGCAGCCGGTCGCCGCGTCATGGGGATGGGCCACCGCATCTATCGTGTCCGGGATCCGCGTGCAGCTGCCTTGGAACGTGCTATGTCGGTGCTGGAGCGCACCGATGCCCATAGTGAGCGCCTCGCGTTGGCACGAGCGGTAGAACGTGAAGCCGAGCAGCTGCTCGCCGAGCGGTATCCTGAGCGAAGTCTGCGAGCCAATGTGGAGTTCTATACAGCCGTCTTGCTGGAAGCGATCGGCATACCACGGACGCTCTTCGCGCCAACGTTTGCCGCATCACGGGTCGCGGGATGGTGTGCACACGTCGATGAGCAGCGCCGTGTCGGCCGCCTGATACGGCCCACCTCGACGTACGTCGGACCTGCGCCGGCTGTCGAGAGTGCGCCGATATAAGCGCGTTCTCGACGAATGTCACGTTTCCTCGACAGACCGTTTCTGCAGGACTCCATCGATGTCCTTCAGCAACGCGTCGATCGAAGTCTTGCGGCCCCTTCCGTACGCGACGGCCCACCGATCCGGACCGAGGCGTGCACGGGCCTGTCGTTCCGCCTGTTCTCGGAGAACGTGCACCGGGGGATCGACAATCGTGGCGCCCGTCGTTTCAGTGACAGCGTCACGTGCGCCGAGGATCCTCGCCACCCACCCGTCGTCGCCCTTGAGTGCGGCCGCGGCGGCGAGCGGGACCAGCATGTACAAGAAATTCCACTTGTCTTGGAGATTCCGGATGTGTGTGAGGCTTTCGCGCGCTACTGCGATTGCCTCATCGGGATTCCCGCGTTGCACCGAAAGAATGGCGCGGATATACAGCCCCAGCAACAGGGACCACGGACCGGCGTGTCGAAGCGCAGAGACGGCCTCAGCGACCAGACGCTCCGCCTCACCGGCTTGGCCCTTTGCAAGGGCTACCCAGGCCATCGCCGATAGCACCTGCCCCGTGCCCCACGCATTCCCCGCCGACTTGAACCCTTCAACACTGCGCGTAAAGTGGGCTCCCGCCGCATCGAGATTGCCTAATGCATATTCGACGTGTCCGAACACAAACTCAGCATGCACGACTGAGCCAATGTCGTCGGTGCCACGGGCGAGCGCCAGGGCGCGCGTCAGGTCGGTGCGTGCGTGCTCGAATTCTCCTTGTATGTACCGCATTCCAGCCGCTCCGAGCAGCGCCCTCGACTCGGCACCTGGCGCAAGCGACGGCAGGGTCAGAATCTGCCCATACCATCGCAGGCCTTCGACGGCGTGGCCGCGGATGGCCCAGAACCACAGCAGTCCCCACGCGATGTCGGACGCCTCGCCCGGACGGCCGCGCTCGATGAGCCACGTCAGCGCGCCGCGGTAGTTCTCGAGATCGTCGCGCACGCGATCCAACCATTCGGCCTGTGCCGGCCCCATTAGCCCCTCCACCGCGAACGAGGCCTCACCAGAGCAATAGCGCGCCAGCCCCTCCAAAGCGTCCTCGCGCTCACCCGACGCTGTGAGTTCGAGCTCCGCAAATGCCCGCACTGTTTCGAGCATCTGGTACAGCGGACG
>Ga0114129_10009635_pt1 | contig 13780 bp, 14 predicted proteins | sample RhiMetdeltSRZDD1_FD_80071 | JGI IMG/M metagenome (GOLD analysis project Ga0114129, IMG submission 80071) | Populus rhizosphere microbial communities from Tennessee, USA - Rhizosphere MetaG P. deltoides SRZDD1 (version 2) (version 2) | ecosystem: Host-associated > Plants > Roots > Rhizosphere >...
ATATTCCTTGACGAGATCGGGGATATTCCCATCGAGCTGCAGCCCAAGCTGTTGCGTGTGCTCCAGGAGCGAGAATTCGAGCGGCTGGGAAGCACACGGACTATTCATACCGATGCCCGCCTGGTCGCAGCCACCAATCGCGACCTCCGGAAGATGGTTGAGCAGCGAAAATTTCGCGAAGACCTGTTTTACCGACTGAATGTTTTTCCTATTAACGTTCCAGCCTTGCGGGAACGTTCGGAAGACATTCCATTGCTGGTGCATCATTTTGCTCAGCGTTTTGCCCGCCAGATGAACCGGACAATTGAAACGATCCCCGGCGAAACAATGGTGGCTTTAACGCGATATCCGTGGCCGGGCAACATTCGTGAGCTTCAGAACGTGATCGAACGGGCTGTGATTGTCTGTGAAGCCGAAACCCTTGTGATCGACAAGAACTGGCTCTCTCTCAACACGGTCAAGACTCCGGCGCTGAGCAAGCCGCTTTCAGAGGAACTTGTCGATCGAGAGAGAGAAAGAATCGAGGCCGCGTTGGCCGAAACCGGAGGGCGTGTGTCGGGACCCTTAGGTGCCGCCGCCAAGCTCGGCATCCCGCGATCGACTCTGGACTCAAAGATCAGGTCATTGAAGATCAACACGCATCGCTTCAAAACCGCCTAACTCCGAAAATCTCTTCTTCTAATTCCTTACCGAATTTTCGGAAATTTCCGAAAAGTCGGCATCGCGTCGCCTACTGATTCCAATTTTTTCAATCGCTTACGATTGGTGTTCGTCTTGCACTGCTCCAAGCATGCGCTGAACGCCCAAATCGATGTTTAAGATTCAAAGATCAGCGGATGAAAACTTTGTTGTCTTTACTCTGAGCGGACGAATCAAGGCGGCGAGTCTGGCGGAGTTGCAAAAACTCCTGGAATCCGAAGCGCATGATCAAAGCATCCTTCTAGATTTGACAGAGGTGAAACTCGTGGATCGCGACGTGATTGGGTTTCTGGCTAGTTGCGAAGTGAAAGGCGTCAAGCTCGTGAATTGCCCGACATATATCCGGGAATGGATTAAAGAAGAAGCTTCCCAAGCAAAGGGGCGTTGAGCGGTAAGTACTTTCTATCAGGTGGTTCGTTGGACCAAAGTAATTCGAGACTGATCGCGTTATCGAGGGCTAGAGGGCCGTCAAGGCGCGCCAACGTGCTCACTGTGCCGGATCTCGAAGCTGGCAATATGCTTGCTAAAAGTCTGTTGTTTCTCGCGGGCGTCGATGCCGCGGGGATCGTGTTCGGCACGCGCGTGCCGGTCATTCTAACGAGCCGGATTCGGTGATGACGCGCTACGCATCATGCGCGGTCGCCGTACTCGTGACGGATGCCCGGCGTGCACACAGCAGCAAGGCGGCTAGCTGACCATGGATGCGATCGCCGTTCTCAATGCCGGCTCATCGAGCATCAAATTTTCGCTCTTCGTCGCGCGCGGCGACGCTCTCGAGTTGGACATTCACGGTCAAACCGAAGAGCTCTACACCGCGCCTCGGTTCCTCGCGAAGGACGCTGTCGGACGTATTCTTGAGGAGAAGTCCTGGGGCGACGGCGTAACGCTCCGGCACGAAGGAGCGCTCGATCATCTCTTTACTTTTCTAAGGGGGAGCGTCGCCAACCATCGGGTTGTCGGCGTCGGTCATCGCATAGTTCACGGCGGTCCCGACTATTCGCTGCCGGTCCGTGTTGATGCGTCTGTGCTAGCTAAGTTAGAGAAGATCATTCCGCTCGCGCCGCTCCACGAGCCGCACAATCTCGCGCCAATCCGGACGCTGCTAGCGCGCTTGCCGGAGCTGCCGCAGGTCGCATGCTTCGACACCGCGTTCCATCGCGCGCAGCCGCCGGTGGCGCAGGCTCTCGCGCTGCCCAAGGCCATTACCGATCGTGGCGTGCGCCGATACGGCTTTCATGGTCTTTCCTACGAATACATAGCGAGTGTGTTGGCCCAACATGACGCTCGCGCCGCACGCGGCAAAACCATCGTGCTGCATCTCGGCAACGGGTCGAGCATGTGCGCGATGGCGGACGGTCAAAGCGTCGCAACGACGATGAGCTTCACGGCAGCCGATGGTCTCCCGATGGGCACGCGCTGCGGCAGTCTCGATCCCGGCGTGATGCTTTATCTGATGGACGAGCTGCACATGGACGCGCGCGCAATCGAAAAACTCATTTATCAGCAATCCGGCCTCCTAGGGGTATCTGGCATTTCGAGCGATATGCGCGCGCTCCAAGAAAGTTCTGATCCGGCGGCAAAGGCCGCCATCGATCTCTTAATTTACCGGATCGGACGCGAGCTCGGCTCCCTCGCCGCAGCGCTCCGAGGCCTCGATGCCATCGTGTTCACGGCCGGCATTGGCGAGCACAGCGCGAGTTTGCGCGAACGTGTCTGCCGGGACGCCGCATGGCTCGGTGTTGAAGTTGATCCAAGCGCCAATGAAGCCAACGGGCCGCGAATCAGCACGGCCACTAGCCGTGTGACGGCATGGGTGATCCCGACCGACGAGGAGCTGATGATCGCGCGGCACACGCGAAGTGTTCTGGGGAAGAGCTGACAGAGCTCGCCAAACAGAGGAGACTCTCGATGAGTTTGATCCCGAAGGACATGACCCGGTTTACAAGGCCACGATCGCCAAGGGCACGAATGCGCTCAGGTGGCAGCGGGCGGAGTATGTCGATCTACTGGCGATTCACTCGCTTGATCGTTTTCTCGGCGATCTCGCGATTTCAGTTTACAAGCGCTGACGGGCTCTCTGTGCAGAATCATGAGCACATGAAGAACCACCCGTTTCTGCGGGTGACGTTATCCGGATGAGTGCTGAACTTTCAGCGATAAGCGGATAATCCGAGTTTGAAGAGAGAAAAAGATCATGAGTAATACACGACACGTTGCAATTGTCGGTGCAGGATTTGGTGGCTTGGGAGTGGCCGAGCAATTAGACCATGTCCCTGTCGAGGTGACTTTAATCGACCAGCACAACTACCATACTTTCCAGCCCTTGCTGTATCAGGTTGCGACCTCTTTGCTAAACGCTGAAGACGTCGGTGCGCCTGTGCGCAGCATTTTTCGACATCAAGAGAACGTAACGTTTCGCATGGCAACGGTGACCAGGGTTGATGTGCAGGGTCATAAGATCCAACTGCAAGACGGCAAGCAGATCTCTTACGACTACCTCGTTCTGGCGGCAGGAGCGACTGTCAACTATTTCAACACTCCGGGGGCAGCCGAGCATGCGTTTCCACTCTACACCATGATGAATGCGGTCAAGCTCCGCAACCGAATTTTGGAGCGATTTGAAGCGGCCGACCGCGACCCCACTCTGATTGAAGACGGCGCGCTCAATTTTGTTATTGTCGGCGCCGGGCCGACGGGCGTTGAGACGGCAGGCGCGCTCTCAGATCTGTTCTACAATCTTCTCCCTCGCGATTACCACCAGCTCGCCACACAAAAGGCACGGGTAATCATTGTGGACAGGGGGAAAGAAGTGCTCGCCCCGTTCAAAGACAATTTGCGTGCTTATGCCAAAGAAGAGCTTGAGCGGCGTCGAGTTGAAGCGCGCCTCGGGGAAGCGGTCGCAGAGGTTGGACCCACCTGCGTGCGTTTGAAGTCGGGCGAAGCAATCAAAGCTCATACCGTAATCTGGGCCGCGGGTGTGCGAGTCAACCCGCTCGCAGATCTGCTGGGATTACCGCAGGGACATGGCGGACGCATTAAACTGAATCCCGATTTGAGCGTGCCGGATCACCCGGACATTTTCGTCGTGGGGGACATGGGTGAAGTGGCCTCCGAGGGAAAAGTTCTGCCGCAACTCGGATCGGTGGCGATGCAGTCGGGAGAACATGTTGGGCGCCAGATAGCCCGCCGCTTACACGGCGAGCCGGGTAAGCCATTCCAGTATTGGGACAAAGGATTCATGGCAACCATCGGGCGCGGATCTGCGGTGGTAGAGCTCCCAAACAAGCAAACATTGCATGGCCCATTGGCTTACTTCGCTTGGCTGGGCGTTCACCTGGCGCTGCTGAGCGGAATGCGGAACAGGATCGAAACGCTGTGGAATTGGGGCTGGTCCGCCTTAACGCACGACCGAGCCGCCAGAATTATTATTGATCCTAAGGCTGATGAGGTGAAGCCCGCCTGATGTATTTTACCGACCCTGGACAGGACTTTTTGAAATGAGTCTGAATTGGCTTTGGCTAATTATTAAAAACGCTCTTCAAAGACGAGGCGGGACAAGTTTGTGTTTGGCAGTCGTGGCAATGCTAGAAGCAAGCGCGGCATATGCCGAAGTGCCCACGGTGACAAATATCTTTAAACCGCTGTCCACTCCCGCGGAGTCCATCTATCAAAACGCATCGTTAGTCCTGAGTATTTGTGCGGCGATCTTTTTGGTTGTCGGCGGATTGCTAGCCTACACCATCATTCGGTTCCGACGGCGGCCCGAAGATGAAAGCCGTGAGCCGCCGCAAGTCTACGGCAGCAATCAGATCGAGCTCGCCTGGACCGTAATCCCGGTTCTGATTGTCCTTGTGATTACTCTCGCGACCACGCGCACGATTTACGACGTACAAGGCGCTCTTCCCCCTCCGGATACAGTGAACGTGACCGTAGTGGGTCATCAGTGGTGGTGGGAAATTCGCTACCCGGACCTCGGCATTGTGACCGCGAATGAGCTGCATGTGCCTGTCACCGAGTCGGGTATCCGGCGGCCGACTTTCTTGAAACTCGAGTCGGCGGACGTCGCGCACAGCTTCTGGGTGCCTCAACTCGCTGGCAAAATCGATCTGATTCCCAACCGTCGCAATCAGATGTGGATCGAGCCAACACAACCAGGCACCTACGTCGGCAACTGTGCCGAGTATTGCGGTATGCAGCATGCGCGCATGCTGCTCCGTGTCATCGCGCATACACCGGAAGATTTCGAAAGGTGGGTCGCAGCACAGAAGCAGCCGCCGGTTGATGATCCGCAACTGCGTGCCGGTCGCGATGTTTTCTTTTCGACTTCGTGCATTAACTGTCACGCGATCAAGCAAACCAGAGCGAATGGGCAGTTCGGCCCCGACCTGACGCACTTGATGAGCCGGGAGACTCTCGGGTCTGGAGTGGTGCCAAACACCGTCGAAAATCTGCGTGCGTGGGTGCGTGATCCGCAGCACATCAAACCCGGAGCCCTGATGCCGAACATGCAGTTGAGTGACGGCGAACTGAATCAAATGGTGGCGTACCTATCCAGTCTGAAGTAACGAGGACAAAACATGTCGACTCAAGAGATTGCTCTAACGCCGGCGGCGGAAATTTCTCTTCCACTCACGGCGCGCCTGCATGACCTGGTTCTCACAGTCGATCACAAGAAACTCGGGCTCATGTATATCGGCACTGCCCTGGTCTTTTTCGCTCTGTCAGGATTGATGGCTTTTACGATTCGCATGCAGTTGCTTGTGCCGAATAACGCTGTATTACCGCCGGATGTTTTCAATCGCTTCTTTACGATGCACGGCACGACAATGGTTTTTTTCGTCGGCATGCCGATCATCGCCGGACTGATGAACTATCTCGTGCCGTTGATGATTGGTGCGCGCGATATGGCCTTTCCCCGACTCAACGCGTTCGGCTACTGGATGACCCTCTTTGGCGGCGCCCTGCTTTATTTCAGCTACCTCGCAGCTCCCGGATTGGCGGGCGCCGGTTCTGCGCCGGATGTCGGCTGGTTTGCCTATGCCCCATTGACAGGCCGCGCTTTCTCACGCGGGAGCAGCACGGATTTCTGGATTCTTGGTCTGCTGGTCAGTGGTATCGGCAGCTCCGCTTCGGCCCTGAACGTCATCGCAACCATCGTCACGCTGCGCTGCAAAGGCATGACCTTCATGCGGATGCCGCTCTTTGTCTGGATGGTGCTGATCGTGTCGGGGATGATCCTGCTCGCGATGCCGCCGTTGTCAGCAGCGCAGGTCATGTTGCTTCTAGATCGTTTCCTGGGCGCGCACTTCTTCGATACCCAGGCGGGCGGTTCGGCGGTGCTCTGGCAACACTTTTTCTGGCTGTTCGGACATCCAGAGGTTTACATCCTGATGATCCCGGCCTTCGCCTCTGCTTCGGAGATCATCCCGGTTTTTTCGCGCAAGCCGATCTTCGGCTATCCCGCTATGGTTGCCGCAACCATGCTGATCGGTCTCATCAGTGTGGGAGTCTGGGCGCACCACATGTTCAGTATCGGCATGACGGCGATGAGCAACACGTTTTTCGTGGCGTCGACGCTTCTCGTTGGCGTGCCGACCGGGATCAAGATCTTCAACTGGTTAGGAACACTTTACGGCGGCCAGATCAGGTTCGAGCTGCCTATGCTGTTTTGCCTCGGTTTTCTATTTCAATTCCTCATCGCGGGTTTGACGGGCGTCATGCTGGGTGCAGCGCCGTTTAACTGGCAGTTGACTGATTCATACTTCGTAGTCGCGCACTTCCACTACACGCTGGTCGGTGGCTTTCTCTTCATGATGTTTGCCGCCATCTACTACTGGTACCCGAAGGCGACCGGCCGGATGCTGAGTAAGAATTTAGGCCTGTGGCATTTTTGGCTCTTCTTGATCGGGTTTCATCTTACCTTTGACCCGCAACATATCGCCGGTATCCTCGGCATGCCCCGGCGGATCTACACTTATGATCCGGGTCGCAGTTGGGAAATCTACAACATGATCTCGTCCGTTGGCGCGCTCTTTCAAGCCGCCGGTGTAGCCTGCCTTGTGATCAATCTCCTTCGGTCGCTAAGACATGGCACCATCGCAGGCAACGATCCGTGGGATGCGTGGACGCTGGAATGGTCTACGACCTCACCACCGCCCGAGTACAACTTTGAAATTTTGCCCGAAGTGCGAAGCCGTCGGCCCCTGTGGGATTTGAAGCATCCGGAAGATCCAGACTGGAAATATGAATGAACGATCAATTCTAAAAGGAGTGCAAAATGAAAATTGCAAAATGCAAAATGTTACGGGTCTGGCCTTCCTTGTGCCTCTTCAAATTTGCATTTTCCAATTTGCACTTTGAAATTTGCATTCAGAGATTGAGTGATCATCGTGTTTTTCGTGGCGAAATCTCCTGAGGTATTTGTTAGTGGCAACTGCACATAGTTTCACTTTACCTGCTGAATCGGCTGACTGGGCGCTGCCGTCGCGGCGCAAAATCGGCGTGATCAGTCTCATCGTCACTGAAACTGCGCTCTTTACGATCTTCGCTGTCGCCTACCTGTTTTATATCGGGAAGAGCCTTACGGGTCCTTATCCTGCGCAGGTGCTGGAACCGCCGATTCTGGCGACGATCTCTCTACTCTCAAGTAGCGTCACGATTATGCTCGCTGAACGCGCATTCAGAAGGGAAGCCACTGGAACTTTCAAGCTATGGTGGCTGATCACCATCTTGTTGGCTGTAGTGTTTCTCGGCTGGACAGCTTTCGAATGGCGACGACTGATTTACGAGCACAACCTGACCATCGGGACTAACCTTTTCGGTACGTCCTTCTACTCGCTCGTCGGATTGCACGCGACGCACGTCATTGCAGGTTTGACTTTACTTAGTGTGGTTTTTTGGTTGAGCGTCCGCGGTCTGGTGACTAAGGCTTATTCCGAGCATATCGAGATGATCTCCTGGTACTGGCATTTTGTCGACGGCGTGTGGGTGGTGGTTTTTACGGTCGTGTACATCATCGGCCGTTGAGAGAATTATGTCCCTTGAACCACAAAAACAGATAGAAGCGCCCGCACCGACTCCCTGGCCGATGATTACTGCCTTCGGACTGACGCTCTTAGCTGCTGGAGTGGTCACACACGTGGTCGTGAGCGTTGTCGGACTCATCCTGGTGTTTCGCGGCGCAGTCGGCTGGTTTCGAGAAGTGCTGCCAGTGGAGAAAAAGGAATTGATTCCTGTCGTAGCTGAAGATGTTTATTTGGTCATCAAACCTTCCGCGCGATCGGTAACACACCTAACAGCCGGTGAAGCCAGCCATCGAGTTCGCATCCCTGAAGAGTACCACCCTTACTCGGCCGGGCTCATCGGCGGAATTTTTGGCGGCATCGCTATGGCGGTTGTCGCATGCGCGTACGGAGCGATCTTTCAGCACAGCATCTGGTATCCCATCAATCTCTTGGCCGCCGCGGCCATGCCTTCGTTGGCTAACGCCGATCTTACACAGTTGCGACTTTTCAACGGCACAGGTTTCGTTATTGCTTTGATCAGCCACGGCGTGATCTCGCTCCTCGTCGGTTTGCTCTACGCGGTCCTGTTGCCGATGTTGCCATCGCGCTTCTCGGCGTTTTGGGGCAGCCTACTGGCTCCACTTTTTTGGACTGGCCTGATCAGTGCGACACTAAGGCTGATCAATCCGGCGCTCAACGAACGGATTGACTGGATCTGGTTCATCGCCTCGCAGGTGGCCTTTGGAATGGTGACCGGCTATGTGGTCGCGCATACAAAGACAGTCGAGACTTTACAGACCTGGCCGCTAGCGGCGCGGGCTGGAATTGAAGCTCCGGGAATAAGCTCTGAAAGAAGCGAGGAGCCGTGATGCTGACCAGTCGCCTCTTCAGAGCGAGTACGGCCATGCTCGTGGTTGCTGTGATTGCGAGCTGTGACCGACTACCCGGAAAACCAGACGAAGCAGCGCGCTGGAGACCGCCCGCGGAAGTCATGGACTTCAATCAGCTCTACGCAGAGAACTGCTCCGGTTGTCACGGCGCTGATGGACGTCTTGGCGCGGCGCGCCCGCTCAACGATCCGCTTTATCTTGCTCTCGTGAATGACGAGACCCTGCAGCAAGTGGTCGCGCAAGGTATGCCTAAAACCTCTATGCCTGCCTTTGAGCAACAACACGGCGGCAATCTTACCGACGACCAGATTAAGGTACTCATTGAAGGGATAAGATCTCGGTGGGCGCGCCCCGAGCAATTCAAGACAGTGACTTTACCGTCCCACGGAACTGGGAAAGATTCCCTGCCGGGCGATCCGCGTCGCGGTTTGGTTGTTTACAAGACCTTTTGCGCTCAGTGCCACGATGCAGATGGACGCGGGGTGCGAAAGGGCGGGTTAATTCTAGATCCAAATTATCTGGCTTTGGTTAGCGACCAGTCTCTGCGCACAACGGTGATCGTCGGAAGGGCGGACCTCGAGAAGCCGGATTGGCGCGAAAATGTCCCTGGTCGCGCGATGTCGCCGCAAGAAATATCCGATGTTGTCATCTGGATTGCATCGCACCGAACGGAAAATGATAACTCCCGCGAAGGCGCAAAGACGCAAAGGACGGGGTCACAATAGACCTGTTTCGGATTTTGAATTACTTCCCTCGCCCATTCCGATGGGAGAGGGCAAGGGTGAGGGTACAACGTCATGGCTGGCGAGCAAACTAAAGTACAAGAGAAACCGTTGACGAAAATTCCGACCGGTTCAGAGACTTCCCGACGGAGATTTCTTTTTCAGTTAGGTATGGGGCTCAACGTTATCGCGGGAGCGCTGCTTGCTCTTCCCGTGATTGGCTACGTTTTCTCTAGTTTTCGTCAACGACAGCCGTATCAATCGTGGATCACGCTCGGTCCAGTCGAAAGTTTTCCGGAAAATCGCACGCGGCTCGCGACGTATCGAAATCCTTTCACACGGCCCTGGGATGGGGCAACCGCAAACATTCCATGTTGGGTGCGGCGCCAGGATGGAGATACCTTTCAGGTGTTCGCGATTAATTGCACGCACCTCGGCTGTCCGGTGCGCTGGTTCGAGCAGTCGCACTTGTTCATGTGCCCATGCCACGGCGGCGCGTTCTATGAAGACGGTTCCCATGCTTCCGGTCCGCCGCCGCGCGGTCTGTATCAATACAAATACAAGATTGAGAACGGTCAACTCTGGGTGCGTGGCGGACGGCTGCCGACGCTGGCCGAACCGCTGTGAGGCAGAAGACGGGAGTACTGGACTGATGGAGTAATGGAGCGATGCGTTTAAACCCAGTACTCCAATACTCCTCTACTCCAACACTCTATTTTGTTGAGGAACTGCGATGCTGAGAGAAGTCGCACTGTGGATTGATGACCGGGTCCATCTAAGCGAGCTATTCGCTTCGACTGCTGGCCATCATGTTCCCGCAAGCTCAGGCAGTTGGTTCTATGTTTTCGGCAGCGGCACGTTACTTTGCTTCGTCATTCAGATCGTCACCGGCACCTGCCTGGCTTTCGTCTATGTGCCATCGGCAAGCGAAGCCTACACGAGCCTGGAGTACCTGACCTATCAACAATCGCTCGGCTGGTTTCTGCGCGCGCTGCACAATTGGGGATCGAACTTCATGGTCGCGATCATGGCCTTGCACATGACGCAGGTATTTTTGTTCGGAGCATTCAAATATCCGCGCGAGCTGACTTGGATCTCGGGTGTGGTGCTGCTCTTTTGCACGCTGGGGATGGCTTTTACGGGGCAGATCTTGCGCTTCGATCAGGATGCGTACTGGGGTTTAGGAATCGGAGCTTCCATGATGGGACGCGTTCCTCTAATCGGACCGAACATCGTTCATCTCATGCTCGCGGGACCGATCATCGCAGGAGAAACCTTATCGCGCTTCTTTACACTCCATGTCTTTATCATTCCCGGACTCATTATCGCGCTCGTCAGTTTGCACCTCCGCTTGGTGTTGACCAAGGGAATCAACGAATATCCGAAGCCGGGCCGGCAGGTGAATAGAGAAACCTACGCCGCTCAGTACGAGTCTTTGCTCAAGGAGGAAGGAGTCCCATTTTTCCCCAAAGCCATCAGCAAGGATCTAATTTTCAGTGGAGTCGTCATTCTCGGCATTCTGGGGTGCGCGGCTTATTTCGGTCCCAAAGGCCCAATCGGCGTGCCGGACCCGACCCATATCGACACCGTGCCCAGACCTGATTTCTTTTTCCTCTGGGCCTTCTCGGTTCTGGCCTTGTTGCCGGACTATATGGAAACTTTTCTCATGCTTACCGCGCCGATCGTTATCATCGGAGTTCTTTTTGCGCTGCCTTTTATATCGGGTACGGGTGAAAAGAGCGCGCGGCGGCGGCCGGGTGCCGTGCTGACCGTCATCGTTATCTTTCTCGCGCTTGGAACGCTGATCTATCTGGGAACTTACTCGCCCTGGTCGCCGGTCATGAATGCGTGGAGCAGTAGTCCAACCCCGGTTCAATATGTCAAAGGCCGCTCGCCGTTAGAGCTCCAAGGCGCGCTGGTATTGCAGAACAAACAATGCCGCAACTGCCATAGTTTGGATGGAAGCGGCGGCCAGCGCGGACCAGCTCTTGACGGTGTTGCCAATCGACTCACCGGTGATCAGTTGGTTCGGCAAGTCATCCAGGGCGGCGGCAACATGCCAGCCTATGGCAAGAATCTAAAGCCGGCGGAAGTCGAGGCGCTGGTGGCTTTCATGAAGACGCTGCGTCCAGCGAACCAGCCACTCGCACAGGACGCATCAAGGCCTGACAAGCGGCAGCCCTGAGAAGACAATGTATCTCCCGCAAAGGCGCAAAGACGCAAAGTTAGGAGTTTGTTTTTCTTCAGAAATCAGTTTCTTCACGCCTTTGCGTCCCCGGATCCGCCATTCCGGCGAAGGCCGGAATCCAGGAGCGGCGGTCCGGGGCAACCTTCGCGAGAAAATTCTTCCTCGCGTGAGTGATTTCGCTACACTCACGAAACCCGAAATCACTTTTCTGGTTTTGCTGGCAACCGCTCTTGGCAGCATCATGGCTTCGGCATCAGTCATTCCTGTGAGCTTGTTCCACGCTCTTTTTGGTACTGCGCTCGTCGCTGGCGGGGCAGCTGCGCTCAATCATTATCTGGAGCGCGCGCATGACGCTAAGATGCGCCGGACTGCCAATCGTCCTCTGCCCGCTGGACGCTTGACACCACGAGAAGCGCTCTACTTTGGTATCGGGCTGTCTCTGACAGGCACGCTTCACCTGGCGCTGACTGCAAATGCTTTGACCAGTCTCATCGGCCTGGTGGCGCTGCTGAGCTATCTGTTTATTTACACTCCGCTCAAGCGTCGCAGTCATCTCTGCACACTGATCGGTGCTTTTCCCGGAGCTGCTCCGGTCCTGATGGGCTGGTCGGCCGTGCAAGGGAGCTTGTCACCGCAAGCCTGGCTCCTATACGTGATTCTTTTCCTCTGGCAGTTTCCTCATTTTCTAGCGATCGCCTGGCTTTACCGGGAAGATTACGCGCAAGCCGGCATGCTAATGCTTCCCCGGGAACACACTGAAGGCGGTAATACATTTCGGCAAATGTGGGTCGCTTCCCTTGCGCTAATAGTCGCGACTCTCGTGCCAGGTCTAATAGGTATGACAGGAAAATTCTATCTATCCTTCGCCCTCGCGCTTGGCATCGGACTGCTATTTTTCGTCTGTCGCTTTTCTTCACGCCGGAACAAGAATGCCGCAAGGCAGCTGCTCCACGCGACGGTGATTTATTTACCGCTGCTTTACTTGATCATGGTTCTGGATAAGGCCGGATTACCGACGGGTTAACCCCGGATAAATAGACGTTGGCGAGGATCGTAACATGGATTCAATCACAGAAGCGCTAACTAGTTCTTGGGAGATTAAGCCGTGGATTTCAGCTCTTATGTTTTTGACTTGTGTGCTCTATGCAAGGGGTTGGTGGAAATTACATCAACGCCGTCCGGATAGTTTTGGGTTTAGACATTTAGTCTTTTTTTTCGCCGGACAGATCGTGCTGATCGTCGCTGTTGCTTCCCCGCTTCATGAGTTAGCAGAACGATCGCTGATGGCTCACATGATTCAGCACGTTTTGCTGATGATGGTCGCGCCGCCACTGATCTTGTTGGGAGCCCCACAGCTCCCGCTACTGTTTGGGTTGTCTCGGGCTGCGTTGCAACATCTGCTAAAACCGTTTCTCGTTTGGACCCCTGTAAAAAAAGTAGGCCGTTTTCTAATCCATCCATTGAGCTGCTGGCTCGCTTTTGTCGGGACTACAATTGTCTGGCATACGCCGGTCAGTTTCGAACTAGCGCTGCGTTCGGAGTTCTGGCACGCGGTGGAGCACATCTGCTTTATCGCTTCGGCTCTTTTTTTCTGGTGGCCGGTGATTCAGCCGTGGCCGAGCCAGCCGCGGTGGCCGCGCTGGGCGATGATTCCGTATCTATTTCTCGCTGATTTTCAGAATACTGCTCTATCGGCCTTTCTGATTTTTTGCGATCGCGTCGTTTATCCGACGTACGCAACCGCGCCGCGGCTTTTGGGAATGTCGGCTCTTGAAGATCAGGCGGCGGCGGGGGCAACCATGTGGGTGCCCGGCTCTTGCGCATTTCTCGTACCGCTAGTTTTGATCAGTATTCGAATCATGAGTCCAAGTTGTGGTACCGCGCGACTATCTAATGAATCTTTGTCATCCTCCACCAAATTGCGACGTGCCCAAACCCGATTAATTCGTGCTCCGGCCGCCGCCGTGTCGTCCACTCTCAATGGGGAATACCTAAAATGATTCATACTCACTGATTTACTAGAGGTTGCGATGGCTGAACACACACAGCGAGTCGTCATCGGCAGCGGCGGAGCAGACGCCTGTATACGGAGATCCGAAATCGGACGGAGAATAAAGATGATGGACCGAGAAACCGGCAGCAGTGCAATGCTCCTGATATGGGCTTTTTTATTCTCGTATCCCTTGAACGCGTTCGCCGGCGACCCCACTGTACAGATCAAGTCGACGGTCGATCAAGTGATCCAGATCCTGGCTAACAGTCAACTCCAAGGGGAGG
>Ga0114129_10009637_pt1 | contig 13779 bp, 14 predicted proteins | sample RhiMetdeltSRZDD1_FD_80071 | JGI IMG/M metagenome (GOLD analysis project Ga0114129, IMG submission 80071) | Populus rhizosphere microbial communities from Tennessee, USA - Rhizosphere MetaG P. deltoides SRZDD1 (version 2) (version 2) | ecosystem: Host-associated > Plants > Roots > Rhizosphere >...
AGGATCCGTCCGTCCTGCTCGACGAGCGGCAGCCGGTCGCGCTCCCACCGCGGCACCTTGGCGTCGATGAGGAACGACTTCAGCCGCCGCTCGCCGCCGCCGAACGCGTCGAAGCGGTCGCCGCGACGGCGACTGCGCACCGTCAGCCTCGGCGCCACCGCGTCGGCGTCGAAGGCCACGCACTCCGCGTCGCGCGGCACGACGTACCCGACCGCGGAGAGCCGCCGCGCCTCGAGGGCACGTCCGATCTCCGGCAGCGCGACGCGCCCGGGCACCGGCAGCACACGGGAGACGAGCGCGGGCGCCCGCGTCGCGCCCACCCGCAGCCGGTCGCCGCTGACCTCGACGACGACACCGCCGAGCCGGAACGGGCGGCGCGGTGGCGTTGCCGCCAGCACGCGCCGCAGCCCGCGATGCGCCCAGGCGCGCAGCGGCGCGCGACTGCCGAAGCGCGCGGCGGCCTGGCGCAGCATCTCGGCGGCGACCGGAGGCGGCAACGCCGCCAGCGCCGCGCGCGACAGCGTGAGCGCGTCGCCTTCGACGCGGGCCAGGCGGTCGAGCTCGCGCGCCGCCGTGCGGTCGAGCGCGTGGACGGTCTCGCGCGCCACGCGGGCGACGTCGGCGAGCGCGGGCACGACGTCGGCGTGGTACGACGCGGCCAGCAGCGGCAGCAGCTCGTGGCGGATCCGGTTGCGGAGGAACTTGGGGTCGCGGTTGCTCGGGTCCTCGACCCACGCGAGCCCCGCGGCGGTGAGCGCGTCGCGCAAGGTCTGGCGGCGGAGCTCGAGGAGCGGACGGATGATGCGGCCGCGCACCGGCGGGATCGCGGCCAGCCCCCGTACGCCGGCGCCGCCGAGCACGCGCATGAGGACCGTCTCGGCCTGGTCGTCGGCGGTGTGGCCGACCGCGATGCGCGTGGCCCCGATCCGGTCGGCCGCGCGCTCCAGCGCCTCGTAGCGGGCCGTCCGCGCCGCCGCCTCCACCGAGCCGGAGCCGACCTGCACGCGCTCGACGTCCACCGGCACGCCGAGCCGCGCGCCGAGGGCGCGCACGAGCTCCGCGTCGCGAGCGCTGTCGGCGCGCAGGCCGTGGTCGACGTGCAGGACGTGCAGGGTCAGGCGCCAGGCCGGCGCCAGCGTGGTCATGATCGAGAGGAGCGCGACGGAATCGGCGCCGCCGGAGACGGCCACCAGGACAGTTTCGCCGCCGGCGAGCATCGCGTGGCGGCGAAGCGTCCGCTCGACGGTGGCGGTGAGGCCCACCTCAGCCGCCCTGCAGGCCCACCCAGACCTCGCCGTCCTCGAAGTGCTCCTTCTTCCAGACGGGCACCGTGCGCTTGAGGGTGTCGATCGCGTAGCGGCACGCCTCGAAGGCGTCGCCGCGGTGAGCGGCCGAGACGGCGATGAGCACCGACGACTCGCCGATCTCGAGCCGACCGATCCGGTGCAGCATGGCCACCCGCTTGACGCCCGGCCACCGCCCGCGGATGGCCGCACCGATCTCGCGCAGCTTGGTCTCGGCCATCGGCGCGTGGGCCTCGTACTCGAGGAACTTCACGGGGCGGCCGTCGGTCTGGTTGCGCACGACGCCCGAGAAGATGACGATGCCGCCCGCGCCGGGGTCGTCCACTTGCGCGGCGATCTCGTCGGGCGACAGAGGCCGGTCGACCACCGCGAAGACGTCGTGGCTGGCGGGCTCGCTCCCGCCGCTCACGGGCGGGAAGAGGCACAGCTCGTCGCCGGGCTTCAGCGGATGGTCGGGCTCGACGTAGTCGTGGCCGACCGCGAAGAGGGTGAAGGGGCGGTACTCGGCGAGCTGGGGATGACGGTCGACAATGGCAGCCCAGGCCGTGTCGACGGTGCCGCCCTCGGGGATCTCCAGGTCCACCTGCGCCCGCCCCGTGGCCTCACGATACCGGGCGAACAGGTGGACCCGGACGCGCACGACGACTTAGAAGCTGTGAGAGTGGCCGCAGCCGCAGCTGGACTTGACGTTCGGGTTCTTGATCGCGAAGCCGGCGCCCATCATGTTGTTCTCGACGTAGTCGATCTCGCTGCCGCTCAGATAGGGCGCGCTGTGCTTGTCGACGTAGACCTTGATGCCGTGCGACTCGATGACGCTGTCCCCTTCGGCCTGCTGGTCTTCCCAGCCGAGGTCGTAGGACATGCCCGAGCAGCCCCCACCCACGATCTTGATCCGCAGGCCCCACTCGGGCTTGCCTTCCTCCAGGCGGAGCTCGCCGACCTTCTTGGCGGCCGTCTCTGTCATCGTGACCATGCGATCCTCCCGTCGTTGCGCGGCGTTTCCCGACCCACAAATCGTATCACAGGATACCCCCGGCGGGCAGGAGCGTGAGCTCCTCCAGCGAGGCGTGCGGTGGCAGCGCCGCCATGAGCACGGCCGCCCGCGCGACGTCCTCCGGGCGCAGCATCTTCTCGCGCGGCGGCGAAGCGCCGAGCGTGTCCCACAGCGGCGTGTCGACCGCACCCGGCACCAGCACGCCGACGCGGACGCCGTGCGCACGCAGCTCCTCGGCCAGCACGCGGCTGAAGCCGATCACCGCCATCTTGGTGGCCGTGTACGCCGCGCTGCCGGGCAGGGCCCGTTTGGCGGCGATCGAGGCCACGTTCAGGATCGTGCCCGCGCGCTGACGCATCATGGTCGGCAGCACCGCCCGGCAGCAGACCATCACCGCGCGCAGGTTCAGCGTGAGCATCGCGTCCCAGTCGCCGGGCTTGGACTCCGCCACCGGCGCGAAGGCCGCGGTGCCGGCCGCGGTCACCAGCACGTCGAGCCGTCCCAGCTCGCCGGCCACGTGCTCGACGAGGGTCTCGACGGCCGCGTCCTGGGTCACGTCGGTGGGGACGGCCAGCACGCGGGCCGTGGTGCGCTCGCGGATCTCGCCGGCGACGCTGGCGAGGTCGGCCCGCGAGCGAGCGACCAGCGCCACCGCGGCGCCCTCGGCGGCGAACGCGAGCGCGACGGCGCGGCCGATGCCCCGGCCGGCGCCCGTGATCAGCGCGACCTTGCCCTCCAGCGCGTTGCTCATATGACGAGCCCTCGACCGGCCTTGATGAGCTCCATGAACTCCGCCCGCGTCTCCGGCCGGTCCCGGAAGGCGCCGAGCATCGCCGAGGTCACCGCCTTGGAGTTCTGCTTCTCGACGCCGCGCATGAGCATGCACAGGTGGACCGCCTCCATGACGACGGCGACCCCGCGCGGCTGCAGCACCTCGTTCAGCGTGTTGGCGATCTGGGTGGTGAGCCGCTCCTGCACCTGCAGCCGCCGCGCGTACATGTCGACGAGCCGCGGGATCTTCGACAGTCCCACGATCTTCTTGTGCGGCATGTACGCCACGTGGCACTTGCCGATGAAGGGCAGGAGGTGATGCTCGCACAGGCTGGTGACGTCGATGTCCTTGACGATCACCATCTCGTCGTACTCCTCGACGAAGAGGGCGCCGTTGAGGACCTCGCGCGCGTCCTTGTCGTAGCCCGACGTGAGGTACCGCAGCGCCTTCGCCACCCGGTCGGGGGTGCGCTCGAGTCCCTCGCGCTGGGCGTCCTCGCCGAGCTCCTTCAGCAGCTGTCCGATCAGCCCCGGGATCGCGTCCGCCATCAGATCTCCTCGCCGCGGTACGCGAAGCGGTTCTTGGCCGTCTCCTGCACCACGACCTCCTGCAGCGCGCCGTCCGGCAGCGCCTCGCGCAGCGTGCGCCAGAACGCGTGCGCGAGCCCCTCGCCGGTGGTGATGACGCCCTCGAGGATCGGCGCGTCCTCGAGCCGGTGGTGATCGACCTGGTCCAGCACGGTCCGCGACACCGTCTGGTCGAGTCGCTCGAGGTCCACGGCGAAGCCCGTCACCGGGTCGGGGACGCCGGCCACCGTCACCTCGAGGTAGTAGTTGTGGCCGTGCGGCCGGGCGCAGGGCCCGTACAGCGCCGCGTTGTCGGCCGCGCTGAGGGCCGGATGGGCCAGACAGTGGGCCGCGCTGAAATGATACACGCGCGTGAGCTCGACCCTGCGGGTCATCTCAGCGTCCATCATAGTCCACGAAGAGGGTCGGGTCCTCCCACACGCGGACCCGCGCGAGCCGGTCGGGGCCGAGCTTGGGGGCCAGCAGCTCCCACACCGCGATGGCGATGTTCTCCGTCGTGGGGATGCGCTCGCGGAACAGGGCGTCGGCGTTGAGGTCGGCGTGATCGAACCGCTCGATCACGGTCGCGTTCACGATCGCCTTGAGCTCGCCGAGGTCGATCACCATCCCCGTCTGGGGGTCGATGGGGCCGCGCACGGTGACGTCGAGGGTGTAGTTGTGCCCATGCGGCACGGTGAGCCGGCCGAACGCCCGCGCGTTCTCGTCGGCGGACCAGCGCGCCACGTGATAGCGGTGGCCGGCCGAGAAGGCGAAGCGCCGCGTGGTGGACGCCTGCACGGTCATGCCGCGGCCACCTCGACGAAGCGCCGGGCCACCGGCTCCAGGTCGAACGCCGCCACCCGCGCCGCGCCGGCCGCACCGAGATCGGCACGCAGGCCGTCGTTCATGAGCAAGGTCTCGAGCGCCATCGCCAACTCCTCGGGGCTCTCACGATTCACCAGCAGTCCGGTCCGCCGGTCCGCGACCAGCTCCGGCACCGCCGCGGCCCGACACGCGACCACCGGCAGCCCGGCCGCCATCGCCTCGGCGAAGACGATCCCGAACCCCTCCTGGACGGTCGGCAGGCAGAAGCAGTGGGCCCGTACGTATTCTACGGCCAGCGCTTGGCGCGGGATGTCGCCGAGAAAGGCCACGGTCTCACCGAGGCCAAGCGTCGCGTGGAGCTCGTGCAGGCGGGCGGACTCCGGCCCCTCCCCTACGATGCGCACACGCACCGGAGGGATTCGGTCGCGCAGCACCACCGCGGCCCGCAGCAGATCGTCCAGGCGCTTGCGCGGGTACATCCGCGCGACCGCGAGCACCGTCGGCGGGCCGTCGGGGGCCGGCGTGACCTCGGCAAAGCGACGGCGCCACTCGGCGAGGTCGATCGGCTCGGGCACGACGGCCAACCGCTCCGCCGGCACGCCGTACGCCTCGTGGGCCACCGACGCCGAGTAGCGGCTCGGCACGATCACGCGCTCGGCGCGCTCGGTGTTGAGCCGCTCCCAGTGCGCCTGCACCTGGAGCAGCCTGCGGACCAGGCCCGTCTCGTTCTTCAGCTCGTCGGCGATGATGCCCTTGAGGGCGACGACGAAGCGGGCCCGGCGCGGCTGCCCCGCCCAGATGAACCCGTCGAGGTCGACGCCAACGACGACGTCGGCGGCGGGCGGCGCCAGCGCGATCCGGGCGTTGTAGAGCCAGCGGTCGAGCGTGTGGAAGTGCGTGCGCGGCCCGAGCGGACGGTAGCCGACGGTGTGGCCGAGGCGCTCGAGACCGCGCACGAGGCCGTCGATGGCGACCCAAGTCCCGCTGCCTTCGGTGGGGGTGGCCGGGGTGGAGCTGAGGAACTCGAAGCGCACGCGCCCGGGCTCAGCGGCCCTGGAACGTGGGCCGTCGCTTCTCGAGAAAGGCGCGCGTGCCTTCCCGGTAGTCCTCGCTGGCCGCCGCTTCCATCGCGAGGGCCCGCACCCGCGCGCGGCTCGCGTCGTCGAACCCGGCCAGGTAGGCCTGGATCGTGACCTTCGAGCCGCGAACGGACAGCGGCGCGTTGTCGGCGACCAGCGTCAAGTAGTCGTAGGTCGTCCGCTCCAGCTCGGCCGCGGGCACCAGGCGCTGGATGAGGCCGATGGCCAGCGCCTCGCGATCGCTCACGGTGCGGGCCGAGAACAGGATGTCCTTCGCGTAGGCGGGCCCGACCAGGTCCACGAGCTGCGCGATCGCCTCGGACGGATAGACGATGCTCAGGCGCGCCGCCGGGATCCCGAACTTGGAGCCCTCGGCGGCGAAGCGCAGGTCGCACGCCATGGCGAGCCCGACCGCCCCGCCCATGCAGAAGCCGTGGATCAACGCCACCGTCGGCTTCGCGCACTCGCGCACCGCCGCGTAGGCGGCGGCGGTCGTGGCGTTGTACCGCTGGGCCGTCTCCGGGTCCTTGCGGCTCTCGGGGAACTCCGAGATGTCGGCGCCCGACGCGAAGGCCTCGGTGCCGGCGCCGCGATAGACGATCGCCCGTACGGCGTCGTCCCGGCCGAGGGCCTCGGTCAGCCGCGCGATCTCCCGCCACATGGCGAGGTTGATCGCGTTGCGCATGCGGGGTCGGTTGAGGATCACGGTCGCGACCGGACCGTCCTGCTGGACGAGGATGTCGTCGCTCACGAGAGGGCCAGTGTAGCAGAGACGGCGGGGCGACGACCCGCCCCCGTGCTCAGTCGCCGAGCGGGTTCACCTCGTCGACGAACGTGAGCAGGTCGGCCATGGTGAAGCTGCCGGGCTCGGCGCCGGGCAGGGTCGGATGCCAGCTCGGGTCGAGCGACACGAACGACGTGGGGTCGGCCTGGAGCAGGCCCACGAAGACCTCGCTGAGGATGCGGCTGCCGACGGGCCCGAGCCGCTCGCCGCCGGCCACGAGCTGGGCCTCCTTGAGGATGTAGAACCAGAGCGGGCTCTCCTCGTCGAGCCCCTGGGCGCGCGCCTCGCGACCGTCGGGGCCGGCGGCGATGCGGTCGCGCGACAGCACCGGCTCGTTCATGAAGCGGGCGATCGCCTGCCCCGACGGCAGCCCCAGCGCGGCGCCGCGCAGGAGATTGCGTACGGGCAGGCTCGGGTCGGCGCCGCCCGGCAGGCCGTGCAGCGCGGCGGCCACGAACGGATCGATCTTCCGGCTGTAGTTGAAGTGCTCGACGCCGGGCGGCTTCGGCAGGCCGTCGAAGAACCGCCGCCAGTCGATGATCCAGTTGCTCGGCACCGGCACGTCGGTGCCGGACAGTCCGGTGAAGCGGAACAGCAGATCGAGCGTCGCGCGTGCGAGCCGGACCGGGCCGGGGTTGAAGACGCGGTTGTAGCTGTACTCCTGGCGCACCATGCTGTGGCCGAGTCGGTAAGCCGCCACCGAGAACTCCACCGGGATGAACGCGTAGTCGCCGACGTTGTAGAAGCGCCGCCCGTGGCAGAGCACGTCGCCCAGCACCGCCGGGTCCACCAGGCGCGGCAGGAAGTCGTGCAGCACGATCCACTGGTAGTGCCAGGTGACGAGGCGGCGGGCGTGCTCGAACGTCGAGGCGCTGCTGGGGAGCTGGTCGACGATCTTGTTGTGGAACTTCAAGAAGGCCAGGTGGAGCTGGGCGACGATGAGGTTCTCGTCGTTGCGCGGGTCGCCGATCAGCGCCAGCCCCTCGCTCAGCGGCCCCGGTGTCTCCATGGGGTCGTGTGGGCCCGTGCACGATTCCCCGATCAGCACGTCCCCGGCCGCGCTCCGTGGGAGATCGTTGTCCCGGGCGCGGAGGCACGGACGGGCCGCGGTGTCGGCGCTCGGCCGGGTGCGGCCGATGAGGAACTTCGCGCCGTGGCTCGCCCGTGAGAAGAGGTACGGCTGCGCCCGGGGGCCGAGCCCGTACAGGCCGTCGAGGTCCAGCTTGGGGCTGCGAAAGTTGTCCACGGCGAGCGGGTCGATGGCGGCCTCGCCGAGCGGGGTCACGTCGAACGTGATGTCGTGGTCGATGAACTGGCCGAGATAGGTGTAGCCCGCCGGCAGGCGCAGGTTGTCCCCGGCGGGGTCGGCCCCGTTGGGGTCCCGCATGGCCCGACCCAGCGCCACGAGCTGCTCGCGCGGCGGGCGGAAGGGCGGCAGCGACGGGAACATGCGGCCGAACTTGCCCGGCCTGAAGGTGAGCCCCTCGGGGACGGTGTCGCCGCCCCGCGGGGGCGCCCCGTGCAGTACGCTCATCCCTCGCTCCTTGGCCGGCCGGTGGCGTGTGGTCTTCATGGAGGCGCCCCACCGGGGTCGATCTGCCCGGCGAGGCAAGCGGGAAGATTCGGCTCCTCCGAGCGTCTACACTCGTGACGGCGCGCGCGCCTGGTCTGGCAGGGTGGTTCCGGGGCTGTTATCCTCCGGCCGGCTGCGCTGACGCAGTGGGCGAACTATGGACTGTCTCGATCCAATCCGGACCGCGACCGGGCCGTCGGTGAAGGCACGCCCCACCGAGCGAACGGGACCGCCCTGGCGGAGCCTCATCGACCGGTGCCGCGACGGGGACGAGGAGGCCTGGGAAGAGTTCGTGGTCTCGTTCCGGGCCCTGGCCCAGCGCCGGCTCCGGCAGTTCCACGGTCTCGGTGCGAGCGATCGAGCCGATCTCGCCTCCGCCACCCTCGAGCGTCTCCTCGGCGCCGTGCGCGGCGGGCACATCCGCGGGGGCACCGACGCGGAGGTCAGCGCCTACATCACCCGCGCCGTGCGCAACCAGGCGCTCGACCTCATCAGCCGCCGGCGCCCCGAGACGCCCCTGGACGACGGCGACCGGCACGACTGGGCCAAGGACGGCCAGGCCTACGAGCGCGCCCTCATGCAGGAGGTCACGGACATCGTGAGCTCGTGGTCGCCGACCGAGCGCTTTCTGTTCATCCAGAAGTCGCACGGGGTGTCCTCGGAGCGCATCAAGCAGGAGCTGGAGCACGGCCCCTACGCCGAGTTCATCGATGTCGCGACCGTGGACACCCGCTACCACCGGCTTCGCACGCGCCTGAGGAGTCGACTGGAATGCTGAACCGTCGGCGCGATCCCGGCGAGTCATCGGACGTCGACGCGGTCGTCGCCGCCTGGCTCACGGACCTGGACCACCGGCGCACGGCGGGCGAGTGCGCGCAGCCCATCTCGAGCGAGCGCCTGGTCCGCGTCGCGACCGGTGACGCGCCCGTGGAGGACGCGGCGGCCGTGCGGGCGCACGTCGCCACGTGCCTGCCGTGCCTGAACGCGTATGCGGAGCTGCTCGGCGCGGTGACCGACGGCGCCACCACCGACGAGCCGTTTCCGCGCGACGGCGCCTTCGTCGGCCGGCGAGGCGAGCTCGAGCAGCTCCAGGCCGCCCTCGCGCGCGTCGTCGCGGGCGAGGCGGAGGTCGCCTGTCTGAGCGGTGCCCCCGGCATCGGCAAGAGTCGTCTCCTCGACGAGCTCCACGACCGGGCGGCGGGCCTCGGCGCCCGCGCGCTCCGCGCGCGCTGCGTGCCCCAGGGGACGAGCGCGCCGTACCGTCCCCTCCTGGAGCTGTTGCAGCAGCTCTGCGGCTTCGACGACCTCGATGGGGCCGAGGTCGTCCACGAGCGTATCGAGAGCACGGTGCGGGCGGCGGGGCTCAACGTCACGGGGATCGTCCCGTTCGTCGTCCGCCTCAGCGGCATCACGCCCGACGCCGATCTCGGCGTGGTGCCGGACCCCTCGGTGATGAAGGAGAAGCTGACCCAGGCCCTGCGCGCCCTCGTGCTACGCGCCAGCCAGGACGAGCCCGTCGTGCTAGCCGTCGAGGATCTCCAGTGGTGTGACGCCGCGTCGGCGGCCTGCCTGACGCAGCTCGTCCCCGGCCTGCGCGCGGGGCGGGTGTTCGTGCTCGCCACGTGCCGGGCCGGCCAGGCGCCGGACTGGCTCGACGCCGTCGGCGCCACGACGATCGAGCTCCCACCGCTGAGCCCGGAGGAGTCGGACGCGCTCCTTCGCGCGCTGCCTGGTGCCGAGGCCTGGCCACCAGAGCTGAGTGGCCAGATCGTCGCCCGGGCCCAGGGCAACCCGCTCATCCTGGAGGAGCTCGCGCTCGCGCTGCGGACCGCCTCGCGACCCGACGACGTGCTGTCGGCGTCCGAGAGCGCCGAGCGGGTCCTCCGGAGGCGGTTCGAGATGCTCGGGCACGAGAGCCGGTCCGTGCTGCAGGCGGCCGCCGTCGTCGGGCTGCAGACCTCCCTCGACCTCCTCGGCGACATCGCCGGCGTGCGGGCCCTCGCGTTCGGCGACGCCGTGGCCGAGCTGGAGCGCTCGGGGTTCCTCGTGAGCGGGCCCGCCCACCGGCACGTTCAGTTCCGTCACGCGCTGATCCGCGAGGCCGTCTACACGGAGCTGGACGCCGAGGAGCGTGAGGCGCTCCACGGTGCCGTCGCCCACGCCCTGGAGTCGCGCGCCGGGGACGACGTCGAGGCGATCGTGCAGACGCTCGCGCATCACTTCGGCCTCAGCCGGGACGACGGCAAGGCGGTCGACTGGGCACTCGCGGCCGCCGCGCAGATGGCGCGCCGGGCGGCGAACGCCGAGGCGCTGGTCGTGCTCGAGGCGGCCGGCGCCCGGCTCGCGGGCATGCCGGAGACGACCGCGAATCACGTGCGCCGCATCGACGTCGTGCTGGACCAGGCCGAGCCACGCTTCGGGCTGGGGCAGCACGTCGAGCAGATCCAGGCGATGCGACAGATCCAGGGGCTCGTCGAGCAGGCCGCCGATCCACGGCGCCGCGCGACCTGGCACTACTGGATGGGCTTCCTGCACACCCTCACCGGCGGCGGGCCCGCCGAGGCGATCGAGCACTGCCGGACGGCCTCGCTGATCGCCGACGCCGCCGGGATCGAGGACGTCTACGCGTACTCCGAGTCGTGTCTGAGCCAGGTGCTCGCGGCGGCGGGCGACATCCGCGACGCGATCGACTCCGGCAAGCGCGCGCTCGGCATCTTCGAGAACACGCGGGATGCCTGGTGGTGCTGCCGCACCCTCTGGCACCTCGCCTCGGCGTCGTTGAACCTCGGCCAGTGGCGCGAGAGCGAGGCCTTCTGCGAGCGTGCGCTAGAGCACGGACGGTCGGTCGCCGACTCGCGGCTCATGGCCGTCGCGTGGCTCCGGAGGGGGGCCGCCCACGTCCACCGCGGCGACTGGGAGACGGGCATCCTCTTCTGCGACGAGGCCGCGCGCCTCACGCACACCGCGTTCGACGCCGCCATGCTGAAGGTCAACCGCGGCTACGGCCTGGTGCGCGGCCGTCAGTACGAGGCTGGGATCCTCTCGATCCAGGCCGGCGTGGAGTGGTTCCGGCGCGCCGGGCTGCGTCTCAGCCAGCTCAACGCCGAGCTACGCCTGGCCGAGGCTCACCTACGCGCGGGGAGCGCCGAGCCGGCGGCGACGCTGGCGCGCGAGGTCGCGACCGGCGCTCGCCAGCTCGGCTACCGCCATCTCGAGGCGGTGGCCAGCGCCGTCCTCGGCGAATCTCTGATCGAGACCGACCCCGCCCAGGCCGCCGCGGCGCTGCGCGAGGCCGGCGACGTCCTGGAGGAAGTGGGCGCGCTGAACGACCTGGCGCGGGTGAAGTCGGCGCAGGGGCGCCTGGCCCGTGAGCGGGGCGACGCCGCTGAGACCATCACCCTCCTGACGAGCGCGATGCGGCTGTTCGAGACGCTGGGGACGACGGACGAGGCGGCGGCGGTTCGGGCGGCCCTGGCGCGAGCGCAGGGCCGCCCCCGGGGCTGACGAGCGCTACATCCCGTCGCCCGACCCCTCGTAGCCGATGAGAAGGTTGTGCTCGCTGTTGCCGATCTTGTACCGGAGCCTGAACGCCTTGCTGACGCGGATCTGCTGGCCCTTGAAGTACCAGAACAGGCCCGCCATGAGCTGACCGTACGTGGTGGCGTCGGGCGCCGGGTTGTCGGCCTTGAAGCGGGTGGACGGCCCGTCGAGACAGCTCAGCTCGTCCAGCGGTTCGCCGTCCTCCCGCAGCCTCTTCAGCTGCCAGATCACGTCCTTGATGGCGGGCTTGAGGCTGTCGTAATCGCCCTTGCCATAGGGACTTTCGGCTGCCAGCAGGTCCGTCAGATCGTCGTACGCCACGAGCGGGCTCCTTTCAGGATCGAGGTACGGGATTGGGTCCCTCGGGTACTGAAGAGAGACGGCGGGCGTGCCCGGATCTTCCGCGGGGGCCCGAAGCGGGGGAGCCCGGATGACTCCGGGCCTCGGCGAGTCGCCCGTCAGGGCGCCTCGAAGTCATTGTCGGGGTTGTATCCGGGCTCCGGGGGGAGAACGAACGTAGTGCCGTCGTGGGTCGCCGCACCGGACTGAGCTGGCGCGGGAGCCGTGGGTACCGCGGCGCTGGGGGCTGGCGGTTCGACAGTGCCGGACGAGCTGACGCTCGTGCAGGCGCCCAGCGCGAGCCCGGCAACCGTTGCAAGTGCGAACGTGATTCGCCTGGCCATCCTCATGTCCTGCGCTCTCCTCTCTTGCTGTCTCCTGCTCCACCTGTTTCGAGGGCCGCCGACAGCCACGGGTCGCACGATCGAGGTGTCGACGCCGACGCTCGAGCAGTCCTCGGGCGTGAGCGGGCAGCCCCTGGGCCAAGGTCCAGGAGCCACGCCGCGCCCCCCAAGCTAGAAGTGAGGTGGTCCGGCCCGGAAGCTCGTCTCGAGAGGTTGCCCGCGGTGGCTGCCGGACCCCGGACGTCCAGGGGCGCGCTGTCAACCGTCCGACCGGCTGGCGCCTGATGGACGTTGAGCGACCTGACCGTGCGCGTTGGCACGGCGCTATCTATGGCCGAGGGCCGTAAGTCCCACGACATGCTGGAAGGCGTGCTGCGGGGCCCGCCGGGTAAGATCGTCCTCTATACGGACGATGCGTACGTGGAGGGACGCGCGCCACAGAGCCAAAGAAGGCCCGACGGAGCGGATCAATGACTCAGCCTGTTCTGCGCGCGGCGACAGAGGTCGTCCCCGAAGGAGCAACCCTGGACGTCTTCGAGCTCCATGGCATCCCGGGCTTCAATCAAGACGATGAAGGTAATCCACCACTGCGGGTCGTGGAATTGACGCGCCGCATTCGTGAGGCCGACGCGCTGCTCTTCGTGACGCCGGAATACAACTATTTCCTACCCGGAGTGTTGAAGAACGCGCTCGATTGGGCCTCACGACCGTACGGAGACAGTGCCTGGCTCGGAAAGCCCGCGGCCATCATGGGCGCCTCACCCGGAAACATCGGCACGGAACGCGCTCAGTATCACCTGCGGCAGATCTTCGTCTTCTTGAACATATCCCCTGTCAACCAACCCGAGGTCATGATCGGCAATGCCGCAGCACGATTCGATGCCGCCGGAAGGCTGACAGACGACACGACGAAGACGTTCATCCGCGAGCTCCTCCGCAATCTCGTCGACTGGACGCGGCAGCTCGGTCAGCGCCCGAAGACATGAGGCGCTCGCATCGGGACACCATCGCGCCTGTACGCGCGCTCGCCGAGCAGGCGTTCTCGCGCGCGGCCGGCGCGCCGCTCATACCGGGAAACCACATTCGACTGCTGAAGGACGCGCGTGAGAATTATCCGGCGTGGCTCGACGCGATCGCGCGTGCCACTCGATTCATCCACTTCGAAAGCTACATCATTCACGACGACGCGGTCGGCGCGCAGTTCAGCGACGCGTTGATCGCGAAGGCACGTGACGGTGTCCACGTCCACGTCATCTACGATTGGATGGGCGGATTCGGCAAGACGTCGCGCCGGTTCTGGAACCGATTGCGGGCTGGCGGGGTCGAGGTCCGCTGCTACAACCCGCCCAGCCCGACGAGTCCGCTGGCCTGGCTCAGCCGCGATCATCGCAAGATGCTCGCCGTGGACGGCACCGTTGGTTTTGTCACGGGCCTCTGCGTCGGACAGGCATGGGTCGGCGATCCCGCGCGCGGCATTGCGCCATGGCGTGATACGGGGGTCGAGGTGCGCGGGCCGGCGGTGCAGCACATCGAGGCGGCATTCGCGCAGATGTGGGCTTTGATCGGCGAGCCGCTCTCCGACGGCGGTCTGGGGGCGCCAGATGCGACCGCGCCCGCCGGAGTAACCGCGTTGCGCGTCGTCGCAACCGTCCCGAACAC
>Ga0114129_10009638_pt1 | contig 13779 bp, 12 predicted proteins | sample RhiMetdeltSRZDD1_FD_80071 | JGI IMG/M metagenome (GOLD analysis project Ga0114129, IMG submission 80071) | Populus rhizosphere microbial communities from Tennessee, USA - Rhizosphere MetaG P. deltoides SRZDD1 (version 2) (version 2) | ecosystem: Host-associated > Plants > Roots > Rhizosphere >...
CCTTCCTCGCAATGACACGTAAGCGGGAGATTGCTTCGCGACTTGCGCTCGCAATGACAGACAGGAGTTCACCGCACCTGATACGGTACTTCGGTGACCACAATGCCCTTCTTGCTCAAGAGTGCAAAGCGTAGCCAGAAAGCCGTCTGTGTGTGGAGTAAGTTATGCCACCAATGCCGTGGGGTAAATTGCGGGACGACAATGGTCAAGCGTTCATTCGGCTGCAACAGCGTGCTCAGTTGATCTATATACTCCAGAAACGGCTCAAGGAATGTGCGATAAGGCGACTCGATAACCAGCAGCCGCACGCCTTTGCCCCACAAATCCCATTTGTGTTCCAGGGCAGTTTTCTGCTCCTGATCGACTGAGATATACACCGCGGTGACATCGTCCGACAGCGACAGGGCATACTCCAGGGCTTCCAACGTGCCGCGATGGATCGTTGAAACGGGAATTACCACCCGATGACGTTTCGACGGCGGCGGCTCACCATAATGCTCCAGGGAAAGGTCCTGAGCCAGGGTTATATAGTGACGATGAATGGCATAAAAGCTCATAACAATTATGGGGAGAAGCAATACGATGATCCAGGCTCCGTCAATAAACTTCGTGATCGCAAAAATCAGTGTGACGATTGCAGTCGTGATGGCGCCCAGTCCGTTAATAGCCAGTTTCCAGCGCCAGCCACGGTCGTAGGGCTGCAGTCTCTCTTGCTCCTTGCTCTGCTTTTCGGGGAGGTGCCGATTATGCCACCAGTGACGTGCCATCCCTGCCTGTGAGAGGGTAAAGGAAAGGAAGACACCCACCGCCCAGAGCGGAATGAGGGCTGTCACACTCGCGTTAAAGATAATGATCAGGAAGGATGCAATCGCCGAGAGAGTTATGATCCCGCGTGAGAAGACCAGCCGGCTGCCGCGATAGGTTAATTGGCGCGGCATATATCCATCGGCGGCGATGATGGCGCCCAGCGCGGGAAATCCTGCAAAGGCAGTGTTCGTTGCCAGGATCAGGATGATCGTTGTGGCTGTGATGGTTCCCAAATAGAACAAGCCGCGATCCCCAAAGACCGTCCGGGCCAGTTGCGAGATCACGGTTTCGACCTCGGACGGTACCGCTCCGATGACTCCCAGCAGATAGACAATTCCGAGAAAAAGCACACCCAGAATAGCGGACATCCAGACCATGGTCGCTGCTGCATTGTGGGTACGTGGTTCTTTGAACGATTTCACGCCGTTTGCAATCACCTCAACGCCGGTCAAAGCCGTTGTGCCATTGGAGAAGGCACGCAGCAGCAGAAAAAGCGTGACGGGTTCAACGTGCAGTGTTTCCAATGATGGTGGATCCGTCACAACACCGAGGCTTCCGTTGAAATAGCGAAAGTAACCGACCGCGACGGTCCACGTCGTCATGCCGAGAAAGAAATAGGTGGGCAGAGCAAAGATATTCCCTGACTCCTTTACGCCGCGCAGGTTGGCGATTGCAATTAATCCCAGCAGGCCAATCGAAAGCCACACTCGAAAAGGGAAAAGGTGAGGGAAGGCTGAAACGATCTGGGCCACGCCTGAAGCGACCGTGACCGCGGCCAGCAGAATGTAATCCATGAGCAGCGCCGCGCCGGCCACCAGGGCGGCATGCACGCCCAGGTTTTCCTTCACAACGGTATATGCACCGCCACCGGTTGGATAGGCGTGGATCGTTTGCAGATAAGAGACAGATACAATTGCGAGCAAAGCTGTAATGATCAGCGAAATTGGGAAGGCATACCCAAATGCCTGCGTACCGGCAGCCGCCAGGATCACGAGCGTTTCCTGTGGCGCGTACGCGATGGAAGATAAAGCATCTGCCCCAAAGACGGCCAACCCTACCATCTTGCTGACTGTTTGATGAGGCGCGTCAGCTGTGGGGAGTGGGCGGCCAATCAACCAACTGCGCCAGGAACGTTCCGGTCTGGAGCCCGCAACTCGATTTAGGTTGAGAAAACCCCCGTTATGGTTGGATCCGTCAGCTTTGTGTGGTTCTTCGTCCATTAATCCTATTGTAGTCCATCCAATGCAGGATGCATGAGCAGAATATTAACTTTGGATACCGAATTGGTATTCTTCGTTGTATTGATTCGCAAAAGAGATGATTTCCGCTTCACTCTGACTGCGGCTGTTCTTGCTCGATAGATTCCAGACGATGCCTTATCCGTATCCTGACAGATCTGACCAACCCATATTGCCAAAAGGTATAATGAATCCTGCACCATGTGGACTTCATCCTTTCCGGGTCGCTTTGGGAAATTCCTTCTCTCCATTGCGTTCATTGCCTCGGTCACGGCAGTTTTCTTCGTGCTGAGAGAGGCACTCGATACCACTTTGATCGCCCTGCTATATTTAATTCCGCTGGGAATGATCACGGCGCTGTGGGGGCTTGGACCGGGCATCACGAGTGCCCTCGTCGTATTCCTGGCGTTCAATTATTTTTTTATTCGTCCCTATTACACATTTACGGTGCATCGTCCCACCGATGTGGTCGTGTTGGTTGTCTTTCTGGTCGTGGCGGTCGTGATCAGCCAATTGGTTGCAAACGCCCAGGCTGGCCTCGCGGCGGCCACAGCGCGCGAGCGCGAAGCGACTCAGCTCTATGAACTCAGCACGGCGCTGACAGGTTTACAGAACGATCATGCCATCGCGCAGATCCTTGCCAGGCAAATTCAAGCTGTCTCTCAGGGCGAATTTGTGGAACTCAGGATTACCGGGCCTCAACCATTTACGTTTCATGTGCCCGATGCCAGTCCACCAACGCGCACGCCTGAATTGACTGTTCCGATAGAGTCAGCACGCGGCGTTCTCGGCGAGATTCATCTTTGGAGGGCCACACCAGCCATATCTTCCGGCGAGCGACGCTTATTACAGACTTTTGCAAGCCAGGGCGCGTTGGCGCTGGAACGCTCGTGGCTTGTGCAGGCAGAATCGCGCGCCAGAGTCCTGGAAGAGAGCGATGAATTGAAGTCCGCCATCTTGTCCTCCGTATCACACGAATTGCGGACGCCGCTTTCGACGATCAAAGCGGCCGCTTCGAGTCTGCGCGGCAGGGAAGTGAGCTGGGATTCGCCCGCGCGTATGGAGTTGATTGCCCAGATCGATGACGAGGCCGACCATCTCAATCTGCTGGTTGGAAATCTGCTGGATATGTCGCGGATCGAATCGGGCGCGCTCAAGCCGAAACGCGAGTGGAATATTCTGTCCGAGATCGTAGGCAGTGTGCTCGTTCGCATGAAACATCTGGCCGAAGCTCACAGGCTTGAAGTGGACGTGCCGGAAAGCCTGCCGCTGGTTCCGGTGGACTATGTACAAATGCAACAGGTCTTCACGAATTTGTTGAGCAACAGTTTGAAGTATGCACCGCCAAATACCATTGTTCGAATCCAGGCGCGCGCGGCCGGCGAAATGATCCATGTACAGGTCAGTAATGAGGGCCCTCCGGTCCCGCCCGAACACCTGGAACGCATCTTCGATAAGTTTTATCGCATCACGGCTGCGGATCGTGTCACGGGTACCGGGTTGGGGCTGTCGATCTGCAAGGGCATCATCGAGGCACATGGTGGCCACATTTGGGCGGAGAACCTCACGCGTGGATTTGTATTTAATTTCAACCTGCCGCTGGTATGGGATGGAGCCGGCCCTACGCAAATTCCAATGGATCCGGAGGCTGAATGAGCAACGCGCCCCAAATCCTGGTGATCGATGATGAGCAGCAAATTCTGCGGGCGCTTCGGACGATCCTGACCGAAAAGGATTTCAAGGTCACAACTGCGAGCCGCGGCGAGGAGGGATTGACGCTCGCCGCCACCCTTGAGCCTGATCTTGTGATCCTCGATCTGGGTCTGCCCGATATGGACGGTGTGGAAGTGTGTGCCCGCCTGCGCGAGTGGACTCAATGCCCGATCATCGTGCTGTCCGTGCGTGACAGCGAGCGCGATAAGGTCGCCGCGCTCGACCAGGGTGCGGATGATTACCTGACCAAACCCTTTGGCATTGAGGAATTGCTGGCGCGGGTGCGTGTGGCGCTTCGTCACGCGGCCAGCCGGAAGGGTGAGCAAAGCAAGGTGGTGAAGGCCGGCTTGCTGACGATCGACCTGGCCTGGCACATCATCAAGCGCGGCGAGGAAGAGATAAAATTGACTGGCACAGAATATAAATTGCTTACGTATCTAGCGTCCAATCATGGGCGCGTACTTACGCATCAAAGTATTCTTACACACGTCTGGGGGCCGGCGGATGCGGATCACACCGAGTATTTACGGGTCTATATGCGCCAGCTGCGGAAGAAACTGGAAGAAGACCCCGAACGCCCGCAGTATATTCTGACAGAGCCGGGCATTGGCTATCGTTTTATGGCAGATGAGTGACTCACTATACACTTTAAGAATCGGGACGCAGATGAACGCAGAAAACGCAGATTTCTCTTTTTGAATCAGCGAAAATCAGCGTTTTTCTGCGTCCAAAAAGCATTTTGTAAGGTAATCAGTGCAGATGAGTAATTTTGAATGACAGGCGGAAAATCCTGGAGCTCTTTCAATTCATTGATCATTTCTCAACGTCCGCCATCCCGGTCGTACACATGATAAGGCACACTGGTGATCACGATGCCCTCCTGATTCTTGAGCTGGCTGCGCAGCAGGGCAGCCGTATTGGTATGAAGTGTGCTGCTGAGCCGGTTATTTGAAACGAACTCAGGAACGACGATCGTGATGGTTTCGCCAGCCTGGCGTTGCCGGACGATATCGGCAATATAGCCAAGCAGCGGCTCGAAGAAAAGACGGTAGGGCGAATCCAGGATGACCATGCGCACACCCTCGCCCCATTTCTTCCACTTTTGACGGACCTTTTCGGCATCGGCCGGCTCAATGGTGACGTGGATCGCGGTCACATCATCCGATAAGGTGCGCGCATAGCGCAACGCGACCAGCGTCCCGCGATGCACGCTGCTGACCGGCAGGATGACCCGGTGGCGAATGCTGCGTGGCGCAGTTAGGCCAAACTTTTCCAGCGAGAGTTTTTTGGCCAGCCCTCGGTAGTGGTGATGAATGGAGAAAAAGATAGCCACCAGAACCGGTGTGAGAATCAACACAACCCAGGCGCCTTCCATAAATTTGGTGACCGAAAAAACGACCATGACGATCGCTGTACAAATGGCGCCAAAACCATTGATCACCATTCTATATTGCCAGCCGCTTTCATATCTCAGTGTGGAACCGGCCTCCACAATTTCCTCGCCTTCTTTGAGATGGCCCACCCTCCACCAGCGCCGCGCCATGCCAGCCTGCGAAAGCGTAAAGGAAAGAAATACTCCAATTGCATATAACGGAATCAGGCGGGTTACACTGGCTTGAAAGAGGATGATCAAGGCTGAGGAGATCACTCCCAGAGCGATGATCCCGCGTGAGTACACCAGGCGGCTGCCGCGATACGTCAGCTGGCGCGGCAAAAACCCGTCCCCGGCATGCAGCGCGCCCAAACGGGGAAAATCGGCAAAAGCTGTGTTGGCTGCCAGGATCAGAATGATCGTTGTGCCAGCAATCAGCATCAGATAAAGAATGCCTCGGCCATCGAATATGGTCCGTCCTAATTGGGAGATCACCGTTTCCGCTTCCGAAAAGCTCGCATGGACTTTGCCTGTGAGAAAAGAAAGCCCAAGGAACAATGACCCAAGAATAATGGACATCCAGATGAGGGTGATGCCTGCGTTTTTACTGCGGGGTTCCTTGAAGGCCGTAATTCCGTTGGAGATGGCCTCAACCCCTGTAAGGGCAGTTGTTCCATTGGCGAAAGCATGGAGCAAAATGAACGGTGTAATCACTGTGATCACATGAGTCGCCTCAAAATGAGGTGGGTCGATCACCAACCCCAGCGAGCCAGTCAGGTAGCGGAATATTCCAAAACCAACGGTGACCACCATAATCATGATGAAAAAATAGGTAGGGATGGCAAATGTCGACCCCGACTCTTTCACCCCTCGCAAGTTCACCAGCATGATCAGGAGCACAGCGATCACTGCCAGCCACACCCGGTATGGAAATAGATCCGGGTACGCCGATACAACTTGAGCGATTCCGGATGAAACGGATACGGAGACTGTCAGGATGTAATCGGTGAGCAGCGCAGCGCCGGCGGTCTGGGCCGGCAGTTCACCCAGATTATCCCGCGCCACAATATAGGCGCCGCCTCCACCCGGGTAGGCGTGGATCGTTTGCTGATAAGAAATCGTGACGATCGTCAGCAACATCACGATCGCCAGGGAGATTGGGAACAGGTATCCATACGCCATCATTCCGGCCCCGGCGATCACACCCAGGATTTCCTGCGTGGCATAGGCTGTGGAAGAAAGCGCATCCGACGCAAAAACCGCCAGACCGATCGCTTTACCGATAGTCTGATGTGCGGCATCCGCAGTGGACAGGGGTCGGCCGATCAGCCACGAACGCAGGGTACGCGGTGGTTCGGTAGCTGCGGGGCGTTCAATGATGGTGTATTGTGAAGTGTCTTCTTGTTTAATCATAGGATGGAGTGATCGAGAGTATGAATTTCGCCCGTGAATCATCCGAGCAGGCTGTTCCAAAAGATGATCAGCCAGTATTCAGGGATGAGCGAAAAGATGAGCAAGATGCTTTCCAGCCCACCTTTTGATGATTGAATAATATTGATTTGCAATACGAAGAAGCCGGCCAGGATTCCGAGGAAACCCATCCAGGCTGCGATCTGTGAAAGCAGACTCCATCTCGGCTTCGGCTGATATAGGCCGGAAAGGATATAGATGGGAGTGCTCAAATTTGATTGCAGGATCTGGCTGAGGGGTCTGTGTAATAGCCCGGCGCGCTGTTCGGCGAAGCAAAGGATCGTATCGCCGGGTTGATAGTTCCGTTTTACGCTATCCACCCAGTTTGTTTCCTTTTCAACTTTCGCTTCGGCATGCACTTGACCATCCTGCACCATGGCAGCCATGGTGATCAAACTACGCCGCAGGCTGGGTTCCTGTTTGAAATCTGTACAAAGGCTGAGGAAGAGCACATGGGCGCGCCGGGCGTTTGCCAATTCCCAGATTCGATGCAGCGCGGGCAGGGTATCTGCCTCCGGGTCGGGAACCAGAACAATTAATCGGTGGGCCGGTTCGAGTTCTGAAAGGGCAGCGGGCGCTGAAGTCAATGTGGCAGGGATCGTCTCAATCTTGGTCATATCACCTCTATATGCAAATCCTAACAATCAGGCATAAAACGGTGACAAAAAAATCGACCAATTGCATAAAGGACAAATAAAAAACGCCCTTTGTCAGGGCGTTGTAAGGTAGAAGATTCTCCATGAGAGGGCGGCTACATCTTATGCACACTTTTTTGCCACTGCTCAAGGCGACTGCTATGTTTGAATCTGGCTCAGCGAGTCGTGCTATACCCCTGCGCGCAATCGATCTTGCGGCCAAATCCTGACCGGCCTGGTATACGCGGCAAAGAACATTCCTCCGTAGCCAATGCCTCGGCGAATTTCCTCTGGCGTCACTTGTTGGACCTCCAATATGGATTGCCGCTCCTGAAAACAGGACCAGCCCAGCGCGCGAAAACACGGCAGCAGGCTTTTGTCCAGTGTTTGACCCCATGCCTGAATCGTTTTCGATACGCGCGGAACTTTGGCAAGCAGATGGATCGAACCATCCCACGGGATGCCTGGTGGTCGACGGGTTTGATCGAATCGAAAGACGGACAGCACACGAGTCTGCCAGGTCGCAAGCTTTCTGGCGATCCGCCGCTCGAGAGCGAGCCGGAAAGTTTCAACAAACTCATGCCGTTCCCCCAGAAGACGTAACTCCGAGCTCTGTAAAAGCGGATGCAATTGCGCTCTGGCATCGTGTAGAGCTTTTTCGCAAAGATCTTCCGCCGCCTGACCAAAATCCTTCACTTCCGTGAAGTGACTCTCCTGTGATGTATTCCAGCGCGGCTCATTGAAAGGCTTCACTTTAGACCATCCAGGATTTCACCCGGCTGGTTGTCTTTCTTTTGAAGCAATTTGATCGTTTCCTTTCATCACCAAGGACAAATCATTCTGTGTCTTTTTGACCCTCTGTGCTCAAGTTCTTATGCAACTATCATTCAGTGACAGCATCCCGTACCTGACCATGGATGATCTCACCTGTGTACGGTACGGGGAAGACCTACATCGAGCCTAAAGTTTTGTGCGATAATATGTATATGGATTTAATTCCGCTGCATTTTTTTGATCAACCCATTGAAGTTATTTTCAATTCGCCGCCCACGCGTGAAAAGGCGCCGGATTGTCCGAATGGTTTTATCTGGGAGGCGAAAACGTATCAAATCACTGAAATGCTTTCTTCATGGACCGATTTCAAAAGGCGCGGCAAAATGGCGCGCAATATGCGCCCTGAGCACGCGGCCGTTGCGGCCACGCGCGGTTCATTGAACGTCGGCAGATATTATTTCCGCGTACGTGTTTCGTCCAGCAGTTCAATTGCGAAGCATCCCGGTGGGACTGCTGGACGAATGGAAGAACAAATCTTCGATATTTATTACGATCGCGCGATGAAAAATGTGGACGACCGTAAGGGACAATGGTTTGTGTATCGCGAGATGCGAAGTGCCGCCTGATTGAGGAATCAAGACTTGAACTTTTGCTTGCAAATACGGAGCATTCGCTTATGGTTGAAATGAGGCGAGCGGCAGGAGCAGGTTGATGGAACAGAATCAGATACCGGCTGAGATCAATGAAGCCCAGGCCTATTCCGTGCCCTGGTCCACTTTGGATACATGGCTGGGCGTCAGTATATTGGGACTCTTGAGCGTCGGGATGCTGGTCATCCTATTCACGGGAATCGGCCAGCAGTACGTGCAGAGTGCCGGTATCCTGATTTTGGAGTTACTGTATTTATTGCCTATTGTTCTGATATTTGGCCTGCGGCGCATTTCCTGGAAACATCTGGGCTTCGGCAAATTTCCTGTGAGTGTCGTTGGAATAGGCTGCGGCTTGTTGCTGGGCGCGTATGCGTTGATCCTCCTACACAACTCGATTTTGAACGCACTTGGCATTGATACGCAGGGCGACCAGATTTTCGAGATTTTCAATCGACTCGAACACCCCATCTGGTTTTTCTTCGTTGGCGCAATCGTGGCTCCCTTAGTGGAGGAAATTTTTTTCAGGGGCTTTCTCTTTCAGGGCTTTCGCCAGGCATACGGATGGCGCCCGGCGCTGCTTCTGAGTTCAGCTATTTTTGCCGGGGCACATCTCGATCCGGTCTCGCTGCTCCCGACCTTTGTTCTGGGCTGCGTACTGGCATACGTCTTTCATCGTTCGAACTCGCTGTGGCCGGGAATCATCTTCCACGCGACGATCAATTCAATGAGCCTGCTCGCAGTCTATTTGATATCGCAATATCCAAATCTTATTCCTTCGTGACCCGTTGCTACACCGGCAGTTCAACCTTGTTACACCGGTAGTTCAACTGCCGGTGTAACTCAATGTTGCCCCAGCAGTTCAACTGCTGGGGCAGCCGGATAACGCTTCTACTCCTTCGTGATCAACCTCACCTGATTCTCGTAAAAGAAATATTCCCACGCCCAATTGATCAACACCAGCAGGCGGTTCCGGAACCCGATCAGACGGTAAATGTGTAGGAATACCCAGATCAGCCAGGCAATGAATCCGCTGAACGAGAGTCCCCAGATGCGGGCCACGGCCGCGTTGCGCCCGATCGTGGCAAGCAAACCGGGATCCTTATAATGAAATTCTTCGAGCGGTTCACCTTGGATTGCTTTTCGGATATTCCGCGCCGTGACCTTGCCCTGCTGGATCGCGACGGTGGATAACATCGGTAAAGGCTGACCCTTCCCGTTCTCGAAATAAGCCGCGTCGCCGACGACAAAGACCTCGGGGTGATTGGGAAGCTGCAAACTGTCAGCGACTCGGACTCGACCGGAACCTGCCTGCTCGACCCCCAGCCGATTCGCGATCCCGGCCGCTTTCACACCCGCCGTCCAAATCAACGTATTCGCCCGGATATGTTCGCCGTTGCCCAGCGTGACGCGCTCGCTGTTGTAATCTACCAGTTTGGTATCGGTCAACACTTCCACTTTCTTGCGTTCCAATAGATCGCGTGTCGCCTTGCGAAGTTCGTCGGGATAGCTCGGCATCACACTTTTGCCGGCTTCCAGCAGCAGCACACGTACCTCTCTCAAATCCATGTGTGGATAATCCTTGCTCAATACATGGATGATGAGTTCTGCCAGCGCGCCGGAAGTCTCCACACCGGTGGGGCCGCCGCCGACGACCAAAAACGTTAGCAAGGCTCTGCGTTTTTCGGCATCCGCTTCACGGCTGGCGTCCTCGAACGTTTTAAGCAGGTGGTTCCGAATCGCAATCGCAGACTGGATGCTCTTGAGCTGGAAGCCGTTTTGCTCCACCGCCTGGTTGCCGAAGAAGTTGGTCTCTCCGCCGGCGGCCAGGACAAGATAATCATAGGCGATCACCGAGCCGTCCATTTTGACGTAGCATTCCTGGAGATTGACTTCCGTTACTTCGCCCATTTGGAAGGTGAGATTTTTTTGTTTGCGAAAGATGGTCCGCAAGGGATAGGCGATCTGGGAGGGGAGTAGACCTGCGATCGCCACCTGATATAGAAGGGGCTGAAAGAGGTGGTAGTTATGCCGATCGACCAGGGTGATTCGTACCGGCGCCCGGGCCAGCCCACGTGCCACTTGCATGCCGCCAAACCCGGCGCCAATGATAAGGATATGGGGAAGAGCTTTTGTGTTCATCGTTGCCTCTACTATCTAAGATGCTCTTTGATTGTGAAATTTTACACAATTATTATAACCAATTTGGTCCGATTTGTAAAGTTGTAACATTAATCTTCTCGCATTTATGCATTTGCAAGTAACGTCTGCATTGCTATTGCGTCCTGTACGCAAAATCACGAAAGGACCTAAGCCCAACGGCGGGAAGTACATGAAGCGAATTCAGATCTATCCCCTTTTACTCGTAACAGCCATCATTTTGGACCGGATCGTTAATTCCATGACACAAATTAACCCAAAGGAGAGTGTGCGCTCTCTTTTCATTTTGCTTTTTTTGTGCAGCATGGTCTCAGTTATGATTCAGCGTTTCGTTAAGGATTGGCATCGCACCAATTTTGTTGTGTTCATCATGGTGGTTCTTTTTGTCTTTTATCGGTCTTTCTATGTCCTGCTCGAACGAACCTTCCCCCAGCAGGCAGATTATCTCGGCCTGGCGCTGATCATCGTTCTAATGTGGATAGCCACCGTTCTGACCAGCCGCAAAGTCTGGCTGTCCATCCGCAAACCTGCCATAATCACAAATTACTTTAATCTGGTGTGTGTATTTCTGCTGCTGTTTCAGGTGCTTCAGTTGGGAGAAAAGCTCTATTTCCTGGATGATTCCAAGACGTACTCCACAGCCATTTTGCCATTAACCGAAGAGATACATTTAAAGAGCGATACGCGCCCGGATATCTATGTCATTATCCTCGATGGTTATGGCCGCCAGGATGTTTTGAAAACGATATACGACTACGACAATTCCGGGTTTATCAGCGAATTGGAAAAACGCGACTTTTATGTCCCCACGCAAAACCATAGCAACTATGTCCAAACCGCGTATGCGATGGCCTCCCTCTGGAATTTTGAGTATGTGCAGCCCTGGATGCCACCTTCTGATTACCGCCAGTATCTCATCCAGCCGATCCAAAGGAACAGGGCCTTTCAGCTGCTGGATGATATTGGTTATACAACGGTCAGCTTCGAGGGGACGCTGGGCTACACACAGATCGATCAGGCCGATGTGCTTGTATCCGAATTTTTGCCGATCAACAAGTTCGAAGCGCTGCTGCTCATGGATAGTCCGCTGGAACCCATTTCCAATATTCTTGATCTGAATATTCCGCTCCCAACCCATCGGACGCGTCAGAGAACCATATTATATAAACTGGATGAACTGAAAAATGTTCCGGCATCCATCCCTGGCCCTAAAATCGTCTACGATCACATTCTGCTGCCGCACCCTCCGTTCGAGTTCGATCGAGATGGGAACATCCTTCCTCAGAAGCAGCCATATAATATGTGGGACGACAGTGAAACGGCCGGAGGCGAGTATGAATACCAAAAGGGCTATCGGGAACAGGTAATTTTTGCCAACCGGAAAATCCTGGAAGCGATCGATGCCATCCTGGCGAAATCCGAGACTCGACCGATCATCCTGCTCATGGGTGACCATGGTCCGGCTTCCATGTTCCACTTTGATATCGATTCGCCTGGTTGTCTCTGGGAGAGGACAAGCAACTTGTACGCATTGCTTCTGCCCGGCCATCAACAGGATGGGACAGTATATGAAACCATCACGCCAGTCAATACCTTCCGGGTTATTTTCAACACCTACTTTGGCACCGAGCTGCCTTTGCTGGAGGATCGAACCTATTTAGCCTCAGCAGCCTACAGAGATACGATCAAGGATATTACAGACAGCCGGGATTCTCAGGCAAGCTGCACAGTTTCCGATTAGTGAGAGCCTGGGTTGGCTTGAACCAGCTGAAGGGTAGGGTCATGGATTGACTGAGGGGTAACCGTAACGTGGTTACATACCGAAGAACCCCAACAAATAGTCCCGCCCCTGCGATGCCAGGGACAAGTTCACCCCCAGGGTCACGGAAATCAGGCTGACGATGAAAGAGAAAAACCTACCCACCGTGGGAATGTACCAAAAGACAAGGATCAGAATCCAGATGGCGTAGGCGCGTACAGGCGCCAGTAACTCGCGAATGCGATAGCCCAGGAATGGTTCGATGACGCCATAGCCATCCAGCCCGGGCACCGGGAGCAGATTAAACAGGATTGCCCAAATCTGCAAAAGAAGCAGGAAGGACAAACCGGGCCAGATGTAGGAAGTGGATTCAGGTAATACTTTCAGCAGAACAGCCAGGCCGACGGCGACCAGTCCATTTGCTGCAGGGCCAGCCAGGGACATGGCGCTCAGCCAGTAACGACTGCGGATGAGCCGGGTTTCGATGTACACCGCGCCGCCAGGAAGGCCAATGCCGCCCATCAACAGAATGAGCAGTGGCAGGATAATGGAAAGGAACGGATGTGTATATTTCAGGGGGTTGAAGGTGAGATACCCTTTTTCCTTGACCGTATAATCACCACCGTAGTAGGCAACGATCGCATGGGAAAACTCGTGCAGGCAGAGCGAAAAGATCCAGCCGAAGAAGATGATGACGAAATTCATTCCTGATATCCTTTTGGGTGCCATTTGTGCCAGGCCCAGGCGCTGGTGATGATTTCGTGCAAATTATCGTGCTCGGGCTTCCAACCCAATTCGCGTTTGATCTTTTCAGACGAAGCGACCAGGATCGCCGAATCGCCGGGCCTGCGGGCCTGTTCAACGGCCGGGATACGGTGCCCCGTCACTCGCCGCGCGGTCTCGATCACCTCGCGGACGGAATAGCCATTGCCGCTTCCCAGGTTGTAGATCATCTGGTCCCGGTCCTCGAGATTTTCAAGCGCCAGCAGGTGCGCCGATACGAGGTCCGCGATGTGGACGTAGTCGCGGATGCAGGTTCCATCAGGTGTTGGATAATCGGTGCCAAAAATGCTGATCGATGGGCTTTGCCCCAATGGCACGCGTAATACCAGCGGAATGAGGTGCGATTCAGGCCGATGGGCTTCGCCGCGCCCGGGCAGTGCACCACAGGCGTTGAAATACCGCAGCGAGGCATAATGCAAAC
>Ga0114129_10009639_pt1 | contig 13778 bp, 16 predicted proteins | sample RhiMetdeltSRZDD1_FD_80071 | JGI IMG/M metagenome (GOLD analysis project Ga0114129, IMG submission 80071) | Populus rhizosphere microbial communities from Tennessee, USA - Rhizosphere MetaG P. deltoides SRZDD1 (version 2) (version 2) | ecosystem: Host-associated > Plants > Roots > Rhizosphere >...
CATCCAGACCGTCCTGAACGAGCAGGCGGCGATCATCAACAAGGTCATGACCGATGCGAACGCGAAGTGCTGGGGCCCGGACGGGACGTCCACCGGCCCCTGCCAGGTGAAGTGATCGGTCGCTAGCGCATGATGCGGATGCGAGCGCGAACGGAGGACATCCTTCCGTTCGCGCTCCTCCTTCCTTCCCTGATCTACCTCGGGCTGCTGATCCTCATCCCGATGGTGGCGGCCCTACTGCTCGCGATACAGGCGGACAGTGGCGCGTTCACGACCGAGTTCCTGGAGCGCATGACCGGCGACGTGAACTTCAACGACGCCTGGCGGAACACGCTCATCCTGCTCATCCTCATCGTGCCCCTTCAGATCGTCCTCGCGCTCGCGATGGCGTTGCTCATCCATTCACGCTTCCGGGGCCACGGCGTGTTCCTCTACATCTACGCGATCCCGCTGGCGATCTCCGACCTCGCCGCGGGCATCCTTTGGCTCTCGATCTTCACCGAGCGCGGCTACCTGAACACGGTCGGCCAGGACGTCGGCCTGCTGCAGACGGCGCCGGTCTACCTGTCGTTCGAGAACTTCGGCGGCCTGCTGACGGCGATCGTCATCGCCGAATCGTGGCGCGCCACCGCGATCGTCATGGTCATCCTCGTCGCCGGCCTGCAGCTGATCCCGCGGGACTACTTCGAGGCGGCGGACCTGTTCGGAGCGAGCCGTCTACGGCGCACGATCCACGTCGTCCTCCCGCTGCTGCGGCCGAGCCTGCAATCGGCGCTCATCATCCGGACGATCTTCGCGTTCCAGACGTTCGCCGTCGTGCTCGCCCTCGCGGGACGCAACATGCCGGTCATCGCCGCGGAGGCGTACAGCTGGTACGCGAACAACCGCAACGCCCACCTGGCGGCGTCGTACGCCCTCCTCTTGCTGGCCCTGACGATCGCGTTCACCGTGATCTATCTGCGCGTGCTGGGATTGCGCGAGGCCGAGGTGAAGCGATGAACGCGCGCACGTGGGATCGGACGCTCATCTACGGCAGCGCGATCCTCCTCGCGCTGTGGGTCATCGTCCCCTTCTACCTGATCTTCCTGTCGGCGTTCAGTCGCCCCAACGACGTGTTCGTGTATCCGAAGCCGCTCATCCCGACCAGCTTCTCGACCGAGACGATGGAGTTCTTCCTGCAGTCGACCGGCGTGTTCGCGTCGGTGCTGAACAGCATCGCAGTGGCCCTGATCACGATCGTGCTGAGCCTGGCGCTCGGCGCGCCGGCGGGTTATGCGCTCGCGCGGTTCACGTTCCGGGGACGGCAGGGCTTCCAGCTGATCGTGCTCGCGACAAAGATGTTCCCCGTCGCGATCCTGTCGATCCCGCTCGCGGTGACGTTCGTGCGGCTCGGCCTGTATGACAACGTGATCGGCGTCGCGCTGGTCCACACCGCGATGGCGCTGCCCTTCGTCATCCTCGTGACGCTCGGCGTGTTCGCCGGAGTGTCCAACGAGCTCGAAGAGGCCGCGATGACCCTCGGCTGCTCGCGCTTCGCCGCGTTCCTCCGCATCGCCCTTCCGCTGGCGCTCCCCGGTCTCGCCGCGGCGGCGATCTTCACCTTCGTGATCTCGTGGAACGAGGTGTTCGCGGCGTCGATCCTCACGCTGCGCCAGCGCACCCTGCCCGCGCAGGTGCTCTCGGCACTGCAGCAGTCGCCCCTGTACTTCAAGTTCGCCGGTGGGTTCTTCATGGTCATGCCCGCCGTCGTGTTCATCTTCTTCATGCGCCGTTATCTGCTGAACCTGTGGGGAGGGCGCTGAGCCATGGCCGGCATCCGCATCCAGAGCGTGACGAAGATCTTCGGCAAGTCGCCGGCGCTGAAGGACGTGAGCCTCGACGTGAAGGACGGCGAGTTCCTGGTGCTCCTCGGTCCGTCGGGCTGCGGCAAGACGACGCTCCTGCGGTGCATCGCTGGGCTCGAGCACGTCGACGAGGGGAAAGTCTTCATCGGTGACCGCGACGTTACGGATCTCGCGCCGCGTGCGCGGGAGATCGCCATGGTCTTCCAGAGCTACGCCGTGTTCCCGCACATGAACGTGGCGCAGAACATCGGGTTCGGTCTGCGGATGCACAAGCGGCCGAAGGCCGAGATCGACCGTCGCGTGAAGGAGGGCGCCGCCCTGCTCTCACTGGAGCGTTTCCTCGACCGCTATCCGGCGCAGCTCTCCGGCGGCCAGCGGCAGCGCGTCGCCGTCGCCCGCGCGCTGGTGATGGACGCACCCGTCCTCCTCATGGACGAGCCCCTGTCGAACCTCGATGCGCTGCTGCGGCTCCAGGCGCGTGCCGACCTCAAGCGCCTGCACCGCGAGGTACGCCGCACGACCGTGTATGTGACCCACGATCAGGTGGAGGCGATGAGCATGGGTGACCGCATCGCCGTGATGCGCGAGGGCGTCATCGAGCAATGCGAACCACCAATGCGGCTGTACGACCATCCAGCGTCGCAGTTCGTCGGTGGCTTTATCGGCTCGCCGCCGATGAACTTCCTGAGCGGCGCCGTCGAAGACGGCACATTCGTCGGTGACGGTTTCCGGCTGCCGCTCGACGGACGGCGGATCGACGCGGGCCGTCACCTGCTGCTCGGGATCCGCGCCGAACAGATCTCCTTCGGCGATCGCGGGCTGCCGGCGAAGGTGCTGGTCGTGGAGCCGCTCGGCTCGAACGCCCTCGTCACCGTTCTCGTCGGCAAGGCGCCGGTGAAGGTGGAGACACCGGTCGATACGACGGTGCGGCCGGATCAGGACGTCCATCTCGCGTTCGATCTCGCGCACGTCCGCTGGATGGACGCGACCAGCGGCAACGCGGTGGACGCTTAGCCCTGGGCCCGACGCGTCTCGACCCGCGCCGACCGTACAAGCCTCTGGACGTCGGCAACGGCATCGTGTCCGGCACGCTGACGCCGAACGGGCGGTGGCTTTCGCTCGGGATGACGCATCCCGTCCACGGCCGCGTCGTGCTCACGGACGCGGCGGCGTTCCCGGACCATCAGCGGTTCGACCAACCCGCGGTGCGCGCGTATCGCGCCGGCCTCGCCGCGCGTTCGCGGAAGGGCTTCGGACTGGCGCTGCTGCTGCCCGGCGAAGCCGACGCCTTCCTCATCGAGGACGCGTTGCCGCTCGCCGTCCTCGACTACGCCGGTGGCGCCCGGCTCGAGGCGGTGACCGTCGCGCCGCGGGGTCGTCGGGGTGCGCTGCAGATCGTCCGTATCGCCGCGCGCGACACCGCGATCGGTGTCGGGATCGAGTGGCACGGAAAGCTGCGGCTCGCGCGCGCCGCCTACACCCAGCTCACTGCGGGTGGCGCGCTTCCGATCGCGCCATCCAACATGACGACCGGCGAGGACGGCCAGCTCATCTGGTTCGATGACCGCGACCTCGGCGCGTCAGCGGCGATCGCGCTCCCGTCGCCCGCGAACCTGCCGGCCCGGATGAGCCTGCCGTTCGTCGTCGCGATCGCGCTCGGCGAGACGCTCGATGCAGCCGTGAGCGAAGCGATCGCCCTCGCCGGCGAGGCTCACGATCTGGTCGGCGCCGAGGTGCGCGAGCGTCGTGCCTGGTGGCTCGGCATAGGCAGGGCGGCCGAGTCGGATCGCGCGATCCGCCGTGCGACGGCGTACGCGCTGGACTGCGCTGCCGCCCGCGCCGGCGACGATCTCGTCGCGGTGCTGGCGGACCACGAGATCCTCCCGCTCGTTTGGACGCGCGACGCGTACTACGTCTGCCGCATGCTCCTCGCGCTCGCGCCGCACGACGTGCGCGTCAGCGGCGTCGTCGACGGATTCCTGCGCTGGCTGTTCGAGGTTGCGGAGCGCCCAGGCGGCTGGTGGCCGCGCGCGTCGCTGGCGAATGGCGCCGCGAAGGACCCCGTGTTCCAGCTCGACCAGCAGCTCTATCCGTTCCTCCTGTTGGAGGACCACGCACGGCTCACCGGAGAGAAAGAGCTTGCCGACCGCTATGCGACGAAGCGCGACGAGATCCTCCGTGCGCTTCTCGCACGGCGCACGGCGTTCGGCCTCATCGCTGCCGACGAGACGCCCGCCGACGATCCGAGCGAGCAGCCCTTCCACTTCTCGAGCCACGTGCTGCTGTGGCGGGTGCTACGCGATCTGGATCCGCGCAGGGCTGCCGAAGTCCACGCCGCGGCGCGCGCCGGCTTCACCGCGTCCGGTCGCTTCGCCTATGCCGTCCGTGGCGAACGCGCGGAGGGCGCGCGTCATTACCACGATGCGAACGACTTTCCGACCGTGTTCGCGCCGGCGTGGGGTTTCTGCGACGTCGACGATCCGGTGTGGCGCGCGACGATCGACTTCGCCTGGAGCGCCGCGAACGCGGGGTACTTCGCCGGACCGCTCGGCGGGCTGGGTTCGCTGCACACGCGGCATCCCTGGCCGCTGGGCGATCTGCAGGAGATCATCGTTGCGCGCGTCCTGGGCGACGCCGAGCGCGAGCGCCGCGGCTGGGAGCGTCTTGACCGCATCGAGACGTGGGACGGGCTACTGCCGGAGGCGTACGACGAGACCACCGGCGCGGTCGCGTCACGTCACTGGTTCGCGTGGCCCGCCACGCTGCGCGCGCTGCTGGCCCTCGACCCTATGCTCAAGGCACCGTGACCGTAGAGTCGACGTCCGATCGCGCCAGACGCGCGGTGGCGTTCCCGATCGAAACGCCGCGTCTGGTCATCCGGTCCTTCGCGCTCGGCGACGCCGAGATGCTGCACGAGCGCGTGTTCGGCGACGACGAGACGATGCGCTTCATTCCGCGGGGCGCGTCGCCGTCTCTCGAACGTACGCGCGGCGCCGTCGAGCGCTTCATCCGGCACGAGCGCGAGCACGGCTTCGGGCTCTGGGCGGTCGAGCTCCGCGTTACGGGCGAGTTCATCGGCGACTGCGGGCTCGTCTACGTCGAGGGCGTCGGCCCCGAGGTCGAGGTGGCCTACCACCTGGCGAAGGAATGGTGGGGTCGCGGACTTGCCACGGAAGCGGCGCGCGCGTGTCTCGACTACGGCTTCAGCGAGATCGGCCTGCGCGAGATCATCGCGATCTGTTTCCCGGATCACGTCGCCTCGCGCCGCGTGATGGAAAAGGCGGGCATGCGCTACGTCGGCCCCGCCCGCTACTACGAGCTCGATCTCGTGAAGTACGTCGCGAATGCCCGCGGCTGAGGTCGACCGCGAGGTCCGCATCGCGATCGCGCGATCGATCAAGGCCCGTGGAAGGATCCCGACGATCGCGGCCGTCGCTTCGGATCTCGGCAAGGACGTCGCGAGCGTGGATGCTTCGTTCGCGCGCATGATCGAGGGCCACGTCTTCGTCCCGCGCAAGGATTCGCATGAGATCTACGCCTACGACCCGTTCTGCGTCGGCCCGACCGATTTCTTCGTCAGCAGCGCCGGTCGCGTGTGGTTCGGGATCTGCGCCTGGGACGCGCTCGGCATCCCGGCGGCGCTCGGCGAGGCCGGGATCATCGAGACCCACTGCGCCGACTGCAACGAGTCGCTCGTCGTCGAGGTGGACGCGGACGGCGGGACCGATGTCCAGACCTGGACAGTGATGCAGGTCGGCGTGCGCCCGCGCGACTTCTGGAAGGACATCTACTTCACGTGATCGACCATGCTTCTCTTCCGGTCGGAGGAGCACGCCGAGCGCTGGCGCGAACGCACCAAACCGCCGGCGTCCGCGATCCTCAAGATCGAGGAGGCCACCGCGCTCGCGCGTGCCTGGTACAAGGACAAGCTCGACCCGGACTGGCGCCGCTTCACGACCGAGGAGGCGGAGACGATCTTCGACGACCTCGGTCTCGATCCGGAGTTCTGGCAGCTGGGCTGAGCGCATGACCCGACGACCGATCGTCACGGTCATCGGCAAGAGCGCGCGCAATCCGGCCGACCCCGTTCCCCCGCAGGCGCTCCGTGCCGGGGAAGAGGTCGGCAGGCTCCTCGCGGAGCGTGGCGCCGTGGTCGTGACGGGCGGCCTCTCCGGCGTCATGGAGGCGGTCAGCCGCGGCGCCAAGAACGCCGGCGGTCTCGTCATCGGGATCCTCCCCGGCTTCGACAAACGCGACGCGAATCAGTACGTCGACGTCGCGATCACCACGGGCATGGGCTGGATGCGCAACACGCTCGTTGTCCGCGTCGCGGACGCGGTGATCATGATCAGCGGCGGCATCGGCACGCTCAACGAGCTGACGGTCGCGTACGAGGACAAGCCGACCGTGATCCTCGAGGGGACAGGCGGCTGGTCCGACCGCATCCGCGAGATCGCGTACGGGGGCAAGCACCTGGACGAATCCGGGAGCGCCACGCTGCACTTCGCGAGCACTGCGGAAGCGGCGGTCGACCTCGCCCTGCGTCTCGCGCGTGGCGAGCCCGAGCGCGCCGAGCGCGTCGCTGCCGCCGAGTTCGAGAGCTGAGAGGCGGGGCGACCCGCGGTCGAAAGGAGGCGTGGGTATGAGTACGGACCTGCTTCGGGGCAAGAGCGTTCGGTGGTCGTACGACGACGGTCCGATGGCGGGCAAGGCGTTCGAGCACACCTTCGCGGATGACGGCACGGTCACGTGGCGGGAGGCCAACGAAAAGAGCGGACTCGCCGTGGGAGGCGAGGCGAGCGTGAGGTACGAGGTCGCCCAGGTGACCGATGCCGTCTATGCGGTTTCGTACCTTGCAGTATCGGGATGGACGCTGACGACGGTCGTCGATCGGATGAGCCGGAAGATCGTGAGCATCGCCTCCAACGAGAAGACGCTCGTGATCCAACGCGGGAAGCTGATCTGAGCGAGGCTCTTGTCGACTGCCTTCGCTACAACCGGTGGGCGAACCTCACCCTGATCGACGCGTGCCGCGAACTCACCGAGGCGCAGCTGGACTCGCACGCTCCTGGCATCTCCGGCTCCGTTCGTGAGCTGCTCATGCATGTCGTCGGCGGCCAGCAGACCTCCGTTCTGCGGACCAAAGGTCGGCAGCACGAGGGCGAGTTGAACCGCGGGAGCCGTTGGCCAGGGTTCTCGATCCTGCGCGAGATCGCCGTCGACACGAGCGATGAGCTCATCGCGATCGCCGCGTCCCTCGGCGACGATGAAGAGGTTGATCTGCCCTATCGGGGCAAGACTTACCGGTATCCGAAGAGCTTCTTTTTGCTGCATGCACTCGAGCACGGCGTCGAGCATCGGACCGAAATCAAGCTTGCCCTCGCTCTGGTCGGCATCCCGACCCCCGACCTTGACGGATGGTTCTACAGCGAAGCCGCGGGATACGGTCACGAATCGCGACGGACACCGCTCCGGCGGCGGGTACGGGAACGCCCTCTTGACCGAGCCGATGGTCTAGGCTCCGCGGGTGGACGCCTTCACCGTCTTCGGGGTCCAGAACCTCCTCTTCTTCGTGGTCTTCGGCCTCTTCGCGTGGTGGTATGCGTGGCCATGGCTGAACTCGGTCGACCGCACCACCGCCTTTACGGCCCTTACGTTCGTGCACGCACTGCGGGCGATCGGCGCGACGGTGCTCGTGACGTCGGTCGTAGGGACCGCGCTGCCGCGGGACTTCGCCGAGGCCGTCGCGTATGGCGATTTGGTCACCGTCGTGCTCGCGATCGTCACGCTGATCGCGCTTCGCGGACGCATCGGATTCGCGATCGCGCTGGTGTGGCTCACGAACATCGTCGGCACGGCCGACCTCGCGAACGCGCTCGTGAATGGCGTCCGGTACGATGTCGCGCGCCTCGGCATGGGCTCGTTCTGGTACGTCGTCACGATCCTCGTACCGATCCTGTGGATCGCGCACGTTCTCGCCTTCGCGCTCTTGCTGCGCCGGCGCGCATGAGCGGCAGGACCGCTCAGACCCGGGGCCGCTCGCGCGCCTAGCCGAGAAACCGCCGAACCGACGCGGCCCGCAGCATCAGCTCGCCGAGCTGGGCTGAGCCACTCACGGCGGCCCGTCGCACCTGACGCGCGATCTCGGCGTGCACTGGATCGTGTGGTGCGTCGCCGATCAGTGCGGTCGCGCGATCGACGCTCTCTCGCACGCGCGAAGGCCACGCGCTCACGCCGTCCGGATCCAGGAAACGGATCGCGTCACGGAGCTCGGCCGCGAGCTCCGGCACGGTCGCGCACAGCCACGTCCAATCCGACTCGTTAACAGCGGCGAGGCCCAGCACCTCGGGTGGTAGCCCCAGCGAGTAGAGGCTCGCGCAGAAGGGGATCGCTCGTGGCAGCGTCAGACCCGCGCTCTCGCGGCTGTAGCCAAAGAGCCCGACATGAAGCTTGCGTAAGCGCCGGCGCGGAACGCTGGGCGCGAGTCGATTGACGATCTCGGCGAGCTCGGCGACCTCGGACTGATAGCGCGCGGTCACTCGCTCCAGCACCGCGAATGTCCTGGCGTCCGCGGCGACCGGAAGCGGTCGTGCGCGGGGATGGGCGTTGATCTTCTCGATGGCCGCGCGGACGTCACCTACCGGGTGGTCGTACTTGAACGCGGACTGGATGGTGGCGGTCTGAACGCTGGGATACGTACGCAGGTAGCGGTCCGTGGTGGCCGGGCTCAGGCCGCCGCGGAAGGGCACGCTGCCCACACCGATGATCGGGTAGATGGGAAGACCCAGGTGCCTCTCGAGCGCGGCGAGTCGATCGAGCGCGACGAGCGCGAGGAGGACGGCCGCGACGTAGCCGTAGTTGAGCGCGGGGTCGGACCGCGCGATGAAGACGCGCACGTGATCCAGATCCTTGCCCGCGACATAGGTGCGGACGAGATCGTCTGCGGCCAGCAGATGCTCCCGGTCCTCGATGAGCGGGATCATCCGGATCGTCGCCGGCGCGAATCGTCCGAACCAGCTCCCGAGCGGTAGCTCGTCCATCTCCAGGACGACGTCCTCCATGCCCGCGACGAAGCGCTCGTAGTACGTGTTCACGCGATCGAGGTCGCGCGCCGACGTCGTCATCGGATAGATGAGCTCCAGGATCGGCGGCCGCTCGCGCTTGTAGAAGATCCGTGCGAGATCAGCGTGGCGCGGGAGGCTGTGCAGCACCTCGAGCACGATCTTCGCCTGTGCCGGCTCGAAGACCGGGTTCGGGATCCGCGGGGTCAGGAAGACATCCTCGCCCAGGCGATGCGTCGCGAAGAAGTCGTCATAGGTGCTGAGCAGCTTCTCGACGACGTGCTCGTCGACCTCCTTGCCCTCGAAATCCCACATCTGCTCGTCGCAGCCGAGATGGGAGTAGGCGTAGTACGCCTCGCGAACCTCGTCGTCGGCGGTGAGAAGGGCACCCGTCGCGAAGAACGGCGTTGTCACGTTGTCGGGATGCTGCGTGCTCATGCTGCGCGGGACGATCACGTTTCGGCGAGCTGCCCGATCTCGACCACGGTCGTCCCGCCCCAGACCGACGGCCCCTCCGGCTGGAACGCCTCCGCCTTCTCGTCCCACGCCTTGAACTCGGGATCGTTGTCGTGCGCGGTGTGCGCGCGCATGCCGGTGAGCTTCGCGACCACGATGTAGTTCACGTAGCCGCCCTGCTTCGCGTCCTCATCTTCGGAGCCGTACTCGACGCGGGTGAGCGAGGCCGCGAGCAGGCCGCCCTTCCGATGGTGCTTCTCCCAGTTCTTGTACTGCTCGGTCTTGAACAGCCGCTCGAACTCTTTCGCCCGGTCGGCCTTGATGCGAAGGATGATCGCGTTCGTCTGCGACATCTGTGCCCTCCGTTGATCTAGAGCGGGGGAGAACCGATCGATGGAAGCATCGCCTCCGCCCATGTCGCCGCCGCGAGCAGCCGCTCGTCGTCACCCGGCGCACCGACAAGCTGAAGTCCAAGCGGCAGGCGACGCGGACCGAGTCCGGTCGGGATCGTGATGGCGGGCGCCCCGACGAGCGACCAGCGCGAGCAGAAGCGCGGGTCGCCGGTCGTCTCCGGTGTCGGTGCCTCACCGGTCGTCGGCGGCGTGAGGATCGCGTCGTAACCCGAGGCCCAGTCGAGGAAGGCGGCCACGAGCCGATCGCGGGCCGATAGCGCCTCGGCGTATGCGCGCTGATCGATGCGCGCGCCCTGGGCGAGCTGCTCGCGCGCATACGCGCTCACGATCTCCGGCCGTCGCGCGACCTTGGGCAGCACTGCCTGCCCGGCTTCGTAGAGCATCACCGTGCGCAGGATGCGCGGAGCGTCGTCCAGACCGGCGGGCGGCTCCGGCCACTCGATCGGTCCTCCGACGGCGGCGAGCGCGTCGACGTCGGCCTGGAACCGCGCGCGCATGTCTTCCGATGCCTGCTCCCATTCGCTCGTCCGCAGCGCCGCAAAGCGGGGCACGCGGTCGTGGTCGGCGTGCGGCGCGCGCTCGGTCTCTCCCGCGAGGATCGCCGCGAACAGCCCGGCGCTCCGCACGCTTCGCGCGAACACGCCGACGTGGTCGAGCGTGCGCGAGAACTCGAGCACGCCTTCCGTCGAGATGCGGCCGACGGTCGGCTTGAAGCCGACGACGCCGCAGAACGCCGCCGGGCGGATGACCGAGCCGTTCGTCTGCGAGCCGATCGCCGCCGGAACGACGCCCGCGGCGACCGCGGCGGCGGATCCCATCGACGAGCCACCCGGCGTGCGCGAGGGATCCCACGGGTTGAGCGTGGGGCCCGGCGTCATGAACGCGAGCTCGGCGGTGACAGTCTTGCCGAGCACGATCGCACCGGCGGATTCGGCCGCGCGCACCGCGGGGCACGTCGCCGTCGGCACGCGACCGGCGAACAGCGCGCTGCCGTTCTCGGTCGGGATGCCGGCGGTATCGAAGATGTCCTTAACGGCGATGGGAATTCCGTCGAGCGGCCCCACAGCGCCGCCGGCCAGCCGGCGCCGATCTGACTCCGCCCCGAGCCGGTGCGCCCGCCGGGCGTCGAGCCAGGCGAAGGCGTGGATCTGCGGTTCGGTCTCCGCGTAGCGGCGCACGGCGCGCTCGACGAGCGCGGTGCTGGTCAGCGCGCCGGCTTCGAGCGCCTCGGCGAGGCCGACGAGGTCTTCGGCGACGATCCGCATGACGCACGCATAGTGACGCGTGGCGCCCAACCCTTGGGAAGACGGGGCATGACGCCCCGGACCTTGCGGAAACCCGCCCTGCGGAACATCGCCTCCGTGCCAACGAACGCGTAGTCGTCGTGCACGCGTTTCGGATCGGCTCGCGGATACCCCTCAACCGCGGGCGCGCCGCGTTTTCCCGCGTATTCGACCGCCGCCCGCAGCATCGCGATCGCCACACCCCGGCCGCGGTGACCACGACGCACGGTGATGCACGGGACGACCCAGGCCTCGACATCGTCCACCGGCGGAGTCGCCTTTGAGTTCGCGATCCGCGTGAAGTCGGACCGGGGACCAAGCGACACGAAGCCGACGGCCTCCCTGTCGTCGTACGCCACGAGCCCCGCGGAGTTCTTGCGCCGTCGCGCGAGCTTCGCGAGCACGTCGCGGCGCTTCTTCTCCACCAGCTCGCCGCGGGCGCCGACGGACCCGAGCGCGCGCTGCTGCGCGGCGGTGAACCGTGGGAACAGATCCCAACAGGTCGCGCCCCACGTGCCCCGTGTCACGGTCTTCACGTCATCGACGCGCGCGGCCGTCAGCGGGCGGATCGTCAGCTTGCTGTCGCGAGCCGTCGCCATCTCTTCTTCGTCAGTCTGCGCACTCTGCTCTCGGCCTGCTCGCGCCAGCGCTCGGAGCCGAGCCCAAGCTCGAGCAGCGTCTCCACCATCCGCAGCGCGCGTTCGACTTCGGTACGGCGCTCGAGCTCGCGTGCGAACGCGAGCGCGAGCTTGACGCGCAGATCGTTGTCGCCGTCGTAGTACGCGCTCTCGTAGCACGCGAACGCGGCGTCGAGCTCCCCGGTTCGCTCGAACGATCGCGCGAGCGCGTACGCGGCGGGCGCATGATCGGGCGCACGTCCTAAGCGTGCGGCGAGGACGGCGACGGCGACACGGTCCGCGACGCGCACCAGCGACACGATGTCTCGCGCGTTGTGCTCCAAGACCGGCGCGATGATCGCGGGGTCGCGCTTGCGCAGGTAGTGGAAGTACGCGTCGGGGATGAGCGCGCCGGGTATGTCGTTGGTGCGCCCCTCGTCGAAGAGCGACTCCTCGAGCTGCTTGAGCCCGGTCGATCCGAACCGATCGCGCCACAGCCGCCGCGCGGGATGGAGGAGATCAAGATGAGACTCGTCGACGCTGATCTCGCTGCGCAGCGTCATCACCCAGCGCGTACGCAGCAGCGGCAGGTCGAAGCTCTTGCCGTTGTACGAGGCGCAGGCGTGAAAGCGCTCGACCTCGCCCTGCACGGCGGTGACGAACGCCTGCTCGCGTCCGATGTCGTGGAGCAGGTGCTGTCGCAGTACGAGCTCGCCGTCCGTGAAGTACGCGACACCGAGCAGGAAGACGTATGTGCCGGTGCCGCCGGCGAGACCCGTTGTCTCCGTGTCCAGCCAGAGGACGTCCTGCCAGCGTGCGGGTGCGTCACCTTTGAGGCCCAGATGGGCGAGGAGCAGCGGGTCGGGTACGCCGTGCCCGACGATCTCGAGCCCAAGATCACTGGTCGCGATCCGCTTCTCGATGACCTCGAATGCCGTCGTGGGCGGTGCCGACCGAGGGCCCTCGGCCGGCACCGCGGCCACCTCCCCGTGACGGGCGCGGTCGCGCTCGACGATCGCCGCCACGCGGGCGCGAAGGTCGTTCATGCGAGAGACAGGAGATGCGCGACCGAGGCACGGACGTCGGCGCCGAGCGCGTATGCCGGACCGACGCAGGACGGACAACCCGAGCCACAGCCACAGGCCTCGAGATGCTCGCGGGCGCGCTCGATCAGCGCGTCGTACGACTTGAAGAGTCGCTCGGAGAAGCCGATGCCCCCGGGCGTCATGTCGAACAGGTAGATCGTCGGCCGCTCGGTGTGCGGCGAGCGCACCTCCACCGCCAGTCCGAGGTCATGCGGGGCGCACATCAGAAAGAGCGGCGCGAGACCGTGCAGCAGGTTGCCGAGACCGGCGAGCGCGATCTCGATGCGCTCCTTCGGCCACCCCGCGACGGCGCGCTCGGGAAGCGCGCACCAGAACGACGTGGTCTGCAGCTCCTGCTCGGGGATGTGGATCTTGCCCCAGCCGACGTTCTCGTTCGTGAGGAGCGTGAGCTTCTTGTAGATCGTCGCGATCGCGCTCACGAGGACCTCGCCGTGGGCGCGGTCGAAGCCGCGCGGCCCGGCGGTGGTCTTGCTGTCGAACTCGTCGAGGACACGGATGCGGATCGAGACGCCGGCCTGCGTGTAGTACTCGACCTTGACCTCGCGCACGTAGGCCTTCTGGTTCTCCCAGTCGAGACGCTCGACCTGGAACTGCTTCGACTCGTGGAGGTAGATGGCCTGCTCGTGCAGGATCACCGGCGCGCCGAAGCGGTCGACCTCGCCGATGACGTGATGCTTGCCGTCGGTCTGATCGATGATCACCACGTTGTCGCTCGTCGCGGTGCGCAGCGACATGCCCTCGGCGGGGAACGACTGCGCCGACCAGTGGTAGCGGCCGTCGGACTCGTGGAGGACCCCCTGCTCGTCGAGGTAGGAGAGGACGCCGGGCGTGTCCTCGGTGCCGAAGCGCTCCTTCCGATCGAACGGGATCTCGAACGCGCCGCACTTGATGTGCTGGACCAGCACGTGGAGGTTGTCCGGATTCACCAGACCCGCCTCGGGCGAGCGCTCGAGGACGTACTCGGGGTGCTGCACGACGTACTGATCCGTTGGCTGCGA
>Ga0114129_10009641_pt1 | contig 13777 bp, 7 predicted proteins | sample RhiMetdeltSRZDD1_FD_80071 | JGI IMG/M metagenome (GOLD analysis project Ga0114129, IMG submission 80071) | Populus rhizosphere microbial communities from Tennessee, USA - Rhizosphere MetaG P. deltoides SRZDD1 (version 2) (version 2) | ecosystem: Host-associated > Plants > Roots > Rhizosphere >...
GACGCGCACGATCGGCTCGGATTCGTGCTCGGCCTGCAGGGACGCACCGCCGAGGCGATCGCCGAATTCGAGCAGGCGGTCGCGCTGCAGCCGGCATTCTTCGACGCCCGCTACCACCTCGGCGCGACGCTGTGGTGGACCAAACAGCCGGATCGTGCGCGCGCCGAGCTCGAGCAGGCGGTGAAGCTCCAACCGGCCCACGCGGAGGCGCGCTATTACCTCGCGGCGACCAAACGTCAGCAGGGTGACGTCGAGGGAGCCGTTGCCGACTTCCGCATCGCGATCCGGCACGATCCGGCGCTCGTCCCCGCGCACACGCAGCTCGGCGTCGCGCTTCAGGAGCTCGGCGATCTCGATGGCGCGATTGCCGAGTTCCGGCGCGCGCTCGCATTGAACCCGTCGCTGACCGACGCGGGGAACAGCCTGGGTCTTGCTTTGATGCAGAAGGGCGACACGGACGCGGCGGTGCGGACGCTGCGATCGGTCGTCAGCGCGTCGCCGGATTTCTCCGCGGCCCGTCTGAATCTCGGGATCGCGCTGATGCAGGGCGGCGAGCTGGAGGGCGCCGTCGCCGAGTTGCGCGAGCTGACGAAAAGGGACCCGGGCAACGCCGAAGCGTTCTACGATCTCGGGCTCGCCCTCAAGCAGCACGACGAGTTCGACGCGGCGGCCGCGGCGCTCCGGACCGCCATGCAGCTCGATCCGGCGCTGGCCGAAGCGCCTTTCACGCTCGGCGTCGTGCTGTGGCAGACCGGGCGCGCCGACGAGGCGGTGCCGCTCTTCAAGGAAGCCATCGCGCGCCGTCCCGAGTACGCAGAGGCGCACTACATGCTCGGCACGGTCTTCAAGCAGCGCGGGGATGCCGATACCGCGCTCGAGGAAGTGCGCGAGGCGATCCGAATCAATCCGCTGTCGGCGGAAGCGCACACGACTCTCGGCCAGCTGCTGCAGGCGTCGCGCGACGCCGCGGGCGCATCGGCGGCGTTCGCCGAAGCCGACCGGCTCAACAAACGAAAGGCGGATGCGCAGGCCTCGGCCTTTGCCGTCAACGCCGGCCTGGAGCGGTTGAAGCGCCGCGAGGTCACCGCGGCAATCGCGAAGTTCCGCGAGGCGATTCGTCTGGCGCCGGACAACGCGCAGGCGCACTATCAGCTCGCGCTGGCCCTGCGCCGCACCGGCCGCCACGACGAGGCGCGCACGGAATTCAGAGCCGCGCAGCGCCTGGCGCCGTACCTCAAGCCACCCGACACCGATCGGTGAGCAGCCACTCGTCGATCAACCGCCGCACCTTGGCGCCCTCGATTTGCCGGCGCACGGCGTCGATCACGACCAACGATGCCCGGTCGGTTCTGCCGAAGAACCCTGCCCAGTACGGAACATGTACCTCGCCCTCGATTGGGCGCACGTCCAGACGCACGCGCGGCGCGGCAAGAAACCCGACGCGCCCGAACACGATGCGCTTCACTCTCGACGCGGCAATCTCGCCGGCGGCCGCAGCTGACAGCGCCGGCGCGACGTGGTTGCGGGTGCAGACGTCCAACAGGTCGGCGGGTCCGGGAACCGTGTCGAAGCGGTAGAGATCCAGCGCGCCGGTGACGCCGTCGACGCCGAGAACAGCCGTTTCGGACGTGCGGCCGCGGCCGACGGTCACGTGATACAGACGAAACGGAACGTAGATGTCGGCCACCGAGCGCAGCGGCCCGAGCGCAACCCGGCGCAGTCCGCCGACAACGCCGTCGTTGAACGCTTTGATCGCGTCTTCACGCGTGACCACCGGGCGGAGGGTGCGAATAGATTGCAAGGTCATTACTTACTTTTCTTACTTTGCGGCGGGGCCCCACCCCCGCCGCCTGCCACCGCTCGCTTACGCTCGCGGCGGTACTTGCAGCGACTGACCGCTTGTAGTGGCGTTACCTGAAATAAATCCACAGACCGATTACCGTGAGCACGAGCACGGCGCTCGCGGCGATGTTGATGCGATGCTGCGCCGGGCTTTCAGCCGCGGGTCTCCGCACGTGGACGCCCGGGACGGCCGTCGTCTCGATCTTCTCGTCGACGGTGGCGAATGTCAGGCCGGCCAGCCGGCGGCGCGGCGGCGGCGGCGTCATGAGGCTGACGATCGCAAGGATCGCGGCGCAGATGACGAACATGAAGATCGCGTAGTGGAGGAAATTCATGTCGACGAACCACCGAATCGCGGGCGACTCCAGCCGGTGCGTCTTGTCCACCACCTCCAAGACGAAGCGCAGCGTTCCGAGGACGAACCCGCTCAGCAGTGACGTAATCGCGCCCGTCGCATTCACGCGCGTCCAGAGAATCCCGAAGATGAAGCAGACGGCAATCGGCGGGCTGATGTAGGCCTGGACGGCCTGGAGATAGATGAAGAGCTGCGAGCTGATCAACCGGATGAACGGCACCCAGAGGACGCCGAGCAGCACGAGCATCCCCGTCGCGGCGCGGCCGAAGTTCACGAGCTGGCGCTCGCTCGCGTGCGGCCTGATCTTCTTGTAGAAATCGAGCGTGACGAGCGTCGACGCGGAATTGAAGACCGAGCTCATCGCGCCCATCAACGCCGCCATCAGCGCCGCGATCATGACGCCCACCAGTCCCGCCGGCAGCAGATTGATGACGAGCATCGGGTACGCGATGTCGCCATTCGCGACCACACCGTTCTGGATCGTGAACGAGTCGCGATAGAGCGCAAACGCAATCAGCCCGGGCAGCACCAGGATGAAGACCGGCAGGATTTTGAGATAGCCCGCAAAAATCGTCCCCGCGCGTGCATGCCCTTCGTCCTTCGCCGACAGCACGCGCTGCACGATCACCTGATCGGTGCACCAGTACCAGATGCCGAGAATCGGCGCGCCGAAGAAGATGCCGGTCCACGGAAAATCGGGATCGTTTGCCGGCTTGATCATGTGGAAGTAACTGTCCGGCACGGCCGCGCGCAGGCCGGCGAACCCGCCGACGCGGTCGAGGCCGATGACGGTGAGCATCACCGCGCCGGCGATGAGAATCAGCGTCTGCACGAGATCGGTGTAGATCACGGCGGCCAGGCCGCCGGCGATCGTGTACACGCCGGTGGCAATCACCAGGATGAGGGCGGCCGTCAGCGGGTTCCAGCCGACGACCCGCTCGAGCACGATGCCGGCGGCGTACAGGTGGACGGAAATCTTCGTGAAGATGTAGGCGAGAATCGAAATGCCGGCGAGGTACACCGCGCACGATCGGCTGAACCGCAGCTCGAGGAATTCCGGCATCGTGAACACGTTCGAGCGCAGGTAGAACGGCACGAACACCCAGCCGAGCAGCAGCACCATCAGGCAGGCGAGCCACTCGAAGTGGCCGACGGCGAGGCCTGACGAGGCGCCGGACCCGGCGAGGCCGATGAAGTGCTCGGTCGAAATGTTCGAGACGAACAGCGACGATCCGATCGCGAACCAGCCGACCGTGCGGCCGGCCAGGAAGTAATCGGCCGACGTCCGCTCCTTCTGCGTGAAGTAGAACCCAATCGCGAAGACGACGACGAAGTACGCCGCGATGATCGCGATGTCGATCGGCGTCAGGTTCTTGTGCGTCAGCACTTCGGTCACCGGCTGCATTGCGGCGAGCTCCTTCGCGCGGGGAGTCTATCACTTGAGAAAACGGAGATGACGGAGGCAGCGGATTCACAGACAAACGTTTTCTCGATCGTCTCCGTTGCCTCACGCGCTAAGATGCCGGCATGCTCCGGCCGTGGGCGAGCCGTCTTGTCTGGCCAGCTCTCGCGGTCGTGGCGCTGGCAGCGTCAGCGCCGCTCGGCGGGCGTGCCGATCCGCGGCAGGACTCTCAGGCGCCGCTCGGTTTCTCGCTGACGAACGTCGCGCGCGAGGCCGGTCTCAACCACGTGACGGTCTTCGGCGGCACCTCCTCGAACAAGTACTTGCTCGAAACGACCGGCACGGGCGTCGCGTTCATTGACATAGACGACGACGGCTGGCTCGACCTGTTCGTCGTGAACGGATCGACGCTCGAAGGATTCGCGCCCGGCAAGGCGCCGACGAACCATCTGTATCGAAACAAGGGCGACGGCACGTTCGAGGACGTGACCGCGCGCGCGGGTCTGACGGCGAGCGGCTGGGGACAGGGCGCGTGCGTCGGCGACTACGACGGCGACGGCCACGACGATCTGTTCGTCAGCTACTTCGGCCGGAACCGGCTCTATCACAACCGCGGCAACGGCGCCTTCGAGGACGTCACCCGCGCCGCGGGTCTGGGCGACGCACCCGGCGCGCGTACGCGATGGGGTACCGGCTGTGCGTTCCTCGACTACGATCGCGACGGCCGGCTCGATCTCTTCGTGGCCAACTACATCGACCTCGATCTCAAGACCGCGCCGACGCCCGAGTCCGGGTTGTGCCGCTACAAAGGCATCCAGGTGGCGTGCGGGCCGCCCGGGTTGACGGGCGGGAAGAATGTGCTCTACCACAATCGCGGCGACGGCACGTTCGCCGATGTGTCGGCGAAATCGGGCATCACGCGCGCGAGCGGGACGTACGGGCTCGGCGTCACCACGCTCGATTTCGACAACGACGGGTGGGTCGATCTGTACGTCGCCAACGACTCGAATCCGAGCGCGCTGTATCGCAACAATCACGACGGAACGTTCACCGATATCGGCGTCGCGTCCGGCTGCGCGTACAGCCAGGACGGCAAGCCGCAGGCCGGCATGGGCGTCGCGTCCGGCGATTACGATCGCAACGGCACGATGGACATTTTCAAAACGAACTTCGCCGGCGACACCTCCACGCTGTATTCGAACTCCGGCACGGGCTTCTGCGACGACCGGACGTTTGCGGCCGGCATCGGCGTCAACACGCGATGGCTCGGCTGGGGCACCGGCTTCATCGATTTCGACAACGACGGCTGGCTCGATCTGTTCCTCACCAACGGCCACGTCTACCCCGAGGTCGTGCAGATCAAAACCGAGGCGGCGTACAAGCAGAGGAAGGTGATCTACCGCAACCTGGGGAACGGACGCTTCGCGGACGTGACGGAACGGCTCGGTCCGCCGGCGACGGAGGCGAAGGCCGGACGCGGCACCGCATTCGGCGACTTCGACAACGACGGGCAGATGGACATCGCGATCACCAACGTCAACGACATGCCCGACCTGTTCCGGGTGAAGAGCGATCCGCGCCATCACTGGGTGATGCTGAAGCTCGTCGGCGTCCAATCGAACCGCGACGCGATTGGCGCGCGCGTGCGGGCGATCGCCGGCGGCGTGCAACAGTGGGACGAAGTGCGCGGCGGCGGCAGCTATCTGTCGCAGAACGATTTCCGGATCCACTTCGGGCTCGGCACCGCCACGCGCGTCGATCGGATCGACGTGCGTTGGCCGAACGGGCTCGAGGAGAGCTGGGACAATCTGACGGTCGATCGATTCCACACCTTGAAAGAAGGCAGCGGACGTGCGCAGCCGCGGACCGAGTGACCGTCGAATCGCGATGACCGCGACGGCCTTTCTGCTGTGGGCCGCCGCCCTTCACGCGCAGCCGCCGGTCGCGCCGCGTCCGGCAGCCGCGACGGTGCCGGCCGTGCTGGCAGACGCGCGCAAGTTGATCGACGCGGGTCAGCCGTCGGCGGCGATCGACAAGCTTCGCGCGCTCGACGATCGCGCCAACCCGCTCGTCGCCGAGCTGCTCGGCGTCGCCTACTATCACGCGAACGACGCGCCGCGCGCGATCGCCGAGCTCACGCCCATCGTGCAGCGGCTCGAGCCGGGATCGCTCGAGCGGAACGAAGCGGTGCAGGTGCTCGGGCTGTCCCACTTCCTGGCGGGCCACCTGGCGGAATCGATCCCGTACCTCGAGGAAATCCGGCCGTTGATGCCCGACGACATGAAGCTCGCGTACGCGCTCGGCATGGCGTACGCGCAGACGCGCCAGCCGGCGAAAGCGCGCGAGTCGTTCGCCCGCACGTTCCGTCTTGCGCCGGATTCGGCGGCCGCGCATCTCCTGACCGGCCAGATGATGAACCGGCTCGAGCTCGAAGATCTGGCGGAGGCCGAGCTCACGCACGCGATCCGGATGGACCCGAAGCTCCCGGAGGCGCACTACGTGCTCGCCCAGATCGCGATCTTTCGCTCGCGCTTCGACGAGGCGCTGACGCTGCTGCGGAGCGAGCTCGCGATCAACCCGGCGCATGCGATGGCGCTCTATCGCATCGGCGACGTGTACTCGCAACAACTGCAGTGGGACGCGGCGATCGCGGCGCTGCAGCAGTCGCTGTGGATCAATCCGTACTTCAGCGGCCCCTACATTCTGCTGGGCAAGGCGTACAGCAAAACGAACCAGCCGGCCGCGGCGGAAGACATGCTGCGGAAGGCGATCGCGTACGACCCGAACAACAAGTCGGCTCACTACCTCCTCGCGCAGCTCCTGCAGCAGACCGGCCGCTCCGAAGAAGCAAAAAGGGAATTCGCCATCGCGGAGAAGCTGCAAGACGTTCGGTGAATGCAGCCGGGATTCAGGATTTGGGATTCGGGATTCGCGCCGGTCTTTGCGGTCTTTGCGTTCTTCTCGCGCCTCAGAGCCGTGAGTGGCCGGTCACCTTCGTCGACGTCGCAGACCGCGCGGGACTGCGCGAGCCGTCGATCTACGGCGGCGTCGATCGCAAGCGCTTCATCATCGAAACCAACGGCGCCGGCGTCGCGTTCGTCGACTACGACAACGACGGCTGGATCGACGCGCTCGTGCTGAACGGCACGCGACTCAAAGACAACGCGCGCGAGAATCAGACGTACCCGCCAGGCAAGGCGCCCACCGCGCGGCTGTATCGCAACAACCGCGACGGGACCTTCACCGATGTGACCGCCCGCGCCGGGCTGACCGCGTCGGGCTGGGCATCGAGCGTGTGCGCCGGCGATTACGACAACGACGGGGCGCTCGACCTGTTCGTCACCTCCTTCGGGCAGAACGTGCTCTATCGCAACCGCGGCGACGGCCGCTTCGAGGACGTCACGGCGCGCGCAGGTCTGCCGGTGGGTGGGACGCGATGGGGATCGGGCTGTACCTTCGTCGACTACGACCGCGACGGGCGGGCCGACCTCTTCGTCGCGAACTATCTGCGTTTCGATCTGCAGTCGGCGCCTGAAATCGGCAACGGACCCAATTGCGTGTGGAAAGGGGTTCCGGTCAACTGCGGCCCGAAGGGACTGCCGACCGACACCAATCTGCTCTTCCACAACAACGGGGACGGCACGTTCACCGACGTGTCGGCGCGGTCGGGCATCGCGCGCGTCACCGGCAGGTACGCCATGACCGCGACCGCGGCCGACATGGATGGCGACGGATGGCTCGACATCTACATCGCCTGCGACTCGACGGCGTCCATCCTGTATCGCAACAACCACGATGGCACGTTCACCGACACGGCCGTCGAGAGCGGCGTCGCGTACAGCGAAAACGGCGCGCCGCAGGCGGGAATGGGGCTGGCCGTCGGCGATTTCAATGGAGACGGCCTGCTGGATCTGTTCAAAACACACTTTGCCGACGACATTCCGGCGCTCTATCGCAATCTGGGCAAGGGTCTGTTCGACGAGACGGCGGCTGCCGCCGGACTCGGCGTGCTGAACCGGTACGTGGAATGGGGCGCCGGCATGCCCGATCTCGACAACGACGGCCGTCCCGATGTCGTGTACGTGACGGGCAACGTGTACCCGGAGGTCGAAGCGGTTCTGAAGCAGTACCCGCATCGTGGGCCGCGAATCGTCTTTCGAAACCTGAACGGCTCGCGTTTCGAGGACGTCACCGCGCGAAGCGGTCCGGGCGCAACGGCGGCGCATTCGAGCCGCGGCGCCGCGTTCGGCGACTTCGACAACGACGGCGATGTCGACGTCCTTGTCTTCAACATGAACGAGCCGCCATCGCTGCTGAGAAACGACTACGCGGGGCCGAACCACTGGATCAGCGTGAAGCTGGAGGGCACGACGTCGAACCGCGCGGCGCTCGGCGCCGCCGTACGCGTGACCGCCGGCGGCCGCACGCAGGCCCAGACCGTTCTCAGCCAGTCCAGTTATTACTCACACGACGATCTCCGATTGCATTTCGGGTTGGGAGAGGCAACCGTGGCCGACAAGATTCAGATTACATGGCCGAGCGGGCGTGAGGAGACGCTGAGCGGCGTGGCTGCCGGGCGAGTTGTGTCGATCAAAGAAGGCGCGAGTCGGAAGTAAAAGCTCCGGTCAGTTCCAGACGGCTCGATAGCAACGGAAACCTTACGACTCGTACGACCGCTGGCGCGTTTGTTGCGCGGCAGGCATGCCGACGGAGACTCAATTCGTTGTGCAATCAGACGTGCGACTTGCTTGACCGCTGAGGGACCGGGCTATAGCATCCGCCGAGTACCGAGTAGCACCTCGCAACCTTGGGAATTTCAGCTGGGGAGGGCGGACAGATGATCATCCACTCCTCGATCCCTCCGGTCCCCTTTCATCGACGTCAGCACTGCACAGCAGCTCTTGTCTTCGCGCTGCTGCTGCTCGGGCCGTCATGGGCAAGCGCCCAGGCGGTCTACGGCAGCGTGAGCGGCGTCGTCACCGATGCCACCGGCGCCGTCGTGCCCGGCGCGACGGTGACCGTCACGAGCGTCGACCGCAGAACGGCCGACGCGGTCGTGACCAACGAATCAGGCTTGTATGTCAAGGAACGGCTTCTGCCCGGCACGTACGAAGTGAAGATCGAGCTCCAGGGCTTCAAGTCGCAGGTCTTCTCCGACATCGTCGTGAACGTCGACACCCAGACGAAATTGAATGTCAGGCTCGACCTCGGACAGGTCAGCGAATCGGTGACGGTCGCCGGCTTCAGTCCGATCCTGAAAACCGATCGAGCCGACGTCGCGACGACGTTCGACGCGAAGCAGATCAACGATCTGCCGGTGATCGATCGCAACTTCACCAAGTTTCTGCTGCTGACGCCCGGAACGCAGCAGCTCCAGTGGCAGCACGCGGCGAGCGAAAATCCGCAGGGCTCGACGCAGACGATGGTGAACGGACAGCATTTCAGCGGGACCGGGTATCAGCTCGACGGCACCGAGAACCGCGATCCGATTCTCGGCATCATCGTCATCAATCCGAATTTCGATGCGATCCAGGAAACGAAGATCACGTCGCAGAATTACGACGCCGAGTTCGGACAGGCGACGGCAGGCGTCGTGTCGGTGCAGACCAAGTCGGGCACGAATCAGCTGCACGGCAGCGTGTTCGAATTCCATCTGGACGATCGCTTCCAGTCGCGAAATCCGTTCTCGCAGACGCAGCCCGACGCGATCACCGGCAAGTTCATTCCGGACACGAACCGCAATCAGTTCGGCGGCTCGCTGGGCGGTCCGATTCAGAAGGACAAGATATTCATCTTCGGCGACTACTCGGGGCTGCGGAGCAAAGTCGGCGGGTCGCGTCTCTTGACGGTCCCGACGGCGGCCGCGCGGAACGGCGACCTGAGCGCATACGCCGTGAACATTTTCGATCCGGCGGGCGGCACTCCGGCGCAGCGCCAGCAGTTTCCCAACAACGTCATTCCGGCCGGCCGCCTCTCGCCGCAGGCACAGGCGATCCTCAAGTTGATTCCGATGCCGAACCGTCCGGGGAGCGAGAACGGGACTCGCGACAACTTCGTCGCGTCCGGTAGCGAGCCGTTCAACGACGACACCGTCGATGTCCGGATCGACAACCGCGTGAACGCGAGCCTCAACGTGTTCGGCCGCTACAGCTGGGCGAGATTCGATCGCGACGGCCCCACGGCGTTCGGCCCGGGCGGAGGTCAGGAACTGGTCTCGCTTGGCGGCGTCTCGAAGGTGACGAACCAGAGCCTCGCGCTCGGGTTCGACCGGACCATCGGCAGCAACATGACGGCCGATTTCCGGCTCGGCTGGTTCAAATACAAGGTCGACGTGCTGCCGTTCGACTTCGGCACCTCGCCGGCGAAGGACGCCGGCATCCCGGGTCTCAATCTCGACACGACCTTCACCTCAGGCCTGTTCGGCGGCTTCGTCGAGGGGAACCGCGGGTTCAACTTCGGGTCAGGCCTTGGCGTCAACCGCTGCAATTGCCCGCTCGACCAAAACGAGAAGCAGTTGCAGCTCGTCGGCAACGTCACGCGGCTCGCGCAGGACCACACGGTCAAGTTCGGTGTCGACATCCGCCGCGCCTGGAATCTGCGCGTGCCGAGCGATCGGCACCGGTCTGGCGAATTGTCGTTCTCGTCCAATCGCACGATCGGGCCGACGGGCGGCGGCCTCGCGCTCGCCACGTTCCTGCTCGGTGACGTCACGAAATTCGCGCGTTACATCAGTCCTTCGACCGATGCCGCCGAGCGCCAGTGGCGTCACGCGTACTACGCGCAGGACACCTGGCGGCCGAATTCGAAACTGACCCTGAACTACGGACTGCGGCTCGACATCATCAATCCGCAAACGGTCAACGGCGACCGGCAGGGTGGATTCCTGCTCGGTACGGTCGACGGTCAGCAAGTGGACATTCCGTCGCCGAACATCCGCGTGGCCGGCGTCGGCGGCATTGGATTGAACGGCGACGTCAAGAACGCGCTGAACTGGGCGCCGCGTGTGGGCGCGACGTATCAGCTCACCGAGAAGACCGTGCTGCGCGGCGGATACGGACGGAGCTACGACCTCGGCGTGTTCGGATCGATCTTCGGCCACACGGTCACGCAGAACCTGCCGGTGCTGTCGGCGCAGGAACTGAATCCGCCGCAGAACTTCGAAGCGGTCTTCAATCTGAGGGATGGGCCGCCGGCCGCCGTGTTCCCGGCGGTGCCGACCAGCGGCATGCTGCCGGTGCCCGACGGGATCTTCGCCCGCATTCTGCCGGACAAGCAGCACCTGCCCGCCGTCGACGCGTACAACGTCACGGTGCAGCGCGAGCTGCTGACGGATATCTCGGTGGAGGTTGCCTACGTCGGCAACCGCGGCGCGCGTGTGTTCGTCGGCGACGGCCCCGACGTCAATCCGAACCAGCCGAGGCTCGACGGATTCCCCAGCCTGTCGACGAACCTGCGCCGGCCGTACTTCTCGCGGTACGGCTGGACGCAAGGCCTCGCCTTCTACTGCAACTGCGGCACGAATCGCTACGACTCGCTGCAGACGAAGCTGACGAAGAGATTCTCGAAGGGCTATTCGATTTTCCTGCAGTACACCGCGCAGCGGGAACGCCAGCACGGCGGCGACCAGTACTTCTATCTGCCCGATCTGGAGTACGGTCCGGCCGATTGGGATCGCGCGCACAACTTCAGCGTCGCGACGACGTACGAGCTGCCGTTCATGAAAGGCAATCGGTGGCTTGGTGGATGGCAGGTGAATCAGTCCACGATCATCCAGAGCGGTCTGCCCTTCAACGTCACCTATCGCGATGCGGGCGCCGACCGCGATGCCGGACCGAACCGCCCGAACCTGATCGGCGATGCGATGTCAGGCGGCGGGTCTGAGGACCGCTGGTTCAACGCGACACCGATCGGCAGCTCGGGCAGCGCGTTTTCACGGCCCGCACCGGGAACGTTCGGCGACCTCCCGCGGAACTCGCTCGTCGGTCCGGGCTACTGGAGAACGGACGCATCGATCTTCAAGCGATTCGCCCTGGGCACTGGTCATGCGTTCGAAGTCCGTGCGGAAGCGGTCAACCTTTTCAATCACACGAACCTCGGCAACCCCGACTCGGAGATCGGCGTGCCCGGCAACAACAACCCGAACGCGGGCCGTATCACGTCGACCGCGTACTTCGGATCCGATCCGATGCGGAATTTCCAGTTCGCGGTGAAGTACATCTTCTAATCGATTGCAAGAAGCACGTTTGAACGCAGAGGCCGCAAAGCGCGCAAAGATCTCGATCAGGTCTTCTTTGCGGCCTTTGCGGCCTTTGCGTTCAACGTGATGCAGCTGCCTGGACGACGGCGCCTTGCGCGACCCGCGGACGCGTTTGCATCAATCCCGCGAGCAACTCGAGCACCACGCCGTTCGTCCACCCGAAGCCGACTTCGTTCGACGTGTAGCCGAACCGAAGGCCCGCGCCAAGATCGGACGATCGCCGACGGACGTCGTACTTTTCGACGATCGTGCCGTGCGCGTCGAAGTCCTCGACGACGAGCGACACGAATTTGCGCGCGAGGCGATCGGCGTCGCGCTGGTAGCCGTATCGGCGCAGGCCATCGATGGCGATGAGCTGAAGCGGAGCCCACCCGTACGGCGCGTCCCACTGGCTGCCCGTGGCTTGCGTACTGGTGAGCACGCCTCCAGGCGCCTCGAATCGCGACAGGTTTCCGGCGGCGCGGCGCGCCTGGTCGACAGACGCGATGCCGGCCCAGAGCGGATAGAACGTGGTCGCGAACTCGTACGGACGCCGGCGGTTCGTCTCGAAGTTGTAGTCGAAGTACAGCCCCGCATCGGGATCCCAGAGGTACCGATCGATCAATTCCCGGCGGCGGCGCGCTCGCGTCTGCCATTCGACCGATGCGGCGCCGTTTCCGAGGATCGTGTTGATGCGCGACGCATCCTCTTCCATGCGGTACAGCAGCACGTTCAGGCAGACGGGAGCGTAGCTGATGATGTCTGCGCTGAACGGGCCGAACCGGTTCGACGGATCGAAGCCCGACTCGCGCATCGACCGATCGCCTTTGTAAAACAGGTCGGTCAGCCGGTCGGCGTCGCGATCGTAGAAACGCGCCACGTCGTAGTCTGCGACCTCGTGCGTGCGGTAGTACTCCCTGACGCGGTCGTAATGCGTTCGACCCTGCGCGTCGCGCTCGTCGGCGATGACCTCGGGCGCCGGGCCGTCGCCCAGATCGAAATAGCGGGAGAGCCCGACCGTCTCCACCAGATGCGGGCGCGCCGTCCAGAATGTGTAATAGCGATCAATCGACGGCAGCGTCGATCGCAGCCAGCGGCGATCGTGCGTTCGCTCGTACACGCCCAGGATCATTTCGGTGAGGAACGGCGGCTGCGAACGCGTCATGTAGTACGTGCGGTTCGCGTTCAGAATCATCCCGTAGTGCGCGATCTCGTACAGGAAATTGTCGGTCATCTCGCGAGCGAGCCCGGTTTGTCCATCGCGCAGCAGACCGCGCTGGATGAAGTAGCTGTCCCAGCCGTACATTTCGTTGAAGCGCCCGCCGGGCACGACGTACCGATGCGGCAAGTACAGGAGGCCATGCTCGCGGATCGAAGCGGGAGCAGCCGGCAGCACGCGAAGATCGATGCGCTGCAGATCGCCGGCCGTCAGCACGCCGCGCAGCGTTCGTTCGATCGCCGCGCGGTCCTCATCGGCGGCGACGTACACGGGCCAGGCTTCGCCGGGCGCGCGCCGCACTTTCGGATCGGGAGCCGCGCGCGGCAGATCGCGTGCCGAGCGCGTCAGCACGGTCCATGTCTTCTTGATGTAGTGGCGAACAGCCTGGATTCGACTCGCGGCCGGAAGGTTCGCCGGCACATCCGGCATCTGGCCGATGACGCCGCCGAAGGGTCGGGCGGGCTCCGCGAGCAGAAGCAGCAGCGCGAGGCCCCCGATCGCGCCCGGCATGAGTGCCCGGCAGCGAATGCGAGTCTTCATGGGCGGCTGAACCATCGGCGTCGCGGCGGCTCCTGCCTCCTCTTTAGTACTCTGCTGGTCGTGGCAGGCCTGAAGGCCTGCGCTACGTGTGTCGAACGCGAATCTGCGTGCGGTGCATCACGCGACGCGCTGAGGGATCGAACGCGTCGCGGCGATGCATCGTGCAGCGGTTGTCCCAGAGCA
>Ga0114129_10009642_pt1 | contig 13776 bp, 11 predicted proteins | sample RhiMetdeltSRZDD1_FD_80071 | JGI IMG/M metagenome (GOLD analysis project Ga0114129, IMG submission 80071) | Populus rhizosphere microbial communities from Tennessee, USA - Rhizosphere MetaG P. deltoides SRZDD1 (version 2) (version 2) | ecosystem: Host-associated > Plants > Roots > Rhizosphere >...
GACGTAGTGGTCCGCGTCGTAGAACCCCGTCACACGCAGGCCCCGCAGGACGGGACTCATGGGTATCGGCCGCACGGTCCCTCTCACCTGGACCGCCTTCGTGGCGTTCGCTTCCGCTCGCGTGTAGCCTTCCCCGTTGTAGAAGCCAACGTGAAGCTCGCCATAGTTGATCGGGAAGCTGTAGTGGAACGACGCGCCGTTGTCCGAGGACGTCAAGAAAGCCTGGCCGTTCGGCGCCGTTTCGCGTTCCGCGAAGACGGTGCCCTGAAAGCGGTAGCGATAGACCTGCTCCGCGAAGTCAACGTACGGCGTCTGCTGCACGCCGAGGCGGACCCACGAACCACGCGTCATCCAGTCGTCGAGGTTGAACTGGGCGAACGCATACTTCAGGCGGAAGGTGTAACTGCCGTTGAGCGAGCTGCCGACGCCGCTCTCGCGCGTGATGTCCGGCGTGATCCGGAAGGCGATGTAATGATTGATGTTTCCCGTGACGTTGATGTAACTCCGCCCGACGTTGAAACTGTTGAAGTTGACGCTGCTGCCGCCGGCATCGGTAATCTTGGGCTCCTGCTGGTACGTGTAATCCGCGTAGATCACGGCGCCGACGCGGATGGACGGTGTGTCGTCCGGCGGCGTGTAACCCGCAGCCGGGGTTACTTGAGCTGCGCAGGGAAGCGCGAACAGCAAGCTCCCCGCGCATGCCAGAAAGCGGGCCTTCGAACAGGCATCAATCACAGTGTCCTCCTTCGTCACGATATGAGCGGGCGGTATCGGGGGCGTTACGCGGATGTTACAGAGAAGTTAATTCCCCTCCCTGGAGCCCCTCTACCCGCCGTTACCATAACGCGGAGCCTGTGATTGTCGAAAGATCTGATCGCGGAGGCGGCATGTGCCGCCTCCGCATGCCGGCCTAGAAGTTCACGCGCAGCGCAAACTGCGACTGACGGTTCGTGCCCATGCCGACCGTCGTTCCCACTGTGCTCCGCAGTTTGCCGAACGTGCTGCCGGCAGCCGCCTGCGTGAAGGGCTGGCCTGGCTGCAGCTGGTTCGTCCCCGTGCCCAGCGCGTTGTTCAGCGTCGCCGGCGGCAGATCGAAGTTCGTGTGGTTGAAGATGTTGTAGAACTCCGCTCTGAACTCCAGCGTTGCGGTCCCCGCCAGCGTGAACCGCTTCGACAACAGCAGATCGGCCTGCCAGACGTTTGGTCCGCGGATCGAGCCGCGCTTCAGATTGCCGAACGTCCCCGGAGCCGGAATCGCGAAGGCCGCGGGGTTCAGCCACTGCAGGCTGCCATCGTGGATGTACGGGTCCACGCCGGGGATCAAATCGGGTCGTCGCGTGCCGCGCGTCGCGCCGCCGCCAGGCGTATTGATGACCGCCACGCACGTCGCGCACGGCCCGTTCTGGAACGCGCCGGTCGTCGTGTCCCGATAGACGACGTCGTTCCGGCCGACGAGCAGGTTGAGCGGGATCCCGCTGCGCGCGTTGACGATTCCGCCGACATCCCAGCCGCCGAGCACTCCCTGCGTCAGCGTGCCTGCATCGGACAGGAATCGGCGCCCGTGGCCGATCGGGAGCGAGTAGAGGGCGCTCACGTTGAACGTGTGCCGGATGTCGAACCGGTTGTAGCCAAGGTCGTAGTCGAAGTCGGCAAGCGCCACGGCGTTGTTTCCAACGGTGAGCGCCTCGTTCGATCCCGCGGTCGTCCCGTAGCTGCGTGACAGCGTGTACTGCGAGTTCAACGTCAGGCCGGTGTTGAACCGTCGTCCCAGCGAGAGCTGCACCGCGTTGTAGTGGTCGCGTCCGCCGCTCGTCTTGACGTCGACTTCGGCGAACGGCTTCGAGATCGTGCCGTCCGCGTTGATGATGTCGAACTGGCGGATCACGATCGCGTTCGCAGTGGGATTCGGGTTCGTTCGCACTTCCACGATCTGGTTCGTGATGCTGCGAAGGAACAGGTTGCGTCCCTGGCTGCCCACGTAGCCGGCCGTTCCGACGAGGCCGAACGGCAGTTCACGCTGAACGGAGAACGTGTATTGCCAGACGCGCTCGGGGATGCTGTACGAGGAGGTGTACGCACGCGGCTGGTAGCTGCGGTTATTCGGGTTGTTGATGAAGTTGTTGCGAAGCGCGCTGATATCTACCGGGAAGGCCGGCACCGCCTGCGAGATGGAGATACGATCGCTCTCGACCGGCTGGATCTGATCTTCCGTCTGTCCTGGCCCCACCAGCAATCCGAACCCGCCTCGGAAAACCGTGCGCGCGCTTTCGGTCGGCGTCCACGTGAACGCGATCCGCGGCTGCACGCTGTTTTTCTTCGCGGTGAAGAGCGGCGTGGTGTTCGGAAGGATCGCGCCGCGCTCGGCGTCGAACTTCACGACCAGGTTGTTGGCCTCGCGCAGCGGCGTGTAGTAGTCGTACCGCACGCCGTAATTCAGCGTGAACCGGTTCGACGCACGCCACTCGTCCTGCGCGTACGCCACGTAGTACTCCTGACGCGTGTGCCGCGGGCCGGTCGCGCCGTTGTTGAACACGCTCGGGTCGCTCACGTCGCCCTGGTAGTTGACGGTCAGTCCCGTGTCGGCCAGGAAGTTCGTGAGATTCGCCCAGGTATACGTCGCGCCGCCGAGCCGATCCGTCGCCATCCGAATCAGGCGGAACTCGCCGCCGAATTTCAGAGCGTGTCGCCCGGAAACCCAGCTGAAGTTGTCGATGAACGACACGGAGTAGGGATCGTACGGCGCCCCGCGTCCGTTGACCGCGCTGTTCTGCCGCAGCAGTCCGCCCGGGATCGCGATGCCGGTCGACGAGCCCTGACCGGCAATGCCGGTGTTCGCGACGTTGCCGCTGATGTTGATGACGAGGTTCTGCAGGTTGATGCCGTTCACGGTGGGGGCGATGCCGCTCAGGGCCGTCGGCGCCGCGTTGTAACCCACCTTGAACTCGTTCACGCGGGAGCCGCCCAGAAGTCCTTGCAGCACGACGACGCCGTTCTTGGGTTTCGCGGTGACCAATTGCCGGCGACCGGTCACGCCTTCCGGTTGATCGTTCTTGCCGTCATCCGAGAAGTAGCGTCCGTAGACCGACCAGTTCGGGTTCAGGTGCGCATCGACGCGACCCGCAAATGAATTCTCTCTGACCGTCGCGAGCTGCTGGAGCTGGAGGATGTCGAAGTCCGGATTGGCGGAGGCGCCGGGAAGCGGAACCGAGCCCGAGCCGCGGAACGCGGCAAAGAGAGGCTGGATCTCGGGCACTGCGCGCGCGAATGCCGCCGCGCTCGGCACGGCCTCGATGAAGTTGATCCCCGATCGCAGCCGGTAACCTTCGTAGCTGCCGAAGAAGAACGCCTTGTCCTTGACGAGCGGCCCGCCAAGTGAGGCGCCGAACTGTTTCAGGCTGAGCGGGCTCTTCTGCAGGTCGAAGTAATTCTTCGAGTCGAACTTGTCGTCGCGGATGTAATAGAAGCCCGATCCGTGCGCCAGGTTGGTGCCCGACTTGGTCACCACCGAAATCTGGCCGCCGGTGCCGGTTCCGACTTCCGCCGGATAGCTGCTCGAATCGACCCTGAACTCTTGAACGTTCTCGAGGCTCGACTGCAGACGAAACGGTGACGGGACTTCACCGTTGAGGTTTCCCGGGGACGCATCGATGATGGCCGTTCCCTCGACGCCGTCGTAGCGGATCATGTTCTGCTGCACGGCGCGGCCGCTGAAGCGGATGTCGCCGAACGTGCCGGTGCCGCTGTTCACGGCGCCAGGAGCCTGCAGGTAGAGCTGTGACATCTGCCGCCCGTTGAGCGGCAGGTCGGACACTTCGCGCTGGTTCACGTTGACGCCCATGCGCGCCGATCCGAGATCGATTGACGAGGCTGACGCCGTGACGTTGACGGTTTCGGTCACGCCTGACGGCGCGAGCTGAAGATCGAGCGTCAGGTTCTGGCCCGCCTGCAGCAGGAGTCCGTCGTATGACGTCGGCTTCAGCTGCTCGAACGTCGCTTTGACTGAATACGTCGACGGTCGCAGCCCGGCGACCGAGAACAGCGCGTCGCCGTTCGCTTTCACCGTCCGCTCTTCGCCGGTGCGTTCGTTCTTGATGGTCACGGTGGCGCCCGGCAGCAGCGCGCCGCTCTGGTCGCTCACCGATCCGGTGATCCGTGCCGCGTCTGCCTGCGCGCGCGCGGTGGCCGCTGCGCCCAGCCAGAGGGTCAGCGAAAGAACAGCCGTCAGCAGCTTTCTCATATTCCTCCGTTCCTCTCTCCCGATGTAGCGCTCGCGAACGCGGCGCGATCCTGTGCAGCCTAGTGAAGGGCTGTGATGCGCTTGCAACGGCGATGTGACGGGTCGGTAAAAGATCACCGCCGCGCGAAGACGTAACGCCAACGCGACGACAATGTGACCGAACGGATAAATCTGCAGATGATCTGCTAAGATTCTGCGGTTCGAGAGGGGGCGAGGGTGGCGTTCAGGCTGATACCGAGAGAAGGAAAGTTCTACGACGACTTCGCGGCGCTGGCCGAGCAGATCAGACACGGCGCACGGCTTCTCGAGGCGATGCTGGCGCCCGACAAGCCCATCTGGGACAAGGCAGATGAGATCAAGGAAGTCGAGCACAAGTGCGACTTCCTCACCCACGAGATCATCCAGCGGCTCAACCGCACGTTCGTCACGCCTCTCGATCGCGAGGACATCCACACACTGGCGCGCACGCTCGACGACGTGATGGACGCAATCGATGCGTCAGCCGCCGTCGTCCGGCTGTATCACATCGACAGCGTGCGCCCCGGCGCGCGCGAGCTCGCGCACATCATCCTGGATTCCGCCGAGGAGGTCGTGCAGGCGATGAAGGCGCTCGAGGGACGCAAGGGAGTTGCCGAGCGTGCCGTCGAGATCAACAGGCTGGAGAACGAAGCCGACCGCGCGCATCAAGCTGCCGTGCAGTCGCTCTTCGAAGAGGAGCGCGACGCGATTGTGATCATCAAGTGGAAGGAGATCCTGGACTTCCTCGAACAGGCCACCGATCGCTGCGAGGACGTTGCCAACGTGCTCGAAGGGGTCGTGGTCAAGCACGCCTGAGCGGATGGACGCCAACCTTCTGGCCGTCATCGCGCTCATCGCCGTCGCGCTGGCCTTCGACTACATCAACGGGTTCCACGACGCCGCCAACTCCATCGCGACCGTGGTGTCGACGCGCGTGCTCAGCCCGGGGAAGGCGGTGATCTGGGCCGCGTTCTTCAACTTCGTCGCGGCGTTTACGTTCGGGACCGCCGTAGCGAAAACCGTGGGATCGGGTCTCGTCGATCTGCGGGTGGTCACGTTCTCCGTCATCTTCGCAGGCCTTGTCGGCGCGATCGCGTGGGACTTGATCACGTGGTACTACGGCCTGCCGACCAGCTCGTCGCACGCGCTGATCGGCGGGTACGGCGGCGCGGCGGTCGCCAAGGCGGGCCTCGGAGCGATCATTCCCGCCGGCTGGACCAAGACTCTCGTCTTCATCGTCCTGGCGCCAATGATCGGCCTCACCCTGGGCTTTACGATCATGGTGGTGATCCTGTGGCTGTCGTCGCCGTTCGCACCGTCGCCCGTCGATCGATGGTTCCGCCGGCTGCAGCTCATATCAGCAGCGGCCTACAGTCTCGGGCACGGCGGGAATGACGCGCAGAAGACGATGGGCATCGTCGCGGGCGTGTTGTTCGCGGGTGGATACATCAGCGCGTTCCGCATCGATCTGTGGGTGATCCTGATGGCCCACGCGGCCATCGCGCTCGGCACCCTTTCCGGCGGCTGGCGAATCATCCACACGATGGGGTCGAAGATCACGAAGCTGCAGCCGATCGGCGGGTTTGCAGCCGAGACGGCTGGAGCGATTTCGCTTTTCACCGCGACTTATCTCGGCGTCCCGGTCAGCACGACGCATACGATCACCGGCGCGATCATCGGCGTCGGATCGATTCGACGGTTGTCCGCAGTCCGGTGGGGCATTGCCGGCCGGATCGTGTGGGCGTGGGTGCTCACCATTCCAGCGTCGGCCGCGATTGCCGCCCTCGTCTACTGGTTCGCCGCCGCAACGGTCGCGCCCTGATCGGGGTCGATCATGCCAGCGGCAGCTCGATTGTGAAAATGGCGCCGCGGCCTGGGCGGTTCGCGGCCGTCACCTTGCCGCCGTGCAGCTCGACGAGGTGCTTGACGATCGCGAGGCCCAGCCCCGTGCCGCCGGGGTCACGTCCATCGCGCGTGCGTGACTTGTCGACGCGATAGAACCGCTCGAACACGCGCGGCAGGTCGGCGTCCGGGATGCCAGGGCCTTCGTCCGCGACGGAGATCAAGATCCGCCCGTCGCGCCGCTCCGAACGCACGGTGATCTTGCTCCCTTCGGGCGAGTAGTTCGTAGCGTTTTCCACGAGATTCCGCAGCGCGTCCTGAAGCTTCGCAGGGTCGCCGGTCACCGTTGCGGCATCCGCGGGCACGGAGCGTTCGACGGTCTGGTGCCGCGTCGAGAGCAGGCTCGCAAGATCCGCTTCGACGGAGCCAAAGAGGCTGTCGATGGAGCAGGGCACGCGCTCGACCGCTTCCTGTCCAGCGTCCAGCCGCGCGAGCCGCAGCAAATCCCTGACGAGGCGTTCCATCCGGAGCGTGTGTCTCGAGACGATTTCCAGGAAGCGACGGCTTTCTTCCGGACTGGCATCGGCGAGCGCTTCGACGTACCCGCGAACCGCGGTGAGCGGCGTCCGCAGCTCGTGAGAGACGTTCGCGACGAAGTCGCGCCGCATTCGATCCGCGCGGCGCAGGTCCGTGATGTCGTGCAGAACGACAACGGCGCCGCGACCGGGGGGTGGACCGACAGGTGCCGTCCGCGCGATGAGCGTGAGGGCGGGATCGCGTAAACCGGTCAGCTCGACGCTTTCGGTCGTCCTCCCCGCGAGCGCCGCGGCAATCTGCTGCGCGACGGCTGGCTGACGGACGATTTCGGGGTAGTGCCGTCCCTCGACGCCCTCGCCGATCCTGAGCATGCGCCGCGCGGCGTTGTTGGCGAGCTGCAGCCGGCCGTGTTCGTTCACCACGAGCACTCCCTCGATCATGCCCGTGAGGATCGCCTCCATGCGCGCGCGATCGGCTTCCAGGCTCGTCAGCCGCCGTGCGAAATCCTGCGTCAGCGCATCAAGGGTCCTCGCCATGGCGCCGACCTCGTCATCCGCGTAGTCCGGGAGCGGACGCGTGAAGTCGCCGTCCGCGTATCGCCGCGCGCGGTCGTGGATCGAACGGAGCCGGCGTGCGAGCGGCGCGGTAAACGTCCAGGTGAGCGCCACTGCCGCCACGATTCCCACGCCGAAACCCAGCAGCGCCAGCGATCGCATCACCGCGAGCTGCCGATCGACGTCGGTCAGCGGGACGGCCAGTCTCACGATCGCCAGTTGAGGAATCGCCGGATTCTTGACCGGAATCGCAACGTACATCAATTCCGTGCGAATCGTCGTGCTGTAGCGCCGCGCCGTTCCCACACCACGCTGTGCCGCCTGGACGATCTCGGGCCGCGTGCCGTGATTTTCGACTTGGGCGATTTGCTGCGGCGTCAGATCCGAATCGCCCACTACGCGTCCGTCGGGCGCGATGAAGGTGACGCGCGCGGACAGGATGCCGCCCAGCGCGTCGGCTTCGGCATCGAGCTCCGCTTCGCCCGCCGCGGCGCGGTGCGAGAGCATCTCGGCCGCCATGCGCGCTTCACGCGTGAGCTCCCGCTCGATCCGATCTTCGAGGTTCTGTCGTACGGACGAAGAGATGAGCGAAGCGCCGATGCCCACGGCCAGCGCGGCCGCCGCAATCGCGGTCAGGAGAATCTTGGAGCGGAAGGTCACGGAAACGTCGGCCGTCAGCGATGGTCGTCGAGCTTGTATCCGAACTGCTTGATAGTGACGATCGCTTCGGCCAGCAGCGGCATTTTCTCGCGCAGCCGGCGGATGTGAACATCGACCGTCCGCGTGCCGCCCGTGTACTGATAGCCCCAGACGTCGGTCAGAAGCAAATCCCGCGACAGCACGCGTCCGCGATGCTGCACGAGATACTGCAGCAGCAGGAATTCCTTCGCCGTCAGCCGTACCTCCCGCCCGTTGACGTGGACCGTGTGACGGTCCGCGTCGATGACGAGCGGTCCATACTGCAGCGCGCCGCTGGCGGCCTGGCGCTGCGTCCGCCGCAGCAGGGCCGTGACCCGCGCCGTCAGTTCCTTCGGGCTGAACGGCTTCGTGACGTAGTCGTCGGCACCCAGCTCGAGGCCGGCGATCCGATCGGCCTCCTCCCCGCGCGCCGTCAGCATGATCACCGGGATCGACGCCGTCAGCGGATCGCCGCGCAGCGCCTGGCACACCAGCAGACCGTCCATGCCCGGAAGCATCAAGTCGAGCACGATCGCGTCGGGAGGTGTCGCACGAACGCGCGGCACGACTGCCGAGCCTGAGGACACCGTCTCGACGAGGTATCCGGCTTTCTGCAGGTAATGACCGATGAGATCCGCAATGTCCTTATCGTCCTCGACGACGAGCACGCGGCTCACGAGCCGGATCCCCCGCGTGCGAGTCCTTCGATGAGCTCCGGCGGCGCATCCTCGTACGTGGCGCGCAGATCCGCGGTCGATGCGTACCGGCGGTTGGGCAGCCGCCGCGCCCGGATGCGAAGCAGCACGAGGTCGTGGAACGGCGCGGGCGTCACATCGATCCCTTCCCCGGCGTAGCGGACGCGGCAGCCGAACCGTTCGCGCTCGTCCGACCACGCGTTGCAGAACGACAGCGAGAGCAGATCCACGACGCTGAGAAAGCGATAGTCCTCCTGCAGCTCTCGGGCGGAGTGGTCCGTCGAGGCGAGCAACCGATCGCGTCTCGCGGCCATGTCGTTGAAGAACAGCTGCCAGGACGACTGCTGACCATGGGTGTCGTAAATCGAAATCGCATGCTGCGCGACGAGCGCGGCGGCGTACGCCGACACCTCCGCGATGCGATCGATTGTGCGCGGCCAGAGCGACTGCTTGACGTCATCCGGCACCGTCATGAAATCGAGGGCGGTGCCGCTGACGGCGTCGTACGCGGGACCGTCGTCGACCTCCCGCCAGCCGTTGTCGTGCTCGCGGGCCGCGAGCAGCAGCGCTTCGCGCCGTGGATGATCGCCGAATCCATCAGCCGTCCAGCGCGCCAGCAGATCCGCCGCCAGCCGCGCATGGTCCGGCTGTGTCATGAACAGCAGCGACTCGTCCTCGGGATCGGGGCGAATAATCATGATTTCGTGATTGGGTGATTTCGTGATTTGGTGATTGGGTGATTGGGTGATTGGGTGATGCGGCATTGAAAGCACGTGCGGGTGCCGGTGCCATGCTAAATCACCCGATCCCCAAATCACCAAATCACCCGATCCCAAAATCACCAAATCACGAAATTCCTTGTGTCCTGCGGAGATAGAACGGTTGAGCCATCGAGAGGACAACACGATTTTGGCATCGGCGCCCACACGGCGCAAATCAGGCCGATTTCGTGCGATTTTGGGCCGTCTCCGGTTGGCACCGTGATTGATGTTTCCCCGGGCGAAGGCTGGCAGGCCTGCGACCTGACGGCCTACCCGGGAGGACATGATGAGAGCCCTGCACTCGATTAACAGGAAGAGCACGGCAGCCGCCGCGCTGTTGACCGCCGGCGCGGTGCTGCTCGTCGGTTGCGGCGCGCGCGAACTGTCGGATGCACGCGTGCAGACGCCCGGTGCCGCCGCGCCCATGGCCGTCAGTTGTGAGCCGAATCAGCGCGCGATTGTGAGACCGGTCGTCGTCAACGGTGCCGCCGTCTCGCAGGTCGAGTGCGTGAGCAACGGTTTTACCACGGCGGCTGCGCCCGTGGCTTACCAGCCTGGCGTGCCCGCGGCAGTGCCCGTCAGCTACTATCCGAACGCAGTCGCGCAGCCGGCCGTGCTGGATAACACCCGCGTCGTCCAGTATCAGCCCGCACCGCGCCGCGTCGTCTATCAGCGCGCTCCGGAGCGGATCATTCGCAGCCCGAAGCGTTCCGTGGCGAAGAGCGCGATCATCATCGGATCGTCTGCGGGCGCCGGTGCGGGAGTCGGTGCACTCCTCGGCGGCAAGAAGGGAGCGCTCATCGGCGCGGTCGTTGGCGGCGGCGGCGCGACGCTGTGGGATCAGATCACACGGAACAAGCAGTAGCAGCCGTAACGTCGCAATTTCCGGCTGAAGCCGGAAGCCACGAGTAGATCGGCGGCCCGGGGATTCCCGGGCCGCTTTTTTTATAATGAAGGCATGTTCGCGCCAATCTTCCTGATACTGACGTCTGCGCTCACGATCGCGTTGGATAACATGCAACGAGGCCCCGCCAAACCCGGAGCGGACGCCCGGACGTCCGAGACGGCGCAGTTGAAGCTGACGACATCCACTGGTCCGCAGCCGGCCGGGGCGGCTGAGAAACTCGTGCTCTTCCTCGATATCGCTCCGAAACCGAAAATGCATGTGTTTGCGCCGGGGCAGGAAGGCTACATTGCCGTTGCGCTGACGCTCGACGGTTCGTCGGCGTTCACTTCCTCGCCGCCGCAGTTCCCGAAGGCCGAGAAGGTATTCTTCAAAGCGCTCAACGAGACCCAACTGGTCTACTCGAAGCCCTTCCGGATCGTGCAGGAGATCACGTTCGCGCGCGGTCAACATGCGCCCCCGACAACCGACGCGCCGCTGACCATCAAGGGCTCTCTGCGATACCAGGCGTGCGACGACAAAGTCTGCTATTTGCCGAAAACCGTTCCGATCGAGTGGACCGTTCAGCGAAAACGCTGAAGTATAATCATTCGTCTTGGTTCTGCTCGCGACCTCTCTGTTCCTCGGCTTCCTCCACGGGCTGGGCGCCGATCACCTGATGGCCATTGCCGCTCTGTCGGTCGACGCCACCGTTACAACGGCGTCGGCGCGCCGGGCGCGCGCGCTTGGCGTCGCGGTCCGCTTTGCCGCCGGCCACGCCCTGCTGCTCGGACTCGGCGCAGCGCTGCTGGTGCTGATCGGATGGTCGATTCCGTCGGCGGTCGAGCGCGGCGGCGAGATGCTCGGCGGCACGCTTCTGATCGGCATGGGCATCGTCGCGCTCTGGGGCATCGTCTCCGGCCGCGTGTACGGACACACGCACCGGCACGGCGGCGAACCCCGTCCGCACTGGCATCTGCACGTGGGGCGCCCCGATCATCACCCGGTCCCTACATCGCATTCACACCTGCCGACCATCGTCGGTGCGGCGTTTGCGGTGAGCAGCCTGCGCGCGCTCGCGCTGCTGACCCCCTTCGGCGACCGCGCCGGAGCGGCGCCCGTGCCGGTGCTGTTCTCGCTGATCCTGGTCTTCGCCGTGGGAATCCTGATGTCGATGTCGCTCTTCGGCGTCGCGCTGGCGCGGATCCTCTCCACGCGCGCACTCGAACGCGTCGGTCAAGGCGCGGGTGCGCTCGTCGGCCTTTCGTCTGTGGCGCTCGGGTTGGCTTGGGTTATCACCGCTTAAGGGTTCTCGGGTTCTAGAGTTCCCTGACGCCATGGCTTCGAATCAGGAAGTAAGCGGCGACGCAGACGATCAGGCCGCCGTTGACGCCGAGCACGAGCGGCGCTGACGTCACGCTCGCGATCCATCCGGCCGCCAGGCTGCCGAGCGGCATTCCGCCTCTGAAGGCCACCATGTAGATGCTCATGACACGTCCGCGCAGGTTGTCGGGAACGATGAGCTGCACGAGCGAGGCCGTCATCGAGAACACCATCAGCAGCGACGCGCCCGTGAAGAAGAGCAGCAGGTCGCTCACCCACGCAATCCGTGAGAGCGCGAAGATCGTTACGAGCGCGCCAAAGATGCCCTGGACGATGAGCACCGCCAGCCCCATGTGACGGAAGCGTCCGAGCCACGCCACGAACAGCGCCCCGCAGACCGCGCCCGCCCCCGAGAACGCCATCATGTGGCTGTAGCGATTGATGTCGCCGTGAAAGATGTCGCGCGCGAAGATCGGCAGCAGCGTCAGCAGCGGTAACCCCAGAAACGTCGTCAGCGACGCGAGGATCGTCAGCGCGACGATGGCCGGTTGGCCTTTCGCGTAGCGGAGACCGCCCTGCAGCTCGTGCAGGATCGGCTTCTTCGCGGCGGGCGGGACGTGTTTGATCGTCAGCGACAGGAGGGCGACGATCACCACGAGAAACGACAATCCGTTGATCGCGAAACAGGCGGCGGTTCCCCAGGCCGCGAGCGTGACGCCGGCAAGCAGCGGACCGAACACGCGCGCAAGATTGAACTGAATCGAGTTGAGCGCGATCGCGTTCGGCAGATCCTTCTTCTGCACCAGCGAGGGAATCAGCGCCTGGTACGCCGGACCGCCGAAGGCCTGGCCAAGCCCCGCCACGAACGACAGCAGCAGGACGTACTGCACGCGGACTACACCGAAAAAGATGAGCGCCGCGAGGATGAATGCGGTGGACATCTGCACGTACTGCGAGCCGAGCAGGACGTGGCGACGATCGTGACGGTCGGCGACGACCCCGCCAATCAGCGTGAAGAGCAGAATCGGCAGCTGGCCGAGGAAGTCGTCGAGTCCCAGGAAAAACGAGGATTTCGTCAGGTCGAAGACCAGCCAGGCCTGGGCGACCTCCTGCATCCAGTTGCCAACCGTGGAACTGAACGCACCGAACCAGAGCACGCGGAAGTCGCGGTAGGTGAAGGCCGTGAGCGCCCGATTCAGGATGGACCGATGGATCGGAACGGCACGTTTCGGCGGCGGGGCCTCGGCCTCACTTGGAGCTACGGTCGGCAAGGAACCTCTATCTTACGCGATCAGTGGAACTTACAGCCTTCGCTTGATTCGCGATGGCGTCGCGCCATATACTCGGCGCCGGAGGCGAATAAAAAGCGAAATGCGTGCTGCGCTCGAGTCCCTGCTTCGTGCCCGCAAGCTCGACGCCACCCTTACGACGGCGGCGGCCTGGACGGAGGTCCCTCCAGAGCGGCTGGCGCCCATGGGACACGCGGATCTGGATGCCGCGCTGGGCGGCGGCCTCCGGCGGGGCCATCTCTCGGAGATTACGGGCGCCGCGTCGAGCGGTCGTACGACGCTCCTGACGGGAACGCTGGCTGCCGCCACCGCGCGCGGTGAAGTAGCCGGGCTCGTGGATACGTGCGACACCTTCGATCCCCGTTCCGCTGCTGCGGCGGGCGTGGATCTCGCGCGCGTGTTGTGGGTGCGCGACACAGGCGATCCGGTGCGCGCACTCAAAGCCTTCACGTTGATTCTCCAGGCCGGCGGCTTCGGGCTCGTCGTGTTCGACGTGGCGGACGTGCCGTCGGCCGCGCTGCGGCGCTTTCCGTTTACGACGTGGATGCGTGTGGCGCGGACGATCGAAGGCGGGGACACCGTGGCGCTGCTCGTAGGATCGGAGCACCTCGCGCGGAGCCCGGGAGGCGTGACGATAGCGCTGACCTCCACGCCGGCGCAGTGGACCAGCGGCCGGCATCGCGCGCGGCTCTTTGCCGGCGTCACGCCCTCGCCCCGGGTCGTGAACGCGAGGTGAGGCCATGTCCGTTCCGATGCCGCTCTACGCGTGTCTTCGCGATCTGCGTGAATCACCAAATCCCCCGATCACCAAATCCCCAAATCTCCTGCTGGTTGCGCGTGATTTTTCACCGCGCGTGACGCGCGTCAGCGAGATCAAGATTCTGCTCGACGTCTCCGGTTTGGGACGGTTGATAGGGGAGCCCCCCGCGATTGGCGCGGAGCTGGCGGGCGCGCTCGGA
>Ga0114129_10009643_pt1 | contig 13776 bp, 11 predicted proteins | sample RhiMetdeltSRZDD1_FD_80071 | JGI IMG/M metagenome (GOLD analysis project Ga0114129, IMG submission 80071) | Populus rhizosphere microbial communities from Tennessee, USA - Rhizosphere MetaG P. deltoides SRZDD1 (version 2) (version 2) | ecosystem: Host-associated > Plants > Roots > Rhizosphere >...
CCGCCTCGACGCCACCTCAATGGTCCCGTTGGCTCCCTCCGCATGTGAACAGTTATTGCACTTGAGCCGCGGCGTAAGTTGAGCCGTTTCCGAGCACGGCTGGTGGCACCTGCCACACGCGGCCGGAAACGAGAACCCGCTCCGCACCTGGGTGCGACGGCGGGCGAAGGCGGACCTGATTGATGAGGGCTCCGCGGCGGAACGGGACGGGTGGTCGAGGTAAGTCGCTTCTCGGGAGAGAGAGCGGCCAACCGAAGGGGGCGAAGCCTTGATGGATGCTGGCACTCACGAAATCGGATCGCCTCGCCCGGGCTCGATGAGCGAAGGCGCGTCCGATGCCTGGTACGGGGTCTGGACGCGAAGCCACTGCGAGCGCCAGGTTGCGGAGCATCTGTCAGCCAAGGGCTTTCCCGCGTTCCTCCCCGAAATGGGCGTGTGGTCCACGCGCGCCGGCCAGACGCGCGTCATTCGCGTGCCGATGTTTCCCGGTTACCTGTTCGTTCGCGCGGCGATTGACAAGCACCGCTACGTCGAGATGCTCAAGGTGCGAGGCATCGTCCGCATCCTCGAAGACGGATGGACGCGGCTGACGCCTGTTCCCGACGCACAGGTTGACGCGATTCAGCGCCTCGTCGACGCTGACGTTCCGGTGTTCCCGCACCCGCACCTCCGTCAGGGCGACCGTGTCCGCGTCGTAGACGGCCCGTTGACCGGCCTCGAAGGCATCTTCGTGCACGACAAGCTGCGCAAGGGACGTCTCGTGTTGTCGGTCGACCTGCTCGGACGAAGCGTGTCGGCCGAAGTCGACTGTGCCGCCGTTACCCCGTGTTAGGCGTATCGCATCAGTTTCTGTCCGTCGTGTAACAGCGTGAGAACCATGATCCGAGCCCTAGTCGTGACCTCCATCCTCGCCGCCGACCTGCTCGTCGCCTCGGGAGCGAACGCGCAGGCGCGGATGACGTTCATCCCCTCCGTGTCGTTCGGAGCGGTGTACGACGACAACGTCTTCGCCCATACCGATTCGAGCGCGGGCCAGATGTTCCAGGTGCGTCCGAGCTTCGAAGGGAACTACGAATCGCCGACGATGACCCTCCTCGGCCTGTACTCGTTCGACATGCAGCGGTCCAACTTCTCGTCGTTGAACACCCTCGACGCACGCCGCCACGCACTCGGCGAGGTCAGACTGCGCACCACCCCGAGGACGACGCTGGGGTTCAGCGGCCGGTACGACCGGTCGGAGACGCCTGGCGACGTTAACCTCGACACCGGCATTCTCGGTGCCCGACGAACGGCCGAGCGCTTGCAGGTGACACCCTCGATGTTCCATCGCCTCGGTACGCGTACCTTGATGACCGCCGGATACGACTTCACGACCGAGTCTCTCATCGAGGATGCCCGCGGCACCATGCACACGGGACGGGTCGGCGTCTCCCGCGAGTGGTCGACGCGCGCCACGCTCTCGGCCACGTATGTGGCGCGGTACTTCGTCGACGGTATAGACAGTCACACGTCAAACGCGGCGCTCTTCGGATGGCATTACATGCTCGCGCCGGGCACCCGCGTCGAGGTTCGGGCCGGCCCGCGTGTGACGTCGTACCGCGGCCTCGCCCCGGAGGTGTCCGCAGGGTTCGGACGAACGACGCCGCGCATCCGCCTCGGGCTCGATTACTGGCACGGCGAAACGATCATCCTCGGGATCCGGGGCCCCGTGGCGGTCGACAGCGGCACCGTCCGCGTGAGCTGGCCGCTGACGCGGTCGCTGGAGTTCGGCACCAGCGCCGGCATATCCGATGTCATCACGCTCGATCAGCGCGAGGCACAGGTGTACCGCGGGACACTTATCAGCTCGTGGACGCCACGGGGCAGCATGTTCACCGTGGCGGCCTCGTACGGCATCGACTATCAGCAGGGGGAGATCAGGCGCAACTTCTCGGCGGAGGAGAACGTGCTCCGGCACGTGATTCGCGTAAGCCTCACGGTCGCGCCGCGTTTGAGCCGTTCCATTCTGCCGCCTGAGGAGGCGGCCCGTGCGAAGGGAGTATTGCGATGACCGTCCGGCCGTTTGCCTTGGCTGCCATCAGCCTGTTCGTGACGACGATAGGATCCGCGCAGGATCTCGCATCCAAACCTGCCGAGAACACCCCGGAGTCTGCCACCGCGGCGCTGATTCCGGCCGCGGTGATTCCGGCCGCAGTTCCGGCCGCGGTAACGCCGGCCGCGGCGATCCCGACCCCGACCATCCCGGATCTTCGAGGGTTCAAGGCCGCGGTCGACTTCAAGATCGGGCCCGAAGACGTCCTCGACATCCTCGTGTGGAAGAACTGCCCGGAGCTCTGTCGCACGATTCCGGTTCGTCCCGACGGCAAGATGTCCCTGCCGCTCGTCAACGACATCCAGGCGGCGGGACTGACTCCGAGTGACCTGCGCCAGCAGTTGACCGATCGCCTCGCGGTGTACCTGCCGTCGCCGGAGGTGTCGGTGATCGTGCGGGAGGTGCACAGCGTCAAGGTGGCGGTCGTCGGCGCCGTGAAGATGCCCGGACATTACGAGGTGAACAGTCCGGCCACCGTGCTCGAGCTCATCGCACGCGCGCAGGGTCTGACCGAGTTCGCCGCCCGCGACAAGATCGTCGTCCTGCGGCAGAACGGCACGACGACCACGCGCATCCCGTTCAACTACCGCAAGGTTGCTGAAGGTCACGACCAGGACAATTTCTTCGTCCGCCCCGGCGACATCGTTGTCGTTCCTTAAGAGGATTCCATGCCGCGCGACATGCTTTCACCGAATACCGACGATTCACTCGCAGTTCGTGTGCTCGAGATCCTGCGCCGCCGCAGGATTCTCGCCGCCACCTCGTTCCTGACGGTGCTGGCGGCGGCCCTCGCCTTCGCGCTGTATCTGCCCGACCTCTATCGCGGAACCGCGATGGTGCTCGTCGAGCGGCCGGTGTCGGAATCGATCGTCAAGGCTCCGGTGAGCGGCGAGCTCGAAAGCCGGATGTACGTCATCAAGCAGGAGATTCTGAGCCGCGATCGCCTCACGCAGCTCATACACCGCTTCAATCTCTATCCGGAGCTGCGGAAGCGGGCGGGGATCGAGGAGGCGCTCACGCAGGCGCGCAACGATGTCGTCATCCAGCCGGCGGGACCCGAGCAGATCAGCGGCCGCGTGAAGACGGTGTCGTTCAGCCTGAGCTTCACGGGCGATTCTCGTGAAACGGTTGCCGAGGTCGCCAACACCATCGCGGCGTTCTACGTCGCACAGAACACGCTCATGCGATCCGGCGAGGCGACCCGGACGACCCAGTTCCTCAACCAGCAGCTGGCCGAAGCCAAGAAGGCGCTCGATCGGCACGAACGGGAGCTCAGCGAGTACACCACGCGCCACGTCGGCGAGCTGCCCCAGCAGGTCGGGGTGAACCTTGCAACGCTCGAGCGGCTCAACACGCAGCTCCGGCTGAATGGCGAGCAGCAGATCCGCATCATCGAGCAGCGCGAGAAGCTCTTCGACGGGATGCGCGAGCCCGGCAGCGTGACGTCGCGCTCCATCGATCCGGACGCGTCCCCCGAGTCGGTCGAACGTCTGAAGCGAATCGACAAGCTGAAGCAGGAGATGGTGGGCCTCGAGTCGAAGACGACGTCACGGCATCCGGACGTCATCCGGCTCAAAGAGCAGATCGCTGCGCTCGAACGTGAAGCCGCCGCCGCCGACGCGGCCGAGGCGCAGAAGCGGGAGGAGGCGGCCAGGCAGGCGGCGGCCGTAGCGGCGCAGGTGCAGGCCGACGCGATCAACGGAGCCGTGCCCCAGCTCCGGCGAAGAACGCTCGAGAGCCTCGACAGCGAGCTTGCGAAGCTTCGCCAGGAAGAAGCCGGCATTCGCGGGACGATCGGCTCCTTCGAGCAGCGGCTCGAAAGCGCCCCCCAGCGGCAGCAGGAATACCAGCTCATTACGCGCGACTGGTCGGCCGCCAAGGATCTCTACGATTCCCTGCTGCGGCGCTACGAGGAAGCGCAGCTCACCGCAAGCGTGGAAACGGGCGATCACGGCGAGCGATTCCGCATTCTGGAACCCGCACTTCCGCCCGAGGGACCGTCGGCCCCGAACCGGATGCGCCTCATGATCATGGGCCTGCTCCTGGCCTTCGCGGCCGGCGTCGCCGCGGTGCTCGCGCGGGAACAGTTCGATACCTCGTTCCACACGGTGGATGAAGTCCGGGAGTTCACGACGATTCCCGTGCTCGTGTCGATTCCTCCAATCGGGCCCACATCCGTCGGCCACCGTCTGCGCATGGTGTTTGCTACGGTGTCCGCCGTGGCGCTCATCGTCATCGTCGCAACCTTGTCGGCATACGTAGCAAGCGGCAACGAACATCTGGTCCGCTTGTTTGAGAGAGCTGGATAACCGTCGGACTTGCGGGCTTGGGACCGGGATCGAACTTCAGACTCCGACCCAAGCCCCGAGCCCCGAGCCCTGTTGCCTTTGGCCTTTTTGACCTTTGACCTTTGAACGTTGACCTTGATCATGTCCAAGCAAAAGCGCCTCGACCCACGCCTGGTCAGCCTGACGGCTGCAGGCTCCTTCGCCGCGGAGCAGTACCAGGGACTGCGGCTCACCCTCGAACGCCTCGGCAACGGGCGCGGCGCGCAGGCTCTTGCCGTGACCAGCCCGGCCGCCGGTGACGGCAAAACAGTCACCGCGATCAACCTCGCCGGTACGCTCGCTCGCGGATCGGAAGGGCGTGTCCTGCTCATCGATGCGGATCTCCGGCGGCCTGCGGTCTCCAGCCAGCTGGCCCTGGATGCGACCGCCAAAGGCCTTACCGACGCTCTCAGCGACGAGCGTACGAGACTCGAGGACGTCACCACGACCCTGGAACAGTTCAATCTGTCGATCGTCCCGGCGGGAACGGGCCACGGCGCGGTGCACCAGCTGCTCCGGTCGACACGGATGGAGCGGCTGCTGAAGGAGGCACGGGAGCGCTACGACTTCATCGTGCTCGATACGCCGCCGCTGCTGCCGGTCTTCGATTCGGCGCTGCTCGCCAAGTGGGTCGACGGCGTCCTGATGGTCGTGTCGGCGAACCGCACGCCCCGCAAGCTGCTCGGCGAGGCGCTGAATCTGCTCGATCCGGGAAAGGTGCTCGGCATCGTGTTCAACAAGGACGTCCGGCCGCTCTTCGGCTATTACGATTCCTACTACCGCGAGTACTTCCCGAACGCATCACGCGTCGCCAGCGAAGCCTAACCAATTGTGATGATGAATTCGTGATTCGTGATTCGTGATTTGTGATTTCGAGTCATCTCGGAATCACGAATCACAAGTCCAAATCGCAAATCGCAAATCACAAATCACAAATCACAAATCACAAATCGCAAATATTAAGGGCCCCCATGCTGTCGAAGCTTTCACACGCCATCGATCTGGCACCACTCCTCACGGTCGTCAGCTGGCAAGTCGTCCATCCAACGAACGAGCTGCGACTCGTCTCATGGGCGATGGCCACGATGGCCGTCGTCGTGCTGGTTCGATTCGTCGCGCTCGAGATCAGGTCGAAGGCACAGCGCGTGCTGATTCTCGGCGCCGGACCGATGGCCTCGAACCTCATCGAGGACATCGAGTCGTCCGGGAACCGCCGCTACGCGGTGGTCGGAACGGTGGACGACGAGCGGCCGGATGCCGAAACGCCGGCGGGCGCGCGCTGGCTCGGCCCCTGCGACAAGTTCGGCGAGATCGTGGAACAGGTGCATCCGTCGCGCATCGTGGTGGCGGTCGCCGACCGGCGCGATCGACTGCCGCTGCAGTCGCTCCTCGAGTCGCGGGTCCGCGGGATCGTCGTCGAAGATGCGCTGGACTTCTCCGAGCGGCTCACCGGCAAGATGGCCATCGAGGCGATCAGGCCCAGCATGCTGTTCCTCGCGAAGGGCTTCCGCAATCATGGCGCCGCCGAGATCACGGCGCGCCTCGTCAGCGTGATCACGGCCGCCGTCGGACTGGTGCTCTGCGCTCCGCTCCTCGCGGCGATTGCGATCCTCGTCAAGCTCGATTCCCACGGGCCAATCTTCTTCATCCAGGCGCGTGCGGGACGCAACGGCAGGCCCTTCGGGCTCATCAAGTTCCGCACGATGCATCCGTGCGACGACCACCAGTCGGAGTGGGTCCTCGACAACGTGCACCGGATCACGCGCGCAGGCCGCTACCTGCGGCGCTTCAGGCTCGACGAGCTCCCGCAGCTCCTCAACGTCCTGCGCGGAGAGATGAACCTGATCGGTCCGCGGCCGCACCCCACGTCCAACCACAAAATCTTCATGGAGCGGATCGCGTATTACGGGCTGCGTTCGACGGTCCGTCCCGGAGTGACGGGATGGGCGCAGGTGCGGCACGGTTACGCGAACAACCTCGAAGAGGAAACCGAGAAGATGCGGTACGACCTGTACTACATCAAGAACCGCTCGGTGCTCCTCGACGTCAGGATTCTCGTCGAGACGATTGGCATCGTGCTCTTCGGCAAGGGCGCGACCGAGGTGCGACCCCGCCGGACGGCGTCTCGCACCGGGACGCCGTGGTCAACGGCTCCCGCCCCGCGGAGTGAGGCGGTGGCCTACGTTCCCTGTCTTGCCGGGTCGACCACGACCCAGCGCACCGCAAGCCAGCCGTGAACACCGCAGAAGCACACGCCAGCACGCCGATGACCTGGTGGCGGCCCGAGCCCGCCAGGCTCAAGACGGCCACCTCCGAGGATGGAAGCCGCGTCGCGTTCATCGCGCTCGTGGCCTTCACCTTCATCCTGCTGCTCTCGCCGCAGGCCTGGTTTCCGGTGCTCAAGACCGTGCGGATTGCGTTTCTGGCCGCAACGCTGGCCATCGCCGCGCACGTGGTCGAGCGCACCATCCACCGGAAGCCGGTCACCCCGTTCTCCACCGAGATCGGCATCGTCCTCGCGCTCGTCGGCTGGGCGCTGCTGACGATCCCGCTCTCGTACTGGCCGGGCGGAAGCGTACGCCTGCTGACCGACAACTATCTGAAGGCGGTCGCGTTCTTCTGGCTCCTCGGAACGGTGATCACGACCACGAAACAGCTGCGCATTCTCGCGTGGGCGCTCGTGTTGTGCTCCATCCCGCTCGCCGCGACGGGCCTCAAGAACTACCTGGTAGGCGACGTTCTCTCGACCCGTGTGCCGGGCCTGGTGCGGATCTACGGGTACGTGGGCGGTTCCGGCCTCGTCGCCAATCCCAACGACCTGGCGTTGATGCTGAACCTGATCATCCCGATCACGGGGGCACTCCTCTTCAGCACGCGGGGCGCCCTGCGGGGCTTCGCCGCGGGCGCACTGCTGTTGAGCATTGCAACGGTGATCGTCACGTTCTCCCGGGCCGGCTTTCTCACCCTGGCCGCCATCTTTCTCATGTTCCTCGCCGTGCTGGCCCGGCAGAAGTCGTCGGGCGCGGCTGTCGCGCTTCTGCTGCTCGCGCTCTGCGTGCCGCCGCTGCTCCCCAGCGGGTACATGGATCGACTGAGCACGATCACCGACATGGATGCGGACCGCACCGGGTCGGCGAAAGGACGCTGGAGAGACACCGGATTCGCCCTCGAGGTCGTGGCTCACAACCCGATCATCGGGGTCGGCATCGGCCAGGACCTGATCGCGATGAACGCGGAGCGCGGCAGGGACACGTGGCGGCGGGTCCATAACGCCTATCTGCAGTACGCCGTCGATCTCGGCATCCCCGGCATGCTGCTGTTCATCTGGCTTCACCTGACGTGCTACAAGAGCGCCAGGGCGGTGGAAAAACGTGCGGCGAAGGACCCCTCGATGAGGGAGCTTCGCCAGCTCGCCGCGGGCGTGCAGATCGCGCTCGTCGCGTTCGCGGTCGGGGCGATGTTCCACCCCATCGCCTATCAGTTCTACTTCTTCGTCATCGGCGGACTCGCCGTCGCCCTCAAGAACACGTGCCGCGCCGAGATCGCCGCCGAGATCGCCAAAGCGCAGCCCGGCCCGGCCGCAACATCGTGATGACTGCTCGAGTGCTCAACGTCGTGCCGACGCTCATGTGCGGCGGCACTGAAAACCAGTTCATGACGCTCGGGCGCCTGCTCGACCCGAGCCACTTCGAGCTGGAGTTCGCCTGTCTGCGGCGCTGGGGACCCTTCGTCGACGAGCTCGTCGAGCGCGGGATTCCGCTGTCGGAGTACCGCATCTCCACGTTCCGCAGCGTCGGCGCGCTGGCGCAGCAGGTCAAGCTCGCCCGCCACATCGCCCGGCACCGGATCCGGATCGTGCACGCGTACAACTTCTACGGCAACGTGTTCGCGATCCCGCCGGCCCGGATTGCCGGATCCGTCGCGATTGCCTCGATTCGCGATTGCGCGCCGTACCTGACGCCGATGCAGAAGCGCCTGCAGCGCGCCGTGTGCCGCTTCGCGGACTGCGTCCTGGTCAACGCGGATGCGGTCAAAGATTGGTTGATCGCCGACGGGTACTCCGCGTCGAAGATCGTCGTCATCCGCAACGGCGTGGACCTGAGCCGGTTCAGTGAGCCTCCCGAGCCCGCGAGGCTCCGGCAGGAACTGGGGCTCGCGGCCGGCACTCCGCTCGTGGCCGTCGTGTCGCGGCTGGCCCATCTCAAAGGTCTCGAGGATTTCCTGGAAGCCGTGGCCCATATCAGCCCGCGCTTCCCGGCGGCGCGGTTCCTGGTTGTCGGGGAGACCAATCCCCAAGAGCGTCATTACTTGGACGAGCTCAAGAGCCTGGCCGCACGGCTTGGCGTCGCCGACCGCGTCATCTTCACGGGCTTGCGATCCGATGTGCCGGCGCTGATGTCGAGCGTCGATGTGTCCGTGATGCCATCGCTCAACGAGGCGCTGTCCAACGTCCTGCTCGAATCGATGGCGGCCGGCGCTCCGGTCGTGGCCACACGTGTCGGCGGCACGGCCGAGGCCCTCACCCACGGCGAGACGGGGCTTCTGGTGCCGCCGGCCGATCCATCGGCGCTTGCTGCGTCAATCGCTCGACTGCTCGAAGACGGCGGGATGGCGGCGCGCCTCGGACGGGCGGCACGGCAGACGATCGAGGACCGGTTCTCGGTCGATCGCATGGTGAGGACGACCGAAGACCTCTACCTGGATCTCCTGGATCGCAAGACATCGTCGACTCGACGCAGCGTCGCGATCGGTTTCTCGCCGGTACCAAGTCGAGCCGCGCGCACCTCGTCGTACGACTTCGCGCGCCTGAGCCCGACCGAGCGCGACGGTGACGCATGGTAGGCACGCTTGCGTCCGTTGCCGCGCCGTCCGAGCCGCGCGTCGTGCCCCCCGCGTGCTCGGTCGATATCGTGACGGACTACGCGGCCTTTCTCGACCTCGAGGCCGAGTGGAACGAGACCGTCGATCGAGCCGGTATCGCCCACCCGTTCGTCCGGCACGAATGGGTGCGCACGTGGTGGGACTGCTTCGGCGCGGACGCGCGCCTGCACATCGTGGTGGTTCGTGCGGGCCGCAGGATCACCGCCATCGCGCCCCTGATGCGGGAGACCGCGCAGATGTACGGCGTGCCGGTCCGGCGGATCCGGTTCCTTCAGAACGATCACACGCCACGGACGGATGTCGTCGTCGCGGAACGGCCCGACGAGTCGTATCGCGCGATCTGGAACGCGCTCGTGAACGATCACGGTCGCTGGGACGTTCTGCAATTGAGCCAGCTCCCCCGGGATTCCGCGACGCGGTCCACGCTCTCCGACCTCGCATCCGCCGCCGGATGGTCCACCGGGATCTGGAGGAGCGGCGACTCGCCATATCTGACCCTGACCGGCACCTGGGAGTCGTACCTGGCGAGTCTGCCGGCCAAGTTCCGATCGAATCTCCGCAACCGGATGTCACGGTTGACGAAACTCGGTGAGCCGGCTCTCGAAGTGCTCCGCGATCACGGCCCGATCCAGCGTGCCTGCGAGGACGCGTGGCGCCTGGAGGCATCGGGCTGGAAGCGCGAGGCCGGCACGGCCATCGCCTCGGACCCCGCGGTCAATCGTTTCTATTCGCTGCTCGCGGAACGCGCGACCGAGCGTGGCTGGCTGCGGCTGTTGTTCCTGACCGTCGGTGGGCAGCGCATTGCCACCTCGTACGGCGCGTGCTACCAGGGTCGCCTGTTTCTGTTCAAGACCGGGTACGACCCTGAGTACGCCACCTGCGCACCCTTCAAGCTCCTGACATATTTCGCGATTCAGAGTGCATATGCGGAGGGGCTCACCGAAGTCGATTTTCTGGGCGACTCCGAGCCCTGGAAGCTCGAATGGACGACGACGACCAGGGGTCAGGACTGGTTGTACGTCTTCTCGGGCACCTGTCGAGCCCGGCTTTTGCATTCCGTCAAGTTTCAGGTGATGCCGGAGTTGAAACGATGGCGAGCGTGAGCGGAATGTTCGTGCCGACGTACCAGGGCCTCTCGCCCACCGAGGTCGTTCGGCCATGGCTCGCCGAAGCGCTTGGGCGGAGGGTGGCTGATCGCCGAACCGGATGCTTTCCGTTCGACGTCCCCCACCGGCTGTCGTTCTACCGGGCGCGCAACGCGATTTACCATCTGTTCCGCGCGCTCGTCGCGAGCACCCCCCGTCTGACGGTCCTGGCGCCGGACTATTACAGCGGCAACGAAATCCTCGCCATGCGTGCCGCGGGCGCCACGATTCACTATTGCCCGGTCGACCGGAACATGCAGCTCGATCCGGAAACCGTGGAGCGGTTGTGCACGCTCCACGACCCGGACGTGCTCTACGTCATTCATTACGTCGGGTGGCCGCAGCCGATGCCCGCCCTGGTGGATCTGTGCCGCCGGCGCAACATGCTGCTCGTCGAAGATTGCGCCCTCTCGCTTCTGAGCGAGATGGATGGCCGGGCGCTTGGCACGTTCGGGCACTGGTCGGTCTTCTGTCTCTACAAGACACTCCCGCTGCCCAACGGGGCGCTCCTCGTGCAGAACGCGACCAGATTCGAATCGCTCGAGCGGTTGCCGCTGCGGCAGGTGAGCTCGGCCTCGGTGCTCGGACGAACGGCCGAACTGCTGGTCCAGCGGGTTCGCGGCCGCGCCAACGGCGTCGGCGCGGCGCTGCAGATGGTGAAGCGTGGAATGGGCCGCGCCGCGGGCGCGCTCGACGTGACGCGCGCCAACGTCGGAGACATCGGATTCAACCTCGAGGAAGTCGACCTGGCGATGTCCCCCTTGTCTCAGCGCCTGCTCGATCGGCTCGACTTTGCGGGGATCAAGCGGCGGCGTGTCGAGAACTACCGCAGGCTCCTCGAGCAGATCGATGAAAACGTGACCCCGGTGTTTCCCGAGCTCACAGACGGCGTGTGCCCGCTGTTCTTCCCGATTCTCGTCGCCGACAAGCATGCGGCGGCCGTGGCACTCCAACGGCGCGGTGTGGACGCGCTCGAATTCTGGAACGATGGCGTCGAGCCCTGTGGAAGCGACCTGTCGGCCGATGCGCGCTTCCTCCGCGAGCACGTCCTCGAACTTCCCATTCACCAGGACCTCACGCCCGATCAGATCACGTACGTCGCGCGCCAGGTGTCGAGTCTGAATTGCGGGACTCGTAACGCGGGGTTTGGCGCTCGCGGCTCGGCATACGAGTCCCCGAGCGCCAGTCCCGTATCCGGCACGGTGGCATGATGCTTCCGGCAACCGACGCCATCGAGCTCACCTCGGCGATCCCGAGCCCCGAGCCCCGGGTCTCGAGCCTGCGCGTTCAGTCCGTCGACACCGTCGACGCGTTCACCGGGCTGCGGTCCCAGTGGAACGAGTTGTTGCGGGCGAGCGCAGCGAGCTGCCCGTTCCTGACCTGGGAATGGTTTCATGCCTGGTGGACCCATCTTCGCGGGTCCGCCGGCCTGCGACTCCTTGCCGTGCGTGCCGGCGGCGAGCTCGTCGCCATCGCACCGCTGCACGCGTCGCGGGACACCTTCCGGTGCTTCTCGATGCTCCAGTTCCTCGGCACCGGTTGTGCGGGCTCCGACTACCTCGATCTGATCGTGCGTCGAGGCTCGGAAGCGGAGAGCATCCGCGCGATTGGCGGATATCTTCAATCGCAGAAGCTCGCGCTGCGGCTCGATCACGTTGCGGCCGACTCGTTCGCTTCGTCGCTGGCGCAGTATCTGGCCGGACAGGGATGGACGGCGTCGGCGGTGCCCGGCGGTGTCTGTCCGTTCATCCGGCTCGCGGGCCATTCGTGGGATTCCTATCTGGCGACGCTGGGATCGTCGCATCGCGCCAACGTTCGTCGCCGGATGAAAGGGCTCGCGCAGCGGTTCGACGTGCGTTTCGAGCCGGCGAGGACGGATGCGGAACGGCGGGAGGCGCTCGCCGCGCTCGTCGCCTTCCACGGCCAGCGCTGGCGCGACGAGCGAGGCTCCACGACATTTCAGACGCCGGCGCTCCGGGCATTCCAGGACGAGGCGACGCGGCGGGCACTCGAGGAAGGCTGGCTCCGGCTCTATGTGCTTCGGCTCAATGACGCGGTCGCGGCGGTGATGTACGGCTTCAACCACAGCGGCCGCTTCTACTTCTATCAGCACGGCTTCGACGAGCAGTACAAGCCGCACAGCGTCGGCCTGGTCCTGATGGGGCTGACGATTCGTGCCGCAATCGAGGAAGGCGCCGCCGAATTCGACATGTTGTGGGGTGTCGAGCCGTACAAGTTCCTGTGGGCCCACGACCAACGTGATCTCCGACAGATTCATCTGTTTCCCCCTCATATCGGCGGCCAGCTTCATCACACGGCTGTCGTCGCGCGGCGGAGCCTGAGACGGCTTGCCCGGCGCGTTCTTTCAACTGGAGACCTCTGTGCAGCCTAGGCGCGCACGACAACTGCGGTGGAGTGTCAAGAGCGCTCTCGCGTCAACGATCGCATTCGCGCATGAACGCGGCCTTGCCGCGGCGCTGGCGCGAGGGCCCGAGCGGCCGCTCGTCCTGTGCTACCACCGGGTGGTTGACAACTTCGAGGCTACCGCGCGGACCGAGATGCGGAGCATGCTCACCGGCCGCGAGATGTTCGAGCGCCACCTCGACTGCATCGGCCGTCACTTCCGGTTCGTCAGTGTCGACGACATCGGCGAGCGTCTGGCGAGCGGCGTGCCGTTCACCGAGCGCGTCGCGGCCCTGACGTTCGATGACGGATACCAGGACGTCTACGAGCACGCCTACCCGGTGCTCAAGCGGAAAGGGATTCCGGCAGCCGTCTTCGTCGTCACGGATCTGGTTGGACGTCCGTTCTGGCAGATTCACGACAAGCTGTATCACCTGGTCGCCAAGGCGTTTGCCACGTGGGACGATCCGCGACGCGAGCTGCGCGGCCTTCTGAGCGACCTCGGTCTTCCCGGAGAACAGATTACGCGGCCGGCGGCGGCGGGCCGGACGCCGCTGCTGGCGGTCTCGGCGCTGCTGCCGGTCCTGTCGCAGACGGACATCCGCCGTGTGATGGATGGCCTGGAGGCGAGCGTCGGGAACGGATTCTACGATATCCCGCAGACCCTGACGTGGCCGATGCTCGCCGAGATGCGCCGCAACGGGATCGTCGTCGGCTCGCACACGCGGACTCACGTCAGGCTGCCGACGGAGTCGCCGGAGATCATCGCGGAGGAGCTCGAAGGCTCGAAACGGGAGCTCGAACGGCAGCTCGGCGAGCCGATCCACCACTTCGCGTACCCCGACGGTCAGTTCACGGGCGCGGTTGTGGAGGCCGTCGCCCGCGCGGGATACCGATTCGCGTACACCGCATGCCCGCATCGCGTTCC
>Ga0114129_10009644_pt1 | contig 13776 bp, 10 predicted proteins | sample RhiMetdeltSRZDD1_FD_80071 | JGI IMG/M metagenome (GOLD analysis project Ga0114129, IMG submission 80071) | Populus rhizosphere microbial communities from Tennessee, USA - Rhizosphere MetaG P. deltoides SRZDD1 (version 2) (version 2) | ecosystem: Host-associated > Plants > Roots > Rhizosphere >...
CATCGGCCAGAAGGGCAACTCGTGCGTCAAGGGCTTCCCGGTCGACTGCATCCACTCGACCCCGGACGAGGCCGACTACGACAAGGTCGAGATGCTCTACATCGACCCGGAGGAGTGCATCGACTGCGACGCCTGCGTCGAGGCCTGCCCGGTGGACGCCTGCTTCGCCGAGGACCAGCTCCCCGAGGAGTGGAACAAGTACATCCAGATCAACGCCGACTACTACAAGCAGTCGGCAGGCGCCTAGGCGCCTAAGGCGCCATCGGCAGCGGGATGCCGGTCGGCTCCGGCTCGGCCGCCGGTAGCGGCTGAGGCGGCGCCACCGAGACGAGCCCGCGTGCCGTGTGGAAGAGCGCCTGGGAAGCCGGTGCGTCCGGGTCGCCGAGCACCAGCGGGCGGCCCTCGTCGGCGCCGACGCGCAGCTCCTCCTGAAGCGGGACCTTGCCGAGCAGCGGGACGTCCAGCTCGTCGGCGAGCTGCTGACCGCCACCCTCGCCGAAGATCGTGAAGCGCTCGCCGCCCGGCGTCGTGAAGCCCGACATGTTCTCGATCACACCCGCGATCTCGAGGTTGAAGCGGCGCGCCGTTTCAGCCGCGCGCTGAGCGACCTTCTGCGCGGCCGGCTGCGGCGTCGTGACGACGACGAACTTCGACTGCGGCAAGAGCTGGGCGAGCGTCATCGAGACGTCTCCAGTGCCCGGCGGCAGGTCGATCAGCAGGTAGTCGAGCTCGCCCCACTCGACGTCCTCGAGGAACTGGCGGATCGCCTTGTGCAGCATCGGCCCGCGCCATGTGATCGCCTGGTCGCGGCCCTCGAGGAAGAACTCGATCGACATCACCCGGATGCCGTCGTGAACCTCGAGCGGAAGGATCTTCCGCTGAGCCGACACCATCGGCTTGCCGTGGACTCCCAGCATGCGCGGTATCGAGTAGCCCCACACGTCGGCGTCGAGGGCGGCCGCGCGGTAGCCCTCGGCGTGAAGCGCCGCGGCCAGGTTGGTGGTGACGGTCGACTTGCCGACACCGCCCTTGCCCGAGCCGACGCAGATCACGTTGCCGACACGCGCGAGCGCGCCGGAGGGCAGCGAGCCGCCGCCGAGGCGCTGGCGCAGCGCCTGCTTCTCCGTGTCGGAGAGGACGTCGAAGCCGACGTTGACCGCGCTGACGCCCTCGAGCTTGCCGACGGCGTCGGCGACGCCGTTCTCGAAGTGGCTGCGAATCGGACAGCCGGGCGTCGTGAGCGAGACGACGACGTCGACACGGCCGCCGTCGAAGAAGTCGATCCGGCGCACCATGCCGAGGTCGACGATGTTCTTGTGCAGCTCGGGGTCGATGACCGCCTTGAGCGCTTCGCGGACCTGTTCTTCCGTGGGCATCGCCTCAGAGTCTGGCAAAGAGAAACGCCGGGCCCGAGGGCCCGGCGTTTCGAGGGAGGAGAGATACTGCGTACCACCGGCGATATGAGGCCGGCAGTCTTTCCCCGGGCCCCGCTCTCTCCGGGCGGGTCGGGAGTAAGCGCAGTGCTTACGCGAGCGTCGTGACCTGCTCCTGGACGCGGTCGACGAGCTTCTCAGCATCCTTCTGCAGGCCGTTCACGTTCCGCTCGAAGTCACGGCGGGTGCGCTTGACCTGCTGCTCGACCTGGCGCCGGTTGCGCTTCACGAGGCGCGTGGCCTGCGTGCGGCGCTGACGGAGCTCGCGCTCGACCCGGGTGCGGGTCCGCTTGATCTCGCGCAGTGTGCGGTTACGAGCGGTGTTGCCGCGGCGCTCGAAGCGCTTCAGCTCGCGCTCCACGCCGGTCCGGGTCTGGAAGCCCTTGGCGGTCTCGATCACGTTGTCACGCGCGATGAGAGCCGCGCCGACCGGGATCAGGACGGCCTTCTCAGCCTGAATGGCGAGGGCCTCGAGGTACGTCTTCTCTGCATCCGCGCGCGTGGCGGCGGCCTTCTGGGCGGCCTGGCTGCGCTTCGCGGCGTTGCGCTTGCGAGTCGCTGCAGCCTTCTTGCCGGCGGCGGCGCGGTTGCGCTGCTCAGTGGTGGTAGCCATCTGTGTGTTGCTCACTCCCTTTGACTTAGTTATTAGATCTAAGTTCGATAGTTAGAGGGTACCAGCGAACAGGTGTTCTAAACGCGTTTTCGGTGCCCGGGTTACGTGACGTACGTCACGTTTGTTCGACGGCTGTGAAATGCTGGTCACGTGGGAGGGGGGCGTGCATGGCGGCTGGGCGTGGCGCTGCTCGCTGTCGCTGGCAGCGTTGCGGTCGCGCCACAGGTATCCGCCCAAGAGGAAGAAAGGGTCCTTCCGGAGCCCCGTGACAGCTCCGACTTCATCACCCGTGGGCCGACGTACGCGCCCGAGCAGTTCAAGGACGCGATGCTCGAGCTGCAGCGGCGGCATCCCCGCTACCTGAGGTTCTCCACGATCCGCGAGGAGATGCACGAGCCGCTCGCGGTGAGCGTGGGCGAGGACGGGCTGCCGCCGTGGGACCCGCAGGACACGGGCGACGGCCAGGACTTCGAGGTCGTCACGGTCACGGACGCGCAGTCGCCGGTGCCCGACGAGGAGAAGGGCTACGTCCTGTTCACGGTCGCGCATGCCGCGGAGTACTGCGGTCGCGAGTCGATCCCGCGCTTCTTCGAGGACCTCGTGACGCTCGCCGACACCAACCCCGACGCGATCCTGGACGGCGGGACCGGGATCGACGGCACGCCGCTGAAGCTCACTGTCGCCGACGCGCTGGCGCGAACGAAGCTGATCTTCATCGACGTCTCGCCCGACGGCTGGGTGGCGGGCGAGAAAAACGGCGCGCCGGGCGCGCGGCTCTACGACCAGTCCAACGGCGCAGGAGTGAACGGCAACCGGCTGGCCTACCAGGACGGCTGGATCTTCCCGGACGACGAGGTGCTCAAGGACAACGGCTACTCGACGATGACGCAGCCCGAAGGGATCGTGACAACCCAGTACCTGCGGCAGATCCGCGAGCAGGAGCTCGGAGGCCGCCCCTTCGCCGCGTCAATGGACTGGCATGGGCCGGCGCCCGTCGGGGCGATGATCTTCCACGACCAGGGCGGCGACCCTGCGAAGCTCGACCGGCTCCACGACCTCGCCGAAAGAGTGAGCCAGGCCGCCTACGGCGTGCTGGCGCAGTACGCAACCCAGGAAGGCGCGGATCTCCACAAGCAGTTTGCCGGCAGCGTGGACGACGCCCGCGACGCCGCATTCAACGTCTACCAGCAGGTCTTCGGCGGTGTCGACGAGAAGGCGCTCTATCTCACGCTGCACTGGAACGAGTACGCGACCGCCTGGGAGCACATCGACTACACCGTGTCGAGCTCGTTCGGCGGCTGGGCCGGGAGCAACTCGGGGCTGGACGCCGACGGGTTCTCGCACGAGATGCCGTGCGAGGCGGTCAGCGGGTCCTGGAACCCGGGGACCATGCAGCTCTACGTCGACAACATCCGCGCGATGTCGCGTGCGATGGTCGTCGACGCGGCCTTCCGCAACCAGCGGGAGGTGATCGCGCAGCACGACCTCGGCGGCCGGGTCGGCTTCGTCGATACCGGCGAGCGCGTCACCGACGCCGACGGAAACCCCTCACCGCCGCCGAGCGGGGTCCGCAGCCCGCTGACGGGACAGCTCGAGCAGACGCCCTACGACGTCTCCAACACCGACTACTTCCGCGACCTGCGCCGCATCACCCCGACGCCGATCGTCGAGCTGTCGCCGAGAGACCTGCGCAGGAAGACAAGGAAGCTGTCGACGGTGGCCGTGGCCGACCACGTCGAAGCGGACCCGGGTGCGCTGCGCTCCTTCGCCGAGCAGGGGGGCAACGTCGTCCTCACGGACTCCGCCCTGCAACTGCTTCCGGGCCTGATCGACGTGCAGCCCGACAGCGTCGCCGAGCACCAAGCCTACGTCGGCTATGCCGACCTCGACCGTGAGCACCCGTGGACGGAGGAGCTCTACCCGCGCGCCCGCCAGATGTTCGACCCGGTCGGGCTCGGCTACCCGCTTCTGATGGAGCGCGACCAGTACTGGCCGTGCGGGGAGACGGGGAGCTGCGAGGAGTCGATCACCAACAACAGCTCGCCGATGTGGACGGTTGACCGCGAGGCATGGGAGGCGGCGGGCGGCCAGACGATCGGCACCGCCGACCCGCCGGAGGATCCGAAGCAGCGCTACGAGGGGACCGACACCGACAAGACGATCATCGGGACGATGCCGCTCGGCACGGGCCGGCTCGTGATCTTCGGTGGCGTGCTGCCCCGGCCCACCGAGGACTACCCGCACTGGTTCGGGCTTGACGCCTACACGATCTCGATCCCCGGCCAGCAGCTGCTCCTGCAGGGCCTGACTTGGGAGCGGCCGTGATCGGCCGCGCGGTCGTCCTGGCGGTGGGCCTCGTCTTGACGCTGACGCCAGGCATGGCGGCTGCCCAGGCCATTCCTCCCGACTGCGGCGGCGGGACGACGGGAAGTCAGCCCTCGCGGGTCTCCCAGGAGGGGCCGTTCGGCATCGGCGAGACCGGCGTCGTCGAGCTCGACAGCGCCGTCGACGGGAAGAAAATCCAGGTCGCGTTCGTACGGCCCGACGCTCCCGCCGGATACCAGTCGCCGGTCATCGTGGAAGCCGGCTCCTACTTCGAAGCCGATCTGCGCGACGTCGACCCGACGACCTGCAGTCCGTTCCTCGTCGAGAACTACGTACAGCACGGCTACACGGTGGCCTTCGTCCCGTCGCGCGGCGCGGGCGGCACTGACTCGTGTGCCGACCTGTTCGGTGCGAAGGAGGTCGCAGACCTGTCACAGGCCATCTCCTGGCTCGGCTCGCAGCCATGGAGCAACGGCAATGTCGGGATGACCGGGCTGTCCTACCACGGATCGACACCGTGGGACGTCGCGTCGACGGGCAACCCCCACCTCAAGACGATCGTCCCCGGCAGCGGCGTACACAGCCTCTGGGACCTCGTGTACTACCGCGGTCGCAACGACTGGCGCTGGTGGTTCTTCGTGGAGGGCTATTACGACTACTACGGGCTCCTCCTCTCCGATCCAGCAACGGGGCGAGACGCGGACCGATGGGTTGGCGCTTTCAATTGCGACAACCACGACGAGGGCCTGCAGGCCAGCGTCGAGAGCTATCGCAGCGGCGAATACGACAGCCTCGGCTACTTCGCCGAACGCGACCACGACGCGGCGATCCTCGACCGTTATCGCGGCACCGTCCTGCTGGTCCAGGGCCTGCAGGACTGGAACGTCGACCCGGGTCATCAGTACCCCTTCGTCAACCAGCTCGAGGATCGCGGGGTGTATGTCAAGCACCTGCTCGGGCAGTGGAACCACGCCTGGCCCGACGGCGAGGTGGGAGCCCGCAGCGACTACGCGGACCTCCTGCTGCGGTGGTGGGACCGCTGGCTCAAGGAGGACACGAGCGTCGACACCGGCCCGCGCGCCGAGGTCCAGGACTCCGACCTGCAGTGGCGCGCCGAAGACGCATGGCCGCCGAAGGGCAGCACGCCGCGGTCGCTGTACCTGTCAGCGGACGGGACACTGAGCGAGCAGCCGAGCGAGGAGACGGCAACGGCCACGCTCGGACCGGGAACCCGGAACCGCTACTTCTTCCTCACCGGCGCGGGTGAGGACTACAACGACCTCCCCGTCGACCACACCTGCGTTCTGTGCGCGACCTTCACGTTCCCCGTGACGGGCGGAGATCTGCGGCTCGTCGGTATTCCGGAGCTGAACCTGAGGCTGGTGCCCTCCGGGTCGGCCGGCCACGTGGCGGCCTACCTCTTCCGCGTCGACAGGGACGACGCGTGGCACTTCGTCGGCTGGGGCGCCAGCGACCTGCGCTTCCCGCACGGCGAGACCGAGGCGCAGCCGGTGCAGTCCGGCACGCCGATCCAGATGAACCTGCCGCTCCAGCCGCTCGACGCAGTCGTCCACGACGGCGAGCGGCTCATGATCGTCCTCGACCAGGGAAATGCCGACCACATGCCGGGCGTTCCCTTCCTCCCCGTCGAGCTGCAGTACGGGTCCGACCTCGGAACCCTGCGGTTCGACGAGGGCGGCCCGAACTCGACGGCCTTCTTCCAGCCGTAGGTCAGACGGCGACGACGGGGTCGGCCTCGAGGCGGCCGATCCACGTCGCGGGCGATCGCAATTCGGCCGCGGTGGGCAGGGCGGTCGGCGCGTGCCAGACGAGATTCAGCTTCTCGATCCCCGCCTCGGCGACGACGGCGTCGCAGAAGCGCTTCCCGTCCTCGTACTGCTTCATCTTCTGATCGAGGCCGAGCAGGCGCAGCAGGAGGCGCTCGGGCGCCGAGCGGCTGCGCCGGCGGCGCTCCATCGCGTCGCGCAGACCGGCGTACTGCGGCAGGACGTCGGCGCCGACTGCGTCCATGACGTGCTCCGAGTAGCCCTCGACGACGGCCATCGCGGACTGGATCCGCTCCATGATCCGGCGCTGCTCGTGCGTCTGGACCAGAGCCGCAAGGCCGCCCTCGCGGAAGCGCTCGACGATGAGGGACGGGTCGGGGAGGGACGGCAGCCCGCCGGCAGCACCGCGGTCGATCCGAACCTCGACCGTCGCAAGGTAATCGCGCAGAAGCGCGCCGAGGTGCTCGCGCAGCCACGTCACGCCGGAGAACTGGAGGACATGGGTCACCTCGTGAAGGACGACCCAGCGAAGGAAGCTCTCCTCGTCGACCTCGAGGTCGCGCACGGCGCGTCTCAGGTTCGGGGTGACGAACAAGAGCCGCGGCGAGACCTCGGGCTGGAGCAGCGACAGCTCGTACTGGCCGAGGACGCGCTGCGACATGTAGCCCATCACGAGCCCGACCTCGGCGGCGAGCGTCGCGCCGGCCGCGGCCTTCAACGGCCCCGCCAGCGCGCCGGCACGGCCGAGGCGGTCGTTGAGTCGCTCGCCGACCGGGTCGAGCAGGTCGGCGAGCGAGCCGAGGTTCGCCTCGGCCCACTCAGCCCGCGCGACCTCGTGGACCGGCGGCGCCGGCCCGGAGAGCTGCAGGCCGCTGTACGCGGAGACCTGTCCGAGCGCGCGCTCGGCGGCGTCGTCGAAGTCGAAGGCGAGCCGGGCCCGGTCGTCGCCGCCCGCCGCGAAACGCGCGATCTGCCGGGCTAGCGACCAGTCGACCATCCGCACTTATCCTAGGGCCGAATGCCGGATCCGCTCGATGGCCTGAACGACGCGCAAGCACAGGCCGTCACGCATCTCGAGGGTCCGGCGCTCGTGATCGGCGGCGCGGGGACCGGCAAGAGCGAGGCGCTATCGCGGCGGTTTGCGTGGCTCGCGGCCCAGGGGACCTCCCCGGACACGGTCCTCGCCCTCAGCCCGTCGTCGACCGGGGCCGCCCAGCTGCGGACGCGGATCGAGGAGCTGCTCGAGCCACCGTGGGAGGAGCTCCACGTCACCACGCTGCCGGACTTCTGCTGCCGCCTGCTGCGCGACGAGGCGCACGAGGCGAGCGTCGATCCGTTCTTCTCACGCGTGAGCAGGGCGGAGCGGCTCGCGCTGCTGCTCGAGCGGATCGACGACCTCACGCTGCGCACGCACGAGATCCGCGGCAACCCGGTCCCGCTGCTCGTGGGCTTCCTCGAGCGAATCGACGTGCTGAAGAGCGAGATGATCACGGCGGACCGCTACGTCGAGCACGCTCGAAGCCTGCGCGAGTCGAGCGAGACCGCTGACGATGCCTCCCGCGCGCACGCCGCGCGCGAGGTCGAGTTCGCCGGCTTCTACGCCGACCATGACCGGCTCGTGCGCGAGAGCGGCGGCCTCGACAGCGGCGACCTGGTGCTGCGCACGTTCAGCCTCCTCCACGAGCGTCCCGACGTCCGTTTGCGGGCGTCGGAGCGATTCGCGCACGTGCTCGTCGACGACTTCCAGGACGTGGACTTCGCCGAGGGCCTCGTGCTGCACCTTCTGTGCCAGGAGCACAGGCGAGTCTGGGCGGCGGGCGACGACGACCAGGGCATCAACCGCTTCAGGGCGGCCTCACGGAAGAACTTCAGGGACTTCCGGCGCGAGTACTCGGATGCTGTGGTCTTCAAGCTCCCCATGAGCCAGCGCTGTGCCGGCCCGATCCTCGCCGCGGCGCAGACCGTGGTCGCGGCCGGCGGCCAGCCGCGCATCGAGAAGGAGCTGCGCGGTCCCGCCGACGGCACGCTCAGCTTTTGGCGCTGCCAGTCGCCGCGCGCGGAGGCACAGGCGATCGCCGCGGCCGTCGACAGGCTGATCCAGGACGGCGTCGAGCCCGAGGACGTCGGAGTGTTCGTGCGGTCGGTGCGCGACGACGGAACGATGCTGGCCGCTGCGCTCGAGGAGCGCGGGGTCCCGGCGCGGCTCTCCGGCACGTCAGCGTACTTCCAGCGCCTCGAGGTGCGGGACCTGCTCGCGTGGCTGCGCCTGCTCGCCGACCCGGGCGACTCGGGCGCCGTCGTGCGTGCGCTGTCGCGGCCGCCGATCGAGCTGCGCTCGGTCGACATCGCTCGCCTCACCCAGCTCACCCGGCGGCGCAAGCTCGACATGATCTCCGGCGTCGCCGCTGCCTGCGAGGGCCCGCAGCTGTCACAGGAGGGCCGCGATCGCGCGCTCGCGTTCCTGCGACTGCACCGGCGCGCTGCGCGCGCATTCGAGTCGATGCAGCCGGACGCGTTCGTGCACCGCCTGATCGAGCGCATAGGCATCCGCCGCCAGCAGCTATTCGCCTCGCAGGCCGACACCGCAGAGCGGCTGGCCAACATCTCGAAGCTCGTCGACATGGCGAGCGCGTACGTCCGCCGTTACCCGCAGGGCACGCCGCGCGATTTCGCGCGCTACCTGACAGCCGTGGCCGAGGCCGGCCTGCCGGAGGACGAGGTCGTGCCCGCCGGGCTGCCGAGCACCGTCGCGATCGTCTCGATGCACGCGGCCCGCGATATGGAGGTCACGCACGCGTTCGTCGCGGGCCTCGACGCGGGCGCGCTTCCCGGCACCGCTCGCCGGCGCGGCGACGGCGTCCCGGACGCGCTGCTGCAGGAGACCCTGCCCCCCGACGGCGCCGACGTCCACGAGGCGCTGATGCGGAGGCTGCTCCACGTCGCGATGACGCGCGCGCGCAAGAGCGTCGTCCTGTCGTGGGCCGAGGATGCCCAGGGCGCGCGGCCCTCGCCGTTCTACGAGGAGGCGCGCGTCGCCGCCGGGGCAAGCGAGGAGTTCCACGAGGAGCAGCTGTTCGGGCCCGCGGAGGGCCTGCACGCGACGTTCCGGATGATGCGCGACGAGGTGCTCGACTCGGTCTCGCGGGTCGCCGGTCGCCTCGGCGAGATGCGGCTCGACACATACATGGACGTGGCCTCGGCCAACGTGCGGTTTCTCGAGCTGCTCAAGGTCGCGGCTCTGGTCGAGCGGACGAAGGAAGGGCAGACCGTCGCCGAGGCACTGCCCGAGATAAACGAGATCCTGCTCCAGGCGGCGACGGTCGAGGAGCGCGAGCTGTTCGTGACCTCGGCGCTCGACGAGTATCTGCGTGACGAGGAGGCGGACGCGCACCGGCGCGCCCGCGCGATCGGCGACGACGAGCAGTCGCTCGACGCGTTCATCCCAAGGCGTGGCGACGGGCTGATGCTGTCCGCCTCGGACATCGAGACGTATCGCCTGTGCCCGCTCAAGTACAAGTTCGCGCGCGTCTTCCGCATCCCGCAGGAGCCGACGATCAACCAGCGCTTCGGCATCGTCGTGCACCAGGTGCTCGAGCGCTTCCACGCGGCCGGCGGCGGGTCGCTCGACACTCTGATGCAGCTGTTCGAGGCATCGTGGCGACGCAGCGGCTTCGGCGACTCGAACGACGACCTGCAGTTCCGCGCGAAGGCGGTCGCGGCCCTCACCCGCTACTGGGAGCTCGACCAGAAGCGGGCCGGCAAGCCGGTGTGGTTCGAGCGCGGCTTCTCGTTCAAGCTCGGCCCGCATCTCGTGCGCGGACGGGTGGACCGCGTCGACGAGCTGCCGGACGGGTCGTTCGAGCTGATCGATTACAAGACGGGCCGCCCGAAGACGGAGGACGACCTACGCGACGACGTCCAGCTCTCGCTGTACCAGCTCGCCGCGCGCGAGTCGTGGGAGGTCGAAGCGCGCGCCGGCTCCTACTACTACGTGCTCGACAACGAGAAGGTGCCCGTCGCGCACTCAGACGACGAGCTCGCGCGCGTGAAGGCCACGGTCGAGGAGATCGCCGACGGCATTCTCGAGCAGGAGTTCGAGCCGAAGCCCAGCTACGAGCTCTGCTCGTTCTGCGACTACCGGATCATCTGCCCGGCAGCTGAGAAGTAGGGCGCGCTAGGAGCTTTCGGGACCGCGCTGCTTGAGGTAGCGCTGGAAGTCGCGCGCGATCGAGTCGGCTGAGGGGAGCCGGTCCGGCAGCGCGTCGTCCTGCACGTCGTCCATCCGCTCCTCGAGCTGCTCGACGAACGCCTTCACGTCCGGGTCGCTCGCAACCGCGTCGTTCACCTGGCGCTCGTACTCGGCAGCCGCCTCCTCGAGTGGCGCGGCGTCGACCGCCAGCCCGACGAGTCCCTCGAAGCCGCGGATGAGGGCGAGCGCAGCCTTCGGGTTCGGCGCGGCCGCGACGTAGTGCGGGACGGACGCCCACAGGCTGGCCGACGGCATGCCGTGCTGTTGGCAGGCGTGGTGGAGCGCGCCGACGACGCCGGTCGGGCCCTCGTAGCTGGAGCGTTGGAAGCCGAGGTGCGAGATGAGCGAATCGTCCGACGCGAATCCGGTCACTGACGTCGGCCGCGTATGCGGCACGTCGGCGAGCAGGGCGCCGAGGGTCACGACGAGCTCGACGCCCATCTCCTGGGCCACGCCGATGATCGCCTCGTTGAACGCTCGCCACCTGAGCGAGGGCTCGGTGCCGCTCATCAGCAGCAGGTCCCGCTCTGCGGCGGGCACGTGTGCGGCGTGGAAGATGTTCGAGGGCCACTCGACGACGCGCGTGCGCCCGTCGACCAGGCGGATCGTCGGACGTACCGCGGTGAAGTCGAAGAACTCCTCGGGATCGATCTCGGCGACCTCGTTGCCACCGAAGTCGCCCAGGATCAGCCCGAGCGCGGCGGAGGCCGCCTCGCCTGCGTCGTTCCAGCCGTTGAACGCACACACGAGGACCGGGTCCCGGAGCTGTGGCCGGCTCTTCCACCGGATTGGGTCCATCGAACAGCACGGTACCCGGTCACGCCCATGCTGACCCGGATCGGCCATTCGTCCAGCGCGCGATTGAGCGGGCGCCGTACCGGGCAGGTCCCAGACATGACATCCGGAATCTCACTCTTTCTAATCGCGGTTGGCGCGATTCTCTACTTCGCCGTCAACGCCAGCGTGTCTGGCCTCGAGATCGACACCGTCGGCCTGATCCTCATGATCGTCGGCGCGGTCGGGTTCCTCTGGTCGATGCTCGTGCTGTACGGCGTCCGTGACCGCAGGGACGCGGCACCCGCGGACGAGGTCGTTCGCGAGCGGCGCTACTAGACGCCGCCCGCGAAGACCCCCCGAAGAGCTACTTCTGCTTGTACTTGAAGCTCTTGTTCGTCCCCTGCTTGCTGCACTTGCCCTCAGGGATGATCGTCTGACCCGTGGTGCAGTGCCAGCCGGGTAGCTCGTCCCCCTGGCCGCCGATCCCCGGATCGTGCTTCATGACCCTCTTCGCCTTGCGGCAGGTCACGTGCTCGCGCTTGTAGATCTTCCAGAGCGAGTAGCTGCAACTTGATGCCGTCGCCTGGACTGCGGACGACGGCGCCGCCCCGAACGTTGCGGCGGTTACTGCGCTTGCGACCAAGGTCGCGATGAAGGTGCGGCGGATTCGTGTCATCCGCCGAACCTAGGTTCACGCTGCGGTCTTCGCCACCACTTTTTGGTCCGACATTCGTCCACTAGGAGTAAGCACGATCGCCCCGCCCGCCTTCGGGCTGATCGTGATCGCGCGACGGCGCGGCGTCTCCATTCCGTGTTCAACCGGCTGAACGGAGCTGCGTGCGAACACCGCCTTCAGCACGAGCTTCATCTCGAGCTGGGCGAAGCTCGCGCCGAGGCAGCGGCGGCGTCCGCCGCCGAACGGGATCCACGTGTACGTGCCGGGTGACTCGTCGAGGAAGCGCTCGGGGCGGAACTCGTACGGGTCGGGATAGATCTCGGGATCGTGCTGGACGAGGTATGCGCTTGCCACGAGCAGGATGTCCGTCGGGTAATCCCAGCCGCCGATCGTGACCGGCTTCTTCACCAGTCGCGGCGCGGCGTTCGGGATCACGGGGCGGCGGCGAAGGGCCTCCTGGATCGTCGCCGTCACGTAGGCGTCGTCGTCCGATTCCGCCTCCTCGGCAAGCCGCTCCGCGACCCGCGGCGTGCGCGCGATCCGCTCGAACGCCCACGCGAGCGCGGATGCCGTCGTCTCGTGCCCGGCGACCAGCAGCGTCATCAGCTCGTCGCGTAGCTCGATGTCGGACATCGGCGATCCATCCTCGTGCCTCGCCTCGAGCAGCATGGACAGAACGTCGTCGCGGTCCTCGCCAGCGGAGCGGCGCTCCTCGATCAACTCGTAGATCAGTGCGTCGGTCTCGGCCATCAGCCGTTCGAAACGTCCCCACACGCCGATGCCGAGCGGCGCCCGCTGGAGTTGCGGGATCAGGCTGCCCGGCTTCGCCCCGATGTCGAGGACCTGCGTCAGGCGGGTTCGGATCCCCTCGAGGCGCGGCCCCGGATCGAGGCCGAACACGGCGCGCAGGATGACCTCGAGCGTCAGGGCCTGGAGCCGGCGGTGCAACGCGATCGGCGTGTCGCGCGGCCAGCTCTCGACCTCGCGCTCCGTGACCTCCGCGACAAGCCCTGAGAGCTTCTCCATCTTCTCGCCGTGGAACGCCGGGAGCATGAGCTTGCGCTGCGAGAGGTGAGCGCTCTCGTCGAGCAGGATCACCGAGTTCTTGCCGACGACCGGCTCGAGGATGCTCGCGCCCTCGCCGGGATGGAGCACATCCGCCGGGGCCGTGAACGCTTCCTTGATCTCGGCCGGGTCCGCGAGCATCACGAAGGGCGGCACTCCCAGCAGCCGGATCGTGAAGCGGTTTCCGAACCGGTCCCGCTGGCGCTCGAGGTACGCCAGCGGCCGGTTCCACCACGCAAGCGTCTGGACTACGGACGGCGCGGACGGACCTGGCGGCAGTTCTGGCATCGCTGGCTCTCCTCCTCTGGCTCGCGCCGAAGGTAACCACGGTCGCGTCTTGGCGTGTGCGACATCGTCACACAGCGGGGGTGGCCAAATCGGCGGTGCGACCGTACGGTGGCGATAGTGCCGCGGACTCGTCTACTGGCCTCAGCAGCCGGCGTCGCGTGCCTCGTGCTCGGCCTTGCGGCCGCACCCGTGCACGCCGCCGATCCCATCGTCGGTGCCGCAGGTGATATCGCCTGTGATCCGGCGGGCGGCAGCTTCAACAACGGCGACGGCACTGCGACCCTATGCCGCCAGAAGTACACGTCGAATCAGCTCGTCGCGGGGGATGTCACCGCGGTGCTCGCCCTCGGCGACAACCAGTACGAAGAGGGGACGCTCGCGCAGTACCAGGGCTCATACGACCTGAGCTGGGGGCGGGTCAAGGCGATCACGCACCCGGCGATCGGAAACCATGAGTACCGCACCGGCTCGAACGGCGAGCCGCCAACGCAGGGCTACTTCGACTACTTCAACGGCGTCGGCAACGCGACGGGGCCGGCAGGCGACCGGGACAAGGGCTACTA
>Ga0114129_10009645_pt1 | contig 13776 bp, 13 predicted proteins | sample RhiMetdeltSRZDD1_FD_80071 | JGI IMG/M metagenome (GOLD analysis project Ga0114129, IMG submission 80071) | Populus rhizosphere microbial communities from Tennessee, USA - Rhizosphere MetaG P. deltoides SRZDD1 (version 2) (version 2) | ecosystem: Host-associated > Plants > Roots > Rhizosphere >...
GCGCGGCGGAGCAGGCGCTCGGGACCATCCAGTGGGGCGCACGGACCGCGATCGAGCGGACGGACTTCCGCTCCCTCTTCGCCAGCTTTGTGCAGCGCGGGTTCGTGTACTGGCTGGCCTCGGTCGCCGAGGTGGACGGCAGCAAGGGCGGCATAAGCGTCAGCTATCTCGGGGAGGCCCCCGCGCCCGATCACACGATGGTGCACACCGCCATCGGCCGGCGCGGCGGCCGCCAGGTCCTCCTCGATCACGAGATGGTCTACCTCGACCGGCGCTGGCTGGTGCGGGACGTCACGATCGACGGGATCAGCCTCGTCAACAACTACCGCGCCCAGTTCAATCGCGTCCTGCGCGTCTCGTCCTATCCCGAGCTGCTCGAGCGCCTGCGCGAGCGGGTCGGCCAGGAGCTCCCGCGTCCGGCGGCGGCGCGCCCCGACACGCCCGCCGCCGACCTCGTGAAGGTTCCTCCTTCTCCCTCTCTCCCTCCCCTCGAGCCATGGTGACGGCTGCTAACTCCCCGTCTCCGGGACGGTCATGACCTCGAGCAGGTGGCCGTCGGGGCTCTGGAAGTAGAAGCCCCGCCCGCCGCGCCGGTGGTAGAGCCGGCCGTTGGCGGGGTTGTCGGGCGCATTGCCCCAGCCGATCCCCTTCGCCTTCACGCGGCTCCAGATCCCGTCGAACTCCTCGTCGCTCACGTGGAAGGCGTAGTGGTGCGCGGTGGGGTCCTCGAAATCGACCGCGTCGGCGAAGTCGAACGTGAGGCTCTCGTTGATCCGCACCTGCGCGAAGTAGCCCGGCCGCGGCTCCACGGTCAGGCCGAAGAGCTCGGCGAAGAGCAGGGCGGCGGCCTGCTTGTCCTTCGCGGGCACGATGGTGTGGTCCAGTCGAATGGTCATGCGGCTCCTCCTTCGGCCTGCATCACGGATCCGTACCGATGCACGACGCGCGAGACGGCCTGCTCGCGCAGGTAGTGGCGCAGCTCGAATCGGCCCGCGGCGGAGACCGGCGCGTCCACCACCCCGATTCCCGCCGCGTGCGCCGCCCGTCGCAGCGGCGTCGACACCGGGACGAGCGCGCGCAACCGCTCGCACCCGATGCCCGCCAGCCGCGCGGCCAGCGTGTCCTCGTCCTCGACCAGGGCCGGGACGTCACCCGGCGACTTGCCGTCCGCCAGGCTCACCGCCGCGGGCACGCCGCAGAGGCGGGCCGCGAGGAGCACACGATCGAGCGCCTCCCGTCCGGCGTCGCTCGCGGTCTCGGCCCGGACGAGGATGCGCGCGCACGGACGGTAGCGGAGCACGTTGCGCTCGCCCAGCAGCGGAATTGGCTCGTGCGCCGGCGAGAAGTGCTCGCGCCAGGCCCGCCCGTAGCTGGCCGCGGCGTCCGCGGGCCCGGTGTCCTCGCGGACCCGGCAGATCTGGAGCACGTAGTTGGGACCGCCGGCCTTGGCGCCGGCTCCGACCGAGGAGGCCTTCCAGCCGCCGAAGGGCTGGCGGCCCACGACGGCCCCGGTGATGGAGCGGTTGACGTAGAGGTTGCCGGCCTCGATCCGGTCGACCCAGCGGGCGATCTCGCGATCGTCGAGCGACTGGATCCCGCTGGTGAGCCCGAACGGCTGATCGTTGGCCAGGTCGATCGCCTCGTCCAGGTGCGCCGCCCGCATGAGGCCCAGGACCGGCCCGAAGCATTCCGTTCGATGGAAGAAGGAACCCCGCGCGACGCCCAGCTTGATGCCGGGCGACCAGAGCGGCGCCTCGCGGCTCATTGCCTGCGGCTCCAGCAGCCACTCCTCGCCCGGGTCGAGCGAGGTCAGCGCCCGTTGCAGCGAGGCGCCGGGCGGCTGGGTCAGCGGCGTGATGCGGCTCGCGGGCTCCCAGGCGCTCCCCACCGCGAGGCTCGCCGCCGCGTCCCGGAGCTGGCGGCGGAACACGGGATCGTCGTACACCTCGGCCTCGCAGATCGCGAGGCTCGCCGCCGAGCACTTCTGCCCGTTGTGGCCGAAGGCCGAGCGCACGAGGTCGCGCACCGCCTGGTCGCGGTCGGCCAGCGCGGTCACGATGATCGCGTTCTTGCCGCTGGTCTCCGCGAAGAGCCTGAGGTCCGGGCGCCACTCGAGAAACCGCCGCGCCGTCTCGACCGAGCCGGTGAGGATCACCCCGTCGACGCGCGGATCGGTGATCAGCCCGCGGCCCACGTCGTCGTCCGGGCACGGGACGAACTGGAGGACCTCTCCAGGGATCCCGGCCGACCAGAGTGATCGAGCCAGGTGCCAGCCGACCAGCACGGCCTCCGGCGCGGGCTTGAGGAGCACCGCATTGCCCGCGGCCAGCGCCGCGAGCACACCGCCGGCCGGGATCGACAGCGGGAAGTTCCAGGGGGGTGCCACCACGACCACGCCGAGGGGATCGAGGCGACAGCCGTCCACGGTATCGCCCGCCCCGAGGGCGCGGGCATAGTAGCGCGCGAAGTCGATCGCCTCGGAGACCTCCGGGTCCGCTTCGGTCACCGTCTTGGCGCCGTCCACGATCATCGCGCCGACCAGATCGCCCCGCCGCCGGCCGAGCGCGGCCGCCGCGGCCTCCAGCAGGCGCCGTCGCTCCCCCGCGGGCCGGCCGCCCCAGGCCGCCTGCGCGGCGCGGGCGGCGTCGAGCGCGCGGCTCACCTGCGCCCGGTCGGCCAGCGCGTGGCGATAGGCGACGCAGGCAGGGTGCGAGCGGTCGCGCCCCTCCACCTGCGCGGCGCCGGCCACCAGCGTGCTCCCGATCTGGAGCGACACCGTCTCCGGTGGCCGCTCGCGCCACTCGGCCCGCACCCGGTCGATCCAGTCCCGGTTGGCGGCGACCGCCCAGTCCGTATCGGGCTCGTTCGCGAAGGGCGCCGAGAGCTCACCCGTCGGCGCCTCCGACGCCGCCTCGGCCCCGCGGTCCTGCGCCCGCCGCGGCACATCCGACAGCCCGTCCACCAGGTCGAAGGCGCCCAGGAACCGATCGCGCTCCAGATCCCACTCGGGCGAGCCCGGCTCGAGGCCGAAGACGTGGCGGAGGAAGTTGTCCGGGGCGGTGTTCTCGTCGAGCCGGCGGACGAGGTAGGCGATCGCGCTGTGGAAGTCCTCCGCCCGCACCACCGGCGCGTAGAGCAGCAGGCCGCCGGCCCGCGCCTGCACCGCGCGCGCCTGGTGGTTGGCCATGCCCTCGAGCATCTCGAACTCCACCCAGGCCTCCACACCCCGCTCCTCGCGCAGCACGAGCCCGTGGGCCACGTCGAAGAGGTTGTGGCTGGCGATGCCCAGGTGCACCGCGCGGGCGTGCTCGGCGCGACAGCCGTACTCGATCATGCGCTTGAAGTTGGCGTCGACTTCAAGCTTGCTCGTGAAGGGCGCTTGCGGCCAGCCGTGCAGATCGGCCTCGATGCGCTCCATCGCCAGGTTGGCGCCCTTGACCACGCGCAGCTTGATCGGCGCCCCGCCGCGCCCGCACCGCGCGATCGCCCAGGCCACGAGCCCGCGCTGCACCCGATGCGACTCGGGCAGATAGGCCTGCAGCACGATGCCCGCCGGCAGCGCCATGAACTCGTCCTCGTCCAGGACTTCCTGAAACGCGGTGACCGTGAGCGCGAGGTCGCGGTACTCCTCCATGTCGAGGTTGACGAACTTGGGCGTGACGCGCCCGTCGGGATGCCGGTAGTGGTGCCCGAGGGCCTGGCGGTAGAGCGTGCGCAGCCGGTCCTTCACGACCAGGACGGTGTGACGGAAGGCGCTCAGCTCGAGCTGGCTCGACACCGAGGACACCTTCACCGAGATGTACTCGACGTCGTCGCGGGCGAGGAGCGCCCGATACGCCTCGAGCCGGCGGGCGGCTTCCTCCTCGCCCAGGATCGCCTCGCCGAGCTGGTTCAGGTTGAGCCGGATACCGTCCGCGCGGCGCTCGGCCAGGTAGCGGCGCAGGTCCGCGTCCTCGCCGGGCAGGATCAGCGACTCGGTCTCGTGGCGCAGGCGGGCCACGATCGGCGGCACGACCAGGCTCGGCAGATAGTGCCCCATGACTGCGCCCAGCGTGAGGCCGATCCGTTCCCACCACTCCATGAACCGCGGCGCCCCGTAGCGCTCCAGCAGGTACTGGAGCTGATCGGCGATGCGCTCGGGCCGCCGGCTGCGGAAGCACTGGTCGGTGAGCGCGATCGTGAGCTCCTTGCCGCGCGGGTCTTCCATCAGCCGCGCGAGCCGCTCCGCGCGCGCCCGCTCCTCCGCGGTCTGCCCGGCCCGCGCCTCGCGCAGCAGCACCTCGGCCAGCTCGACCGCCCGCTTGGCCCGCTCCATACCCAGAGCCTACTACTCTCCCTCTCCCCCCTGGGGAGAGGGCAGGGTGGTGCCCTTGACCCCGCGCTGTCCCCGATACATTCTCCCCGGCGGAGGAGGCCAGCATCCATGCGCGCCCTGGTCCTCGAGCAGTTCAACGGCCCGTTCGTCGTCAAGGACGTCCCCACCCCCGCGATCGCCCCGCACGAGGCGCTGGTGCGCGTACGGAACGTGGGCGTCTGCGGCACCGACGTGAAGATCCGCGCCGACCGCATGGGCCTGGGCGTGATCCCGCTGATCATGGGCCACGAGATCGCGGGCGAGGTCGCCGACGTCGGCCGCGAGGTGCGCGGGTTTGCGCCGGGCGACCGCGTCGTCGTGAATTTCTACATCACCTGCGGGCGGTGCCCGTTCTGCCGCGTGGGCCGCGACACCCTCTGCCCCGAGGTCCGCCAGCACGGCTTCAGCATCGACGGCGGCTTCGCGGAGTACGTGAAGACCCCGGGCGTCAATCTCTGCAAGGTGCCGGACCACGTCTCGCTCGAGGCCGCGTGCATCCTGGGCGACGCGGTCGCAACCTCCTACCACGCGATCACCAAGCGCGCCCGGGTCCGCCCCGGCACCACGCTGGCGCTGATCGGCGTCGGCGGCGTGGGCCTGCACGCGCTCCAGATGGCGCGGCTCGCCGGCGGCTGGGTGATCGCGGTGGACGTCAACGACGCGCGGCTCGAGCTGGCCCTCCGCCTGGGCGCCGACGCGGTGGTGGACGCCCGGCGCGGGCCCTTCCACGAGACGGTGCGCGAGCTGACCGGCGGCCAGGGCGTGGACGTGGTGCTGGAGTTCGTCTCCAACCCGCAGACGCTACCGTCGAGTTACCAGAGCGTGAAGCGCGCCGGGCGCCTCGTCTTCGTGGGCTACACGCCGGGGCTACCGCTCCCGGTGATGCCGCACGAGCTGGTGCGCAACGAGCTCGAGATCGTGGGCTCGCGCGCCAACAGCAAGCAGGAGCTCGCGGAGACAATGGAGCTGGTCGCCCGGGGGCGGATCAAGCCGATCGTCGACCGGGTGATCCCGCTGGCCGACATCGAGGACGCCTTCACCGCCCTCCGCGAGGGCCGCCCCCTCGGCCGCAACGTCCTCGCGATCTAGGCCCTGAGGCCGCTAGCCGTCCCGACCGCGGTCTTCTCCCCGTGCTGGTTCTGGCACCACACCTCGACGACCACGCGCGTGCCCGCGCCCTCGGGCCGCGTCTCCTTCACCACCCCGTGCACGGTCAGCCGATCGCCCGCGTACACCGGCTTGATGAAGGCCATCGACAGCCTGCCGCCGCGGACGAACCCGGCGCCGAGGAGCCGCGTCATCATCTCCGAGACGTACGCGGTCGACATCATCCCCTGCGCCAGCGTGGTCCGGAACCCCTTCTGCCGCGCCCACTCCTCGTCGGTGTGGATCGAGCGCGGGCGCACGCCCGAGTAGACGTCGATCCGCCGCTGCGTCAGCTCCTTCGCGAGCGACGGCAGCTCCTGCCCGACCGCGACGGCCTCAGCGACCGGCATGGCGCGTGCCCTCCGGGATCAGCATCTGGGTGAACTGCCCCCGGACGAGCGGCGTGCCGCCCTCGTCCTCGGTGACGTACTCGGTGACCATGTACTGCCGGCCGCGCCGCTCGTACTTGTCGATCACCCGCCCGCGCGAGCGCACGCGCGTGCCCGGCCGCACCGGCTCGAGGAAGTTGAACTCCATCTTCGCGTGCAGCCCGGCGTGCACGATGTACTTGCCGTGGCGCAGTGACAGGGCCTGGTTGGCCATCAGCGTGGGATGCGCCACCGGCCCGCCGAACGGCGACGGCCCCGAGAACCACGGGTGGTGGTCATCCACCGCGAAAGCGTAGGCCTCGATGTCCTCGGGCGTCACCAGGTGCGTGTCCGAGACAAACTCCTCGCCGACCGTCAGCAACTCGTACGTGAGCTTGGGGAAAGACGTCATCCCGATACCTCCTTGGACACGGCCGGCAGCACCTCGGCGGTGAACCGGTCGAGCTGGGCGAGCTGATCATTGCCGATGAAGCGGATGCATAGATCGGTGACCCCGGCCGCCGCGTAGCGGGCGAGCACGTCGATCACCACCGACGCGGGACCCAGGCCCATCGCGCCCCGCTCGTGCACGCCGCCGCCGTAGTAGGTCGCCAGGAACTCGGTGGTGACGCGCTGGGCGGTGGCCACGTCGTCGTCGAGCCGCACCGTCGTGTAGACGCAGAGGGGAAATTCCGCGTGGGGTCGGCCGTGCCGCGCCAGCGCCTCGAGCGCCCGCGCGCGAATGACGGGGATCTCCTCGACGTTCACGTAGGTCGTGATGATGCCGTCGCCCAGGCGGCCGAAGCGCTCGAACTGGGCGGGCAGCAGCTCCCCGCGGTTGCCGGCCGTGATGAGGACGGGCGGGCCCGCGGTCCGCCACGGCAGCGGCCCGATGGTGTGGTCCACCAGGTCGAGGTCGTGGCCGTGATGGGTCACCGGCTCCCCCGTCCAGAGCTTCCGCCAGATGACGATGTGCTCCTCGAGCCGCCGCACCCGGGCTTTGTGGTCGGCCCCGCACGCCGCCCACTCCCGCTCGGCGCTGGGGAGGCTCCAGCCCACGCCCAGGCCCAGCACCAGCCGGCCCTGCGAGATCTGGTCGATATTGGCGAGCTGCTGGGCCAGCACCACCGGGTGGCGGAGGGCCGGGAGCAGGACCGCCGTCCCGAGCCGCACCCGGGTCGTGATCCCGGCCAGGTAGGCCAGGGTCGTCAGCGCGTCGAGCCGCGGCTTGGCCACGATGCTGTCGCCCACCCAGACCGCGTCATAGCCGGCCTGGTCGGCCCGGCGGGCCATGGCCCAGCAGGTCTCCAGGGGCGGCCGGCGGGCCGACTCCATCACCGCGCCACGGGTGGGAATGAGGACGCCGATGCGCATGGGCGGGAGTCTACCCCATCCGGCGCCCGCCGATCCGTGTCAGTCCGCTGACAGCGATCGTCGCGCGGGGGCGCGCGCCCCCGCCTCAGAATTACGCGACTGCGCGAATTCCGGAGAGAATCTCGCGCCGAGCGCGTGGCCTGAGACGTGCATTGTGTACTTCACGTGAAATCGCTCCGCGCCTCCGTCGTGCTGGCCTCGCTCGCCCGCATCGCTTCCGCCTTCTCGATCCCGCAGCCCGGCGAATCGCTCCCGGCCTCCAGCCCCGCGCTGGCCAGTGCGCCGGATTCGGACCGCCCGCCGACTCAGTCCCCGACGGCCAGCCGTCCGCTCCGCCGCTCGCTGAATGCCGCGGTGGCCGAGGGCGCCTTCGCCGAGATCTTCGCCGCCTGCGCCACCGGGGCGGTCATCACCGGCTGGGCGCTCTACCTGGGCGCGAGCGCGGCGGTGATCGGCTTCCTCGGCGCGCTGCCGCTCGGCGCCCAGGTGGCGAGCCTGCCCGCCGCGTGGTTCACGAGCTCGCGCAGCCGCAAGGCGGTGGCCCTCTGGGCCGTCGGGATCTCTCGCCTGACGTTCCTCCCGCTCCTGGCACTGCCCACGCTGGAGGCCGACCCGGCCACCAAGCTCGACCTCTTCCTCGGCATCGTCGCGATCAGCACGGTGGCGAGCGTGATCGGCAACAGCGCGTGGGTGGCCTGGATGGGCGACCTCGTCCCGGACCGCCTGCGCGGCCGCTTCTTCGGCCGTCGCACGGTCTTCCTCAGCATCGCGGGCACGCTCACCTCGCTCGCGGCCGCGATCCTGCTGGACCGGCTCGCGCCGATCGGCTGGACCGGCGCCGCGCTCTCGGTCCTCACCGCCGCCGCGTTCCTGGCCGGCGTGGTCAGCGTGGTGCTGATGCTCCGCCAGCACGAGCCGCCCGTCGTCGCCGCCGAGCCCGGCGTGTCCGCGTGGCGGGCGCTCGGGCTCGCGCTGCGCGATCGTCGCGCGCGACCGTTCCTCGGTTACCTCTTCGCCTGGAACGCGGCGGTGGGCATCTCGGCCAGCTTCTTCGCCTATCACATGCTGACGAACCTCCATACCGGCTTCCTGGTGGTGGCCGCCCACGGCGTCGGCGTGGCCGTGGTGCGCATCGCCTCGGCCCGGTTCTGGGGCCACGCGGTCGACCGGATCGGCGCCGGACCGGTCGTGGTCTTCTGCTCGTTCGGCATCGCGGCCGTGCCGCTGACCTGGTTCTTCGTGACGCCGGACCGCCTCTGGCCGATCGCGCTCGACGCGATCTTCGCCGCCTTTCTCTGGTCGGGCCACAACATCGCCGCCTTCGACCTGACGATCGGGCTGGCCCCACGCGCCACACGGCCGTTCTACCTGGCCGCCTTCGCCACCGCGGGCGGCCTGGGCTTCGGCCTGGCCTCCATGCTGGCCGGCCAGCTCGCCGCGCTCGTCCCCGTCCACTTCGTGCTGGCCGGCGAGGCGTGGACCAACCTGCACGTCCTCTTCCTGCTTTCCGCGGTGGGGCGCCTGGCCTCGGCGGGCCTGTCGCTCCGCCTGCACGATCCGGGTGCCCGCGGCGACGTGCGCGAGCTGGTCCGCGCCCTGGTGGAGCGCACCGGCCTCGGCACCGTGCGCCTCTACCTCCCCGCCTTCGCGAGGCTCGCCCGCCGCTGATCAAAACCCTCTCCCCCTTGGGGAGAGGGCAGGGTGAGGGGCCGGGTGGTGAGGGGCAGAGGGGTCCGGGCGTTTGCCAGGTCTCCCGCTCGCGTGGCATAGTAGCGACCCGCCCCCATGAGCGATCCAATCACCGTCCAGAAATTCGCGATGGGCCAGTCCGTCTCTCGCCTGGAGGACCCGCGCCTCGTCCAGGGACTCGGCCGCTACTCCGACGACGTGAACCTGCCGCGGCAAGCCTACGCGGTGGTGGTGCGCTCGCCGCACGCGCATGCGCGGATCCGGCGCATCGATCCGGCCGCCGCCCTCCGGGCGCCCGGCGTGCTCGCGGTGCTCACCGGCGTCGATCTCGCGGCCGACGGCCTCGGCGACCTGCCGACCGACGCCTCGCGCAAGCGTCGCGACGGCTCGCCCGCCTTCCCCACCCCGCGGCCCGCGCTGATCCGGGAGCGCGTCCGCCACGTCGGTGACCCGATCGCCCTCGTGGTGGCCACGACCCCGGAAGCGGCGGCTGACGCCGCGGAGCTGGTGGCCGTCGACTACGAGCCCCTGACCGCGGTGACGGGCGCCGCGCGCGCCACGCGCGGCGGGGCGGCGGCGGTCTGGGACGAGGCGCCCGACAACGTGGCCTTCGTCTGGGAGGCGGGCTCGCGCGAGGCGGTGGCGCGCGCCTTCGCGGGCGCGGCGCACGTCACGCGCCTCGACTTCGTGGTCACGCGCGTGGCCGCCGCGCCGATGGAGCCGCGCGCCGCGGTCGGCGAGTTCGACCGCCGCAGCGGGCGCTACACGCTCCACACCGGCATCCAGGGGCCCCACGGTCTGCGCGCCCTGCTCGCCGAGCGGATCTTCCGCGTGCCCCACGGGCAGGTCCGCGTGGTCACCAGCGAGGTCGGCGGGAGCTTCGGCATGCGCAGCGGGATCTACCCGGAGCTGGTCCTGGTGCTCTGGGCCGCGAAGCGCCTCGGCCGGCCGGTGAAGTGGACATCGAGCCGTCGCGAGGGCTTTCTCAGCGACGAGCACGGCCGTGACAACGTGACGACGGCCGAGCTGGCGCTCGATGCCAACGGCCGCTTCCTCGGCCTGCGGGTCGCGCTCAAGGTGGACATCGGCGCTTACCTCACGCCGCGCAGCGCGGGCCCCGCGACCAACAACGTGGGCGGCCTCGCCGGCGTGTACACCACGCCCGCCATCCACATCGAGAGCACCGGCGTGTACACGAACACCACGCCCACCGGGCCGTACCGCGGCGCCGGGCGCCCCGAAGCGACGTACGCGATCGAGCGCGTGATCGACGTCGCGGCGCGCGAGCTCGGAGTCGACGCGGTCGAGCTGCGCCACCGCAACCTGATCCCGGCCTCCGCGATGCCGTTCAAGACCGGCCTCGTCTTCACCTACGACTGCGGCGACTTCGAGCGGAGCATGACGATGGCCCTCACCCAGTCCGACCGCGCGGGCTTCGAGCAGCGTCGGGCCGAGGCGCGGGCACGCGGCGTACTCCTGGGACTCGGCATCGCGAACCCGATCGAGGTCGCGGGCGGCCCCTACACCGGGGTCAATCCCGACACCGCCGAGCTGCGCGTCAACCCCGATGGCTCCGTCTCGCTCTTCGCGGGCTCGACCTCCATGGGCCAGGGCAACGAGACAGCCTTCACCCAGATCGTGAGCGACCGCCTCGGCCTATCGCCGGACCGCATCCAGGTCTTCTCGGGCGACAGCGATGCCCTCGACGCGGGCCGAGGCAACGGCGGATCGGGCGCCATCTCCGTCGGCGGCTCGGCGGTGCTACGCGCCACCGAGAAAGCGATCGAGCGGGGCCGTCGCATCGCCGCGCACCTGCTGGAGGCGGCACCCGAGGACGTCGCGCTGCGCGACGGGCGCTTCGTCGTCGCCGGCACCGACCGCGACGTGGCGTGGAGCCGCGTGGCCCGCACCGCGTATCAGCCGCGCCAGCTCCCGCCCGGCCTCGAGCCCGGCTGGAGCGACACGGCCGCGTTCACGCCGCCCGCGGTCACCTTCCCCAACGGCTGCCACGTGTGCGAGGTCGAGGTGGACGGAGAGACCGGCGCGGTGCGCGTGCTCCGCTACACCGTCGTGGACGACGTCGGCCGCATGATCAACCCGCTCCTGGTGAAGGGGCAGATCCACGGTGGCGCCGTCCAGGGCCTGGGCCAGGGGCTCGCCGAGGTCCTCACTTACGACGAGGCGGGCCAGGTGCTCTCCGGCTCGTTCATGGACTACGCGATGCCGCGCGCCGACGAGGTGCCGCTCTTCGACGTGGATGCCCATGAGGTCCCGACCCGGGTCAACCCGCTGGGCGCCAAGGGGGTGGGCGAGGCCGGCACGGTGGGGGCGCTGCCCGCCCTGATGAACGCGGTCAACGACGCGCTGGCCCCGCTCGGGGTCCGGCATCTCGACATGCCGGTGACCCCGGAGCGGGTCTGGCAGGCGATCCGCGCCGCGGGCCGCTAGGTAGTTCCTACAGACCAGAAGCGTCACCGGCAAAACAGCGGCTGGCCGGCCGCAACGTAAGTCAGCCTGGTCACAGCCTTTTCTGCCTGGCACTGCCGATGCACTCTCTGCAGGGTGCGATGGGTCTCCAGACGACAGGGAGCATCACCACCGGACGCATCCTCGTGGTCGACGACGACCCGAGCGCGCGGGACTTCATCGTTTCGAGCCTGCGCGCCGACGGCCACGACGTGGACGCGAGCGGTAACGCCTTCGAGGCCCTCCGGCTGCTCGGGCGGCAATGCTACGACCTGATCGTGTCCGACCTGATGATGCCCGAGGTCGATGGCCCGAGTCTCTACTCGGCGGTCACCCTCCGGTGGCCGAGTAACCCGCCACACTTCGTGTTCGTCTCCGGGATCGCCAACAACTCCGCCTACGAGGGCTTTCTGAAGGTCATCCACGCACCCCTGCTGCCCAAGCCCTTCAAGGTCGGCGCCCTGCGCCGCGCCATCAAGCGCATCCTGCAGCCCGCCTGATTCGAGCTCTCGCTCCGAGACAGGCAGGGTGAGCGGCGGTCGGTAACACCCACCCAGCATTCTCTACCCGGCCCGCGCCGTCGCAGACCGGCATCCTCCCCGCAGCGCCCCGATTGCCCGGATATTCGCCTGCGGCATACGCCTTGCTCCGCGTCCGCTCCCATACGCCCCAGCTCACGAGAGGAGGCCTCCCCATGACCGAATACATCCGCGACGTGATGACCACGAACCCGGAGACGCTGCCCGAGAGCACCATCGTGCGAGAGGCCGCCGAGACGATGCGCGCCAACGATATCGGCGACGTGGTCGTCGTGGATGACAACGGCGCGATCTCCGGCATCCTGACCGACCGCGACATCGTCGTGCGCGTCGTCGCCGAGGGGCGCGATCCCCGCGCCACCCGGATCGGCGATATCGCCAGCCGCGAGATGACGGCGGTCTCGCCCGACGATCCGGTCGACCGTGCCATCCAGCTCATGCGAGAGCGGGCGATCCGCCGGCTGCCGGTGGTCGACAAGGGAAAGCCCGTCGGTATCGTCAGCATCGGCGACCTGGCGCTCGACCGCGATCCGGATTCGGCGCTCGCCGACATCTCCGCAGCCCCCCCGAATACCTAGATCACCGGTCGCGATGAGCGGGACGCGGGCGTCGTCGACGCGCGGCTAGGCGGCCAGGCGCCACTGCGCGAGCGACGCCCGCGCCTCTCCCCCGCTCTTGTCGGGAACGATCGCCAGCTCGAGCACCGTCACCCCCGCGAGCTCGACGCGATAGTCCTCCACCTCGCGAATCGTGTCCGGCGGCCCGAAGTTCCATTGCTGACGGAGGATCTCCCGGAACGACCGCCCGCCGTCCGGCGACCAGCGCAGCACGAACTCCTGCGTGCGCGTCGTGTCCGCCTCGATGAAGAGCAGCCACATCCGGCTGAGGCGCTGCGGCCGGTCGAAGATGAGCCGGATGGTCTGCTCGCCGGGCTGCGCGGCCCGCCATCCGGCCTCCTCTCCGGGCAGCAGCGCGGATTCGATCGGAAACGCGATGTCCTCGGACGTCACCTCGACCTGGGCGACCTGCTCCAGGTCGAGCCACTCCGGATGGGGCATCGCCATGTCCTTGGGCACCGGGCTCGTCACACGCTTGCGCATGGTTCGCCTCCTTTGCCTCAGTGTGCCGCCGCTTTCGGCCTCGCGCCACTTGTAGAAATTACACGACGTTCTTACCGGCCCGTCGTGAGCCGCGTCCTGTATCTTCGCGTCAATGCGAACTTGTTCATCAGGCACGCCCGTTGCCTGAATACCGTTGCAAGGGGGTACGTCCCATGGAGCCTCGCGACCGTGTCTACCGTGTTCCGGGACCGAACTCGATCGAGGGACCGTGCCCCCGCTGTAGCCGGGTGTTGAAGGCGATTCACACGATCAGCCAGTACGGGCGCCCCAGCGTCGCGCTGCTCGAGTGCGCGCACTGTCGCTACACGTGCCAGACGGTGGTCCCCGGCCTGTGGCCGGACGAGGCCTTTCCACGAGCCCAAGCGTCAGCGAGGTGAGTCATGGTGCAGAGAAAGCGGTTCGACGCCCCAGGAGACTACACCATCGCCGTGGCCGCCGAGCGCATGAAGGACGGGCAGTGGTCGGCGGTGACGACCATCCAGCAGTCCACCGCCACCGGTGAGCGCAATATCGATCTGCCGATCTCCGATACGCGATTCGCCACCGAGCAAGAAGCCGAGAACTTCGAGCTGAGCCGCGCGCGCGAGTGGATCGAGAAGAACGCGCCGCGATTCGCGGCGCTCCTCGTATTCCTCGCCGGCATGACGCGATAGCGATCACCGGATTGACGGCGGCACCGCGACGTCGCGCGCGAGCGCCATCACCACGCCCTCGTTGCC
>Ga0114129_10009649_pt1 | contig 13775 bp, 16 predicted proteins | sample RhiMetdeltSRZDD1_FD_80071 | JGI IMG/M metagenome (GOLD analysis project Ga0114129, IMG submission 80071) | Populus rhizosphere microbial communities from Tennessee, USA - Rhizosphere MetaG P. deltoides SRZDD1 (version 2) (version 2) | ecosystem: Host-associated > Plants > Roots > Rhizosphere >...
CGCAGTCCGCTTTCGCCAGCGCGCAGCCAATTGTGAGCTTCAGGCAAGTTTGACGGAAGACCCCGACGTTAGGCGCTCTTTCGAGTTTGCGGCCGAGCAGTGGCGTTTCCTCGCTGACCGCGCCGACCCAGGGCAGACTAGGACTCTGCGGAAGAAGTCCTTGGGCGCTCGGCATCGTCGACGACGACGGCGACCCCACTCACAGGGAACGGCTTAACGCCGCGGTGCTCATCCTACTGGACGCAATCGAAAGGCTGCCAATCGACGTGCGACGGCATAAGATCGTTCCGCGTGAACGCACCTACCCCCAGCCGCCTCCGAAGCCCCGCCCCACGGCCGGGGCTTTTTCATCGGGCTCAGTTCTAGGCCTGCTTGCGCGGAAAAGCGTCCGTCATGAACGAAACCGCTTGGTCCCGCAGGCGGTTCACGTCGCGCTCGCCAAGAGTGGCTAGGTCGATGATGTATGTTGCGAGCGCTTCGCGCGAGGCGGCGGCGCTGCCCGAGGACGCGAGTGCGCTGCCCGAAAGCAGCAGCTTTTGCCAAGCGGTATCGAATGCCAACCCCAAGTCCTTGCAAGTCTCGGGGTCAAACAATTGACTTGCTACAAAAAGATCAACCCGGCCCATGGCGATGTCCCTTCGTTAAGCCAGAACGCAAAGCGCCGGTGGCTGAGAGACCGGGTTGCGCTCCCGCCTGCAAGGCTAACTGGCCGATGATATGTATCGCACCGACCCGATGGTCGTCTGTCGGCTACCCGACGCTTGCCGTGGGGTGCGACTATCTGCCGATGCGGTCCAGGCCGTCGGTCAGTGCCGCCCGCCGTGCTTCCGGTCTACAACGGCTTTGAAGCCCCGCGGAGGTGCTGGTGGCTCGTCCGGGACCGCCAGAATGCGATAGCGGAATGTGCTAGGGATGAACATGCTGATCGATTACGATTCGCACGCCAGCCTCCACAAAGGTGTCGGCCGGCCAGCAATAACGGGAAGGCTTGGGTCTTTAGTTCGCCGCTTCATGCTAACCCTACCAATAGAGCGTCGCTCCTACACAATCACGGTAGGCGAGATCACTTACCGCCCAGCGGAAATCGAAGCCCTATTTAAGCAGCTTGGCCACTCTGACGAGGCGGTGCGCCAGGGGGTGCAGAGGCGGCCCCCGGGGTCTTAATCAACCGATCCGGTCGGGATAGTACACGCCGCACAGGTCCATGATCTTGCCGGTGGCGATCTTCGGGCAGTCGGCGGCGAGTCGAGCCGCAGGGCGACCATGTTGGCGTCGGGGCCGTAGCGTTCAATCAATGTCGCCTTGTCTGGCTGATTTCACATGCCGGTCCCGAGCGTAAAGCAGAACACAGTGTTGGGCGGATACACCGTGGCGGTGGGTGGCGGCGCGCAAATGTGATTGCGGCCATCGGGATTGTCCCGGTTGCGCTCCACCTTCGCAGCAGGGATCTGAATGAATTTGCCGTCCTCCCGACGCTTAGCGAAGATGTCGCCGTCGACGATACGCACTTCGGTCGGATAGCAATCCCTTTTGTTGCAACACATCCGTAAGGGACGATCCGGCATATGCCAAGTGCGATAGAATTTTTCGTGAATGGCCTCGTCCTGCGGGGGATGATGGTGCTGCTGCGCCAAACTAGGCGATGAAACCGCCATGGCAGCTAACGCAACCCCGACATAAGCGGCGCGCATGGGGGCTTTTCGATTTGTGATGAGTGAGCGGTGAGCTTCGAAGCGAGCTGGCCTGGAAGGCGCCGGCTTGCGGCGCGGCTTCAGGGCGACCCAACGACTGGCCTAGAACGCCGGCTCCCACGATTCGACGGGAAGATTCGCGGGCGCTCTGCTCATAAGTGCAAAGGGCGTGTCGGGGTGCATCGGGGAAGCGGCGCTGATGTCGACCCCGCCGTTGCGCACATACGGCTTCGGCGCCATCGTGGAACCCGCGACTGCCATAAAAAGAACCACTGCTGCGAAGATCGAGCCAAGGACAAAATTACGGCTTACCCAACGCCTCGTCTCCTCCGCGTTCCGGTACAGCAGCTCACCTTTGCTGACCATAACGTCCCCCTCGCTCAAAGAAATGAAGCTAAGGGAACAATAGCGGCGCCCTACCGATCAGGGTGTGAACCAGTTCACAGGTTCCTCAAGTTTTGCCTGAAGGGTTGGTCGCTGCTCGCTCCGCTCGCACTTGGTGTAGGCGAGCCGAACCATGTCCATCGGATACCCGGCCAAGGTGACGGTACGGGCGCGGCATCGGCGCGGCCTTAGGGGGCTACTGACCGGGCCTGACCTGTGATCCCGGTTTGCCGTCCAGCCAATCCTCGTTGGCGGCCATATCCTCTAGCGCTTTTTTCTTGCGCTCCTGTCTCGCACGATCAACCTTGGCTAGGCGACGCTTCAGATTACGGCCGACTGCATCGGCCCGCTTACGGTATTGATCGGCTTTCGAGGGCGGCTTGGATCGGTCCGGCATAGCGCGATTGTGCCACAGCGCAGCCTCGGTTCAACTCGCCCTGGGCAGACTGCTTGAATCACGCCTTCCGCTGTACGCTGACCCTGAACCGCTCCCGCTCGGGGATGTCGTGTTCCTCAAGGGCGCGTTTAATCGCCTCTTCGCTGTCCCGCGCAGTGACCGTGAAGGGCAGGCGCTCCGCCTTGCGCTTCAACAGGTAGACGTCCCACGGGGCTGGATGACTTCGCGGTGCTTCTTCATGGCAACAGGATAGCGGGACTTTCAAGAAAATCGGAGTCAGTTCGCAGCCGTGCGGTTTGGCTTGCGGACCATGGCCAGCGGTAGCACGATATGCGGATGGCGCGGCAGATCGAATATGAGCCGATGACGCTCGGCAACATGCGGCAGCACGGCATGACGCGCCTTAGGGTCTCCTGTCATGGGCCGTCTTGCAACTGGCGCAAGTGTGGTCGACGTGCGTGAAGCCGTCCTTTTCCAGTTCAGCGATGGTGTGCGCCGGTCGAGGGCCATTACGCCGATTTAGTTAGCTGCATCGCCGAAGTTTGGATTGTGTTAAGCGGTGGACAAGAAGAGCACCGCGCGCGCGTCATGGGGTCTTAGGCGGATCGTGATTTTTCGTGTCTTCTGGGAAAGCTGAAATGGGGACGAGACTCTCAACCCTGTAGCAACTGCTCTATGGCGCTTGCCGGCACAAGAAGCTGCGAAAAAAGGCACTGCTGGACAGGATAATGCGGCTGGCGCTCCACGGGGGACCCGGGCGGCGCCAAGGCACGGCAGAATTTCGTTTCCCACAACATCCCGGAGAGGCTCGAATGAGACGTCGGGTCCGTCTTTTGCAGCTCGCAAATCGGCCTCCTTGGCAGCTTGATGCGGCCCGCCGCGCGGCAGAACGAGCTGCGAAACCGGCGTTAGACAGAATCGACGCGGCGGGTCCTCCGAGCGGGAGCCGGATCGACCCCCAGGCATGGATGGTGAGCGCACCCGCAAGCTCAAGAAGGCTTCTGAGGCGCCGAAGGTGAATCCGCTTCTCCGCTAATTCTCGCGGACGTTCGACTACGGTTTTCCGCTCGATCCGCGCAGGCTTTTATCTCGGCCTGGCTTAGCGGCCCACGTCGTCCGAGCGGGAGTCTAACCGTGGTTTCATGTCTCTTCGCGGTCAAAATTGGTCGCACCGCCGTTTCAACGGGCGATTGCTTCATAGCCAAAGCGTTGGTGCGGGCGAGGGCGTCCTCTTCTGCGCGCAGCGCCTTGATCTCTGTTTCAACTTTGCGCCTGGGCGTAGCTCGCTCGGCCTGCACGCTGATCGTTTTGGCCTTGTATTCGGCGATCTGAGCGGCGACCAACAGCCCGGTCAACCCTCGCCCCGTTCCTCGCTTGAGCAGGCTGCTCACCCAGCCGGACTCGAGGCTTTGCTCCAGCAGCCAACGCACCGCGTTTGAACGGTCCATCGCCAGGTTGTCGGCCAGCCTCGCAATCGCTTTGATCATTTTGGGCGGCAGCCGGACGGCCACCACCGGGTCTCGTCTGTCTCGTCCGATACGCCTCGGGCGGCCTCTACGCTTCTTTGGCATCCATTTTTGGTATACCCGTCGAGTCGAGCCGGCAGATGGGCAACGTGTGCCCGTGTTGAGGGCCCGGTAGTCGGCGGCGGCGGCGCTGGCGGTGGCGACGGCGCGCTTGGCGGCGCGGTGTTCGTTGTCAAAGACGGCTCGCTCGCCATCAACGCCAACGGGACAAGCAGCGGGGGGACCATCCACCGGCGCACAGCCGGGCCAAGGCTTCGGCTCGCGGTTACTGCGTGCAACGAACGTGCCGGATGACCCGATGTGGTCTTGTAAGTTCTCCCGTAAAGACACGATTTGACACGATTCGCTTCCGTTGTACGTATCGCAGCCACACCCGAACCTGTTTTCCTTCCACCCAGATGATCACTGGGTACCAAGCAAGCCAGAGATGCCATTCCGAGTGAGCCGCTGCGCGCACCGCGCCAATTGCGATCACAGAAGCCCGCTCGGGCACCAATGCCAATCAGTAGGGTTTACCCTGCCACGGGATCGCGTGCTCCTCTTCTCCGAGCCCGAGGAAGCCGCCGACGGGGCGATGTTCTGATGCGTCGAGGAGCCTGGACCGCGAGGCCGAACAGTAGATGAAGGAGCAGGACTGCACCTTTTGCGGGGGGTTGCTGCTTGCCCTGCCGCTGGGGGCCGGCAGACGCCGCCTTACGTGATCATTTCCCAGAGGCCCGCCTCGATCTTCGGGCAGCCGGCGGCAAATTCCGGCCAGCGCTCCCGTTTCGCAACCCCCCGCGGCTATCGACGTTGAACCAAAAGCGTCACCCACATCGCGTGAAAAGGAGGCGTCTGATGACATACAGCCTCGACGAAAGGGCCACAGGAAACAGTATTGATGGAAGCAACGATTTTGCGCATTAAAGGCGAACAGAAACTCCGACAGCGAAGGCTAAATCAAACAGCGTTGCGGGCAGCCCTTGCGACGGCGCAGCAGGAGGCAGCGGAAGCTCGGGCAGCCCTTGCGACGGCGCAGCAGGAGGCAGCGGAAGCTCAGCGTCGACTCGACGAGCTTCGGGGGACTCTCATAGACCTGCGGCAAGAACGGGACGCGTGGCGCGCGCAGGCGCAGAGGCTGGCGGAGAAACTTAAGGGCAAACGGCCCGCGTGGTGGCAATGGGGCACCGGCGGTTGATGGGGACGCCGGCCTTCGCCATGATTTACTGGTGAGCGTTGGGGGGTGCTGCTGCCCCGCGCGCGCCGGACTCACCCCGTCAACAGGTCCACCATGTTCTTCTCCGGCCCGTAGCGCTCGATCAGCGTCGCCTTGCGATACTGTCCACGGCGCTCGCATTTCGTGCAGGCCAGGGCCATCGTGCTCGAAATGCTCGTTGAGCAAGATTGCCCGGCGATGCTTCGGCCACGACCGAGGCTAGCGTCGCCTTGCGGGTTACGAGGGGCTCGCGCCGCAGGTCGGCGCCAAAGTTCGATCAGATCGAAGGCGCAGAGGACAACCCGGTCGTCATCATGATGGTGGTATCGAAGGCGTTCGAAGTCCGGACGCCGGTGTCGTCGCAGGCGACCCCCTCGCCGTCGACGGTGATGGAGCGCGGACGCAATTGGGCCAGCGCCTCAACGATCAGCGGAAACCTATATAGAGACGGACCCGCTTGCCGTCCTTGCGGGCGATCAGCCGGAACCCATCGTGTTTGATCTCGTGCAGCCATAGCGGGCCGGATGGCGGCTTGGTGGCCTTGGTGGGAAGCAGGGTGCGATGAAACCGACGGAATGCCGGCGGGGCTGATCGGTACGCGAGAGCATGGGAGCGTCCAATAGCGCGGCTTGCAACCGAATCCGAATCCTTTTTGAACCGCCGAACGACGGCCCCGCATGTATCCTTGACCACTTTGTGGAGCGTAGTTGCGGGGGGTCTCCAGTGCGCCGTATGGAAGTGGCTGTTGCGGTCGCGGCCGCCCGTGCTGGTCGCGGCAGTGTTGGTGTTCGGCGTCGGACGCTAGGGGGCTCGCGCTCGCCGATGCCGGATAAGCCGGACGGCGTGTAACCAGGTAGCTTCGCACCGCCGCGCATGTCCGAGTAGTGCGGCCGCATGAGCGACCGGCTGTTACTCTGGCCTGCATCGCAGCGCTCGCCGAACGGAAATTGCCATGATGAACGGCGTACATGGGCAAAACTCTCCCGCGAGAAGCGGCTAGCCGAGCAGGCCGAGAAAAACCGACGCGCTGAAGGCGTGGCGCGAGTACAGGCAGCGGGAAGCGGCGAGGATGTACCGCCTGCGCGGAGCGGCGGGCGCTGGAAGCGGCCAGCTGCCCAATGCGTAGCGCCGCGTGATCTAAAAGGGGGAGCAAATGCCCAAAGCACGACAGCCGAACGAGGCTGTAGTGAAAGCGATATCCGAGGTGATCCGCGACAATCCTACGGCCGGCGCAACCTATAAATCGCTCCTGGCGCGTGGTTGGTCCGAGAGCCGCGCTCAAAACGAGATAGCGAAGGTGGTGATAGGTTGCTTCTGGGAGGTGGGCGAGGAATGCCCAACCGTTTGAATCAGTGTTGCAATCGATCCAAGACGGCAAGACGGCCGAGCAGCTTTTTCCCGACGCTCTCTACGTGGCCGAAGGCGATCCGCCTCAATAGTGGCGACGGCAACGCGGCGGCCCTGCCAGCGGGTTTTCATCTGCCAATCCGGTCGGGGTATTTCACGCCGCACGCATCCGGTCTTTGCCGGCGGTGATCCTCGGGCAACCGGCGGCCAGCGCGGCGCCGGAACCCGAAGGCACATAGCGCGGTTTGTGGATTGGGCGACGGGTGTGCAGTCAGCAACCAGGAAGGAATGAAGCAATGCGCAAGGCGTTCAAGAAGACGGCGCTAGCGCTCGGAATATCCGGCGCAATGGCGCTCGCGGTGACGACGCCGCTCTCGGCAGCTCCGGTACCATCCGCCACGCTCGCCCTGGCGGCCGCGGCACCCGATCACACGACAAACATCTATTGGCGGGGTCGTTGGGGTTGGGGATGGGGCGGCGGATTGCTCGCAGCGGGCTTGGCTGCAGGGTTCGTCGGGGCAGCCGCCACGGCTGCCTATGGTGGGTACTATCCTTATCCTTACGCCTATCCCTACCCGGCCTACGGCTATGCAGCCTATCCGGCGTACCCGGTCGCGCCATACTACGCGCGGCCGTATTGGGGAGGTTATTACGGCCGGCCTTACTGGCGAGCCCGATATGCGAGGCCGTATTGGGGATATCGCCGCTATGCTTGGCGCCGGTGGTAGCGTAGCGAACGCCTGACTGGCTTTCGGAGAAACCGAACCCATTGCGAAAAATAAGGGAGCCCTGGTACGAAACCGGAGCTCCCTCATTACCCCCTGCCGCTCGTGCGGCCAGAAAAGATGGTTCCAATCTGCTTCATCAGACCGCAACGTTCAACTTAGGATAACTACGGACATCCGACATTCTGCTAAAGAGCCGCATGTCGGGCACGCGGGCTCCCCGTGTAGCGATCATTAGACCCGTCAGTTCCGTGGATTGCGCAGCCATTCATTGCCCGCCGCGAAATCCTCGCTTATTGCGATATGGGGTGAGATTAGTGAAGGCCGATCCCGCCTCCTCTTTTTTCCTGCACCACGATCATTTGACCTTGATGGTTTGAAGCTTGGCTTCCTCGACCTTCGGCAACGTCAAAGACAGAACCCCGTCATTCATCTCGGCACCGATCTTGCTCTGATCGATCTTGCTTGAAAGGCGGAAACTTCTCGAATAATGGCCGATATTGTATTCCGTATAGAGGGGTTGCAGTCCCTTATACTTCGAAAGGTCGAGCCGGCCCGCGACATTGAGGACGCCTTCTTCGACGTGGACCTCGACATTGTCCTTCTCGACGCCGGGCATTTCGAGGATCACCCTGAGAGCATCCTGCGTCTCGTAGATGTCGGCGTTGGGCAAGAAGACCCGTGCGGCAATCGTCGTCTCTTCCTTCTCGTCTAGCTCCCGTTTCTTCTGGACCTGAAGCTCCTGATTCGTAGCCATTGCTCTAGCTCCGGAATGGCAGTTGCGTTGGTTAGCTGATTTTCACCGCGCGCGGCTTGTCGCGCTCCGAGCGCGGCAGGAACAGCGCCAAAATACCGTCCCGGTATTCCGCCTTGATGCTGTCAGCATCGAGCTGGACGGGAAGCGAGATCGTGCGATCAAATTCGCCGAAACTGCGCTCGCGCCGGTGCACGCTGACGCCTTCGGGATAGGAAGCGGCCTTCTTGCCAGAGATGCGGATGGTGTTTTCCTTGGCTTGAATTTGCAGGTCCTTCTTATCGATGCCCGGCAGCTCAATGATAGCGAGGAGCGCATCGCCTTGCTGAAAGACGTTGATGGGCGGGAAGGGACCCTGGCTTGTTGTTTGATTCTGCAACCAGTCGCTGGCGGCGCGGGCTTGGAGCGCCCTCTGCAGATTGAACAGGGTATCGAAGGTGTCCGCAAATGTTGTGATCATGGTCGCACCCACGCTTTTGTGGTCAGGGGGCGACGAAGATGAGGTACTAAGTCACCCCTCGCGGCCGTTCGATTTGGTGAGCGATTTGGCACTGTCAAGGGACGAGTGACAATTCCTCGCCAAATTTTAGTAATCGTTTGCAATAATTCCCATTTCCACATCGGGCGTGTCGTCCTGCCCAGCCGCGCGACCGGAGGCAGCACTGGAGCGCGCCTCCCGCCGCGAACATGAGAACTCGAGCATCGGTCCTTTCGATCCTGGCAGCATCAGGTCGTGTCCGGATGTGCGCGACCCAATCAACCGTCCCATGACCCAAACAAAGACCGGCGGGCAGATATTACCTTCGGATGGTCCCGGGAGCTCGCTCTTAGTGTGGCGGGCACACCCTGCCGAAACCTTCAATCGTGCAGCTCTGCTCCGCTCATGTGCCGTCGTCGCCGCCGACGACCCCCGCGGGGCAGCAATGGCGGGGGAGGGCCGAAAATGAGGAATGAACCCCATGCCCGCGGGCGCGAACCGATTGAGCCCCGCTGCGGGGCTCGATGCAAGCGGACGGGCAAGCCCTGCCAAGCGCTCGCCATGCCGAACGGTGGTGCAAAGTTCACGGCGGCAAGAGTACAGGGCCGCGAACGCCGAAGGCCTAGACCTGGAAACACGGGCGCTTTTCGCGGGAAGCCAAGGCGGAACGGTCGCGCGTGCGCGCGGCAATACGCTGGTAGGGCACGCGACGCGCGCCTGGGACCGCGCGCTTCGGCTCGGCGAGCAGGCCTGCTACCGCTTGCGCTCCGCTATCGGCGCATCATGGAACGCAGCAAGTTGTTCACTGACCCCTTAGCGCGCAAACTGCCGAGGGTTATCGGGTCGGCATCGGACGCGAGCCCCGGATAGCGAAGCCGGGCTCGTCGATTTCGACGGGGGGACGCCGAACAGGGCCATCGAGCGCGCCGTGAACACGCAGCAAACCGGGTGAGTGAGTTGAGTTACCCGCAGCAAGTTCGTGCTCCTAGTCATCCTCGGCACAACTGTGGTCACGGCAGCTATCGGCTGGCCATCGCTATTGCAACGTAGATGGGTCACGCAAGCGGACGCCTGCCAACGGATGCCGGATGGCCCGCTCCTACGTCGCCCTTGCCGAGCACCCTTTCGAGAGGTGCGGCTCCGAGAACCCGCCGGCCGAGAGAAATCGAGGTCGTCGCACTAGCAGGCCTGTAAAGTCGGGAACCGGATAGACGGGCCGTGCGGCGGCGGTTTCGGGCGCCATCAGCCTGCCAAACCGATTCTTTGGAACACCTGAGGTGAGCATCACGTTAGTTTTCCGGGCGACGGCGAACCAGCAAACCATCGAGGAGGAACTAATGCGTAGCCAGTTGGCGATTGCGGCGGCGGCAGCGACGCTTATTGCTATGAGTGTCGGGGGCGCCATGGCCCAAACGAGAGGCGGAGGTGGCGGCGGCACTACTGTCAATACGGGCGTGAGCGGGCCGCCGCCTCACAGCAGCCCCACCGGGACGACATCCCGTTCACGAACTGCCGGCCAGCATGGTGCAAACCAGAGAGGTTTTTGCCCCCCCGGCCAGAAAAAGAAGCCGGGCAGGGGTAGTGCCTTCCAGTGCTAGACTAACCTAGATCCCTTTAGCCCCGCTTCAGCGGGGCTGTCTTTTGGCCCTCGTCCAGCTGAACGAGCAGCCGACTACGCCCGCGCGGCGCCATGTCCGCCCCATTTACGTATTCCTGATTGTTTCAGGCGTGTTGGGATGCTCTCGACCTCAATTCGGCTGTCCGCTTGCGTGTTGCGCTTCTCTACCTCGGCCTGACGATTGGATACGTGTTCATCGTATTCGCCATCTTCTACATCGTCTGGACCCCACTTGACGCTGACCGCGTCCAAGGAAATCACTGAGGTTTGGCAACATCAGCGTTCCCGGTCCGGGCCGAATGGACAACCTACTGAAAGCTCACAGCTAGTTCTTGTAACCTTTGGCGGGGTACGCAGGATCGGGTCCTGACACGTCAGCGGAACGAGTCCAGGGGCGCTACTTCCTGGTTCTTCTCCCAGTGATCGCGGTCGCCACCGCCGCGGTACTCGCGGGCGGACTCTCCGCGACGATTCGTGCGGCCGTTTCTCTGGGCGCCGTAATCCTGTCTGACTCGCAACCCTGGAGACCGTGCTGCGCGTGGATTGGAACCTCTGGTGAATCCCGGCGCATTAGCAATCGGCCTGCGACATTTGGAATGCGCGCCTCCACACCGCGCGTTTCCTATGTGTCGGGCCCACTGAGTTCATCCCAGCCAAGATCGACCTGATCCCATGCCGCCGGCCGTGATCAGCCTGGACTGTCCGGCCCATCGCAGGGTCGTGAGCCAGTCGTCCAATCTTTTTCCAAATGCTACGCTTTGCTACGCCTGGGGTTGCTGGGCGGAACATGCCTGCCGACCGCAGTGTTGTTCTCTAGTCTGGGCCGGCCGGCCTTCATCCCGAGGTTACCGGTCGGCGTCGGACGCGAGCCCCGGCTCGGCAGTCCGGGGCTCGTCGCTTGCATGCATGTCAGAAATGAAAACCGGCGGGTTCCCGATTGCTATCGGATCGTGCTTAACTGGTCGATGGAATTTCTAAGACGAACTCGGTACCACGCGAAAGGCGCTCGATCAGGAATGTTGCGTCGGTCTTCTGCGCCAGAGCGCGAGCAAGGCGCACACCGAGCCCGCTATGCCGGCGCGTCTCAAAGTCGGCCGGAACGCCAACTCCTTCGTCTCGCACCGAGACACGCGCGATGTCCTGGCCGCCACGTTCGATGCGCACCCAAACCTCACCGCACGCGCGGTCAGGATATGCATGCTTGGCCGCATTGATGATCAATTCCGTCACGACCACCGCGAGGCTTATCGCGCGGTCCGTCGTGAGGAAGATGGGCCCCGACCCCTCAAACCGAATGTCGCAGTTCGGCGTGAGCTCCTGCAGGTCACGGCAAATCTCGGACAAGTACCCCGCGAGCTCGATCTTTTCGAGGTGCGGGCTGCGGTAGAGACGATCGTGCGCACGCGCAATGGCCATGACCCTCGTGGAAGCCTCATTCAGCCGTTGCGCAACTTCCGAGCTGTCTCCTGCGTGGAGGCTGAGCATGCTCACCACGATCTGGAGGCTGTTCTTCACCCGATGATTGATCTCCTTGACGAGTAGCTCCTGGCGCTCAAGCGCTGCCTTCAACGCCTGCTCATGGCGCTGCCGCTCAATTGCCATGCCCAAGATGTTGGCCGCACCCTGGAGGAACGGGATATCATCCTCATTGAACTCACCTTCCGATCGGCTGTCGACCTCCAGCACGCCAAAGGGCGGACCGTCCCCTTGCATGACAACGTTTATCGCTCGCCGAACCCCATGAGCGGCCAGCAGCTCGGGCGTTCGAAAGCGTTCTTCGCTCTGCAGGTGATTTGAGATCACGGGTTTGCCCGTGCGCAACGCATAACCAGACGGAGAGGCCAAGTCGGCCCCGACGCTCGCCGTCCCGACTAGCCCTTTGTCCCATCCCACGCCGGCGCGCATCAACAGCCGGTTTTCAGACGGAACATACTCAAGGACCTTGCAAAACTCTGCCTCGAGCCCAGCGGCCGAAAGACGTGCCGCATCATCGAGCAGTTCGGCAAGGGTCGCCCCTTTCAATGCTCGCACCCCAAGCTCTGCCAAGTTTTGCTGCTGGCGTATTCTTAATCGCAGTACAAGTTCGCTGCTATCGACGCCCCCTTCGCGCGGAGGGGTCTCCACCACCGGCTCACTCGGTTCTATTGGGGCCATCCGGTCCTCGTGCCCAGCCGAGTGAGCCCGGTGTAAATGCCTACCGCTCCCATATCAAGAGTACCACCGCGGCTTGGGCGCAGGGGTGAAGCGCACCGGGTGGCTTACGAAGAGTCGAGGCCGGCGCAGCACGGCGCGCGGTCGGAACGGCCTCAAGTCACGAAGCGAGCGGCGCGGCCAATTCCCCGGCCCGGTTATCGGTCCCCCGGCCCGGGTATCGGTCCCCCGGCCCGGTTATCGGTCCCCCATCTGTAGATTTTGACATGCTCCCCTAATCATGGCCGCGCAGGACCGCGATCTCTTTGCGACAGTGGTCGCGGGCGACAAGGTAACGGGGACCAGGGGAAAGGCGGGGCAGCGATGGCGGGGGATGGAGTCGGCCAGGCTTCGAGCGCGGGATCGGTCGCTCCCCGCGCTCGGATGTGCACGCTAGTTTTTTGGGCCCGATTGAGCACTTGGAACGACCCGATCCGGATTTCGCCGCGGCGGATTCATTCCCTGTATTGCAGCCGCGAGATCGTGCTGGAAGAAGGGCTTCGAAAGCTTCGGCAGGCCTATCTCGTCCCTTGGAGCCATATCTACATAACCCGTTGCAAGCAGGATGGGAATGTCAGGCCATCCGCTTCTAATTTCTTTGGCGAGTTCCGTTCCGGTCATTTTCGGCATGACCTGATCGGCAACGACCAGATCAATGGAATCCTCGCGCCGGAGAATCTCGAGCGCTTCTTTGCCGGAGTAAGCCTGAAAGACGGTATGGCCCAGGTCTTCGAGCATGGCGACCGTATTCATCAGGACTAAAGCGTCGTCATCCACGGCCAAAACAGTAAGCGGTCGAAGTGTTTTTGTTGGGGCTGCCTGTACGGTGGCAACCGATTGCGCGGAAACCTTGCCGACCGGCAACCAAACCTCGGCCGTCGTACCCCTGTCTCTCTGGCTGTACAGGAACAACCGACCACCGCTTTGTTCGGCGAAACCGTGTACCATCGAGAGCCCAAGACCGGTGCCTTCGCCGACTCCCTTGGTCGTAAAGAATGGCTCGGCTGCTCTGCGCAACGTTTCTTCGTCCATGCCTTCGCCCGTATCGGTTACGCTGAGGCAGACATATTTGCCGACTTGCAATCCATCGTGACCGGCGGCGACGCTTTGTTCCCGAGCGGCGACGATGATATTGCCGCCGTCCGACATGGCATCGCGGGCGTTCAGGATGAGATTGAGGAGTGCCAATTCCAGCTGATTGGGGTCCACTTCGACTGTCTTGAGGGAAAGGGGGAAACGAATCTCTAGGTTGAACGACGGGCCAACGGACCGTTGCAGAAGATCTGTCATTCCACGCACGAGTTCGGGAATGTCGGTCGCTTCCGTGTTGAGTTGGTAGTTTCTCGCGAACGCGAGCATACGCTTGGTCAGGGCCGCACCCCGCCGCGCACCCTGCGTTGCATTTTCGAGCAGGGCTATGCTTTTGGGGTCGTTGGGCAAGCGTTTGCGCAGCAGTTCAAGACTGCCAAG
>Ga0114129_10009650_pt1 | contig 13774 bp, 12 predicted proteins | sample RhiMetdeltSRZDD1_FD_80071 | JGI IMG/M metagenome (GOLD analysis project Ga0114129, IMG submission 80071) | Populus rhizosphere microbial communities from Tennessee, USA - Rhizosphere MetaG P. deltoides SRZDD1 (version 2) (version 2) | ecosystem: Host-associated > Plants > Roots > Rhizosphere >...
ACACCTTGCCGAGCGCCATCGCGTTCGCTTCGTTGTAGAGCTGACCGCTCTGCGTGAGATACGCCGTTTGCTCCTCGAAGTACTGCGCGGGGAACAGCGTCGTCGTCCCTTCGCACGCGGCGGGCGTGAAGATCGGCGTGTCGGCGAGGATGAAGCCGCGCGTGTTGAAGAAGTCGCGCACCGCGTTGATGATCTCGTGCCGCACGCGGAGAATCGCCTGCTGCCGCTCGCTGCGGATCCACAGGTGACGCCGATCCAGCAGGTAGTCGATGCCGTGCTCTTTCGGCGTGATCGGATAGTCGTGCGACTCGCCGACGACTTCGAGGCTCTTGACGTCGATTTCGTAGCCGCTCGGCGCCCGCTTGTCGGCCCGCGCGGCGCCGGTGACGATGACCGATGTCTCCTGCGAGAGATGATCCGCGGCCTTGAACAGATCGTCGCCGACGGCGGCCTTCGACATCACGCCCTGGATGAACCCGGTGCCGTCGCGCAGAATCAGAAAATGGATCTTGCCGCTCGATCGGCGGTTGTGCAGCCACCCTTTGATGGTGACCTCTTCACCCTCGTGCCTGCCGATGTCCTCTATGTAGACGTGAGCCATCGTTCCATCTTCTCCCGCGCGTCCTTCGCGCGCGCGAGCGTGTCCTTCGTCGGGCCGCGCGCGTCGACGTCGAAGACGAGCGGACCTTCGTAACCGATCTTCTGCACCGTGGTGAGCGCCGAGGCCCAATCGATCGCGCTCTCGAGCGGGACGCGCACCTCGATCAGATGCTCGGCGACTGTTTCGATCGCGTCGACGAGATCACCGCGACGCTGCTCGCGGCCGAAATCGAGGCCGATCCCGACGTCGACGTCGAGATCCTCTTCGACCAGATGCACCAGCGATCCGACCGGTGACGGATCGTCCGGCGCCGCCTCCACCGCGACCTTCACGCCGAGCGGAGCAGCCAGCCCGGCGATCCGCTCGACGCTTCGCCGCACGGTGTCGCGCGTCCCTTCCGCGCGCAGCACGAACACCTTCACCGGAATCCGCCGGGCGATGAACAAGGCCTGATCTACCTCGTCTGGGAGCTCCGCGCCGACCGGCGCGTGGACGCTGTGCAGCTCGAGCCCCGCTTCCGCGAGCCACTGCTGCAGATCGGCGACGACGGACGGATTGCGATACTCGACGTGGGTCGGCGACGCGAACAGCTCAACCGTCTCGAACCCGTGCGCGGCGATCTCGACCAGATGGTCCCGCGACAGCCGCTGATGCCGGTAAAGCCGCGTCGACACCCCAAAGCGTCTTCTTTTCACAGACCGAAACCCTAAGTGTAACGCGAAGTTGGCGAATTGGTGAGTTGGTGAATTGGTGAATGAATTTCGAATTCACTCACCAACTCGCCAAGTCACCAATTCACCAACTACTGAAGTTCTTCTATGTGCGAGGCGAGCAGATCGTGGAGCCGCGCGAAGCGTGAGTACTTCTCGAGGTTGGATCGCGCGTAGCGCAGGGTGCGGGGCATGTACTGAATGTAGACCGGGTTCGCGCGCGTGATCGTCTGATAGCCGAACGTGCCCAGCGCCTTCAGGTTGCGCTGCAGCGCCATGAGATCGAACCGGCGGCGGAACTCGTCGGCGCCGCCGTCGGGGATGTAGCGCGTCAACGCGAGAAAGTACGCAATCAGCTCGTCGAGCTCGCGATCGGTGATGTCGACGTACGAATCGCGCAGCAGCGACACCAAATCGTAGGTGTCCGGTCCCATGCGCGCATCCTGGAAATCGATGATGTAGAGGCTGCCGTCGCTGAGCATCAGATTGCGGCTGTGATAATCACGGTGGCACAGCACGCGCGGCTCCGCGGCCAGCTCCTCGACGATCGACGACCATTCGTCCGTGAGCGCCGACCGCTCGGCCGACGTCAGCGTCACGCCGCGATAGCCGGTGACGAAGTTTTTGGTGAAGAACTCGAGCTCCCACGTCAGCTTCTCGACGTCGAAGGCGATGTTGTAGGGGAGATAGCGATCCGATTTCATTTCCTCGCCGCGCCGCTGGAGCAGCTCGATGAGCGTCACTGCCTGACGGTACAGCGCCGCATGCTCGGACGGGGACGCGGCGCCCAGATGCGCCTGCAGCGTGACGTCGCCGAGATCCTGGAGCGCGAGGATTCCGAGCGCGTCGGAGTGGCCGAGAACGGAAGGCACCGGCAGCCCGATACGCTGCATTAGCTCTGCGACGTTCGCGAACGGGAGATCGGCGTACGTGATCGGTCCGGCGTGCAGCGCGAGGACGATCGACGCGCGGTCGGCTGGAATGATGCGGAAATACTTTCGATCGGATGCGTCGCCGGTGAGCGGGACGACACGGGCGCGACTTCCGGCCAGCCGGCTCTCGCGCAGGTACTGATCGATCCGATCGCGTACCTCGAGGCCTTCAGCGGTTCGATGTTCCATGTTCGCTGATCACCACCCGCGAGAGGCTCGCACCGGCCGGGATCTTGACGCGATCAGCCACGATGCATTCTTCGAGGACCGCGCCGGCGCCGACTTCCACATCGTCCCACAGAATCGAGTCGATGATGCGAGCAGATGGGTCGATGTGCGCGCGCAACCCAACGGTTGAGCCGGCGCGACCCTCGCGCTCGGCGACGTAGCGCGACGTTCGCCAGTAGTCCTCCGTCGTGCCGACGTCGAGGAAGTGGGCGTCGCACACGAATCCGCGGACTGATCCCGGTTTCGTCGTGATGAGCGCGTCGTAAATGCCGCCAATTGACTGAGCCGGTTCACCAGGCGCGAGCGGCGCGAACACCGACGCATGCGCGACCTGGACGCCGATGAAGTGATACGAGGCTTTTGCGGACGGGCCTCGGCCGACGAATCCGGTCACGTCACCGTCATCGTTCAGCATCACGCCGCCGTACCGCTCGAATTCGAGGTTTGGCACCAGCGCCAGCGTGACGAGCGCATCCGAGTCCGCGTGCGCCGCAGCAACTACGCCAGGATCGAGATCGGTCAGCGTGTCGCCATTAATAATGTAGAAGGCGTCGGTCGTGCGATCGGTGACCAGCGGGAGCGCGAGGCGGGGACCGCCGGCGCTGCCGAGCACACGCGGCTGCTCCCACGAGTACCGCACGCGCGCGCCGAGATCGCCGCCGCCGCCGACAACAGCGGTCAGCGTCTCGGGAAGATGATGCAGATTGAGCACGAGATCGGCGACGCCGCGCGCGACGAGCCAGCGGATGATGCGGCGAATCATCGGCTCGCCCGCGACAGGAATTGCCGGCTTGGCGCGCACGTCGGTCAGGGGTCGGAGCCGCGTCCCGAGGCCCGCCGTCAACACCAGCGCGCGTCGCACGTCAGCAGCTCAGATTCCGATCGGATGTCCGCGCAGGCCGAGCGCGCGGCGCACGAACTCGTACATCGTGAAGCACTCGAAGGCGAACGCCGGGAAGCCGAGATACCCCGGCACGGGCATCTCGAAAATCTTCAGATGTTCCATGATCGGGACGGTGTAGTGCCACTTCGCATGCGCCCAGTAGTTCCAGAATTCCCAGAGCACGCCACACAGGATCCCGCTGGCAGCCAGATTGATCGTGCGGGTGAATTTTGCGTCGCGCCATTCCGCGAGCAGCGAGTCGCCGCCGAGGCGTGCGTTGATCGGATCGAGCAAAAAGATGAATCCGAGCCAGACAGGCGCAGCCATGTACTGCGCAATGGTTGGCGATACGAAAAACGGTGACGCCAACATGAGCGCGCCGATGGTGATCCAGAGGGCGGGCTGGGCAGGAGGGGCGGGAGGGGCGGGAGGGGCAGGACGGGGGGCAGGATGGGTAAGGCTGTTGGGAGGAGGGGCTACCCCTCCCGCCGCTCTTGTCCCTCCTGCCTCCCGTCCCGCCCTTCCTGCCTCTCCTGCCCGTCCCGCCCTTGACACACCGACGAGCGCGGCGCCTTCGAAAATCGCGGGCCAGATCGTCCCGTACGCCCAGGCGTACCCGAATTGGCGGAGCCAGAAATTCTCCGGCAACCCGGTGTAGTGCCAGTTCCGGATCTGGAGATTGAATCCTTCGAAGACGAGCCATAACGGAATCGAGGCGAGCGCGAGCAGTGCGAACTCGCCGGGCGAGGATCCGATCCACGACTCGCCGCGCGCGCGATACACGATCGCATCGGCGAAGACGATGAATCCGGTCCACGCGATCGGCGTGTTCCAGGTCCAGAACGGCTCGATTCGCAGCAGCGTCGCCGTCTCCGAAACCGCCATAATCGCCAGACCAAGCCAGATCGACACAGAGGACACAAAGGACACAGAGCCTTTTTGGTTTTTGCCTTTGTGTCCTTCGTGTCCTTCGTGTCGACGCGAAGCGTGGATCATGTGACGCGCATACGGTACGAGCACCCGCGGAGCGTTGGCGTCCGGACGCCTTTGCCGAAGATCAACACCTTCTGCGTGCTGCCGAGACCGCCCGGCATGATGAGCGTCTTCAACGCCAGTCGGTTCGCGAGGTTCACGGGGCAGCCCAGCGAATCCAAGAGTCCCATCAGAAAGTAGGTCTGATCGAGAAAGCCGAGCGTCTGCAATCCTTCGGACTCCGCGGCGGCGCGAACGCTCGTGAAATCGACATGCGAGGTGATGTCGCGCTCGCCCGGCGAATCCAGCCATGGCGCCACCGACGCCACTGATTCAGGACCGATGCTGCGATGACCGCTGTAGGTCGTGAGCGTCCCGGCCGCATGCGTCACGGAGTACAGCTCGCGCGCGTCGTGACCGTAGTCGATCACGATGACGAATCCGCGCCGCAGCCTCCGCGCCGCGTCGCCCATCCATTCGATCGCGCGAAGATTGATCTCCACGCGCCAACCGGGTTGGAGTACGACGCCAACCCTTTCCAGATAGCCCGCGAGCGCAGGCGTCGAAGGCGGACCTTCGACGAGCGCGAGGGATGGCGAGCCCGCGGTGACGTAGACCTCGCGCAGGCCGTCCTCGCGCATGACGACCTGATGCACCGGCATCGCGTCGAGCAGCTCGTTCGCGATCAGGACGCCCTCGAACGACTCGGGCAGGGAAGCGCCGGACGACGCGAGTCGATCGGCGGTGTCGCCGAGCACTGCACGCTGCGCGGCGCGTGCGTCGGCGCTGGCCTCGACGAGATGCAGCCGGATGGCGTCATAGAACCCGCGGTTCCGCTCACGCGCGGCGCGGAGGATGTCGGCGGAGAGCCGGCCGTTTCCTGCGCCCGCCTCGACCAAATCGAACGGGCCGACACGTCGGTCGGCCCCTACATCGTTTGCGGGCTGGTCGGCGTCGCGTAGGGGCGGACCTGTGTGTCCGCCCAGAATTTCGAACATCTCCGCCAGCTGGATTTCGAGGAGCTCGCCGAAGAGAGGCCCGACGTCGACGCTGGTAAAAAAATCGCCCGCGCGGCCGGATCGTTGGGCCGCGCGGGCGTAGTAACCGAGCTCGGGATCGTACAGCGCGAGATCCATGAACGCGGCCACGGTGAGCGGACCGTGATCACGGACTAGGTCCGCGAGTAGGGATTGGGGATTAGGGACTCGGGATTCGCGAGGACTCGTGGCCTGTCCACGCTGATCAAGGACCAGCTCGCGGGCGGGGCATCCCGGCTGGCTGCGTTGCTCCTCCTTCAAATACTCCCGGTATTCTCGGTCGTCGCGCCTTGCCATCCGGGGCCCCGACGGCGCGGAGTGTGCGCCGTGGGGTGGCGTCCGGGCGCCGCGCTCCGCGATCTGGTCCTCGTTCAGCGTGGACAGGCCACCAGGGACTAGGGATTCGTCAGGGCTCGGGGATTCGTCGTCGATCTTCATCGAATCCCTAAGCCCCAACCCCTAATCCCTACACGTTACTCCTTCTTGATCGGTACAAAGATTTCCTGTTCGTTCCGCCAGACGCGCAATTGCGCCAGGTGATTCGCCTGCACGCGATCGAGCTCGCGCTTCGCGTCGGCGGCGCTCGAGATCGACTTGCCGTTCACCGACAGGATGACGTCGCTCGGCCGCAGCGCGCCAGCCGACGGTCCATCCTGATCGACATCAGTGATGACCGCGCCGGTTTGACCGGACGGCAGGCGAAGCCGTCGCGCCATGTTCGGCGTCACGTTGTCGAGCGTCAAGCCGAAGCCGGTCGACTCGTGCTGATCGGCCTGGTTGTCGCTGCGATCGTTGGGCCGGCCGTTGCGGGTCTGCTGCTGTTCGGCCTCGAGATCGAGCTCCTCGACCGTCACGTGCAGCGTCTTCTCCTGCTTGTTGCGCATGATCTTGACCGGCGCCGACGTGCCCGGCTTGGTCGCGATGACCATCTTGACGAGCTCGTCCTGCGTGTTGACCGGCCGTCCGTTGTACTCCGTGATCACATCGCCCGGCTCGATGCCCGCCTTGGCCGCAGGTCCGCCCGCCGGCACCTGCGCGACGAGCGCGCCCTTCCGTTCCTTCAATCCGAAGTCTTCGAACGCTTCACGCGGAACCGGCGTCACCGAGACGCCGATTCGCCCGCGCGTGATCTTCCCGACGCGCAACTGCGGCAGCAGATCGCGCACCGTGTTGATCGGCACGGCGAATCCGATGCCGATGTTTCCTTCGCTGCGCGCGTTGGTGATGATCGCGGTGTTCATGCCGATCACTTCGCCGCGGATGTTCAACAGCGGCCCGCCGGAGTTGCCGGGATTGATCGCGGCGTCGGTCTGAATCATGTCGTTGTTGCGGTTGGGCACCGTCGTGAACGGCCGGCCGGTCGCGCTCACGACACCCACCGTCACCGTGTGTGCGTAGCCGAACGGGTTGCCGATCGCCATCACCCAATCGCCCGGCGCGATCTGTGCCGAGTCGCCGAATTTCGCCTCGGGCAGCGCGCCCTTCGGCTTGTCCACGAGCTCGATCAGCGCGCTGTCGGTGAGCTGATCGTGACCGATCAACTTCGCGCTGTACGGCGTCTCGTCGTCGCCGTAGAGGTATACCTCAATCTTGATCGCTTCTTCGACGACGTGGTTGTTCGTGAGGATGAATCCATCCTTGCTGATGATGAATCCGGTGCCGGCCGCCTGCGTCTTCGGCTCGCGCGGCTGGCGCCGTCCGCGTCCTTGCGGCTGATCGTCCTGCTGACCGCCGCCCGGCCCGAAGAACCGCCGGAACAGATCGTCCTGCGAGCCGCCGCCGAAGAAGTCGGTCAGATCGTTGTTGCGCGCCTTCATCTCGGTGCGGATGTTGACGACCATCGGCGTCGATGCCTTGGCGATGGTGCGGAACGTATCCGCGTTCACCGCCCCGGTGAGCGGCGCGCTGTTCATCGCCGGCACGGCGATGGTCTGGGCCGATGAGGCAGGCGCCAGATCGAGCCGGGATGCGATGACCATCCCGACGGCCAGCGAGGCGACGATGGTCAGCAGAAAATAGAAAAGCGTCGTCTTGCGAGTGGACATCGAGCCTCCTACACGAGTTCCAGAATCTGCGCCTGCAGCGGCCCGGTGACCGTTGCGTCGCGCGCGGTGACGATCATGTTGATTTCCGTTCGAACGCCGAAGTCGTCGAAGTACAGGCCAGGTTCGATCGTGAAGCCGGTGCCGGGCAGCAGACGCCGATCGTCGTGCGTCTCGTAGTCGTCCATGTTCACGCCGGTGCCGTGCACCGATTCGCCGAGGCTGTGACCGGTCCGATGGAGAATGTGGTCACCGTAGCCCGCGTCGCGGAGAACAGACGAAGCGGCGCGATCGACTTCGAAGCCGCGGACTTCGCGGCCGCTGCGCGCCGCCTCTTGCACAAGCTCAACGCCGGCGTCGCGCGCCCGGCGAACCGCGTCGAACGCCCGCGCGAACCGTTCAGGCACATCTCGACCGGTGTATCCGACCCAAGTGATGTCAGCAAACACTGCGCCGGCACGATCGAGCTTGCCCCAGAGGTCCAGCAGAACGATTTCATTCCGGCGAATCGTGCGATGTGCCATTGCCGTCGGCAGATAATGCGGGTTTCCTGAGTTCTCAGCGGCCGACACGTTGGGGTCCGAGTCAGTGACGAGGGCCTCGTCTCGGAACCAGCCCACCATCAGTTGCTGGATATCGTACTCGGTGGTCGCCGCCCCGTCGCGAATCCGACGCGCGATGGCATCGAACGCACGGTCCTTGACGCGGTAGAGCTTCGCTGACGCGTCGCGATGGGAGGCGATCTCGTCGTCGTGCCACACCGCCGAGAACCGCTGCACGAGATCGCCGGACGAGACCACGTCTGCGCCCGACTGCCGCACGAGCTCGATCGTCCCCGCGTCGACGCGCGCGATGTACGGAATCGCGCAGCCCGCCGAGTACTCCATCGCCACGGTACGAATACCGGTCAGCAGACGTTTGAGTCCGGCTTCGAGCTGATCGCGTCCCGCGTAGCGTTCGGTCGTGCCCGGCAAGTGGGCGAGCGAATCCTTCTCGATCGCGTGCACGAGCCCGCGCGGCTCGCCGCTCGCGGGAATCAGGTAATACCAGCGCCGCGTCGCGAGATGTCCACCCTGCCGCGCAACCGCCGTGACGTCGGCCGCGATCGGATTGATTCCGCGGAAGTCATACAGCAGCCAGCCGTCCACTCGGTCGGCTTTCAGTGCGGCCTGGACGTCTGAGATATTGAGGCGGACGCTCGGATCGGCCGCGGCCGGAGAGGTCATCCCGACAAGTATAGCCGCCTTCGCGCACGCTTCGGCGTGCCCGCCGTCGCTCGCGTAGCGGTTTCGCGAGCGGAGGCGGGCCGCGGTCTATAATCGATTCACCCGTTCACGCCAGCGCATTTGTGAGAGTTCTATGACACGACGTGCCCGACTCGCGCTGCTGTTCACCGTCCTCGCCGGCACGGCGCTTTCTGCCGGACAGAACCCTCCCGCGGCCGGCCAGGCGCAGCCGCCGCCGCCGCAGACCCAGGGGCCCACGTTCCGCGTCCGCGTCGACTATGTGGAGGTGGACATCGTCGTCACCGATCGTCAGGGCAATCTCGTCCGAGATCTGAAAAAGGAGGACTTTCAAGTCCTCGAGGACGGAAAGGCGCAGACGATCACCGCGTTCTCGCTCGTCGACATTCCGATCGAGCGCGCCGATCGTCCGCTGTTCCAGCCCAACGCGATCGAGCCCGACGTGAAGACGAACGAGCGTCCGTTCGACGGGCGGATCTACGTGATGGTCATCGACGATTACCACACGAGGTTCGGCCGGTCGGCGCGCGTCAAGGGCGCGGCCAAGCAGTTCATCGAGCGGCGTCTCGGCGCCAACGATCTCATGGCCATCGTGCACACGTTCGGCTCGGCCGAAGCGAACCAGGAGTTCACGAGCAACAAGAAGCTCCTGCTCGCGGCCGTCGACAGGACGATGGGACGCAAGCTCGACTCCGCGACGGCGAACCGCACCGCCGAGTACTACCGGACGCGAGACCTGCGGCAAACTGGCGATCCGCTGAACGATCCCGAGGACGCGGAGCGCGCGTTCAACGCGCGGTCGACGCTCGACACGCTGCGCAACGTGGCCGAATGGTTCTCGTCGGTCCGCGGGCGGCGCAAGACGATCCTCTTCGTCAGCGAAGGGATCGACTACGACATCCACGACATCATTGCGCAGACCGGATCGAATCATCTCGGCGCGTCGATGGTGCTCGACGCGACGCGCGATGCGATCGCGGCGGCGACGCGCGCGAACGTGTCGATTTACGGCATCGATCCGCGCGGCCTCACGGATCTCGGCGACGAGTCGATCGAGATCGGCTCGTTCCCCGACGATACGTCGCTCGGCGTCGGAACCGGCTCGCTCTACAACGAGCTCCGTCTCTCGCAGGACTCCCTCCGCGTGCTGTCGGAGGAGACGGGCGGCTTCGCGGTCGTGAACCGGAACGACTTCAGCACCGCGTACGATCGCATCGTCGCCGACAACAGCTCGTACTACGTGCTGGCGTATTACCCGCCCGATGCGCGGCCCGGACGTGTGCACAAGATCGACGTCCGCGTCACGCGGCCGGGGCTCGTCGTCCGCGCGCGCAAGGCGCACGTGACGCCGAAGGAGACGAAAGCGGCGCCGACCAACGCGAAGGACGTGCGCACGCCCGAGATTCGCGACGCGCTCGACAGTCCGCTGCCGCTGAGCGGTCTGACGATGCACGTGTTCGCCGCACCGTTCAAAGGCGCGGCGCCGAACGCGTCGGTGCTGTTCGGCGTCGAGATGCGCGGCAGGGATCTGCGGCTCGCCAACAGCGACCGGTTGTTGCTCTCGTACTACGCGATCGACGCGCAGGGCAAAGTCCGCGGCGGCAACACCGACGCGATGACGATGAATCTGAAACCCGAGACCAAGGCGCGCATCGAGCAGCAGGGCGTCCGCATGCTCAACCGCCTCGATCTCCCGCCCGGCCGGTATCAGCTCCGCTTCGCGGCGCACGACTCCGGCGGCGGCGCCGTCGGTTCGGTGCTCTACGATCTCGAGGTGCCCGACTTCGCGAAAGCGCCGATCAGCATGAGCGGCATCGCGCTCACGTCGCAAGCCGGCGCCGTGCAGCCCACGGTCCGTCCCGACGAGCAGCTGCGCGCCGTGCTGCCGGCGCCGCCGGTCGCGCTGCGCACCTTCCCGCCGGACGACGAAGTGGCGCTCTTCGCCGAGGTCTACGACAACTCCGCGTCGACGCCGCACAAAGTCGACATCACGTCGACCGTCACGACCGACGAAGGGAAAGTGATGTTCAAGACCGAGGAGGAACGTGATTCGAGCGACCTTGGAGGCAAGTCCGGCGGTTACGGCTATACGACGAGAATCCCGATGAAGGATCTCGCGCCAGGCCCGTACGTCCTGACCGTCTCGGCGAGATCGCGGGTCAGCCCCAACCCAACCGTCCAACGGCAGGTCAGGATTTACGTCACTGGACGTTGAGCGCCTGCGGCCATGCCTCGCGGTCTGCCGCGAGGCATCAGCGACAGGTCGCGCCGGGGGGAGGCCCCCGGCGCCAGTGCAAAAAAAGTAGGCGAGTAAGCGATGGTGTTTCTGTTCCTGGTGACACTGCTGCAGGCAACGACGACAACGACGGCGACATCGATGAAGACGGTCGACAAGGGTCCGATGAGCGGCATCGACACACCGCGTCAGGTGACCGTGAAGACGTCCGCCGAGTTCGCGGCGCTGTGGAAGAAGCACGCCGCCGATCGCAAGATGCCGGAGGTCGACTTCGCCGGCAACATGGTGGTCGGGATTTTTCTGGGCAGCCGGCCGACCGCCGGCTACGGCGCCGAGATCGTCAGCGCGCAGCCCGAAGGCGGCGCGCTCGTCGTGAAGTACAAAGAAACGCGTCCGAGGCCCGACATGATCGCCGCACAGGTGATCACGTCGCCGTTCCATCTGGTCGCCGTGCCGAAGTTCGACGGCCCGGTGCGGTTCGAGAAGCTGCCCTAGGCAGAACTGAGAACTGAGAACTGAGAACTGAGAACTGAGAACTGAGAACTGAGAACTGAGAACTGAGAACTGAGAACTGAGAACTAAAACAAAAGGCCGGCCCAAGCATGCTCGAGCCAGCCTTTCCAAGTTCTACAGTTCGAGAGTTCTACAGTTCTAGTTCTAAGTTCTGAGTTCGAACTTCTAAGTTCCTACTTCTTCTTCGCTGCCGCCTTACCCTTGGCGGGCGCCTTGGTCGCCGACGCATTCTTCGCGGCCGGCTCTTTCGGCGCGTCCAGCGACTTCACGGAGTGCGGCTTCGGGATGCCGCCTTGCGCGTGCGTGAACTGCAGCATGCTGCTGTTCATCTTCGCGTTCGCCGGCGTGCGGATCTCCATCATCTTCACTTCGCCCGGCTGCAGGAGACCATTGATGACCGCGTCGCCGCCCGGAATCATGTTGTTCTCTTTGTCGTACCAGGTCTCGACAATCCGCAGCCGCGCAATCGGCGCCGGGGAGGTGTTCTTCACCGTGATTTTCGTGACGATCGTGGTGCCCTCGCGTCTGGTCGGCTGCTTCACGAAATCGATCTGGGCGTCGCCCTTGACCGGCGGCGTGAACTTCTTGCCCGCCAGCACAGATTTCATCTCGGGCGCCTGCGGCGGAGTCTGGGCGAACACGGAGACGCCGACCAGGCCGGCGCCGGCGAGCGTCGCGGCGAAAACCAAACGCACGCGATTCATATCAACCTCCCTGGGAATTTTGGAAAAACCGGTAGGGGCGGTTCGCGAACCGCCCCTACTGAGATCTCAGCGGGACGGGATTATATCAGCTACATCTCGCCGTTCCAGTCCTCCGGCTCGGGATTGAGCGACCGGAAGATCTCCATGTGCCACTTGCCGCCGCCCCACGGCTCGATGACTTCGGCGGCGACGACGTCGACGAGAATTTCCGAGAAGAGACGCCCCTCGGGATCGCCTTCGAGATGGTACGCAGGCTCGTCCCATCCGAAGTTCGGATACAGCATCAACGTCAAGAACAGATCGTACCCGTCGTCGACCACGATGAGCTGCCCGCAGGGCCGTTTGAGCGTCGAGTGATAGATCAGATACTTCTCCGCGCTGTGTGCACGGATATAACGTTTCAACGCGAACTCGCGCGCGACGATTTCTTCGACCGCGATCTTCTTGTCCCAGCAGTCGCGGCAGTACTTCTCTTCGCCGCGCGGCTCGGAGACCTCCTTGGCGCCGCACAGCGCACACCGCGACTTGACGACCGACTTGCGTGGCATATGATGAAAGTCTAGCACTATGGACCGACCGCGGCACGCAGGCCTCCGCCATCTTGCGTTGAACGTCGAGCGCCTCGACGAGATGAAGACCTTCTACGTCGATCTCCTCGGATTCGCCATCGAGTGGGAGCCAGACGCCGACAACATTTATTTATCGTCGGGCATCGACAATCTTGCGCTCCATCGATCGGGCGGACACGCAGGTCCGCCCCGACACGACGTAGGGGCCGACCGACGTGTCGGCCCCGGTGCGCTCGATCATCTCGGCTTGATCGTGCGGTCTGCGGACGACGTCGATCGCTGGGCGGCGTATCTCGAAGCCCACGGCGTGACGATCGACGCGAAGCCGAAGACGCACCGCGACGGCGCGCGCTCCTGCTACTTCCGCGATCCGGACGGCAATCGAGTCCAGATCATTCACCACCCGCCGATCAGCGACAAATAGCTCTATCGAGCGACCGCTTTGCGTTCCAGAGCCGGCGCGTACATGCGCTCGGTGTATTCCTTCACCATGCGGCGCGCGGAGAAACGCGGCGCGACGGTTCGAATCGCTTCCTTGACGGTCGCGAGCCAGCGGTGCGGAATGTTGGAGTGATCGCGGTCGTAGAACGCCGGGACGACTTCTTCTTCGAGCAACCGGTACAGCGCATGGGCGTCGGCGGCATCGATTTCATCCGTGTTGTCGCCGGCGACGCCACCGTCGATCACCCAGCCGTTCGCGCCGGTGAAGCCCTCGGCCCACCAGCCGTCGCCGATGCTCAAGTGCGGCGCGCCGTTGATCGCCGCCTTCATGCCGCTCGTGCCGCTCGCCTCCAGCGGCTTGCGCGGGTTGTTCAGCCACACGTCGCATCCCTGCACGAGGAAGTGCGCGACGTGGAGATCGTAATCGTCGACGAACGCCACGCGCCCGCCGTACAGCGGATCGAGCGCGCGTTTGTAGACGCGCTGGAGATGATGCTTGCCGACGTCGTCGGCCGGATGTGACTTGCCGGCAAAGACAATCTGCACCGGACGGCCGTCCCCGTTCAGGATACGCGCGAGCCGCTCGGGATCGGTGAAGACAAGTTCGGGCCGCTTGTAGCCGGTGAAGCGCCGCGCGAAACCGAGTGTCAGCGCGTCGGGCT